>OMEA01000003.1_pt1 | contig 189934 bp, 190 predicted proteins | sample 1645321 | NCBI WGS metagenome assembly OMEA01 (sample SAMEA103958151, study PRJEB25191) | human gut metagenome
GAGCTTATCAAGGCTCTCGTACTCGCCAAGCATCTTCTGAACGCCATAGATCGGGCATTCGTAGTCGGTGATAAACCACTCTTCGTAGGGCTGACCGAACTCATCCTGCTTGCCGATCCCAATGCGCTCAAAGACCTTCTGCATCTCTTCTTCGGTGGTGGGGAGCTTCACCCACTCACCGACCAGCATACCCTCGTTGTACTTGCCGAGGTTTGTGACGAAGGCTTCAAAATTACCGTCTAATACGGGCATAGGCATCCTCCTTTCAGTCATCCACCATGCCGTCCGGCATGATATACAGTTCCTCAAACTCCGTGTCCGTCATGGCTTCGAGCTTCCGGATGGTCTTATACATCAGCTCTGCGATCTCGCCGTCCATGTCGTTCAGGGTGACGCTCTTCATATCGTCGATCAGCCGCTTCCGGCTGGACGTGTTGAAGCAGCACATGAGGTTGATTTCTTCCACGGTAAAGTTTTTCATATCAGAGTTCCATATCCTTTCCTTTTGATTTCTGTGGTTTCGGTGTATGGGGCGGCTGGGCTTTCTGCGCGGATTTCAGCTTGTCGCGGATGGATTCACGGGCAGTGGGCTTCTTCGGGATGGTGTCGTAGATGGCAGTCCCGGCATCCTCCACATACGAGCGGACATACTGAATGCTCTCAGAAAAGCGAATGGGGCGGTTCTTGTCCTCAATGTTGGTCAGCCGGACTTCATCAGCGGCAAAATCAACCGCGTCAATTCTGCACTTGATGCCATCCACATTCAGCGTCGCGCCGACAGGAATGTAATCTGCGCCTTTGAGTTCATTGAAGGTTTCGCCGTCCTTGCTGAGAAAGACATCTGCGCCGGACTTCCAGAGCTTGTGAGAACCGGCTACCCACGCACTTTCACGGAAGCCAGTGACCGGAATAGAAGGCTTGCCGCGTACCTTCTTCTCAAGGAGCTTTGTGCCGAGCAAGGGCGCGGCTTTTTCCGCGTCCTTGCCGTACAGCTCAAAATAGCCGTTCTGGGCAAAGCAGACCAGCGCATCCGGATGAGCCTTTTTGACTGCCTCATATTTGCGAAGTTCTGCGACGGGGAGCGGCGAAAGCACCTCCGTCCTATCTGCCTCCGGCAGTCTGTCACGGCGGCTTTTCTGCTTAGACAGCACTTCCACCAGAGCATCCGCGTCCTTCGGGAGCGTCTGGTGGGTTTTGACGCCGCCATGCTCACCGACCAGAGCCATTGCTGCATCGAAGCTGCTGCGGCAGGGGGCTTCCAGCACAAAGCCGTCTGCAAAGGTCAGCCGGTCATGATCCGGCGCAACCGAGTTCTGCGCCACATTTGCCGCCTGTTCCCGGTAGTTGATCTCAAAGACATCTCCGAAGACCTTGCCGCGCTTGACGGCTTTCGGGACAATGACGCGGGCAACGCACTCGTCGTAGGTCTGTTCCGCGTAAAAGCGGAAGGTGTTGTGATCTCGCGTTCCCTGAATAAAGACTTGATTTTCATTGAGGCAGTGCGTCCCATGCGGACGGCAGAACCACATCAGCGTCTTGTCTTCGGGATTCTGGCTTTCGGCGGCGCGGCGGATGATGCGCTTGTCGATGTCGAAGTCTTCCTTGTAGCTGTCTACATGACTGTCCACGAGCTTCTGCAGCTCCGCAATGATGTCAACGTCTGTGTATTTCTTCATGCGTCTCCTTTCTCACAACTCCATGTCGTGCGTTTTGGATTTGACCGGTAACTTCTTCTCCGGCTGCTGTTTTGCGGCAGTCCTGAGCTGATCGCGGATAGAGGGCTTTTCCTGCTTCTGCTCCTGCTTGACGTATTCCAGCGTCGGCATCAGCTCACGGTAGCAGCCCTGTGTTTTCCGCGCCGCATGACGGCGATGGATTTTGAACAGTGGCTCACCGTTCTGCGTAACCGTGTTGCCCTCGATCCTGACGCCGTTCCGTGCCAGCAGATTGAAGGAATGGTTAGAGGCGCGATAGGACGCCCGCATTCCGTCATTGTTATAGGCAATCTGCCCCTTGAGCGTGTCCATGACGGCGGCTTTGATTTCCTTCTCTTCGGCGGTCAGACGGTGTGCCTTCGGTGCTTGCGCTGCTTCCTCCGGCAAGGGGACAACGGGAGGCTTGACCTCCACGGTTTTTACCTCAATAGAGGTAATCTCATCGCTTTCCCATGCAACGACCTCCGGGTCTCTTTCCTCTGTTTTCTCAGAAGTGACTTCCTTCTGGGGTTCGGTCTGCTGACGGAACGCATCCACGAAAAGTGCGGTCAGTCCGGGATTGGGTTTATCCACAAGGAAGCGGGAGGCATTCTCCGGACAGACCTCAACGCTCTTCGCCCATTCCTTGAGGGGCTGCGGAATACGCCCGTCAAAGTCCTTCTGCTGGATGGTGTTCGCGAGGACATACCGGACGCGCTCCGGAGAGAACTGCTCAAGGACGCTTTTCACGGCAGCTTCCGCATTCAGGCGGTTATCTCCGTAGTTGGAGCTGATCGCCGCTTCAATCGCACGGCGGCATTCCACGTTTGCGGCGAGAGAAGCACGATATGACTCCAGCTCACCGGCTTCATAGGCGTAATTCGCCGTCTCGTGGTAAATGGGGACTTCCGGCATCGGTTCTGCGGGCGCTTCGGCTTCCTTCTCTGCGGACTGTGCTTTCTCTGCCAGCAGCACCTTGAGCTTGGCGTCAATGCCCTCGATCATCTCAGCCGCCGTCTTGCGGATGGTGTCCAGAGAGCTTTTCAGTTCCTTGGTTTCCTTGCCGGATGACCAACCGGCGATGTAACCGAAGGAGTAGTCCGAGGTTTCAATGCCGTACCGTTGGCAGACGGTGTAGGCAACGCTTTCCGCTTCAACCTCCTTGGTGTGCCGATCCTTCTTATCTTCTGGCGCGGCTTTCTCATCCGGCTTGACGGCGTGGAGCTTTGCGTGGGCGATCTCGTGAATGGCGGTTTTGACCGTCTGGATTTCGCTCATGCCCTCCTGAATGGCAATGCGGCTTTCAACCGGTGAGAAGAATCCCTTTGCGCCGCCCGGAATATCCTCAAAGGAAATGGGGACGGGAGATTCCTGCTTGAGTGCATCGAAGAACGCCTCGTAGTTCTCGACGGTGCCTTTCAGCTCATCGACGATGATGTCCGGAAGCTCCTTGCCGTCCGTCTGGGAAACATCAAAGACACTTACCACCTTGAAGGCAGGACGCAGGACCTCAACCGTTTCCGTGACAGCCTTCCCATCTGCTCCGATCACCGGCTTCTGCGTCAAAGGATCAATCTTCTCACGCTCTTCCTGCGCCTTGTACGGCGCGGGTGCAAGAATCTTGATGCCCTTTTCGCCCTTCATGACCTGACGGTCAAAGTTGCGCTGCCACGAGGTATAACCGGCAACATAGGTTGCCTCCGGCTTCTGCATCGCAATGAGCAGCGTGTTGTTGAAGGAATAGTTGTAGAACTTGGACATCGTGCGGAGATATTCCTTGAACCGCTCGGATTCAAAAAGCTCCTTGATGCCCTGTTCCAGCTTGTCCGTGATTTCGCGGACTTGCTGTGCATTTTTGTTTTCAGCCATCTCAAACCTCCATTTCTTATTTGCTTTTGGGCGAAGAAAACCCCGTCTGGGATTTGCTCAGTAAACGAGCCTTTACCTCAGACGGGGTTTCTCTGCGCGTCATCCGACGATGGAAGATGTTATCCTCGTTCTCCCATTCAATCAGCCGGTCAAACATATCCGGGTGCTTTGTGACCATGTGCAGCAGCTCCGAGTCACTGGCGTTGGGACAGAACCAGCAGCCGTTTCTTCGGCAGTGAGCGTAGATTGGGGAAAGCAGCCCGTGTTCCTGACAGAGCTTGTAGGCGTGCGCCTCGGTCATACCGTATTTGGCAAGCAGACTGACCTTCGTTATTCCATCCAGACGAGCAAGGCGTTTTGGCTCATCCTCCGCGATGCCGACATAGCTCACAGTGTCCAGCGAGAGTGCGGCATTGTACTTGCGGACTGGCGGGATTTTGCAGTCACGATTGACTGCACACATACCAGCCCATGCAAAGCCGCGAACCTCGCCCTTGTGCGGTCCGCGGGTGATGACATGATGGAACACCGCATCGTAGGTCTTGTCCGCGTGGAGAATGGTGAACTTGATGCCCAGCTCCTTTTCGCAGAAGGGCTTGAGCCGGTCATAAATGAAGTCCCGGTGTTCCGGGACTTCGCCGCTTGTGTTTTTGTCGAACATGACCTCACTGAAAACCGCCTCGTCAAGCGGCTCATTGTGCTGTGCAGCCAGCAGGAGCGTCGCTACGCTGTCTTTGCCTCCGCTGCATGAAGCAACATACTTTGGGCGGGTCATCGATCAAACTCCATCTTGAAGCTGACGTATTTGCCGCCGCTGTCATCCAGCCGGATCACCGCATCGTAGAGCTGAGGCTTCTTCGGCGTGTAAAGCCCGGTCACGCGGCACCAGCCCTTGTCCAGCAGCTCCTTTGCGATCTTCTTGGTCAGCTTCTTTTTCTTGCTGGAAAAGAACTTGTTGTCTTCCCACAGGCAGAAGGAGCATTCCTTGTTCGAGCAGTAGAAATTGCCCTTGCCGACGTAGACCGGAGAGCCGCAGCGGGGACATTTGCCGATTTCCTCCTTGCCCGTGCCGAAACGCTGGGCTTCGGCATCGGAGAGAAACGGGTAGGCTTTCACGAGATCACCGGTCATCCGAACAATTCCGCTGAGGAATGCGTCTGCATCCGCATTGCCGCGCTCAATCTCCATGAGCGTGTTTTCCCATTCCGCCGTCATTGCGGGAGAAGTGATCTGTTCCGGCAGGACGCAGACGAGGTTGCAGCCGTCCTTTGTGGGAATAAGGGATTTGCCTTTGCGCTCTGCAAAGCCGGATTTCACCAGCTTTTCAATGATACCGGCGCGGGTCGCGGGAGTGCCGAGACCTTTCTTCTCGGTGTCATCGTCGAACTGATCGTTTCCGGCAGTCTCCATCGCAGACAGGAGCGTGTCTTCCGTGTACTGCTTCGGAGGCGTTGTGAAGTGTTCGGTGACGCTGGCGGACACATCATCCAGAACATCGCCCTCATGGACTTCGGGCAGGGACTTCATGGGATCGTCCTTTTCCTTCGTCTTGAGAGAAGCCTTGAACAGCTCTTCAATGGCTTTCCATCCGTTTTGAACGACGGTCTTGCCCTTGGTTTTGAACTCGTAGCCCTCGCAGGAGAGCGAGATCTGCGTTTCTGCGTAGGTGTGCTTCTCGCCGGTCGCACACAGAAGGCGCATCCCGACAAGATTGAGGATTTTCTGCTCCGACTGAGGGAGCGCCGAAACATCCTGCTTTTCAAGCTGGACGGTCGGGAGAATGGCATGGTGATCTGTGACCTTGCTATTGTCGGTTACGCGGGCAATGTCCGGAGTAATCGAAACGCCGGAGAAAAGCGGAAGCTGGCGGCAGACGATGGAAATGACCTGACGGGCAGTGTCCTCCATATCATCCGTGATGAACTGACTGTCCGTGCGCGGATAGGTCAGGAGCTTCTTTTCGTAGAGCGTCTGGACGAGATCGAGCGTCTGCTGGGCGGTGAAGCCGTAGTATCGGTTTGCCTCGCGCTGCAAGGTGGTCAGATCGTAGAGCTTCGGAGGATTGACGGTTTTCGTCTCCCGCTTGAGAGAAGAAACGACGGCTTGCTTTTTCTCGCAAGCCGCCGCAATTCTTTTTGCTTCCTCTTCGGTTTTGACCTTTTCCAGATCGGCGGTCAGATCGCCCTTGCCGACGTGGACGTTGAAATACTTCTCCTTCTGGAACGTGGAGATTTTCCCGTCGCGCTCCACCAGCATTGCAAGGGTCGGCGTCTGGACGCGCCCGACCACCAGCTTCTTGTGATAGAGCGTGGTGAAAAGGCGGGTGCCGTTGATGCCGACAATCCAGTCCGCCTTCGAGCGGCTGAGTGCCGCTTCATAGAGGCGGTCATATTCCTTGCCGTCCCGGAGATGATTGAAGCCTTCACGGATGGAGGAGTCCTCCAACGAGCTGATCCACAGACGCTTGAAGGGCTTGGTGCATCCGGCTTTGTTGTAGACCAGCCGGAAGATCAGCTCACCCTCGCGTCCTGCATCGGTTGCGCAGACCAGCTCGGTGACGCGCTTGTCCTTCATGAGAGAGGACAGCACCTTGAACTGCTGTGCTTTGTCCTTCGTGACCTCAAACATCCAGCTTTCCGGAACAATGGGCAGATCGTCATACCGCCACTTGGCATACCGCTCATCGTAGGAGCTGGCGTCTGCCAGCTCCACCAGATGACCGAAGCACCACGAAACGATGTAATTGCCGCCCTCCATGTAGCCGTCCTTGCGGGACGTCGCGCCCAACACCTTTGCGATGGACTGGGCAACGCTGGGCTTTTCAGCAATGACTAAGATCAATCTTCATCACCATCCGTTTCAGCATCCTCCGCAATCTGCGGCTCTTCATCCTCGTTGATGTACGGCTCTTCCTCGTAGCCTTCATCGTCGAAGAAGTCCATATCTTCATCCTTGGGCTTTCTGCCCTTGACGAACTTGATGTAGTAATAAGCTGCACCCGCAGCACCGGCGAGAACGAAGATGATGAGGATCATGCCGATGTTGGACTTCTTTTCGGGCTTAGGGGCGGGAGCATCGGTTTCCGCATCCTTGTCCGGCTCAGGTGTAGCGGGGGCTGTACCGGTGCATTCGCTCATGTTGGTCTTGCAGACCGGGCAGTCGGTATTGACCTGACCGGCAACGCATTTTTCCTTGCAGTTACAGGTGGTCAGAGCAGCCGCAGTGTCATCATCCAGCAGCGCAAGCAGATCGCTCTCATCGACCATGTTCAGGAAGTACGTCTGATACTGTTCCTCATCCTCGTTGATGGGCGCATCGTAGTCGATGACAATGAAGAAGGTGTTGCCGTTCTTCGTCTGGACAGTGATGAACTGCTTGTTGGTTGCCTTGTCATAGAGCAAGTCGCGGGTGTAGGCGTTGCCCTCATCGTCAATCGGCTCACCCTTCGGCTTTTCCGGCGTGGGAGTGACTGCGGGCTGCTGTTCGGGCTGAGTTGCCTCCGTAACGGGAAGGTTCTGCTCGGTATCATCGGCGTAGGCAAACGCCGTGACCGAGAAGCAAGACAGAACCATGACGCAGACCGCAAGGACGGTCAGAAAACGAAACTTCTTACGCATTGTCGATTACCTCCGTATTTTCAGCGGGCTTGGTGCCGCCCTTCATGGAAGACAGGAATGCCATGATCTGATCCTTGTCCATCACCATAGAGCGCACGGTATTGATGATTTCAAGGTTTTCCAGCTCTGTCTTCTTGTCGTACAGCTCCTTGAGCTGACCTTCGATTTCGGACTTCTTCTTTTCAGCCTTCTCGATGTCGGAGAGGACTTTCTGATACTTGGGATTCATGCAAAACTCCTTTCTTTTAATAGGCGGGTCTTCCGAAGGCGTAGAAATGCTGCTGCCAGTAGGAAGAATTGATGGATGTGTACTGAATGGGATCGCCGCAATGGATCATGACCCCATCACCAACATAGATGCCGACGTGAGACACACCGGGGGTGTCATACGTTCCGACGAAAAAGATAAGATCACCGGGCTGTGCATTCGCCTTTGAAACCGGCGTACTGATGTTGTAAAGCCCCTGTGCGCCCAGCCGTCCGGTATTCACAAGTCCGCTGTTTGTGAGAACGTAGCTGACGAAGCCGGAGCAGTCGAAGGACGTGTCGGGATTGGAGCCGCCCCAAACATAGGGATAGCCGAGATACTTTTCCGCCTCGGTAATCAGCGCTGCAAACTTCTCGTCGTTCAGGTATTCCGGGTTGACATCGTAGTCGGCGGGAGGGCTTGTAATGTACTTGTCCACATAGGGAGAGTCACCGAACAGATCCTCGCGGTTGCCCAGCACCGACATATACGTTGCGTACATGGAAAGCTGTTCCTGAGACATGATGTAGACCGGGACATGGGAGAGATTGAAGTTTTCGAGCTTCACGTTGCAGATGTAATAGTCATACGGGACGCGGTAGGTTTCCGTGTGCGTGTTGCCGTCTGCATCCGTCCATGTGTCGGTCTCCGTGCGGTATCTGGTTTCGACGATGACCTCTTCGGTGAGGATGTACTGCTTTTCAAACAGCATTTGGAGCGTACCCTGCACCTCATCCAGCGTGAACTCGCCCTCGTGGAGAGCTGAGAGAATGGAGATCAGCACATAGGGGTCATGCTCAATATCATCCAGATCGAAGTGGTATTCATCGTAGTTGTGAGTGCTTTCGTAGGTGTCGAGATAGCGTTGCAGCTCCTGCTCCATTTGGCAATACTGCGCTTCTGCGCCCAGCATCGCGTCATCCTCGCTGAGATAAGAGGAAGCGATAACCGACGAGCCGGTAGAGGTGAGCATCGAACACGAGCTGATTCCGGCACCGAGCAAAACGAGAAGGGCAATTCCGACGCCGATCCAGATGAAGACCTTCTTGTTTTTCTCAAAAAACTCCTTGATCTTGTCGGACACCTTTTCACCGAGCTTCTTGCCGGTATTCTTTGTGGCAGTCCCGGCAGTCTGAGAACCGGCATTTCGAGCGGCGGCATATTCCTTCTTAATGTTCTGCTTCTGGTAGTGCTTGTTCATGTTCTGCTTCTTCATCTCAGGATGCTCCTGCTGATTTCTCTCATATTGGAGCTTGGCGTCAGCTACATCCGCCTTGTGTTCCAGCTTGGAGACCTTCTCATAGGGCTTGTTGACGCTGCTTTCCCGATGATGACGGAAATGCCGAGCGGCAGTCTCGGCGGCGATCTCCGTTTTATGCGCCGCCTCGACCGCCGAGTTTTCCTGCTCGACCTCATGGATTTTGCCGTGAATGCCGGAAGCGAGGGTGTCACCGACCTTGCGGACGGTTTTGTCTGCCTCGAATTGCAGCTTGCCCTTGCCCTTCGGCTTTTTCAGCTCATCTTCAAAATGAAGGCGGGTTTTGCCCTTGCCGGTTTCCTCATCAAAGACACGCTCTTTCTTGAGAACCTTGTGCGTGGGTAACTTCTCGCGGGCAGCGTCCAGACGCTCATGCGCCTTTTCGGACTTCCTTTCGAGCTTCTGCATCCGCTTCGTGGTCGAGACGGCATCGTCCGAGACCGGCTTTGCAGAGGCAGTCTCCGCCGCTTGAGTGAGAATGGTATCTGCATCCACTGCTTCAACCGCAGAGGTCTTGCGCAGCTTGTGCGTGACAACCGTTTCGGCAATCACCGTGCCGGTATGAGAAGAAACGCCGTGCTGCTCTAAAGTTGGAGGCTTGAACGGCGTTTCTGGCGAAGGCAGCGGTTCAGGTGCATTCTGGGGTGGATTTTCTGCCCTTTTCTCTTCTGTGACGGACGTTTCCGAGGGCGGCTGTGTGTCGTTATCCTCGGCGTGTTCCGCCTGAAACTGACGCTGTTGACGGCGCATCTGCGCCTTTTTCTGTTCCTCCGCAGAAAGAGCTTCGGAAGGCTCGGCTGTCTCAGCGGGCTTGACCAGCTCTGCATCTTCCAGCCGCTTTGACACACGCCGCTCGGTGCCAGCCGTCATGTTTTCCTCAACTGCGCCTTCTCGCGTCATCCGCAGAACAACCTTATCGCGGGCTTTGAGTTCCGGTTCCTTGGACATCAGATTTCACCTCCAATCCGCTTGTAGGCAAGCTCGGTGTATTCAGGGTTCAGCTCGATGCCGATGAAATGACGCCCCATCTGCGCAGCAACCATGCCGGTTGTGCCGCTTCCCATAAAGGGGTCAAGCACAATGCCGCCTTCTGGACAACCGGCAAGAAGACAGGTTTCAACCAGCTTCGGAGGGTAGGCGGCGTAGTGACCGCCCTTGAAGGGGACGGTGTTGATCTTCCAGACATCGCGCTTGTTGCGAAGCGGATTGATGTCACTGTCCTTGATCTCACCATGCTCACGGGGGCGGTTGATGGACTGCGGCTGAGGCTGACCGGGAACAGGCTTGCCGTATTTGTTGCCTCCCTTCATGCCGCGCTTGAGGCGTTCCGCCGTTGCGGGAGCAATCGGCTCGGAGATTGCCTTGTAGTCGAAGAAATACTTCTTGGACTTGGAGAACAGGAAAATATGCTCGTAGCAGCGGGCGCAGCGGTCTTTCACGCTCTCCGGCATGGGGTTGTCCTTCATCCAGATGATGTCGTTGCGCAGATACCAGCCGGTATCGCGGAGGGCAAAAGCAAGCATCCACGGAATACCGATCATGTCCTTCGGCTTGCAGCCCTCAACCTTGTTGTTGAGAGCCACAGCCTGACCGTTTCTGCCGTTGGGGTTCTTCGGATCAACAAAATCACCCTGATTGCCCTTCCCGGCGTAGGTGTCCGAAATGTTCAGCCAGAGCGTTCCATCCGGACGCAAAACGCGCCTGACTTCGGTAAACACTTCCGTCAGGCGCGAGATATATTCCTTCGGCGTTGTCTCTCTGCCGATCTGAGCCTCCATGCCGTAATCGCGGAGCGCGTAATACGGAGGGGACGTCACACAGCAATGAACGCTGTCATCGGGCAGGGTTTTCAGGATTTCAAGGCAATCGCCGGTATGAATGATGTCAAGTTGTATGGTGGTGTACCTCCTGTTCTGTTGGATTTGTGTTCCATTGAAATGTTGGCTGTAAAACCCGACAACATTTCAATGGGCATCAGTCGGAGTAATACTCGTCCGGCTCATAGTCCTCATCTTCCATGAAGTCCTCGTCGAGATCGTCAATCTCGTCTGCCCAACGGTCGAAGATTTCCTCGGCTTCCTTCGCCGCCTCACGATAGAGGCTCAGGCGGTTCTTCTCAAAGGCGGCAAAGGCGGGGACGAACTTGCCGAACTCGCGGATTGCCTTCACATCCTGCGTGCGCATATCTGCGACGCACTGAATGATTTCGGACATCGTGAGCAGATCGTCGATCATCAGCTCATACTCATCCTTGGGGATAGATACGGTTTCATCATCCGCCACGTCAGCGAAAGGGGTATTCTCATCGCTGTTGCTGCACTTGGGAACATCAACCTTGAAGTAGAAACCGATCATATCCACAGATACCTTGGTCATAATCTGACGCGCCTCCTTGACCTTTTCGTCGATGTCCTCCCTCACATGGAGGTAGGCGCGGTGATGCTTCTTGAGGTCGCTTTCCAGTCGGATCAGATCGGTCAGCTCCCACAGAGCCTTAAACAGCGCGGAGGTGTTCTCTCCGTATTCGATAGCGTCCGCGTAGGGAATGGTAATCATCTTGTTGTTCATATTCAAAAATCCTCCTTAGTTCTGTACGGTTTCTTCGGGTTTGGTGGTCATGATGCGGTAGAGCTGGGTGTCCTTCGGGAAATCGTCCTTGAAGGGAACGATGGTCGAGCCATAGAAGATCAGCCCCTCACCGGCATTGGAATTGGTGATGTAGTTCTGCTGGCTGGGCGAGATGTTCAGCGCCTTCGAGAGAATCTGCCGGTCACCGGATGCCTGATTCAGAAGGTAGACAAAATCCGAGTTTTCAAAGATGTTCTCTACCTCGCGGGACGCAAGCAGATCCTTGACATTCTGCGTGATTCCGGTCGGAATGCCGCCCCACTTTCTGAAACGCTTCCAGATTTCCACGCTGTACGCGGCGGTCTGTTCCTCCTTCAAGAGCAGATGGAACTCGTCCATGTAGTAGCGCGTTGCCTTATGCTGGGCGCGGTTGATGGTAACTCTGTTCCACACCTGATCCTGCACGATCAGCATACCGAGCTTCTTGAGCTGCTTGCCGAGTTCGCGGATGTCATAGCAGACGAAGCGGTTGTTGACATCCACATTCGTTCTGTGATTGAAGACGTTCAGAGAGCCGTGAACATAGATTTCAAGGGCAGTTGCGATGCGCTGTGCCTCCGGCTCCTTCTGATTTCTCAGAATGTTGTAGAGGTCTTCAAGGATCGGCATTTTCTCCGGCTTGGGATCTGCAAGAAACTCCTGATAGACCATGCGGACGCTGCGGTCGATGATAGTCTTCTCAACCGGCTGCAAGCCGTCCTTGCCGCCGACAATCAGCTCACACATGGAGAGAATGAAGTCGGATTTCAGCGTCAGCGGGTTTTCCTCTTCGGAGTAGTTCGTGTTGATGTCCAGCGGATTGATGTAATCCGTGCTGACCGGCGAGATGCGGATGACCTGACCGCCGAGCTTCTGCACGAGGGGGAAATACTCGGCTTCGGGGTCGCAGACGATGATGTCATCCTCGGTGATGAGGAAGGCGTTCGTCATTTCGCGCTTGGCGGAGAAGGACTTACCGGAACCGGGTGTACCCAAGATCAGCCCGTTGGGGTTTTTGAGTTGCTTGCGGTCAACCATGATCATGTTGTTGGACAGCGCATTCAGCCCGTAGTAGAGAGCTTCGCCGCCCTGAAAAAGCTCCTGCGTGGTGAACGGCACGAAAACCGCTGTGCTGGAAGTGGTCAGTCCGCGTTCGATCTCCACCTGATTGATGCCGATAGGCAGAGAGGACATCAGCCCCTCTTCCTGCTGGAAGTCAAGACGCTTGAGCGCACAGTTGTACTTCTGAGCGATGGCGGCGGTCTGAAAGACCGCGTTTTCGAGCTTCTGGCGGTTGGTTGCCGTGTTCATGATGAGGAGGGTCACAAGGAACAGTCTCTCATTGCGGGTCTGGAGATCCTGCAACAGACGCTTCGCCTCACCGCCGAAGGTGGCGAGATCGGACGGGATGATGTCCATATCGTAGCCGGAGCGGACAGCCTTTTTCTGCTCTTCAATCTTCATCTTGTCGAGGTCGGTGATCTTCGACTTGATGCTCTTGATTGCCTTCGCCTGGTCAATCGTCCGGATATGAAAATTGACCGTGATGTTGCTGTCCATCTCAAGGAAGTCGGCAAGCATACGGTCATTGAGTTCCGGCGCGAGGATTTGCAGGAAGCTCACCGCGCCGATGGTTCTGCCCATCTTGAAGCACTTGCCTTCACGGAAGTCAAAGGAAGTGGGAGCGATGAAGTCCTTCGTGCTGAGTCCCGTCCGGGCTACCATGTCAAAGGAAAAGCGGAACGGCTCATTGGTGTCCATATTGAACACATCATGAAGCACTTTCAGCCGTTCGTAGCCGGACAGCGGCTCGGTTTTCACGCCGAGAGTTTTGAAGTTGTTGAGGATGTCGGTTTCAATGCGTTCGAGCTTCGGCTTTGCCGTGCGGAGGGAGTCCGCCTCAATGCCGAAGGTGATGTACTTCTTCTTGACCAGTCCGTTGTTGCCCTTGGTGAGCTGGCTTTGCAGCATACCGGAATACTCGGAGCGGATGTCGTTGAAGGCGTCCTCCTGTGCCGGAATGTTGATGCGCTTGCGGAACTCATTGAGGCTTGCCTTCTGATTGATGAAGGAGAGCTGGACGAAAATCGAGCTGTCGAAGTAGTTCAGAAAGTCGCACCAGTTCTCAAAGATGGCAGTTTTGTCCTCGTTCTGCGCAAGCTGGTAGTTGATGTCCTCAAAGGCGATGGACTTCGTGTAGAGGCGGCTGTTCACCTTGCAGATACCGTCACGGCACATCTCCACATAGGGAATGGTCTGCTGGGCGGACTTGCGGACTTTCTTTGCCTTCCTGTCCTTTTTCTTCTGCATGACGATCCGCTTCTTTTCCTGAGCGGAAAGGGCATCGCCGTAAACGACGCCGTTTTTGACCGTCATCTTAGGCTTTGCCTTTGCTGTGCTGTTGTTCAAGCTGCAATTCCTCCTGTTCTTTGATTTTCTGCTGAATCTCAGCGTAGAGATTGTTTGTGCGATAGGGACGAACCTTGTCGCGGATGAACATGGACTGTACGATGTGGTACAGATACTTTTCGGCGGGCTGACCGTCCTTCTCGTAAAGCGCGAAGAAGATGAACGGGAGCATGATGACCACCATCAGCATTGCCGCCGTAGACAAGTCGAGATGTGCCTTCGCCAGAAAGAAGATCGGGACGCGGTTAAGATCCTTCGGGACCGGAACAAATGCCATTGACTGTTTCCTCCTTTCTAAGCTGCTTTTCATAGCGCAGCTTCATTTGTGCGGGATATTGATCCTCCTTCGGTTGACGCTTGCCCGTCCAGCGAAGCCCACCCGCTTTGCCTTGACAAATCCAGCCGGAAGCCCGAAGGCTTGCACCGTTTTCGCTTTCCAGCGTGTAGGTGATGATGCGCTTATAGCCCATAGCCGCAGCAGCTCTTGCCGCCGCGCCGTAGAGAAAGCTGCAAGCGTTCTTCTCTCCGTTGGTGCATAGCCTTGTAACCTCCAATGTGAAGCCGTCATCCAGATACCGGCTGACGGGACGCCCGGCGATGATTACACCGACCAGTTCACCGTCTGCTTCACAGCCGATGGAAAACTTGTGACCGGCAACAGGCTTGTGATGCCGGTGATGCTGCCGGACGTACTCGTTGGCGTCACGAAGAGAAATGGGTCTTAGCCGCAGCATGGTGTTTCCTCCATTGGAAGATGTGCCGTGCATTCGACCTCGTTGCCCCAAACGTCCCAGCCTTCGGGAGACTGACGGGCAAAAAGCTCTACGCGGGGAAGGTCTCCCATGAGCCGGACAATGCGCTCCCGCGCTTCATCCGGTTTTTTGGAATGCTCTTCGATGTGGCTGAGGATGACCTGACGCACACCGGCGTCAACACGCTTCGGATGTCCCTTCGTAGCAAGGATGCAGATTTCGGCGTTTGCCCTTGTCCAATACCCCATGCCGGTGAAGAGGTCATCGTTCCTGCGGTTTTGCTTCACCCATACAAAAGCCACGGTCTTATAAGAAAAGCCCCATGCCGTCAGCACTTCGAGTGCTTCACAGAGGCACGGGAACGTGATCCAGAGGAACAGAGCGCAGTCCTTGGCGGCAAGCTCACCGACCGGAAGTGCCTTGATGTCTTCAATGCACATTGTCGGGTAGTGGCTTTCTGCCGACCGTCCCTGTCCCTTCTTGGAGTAAGTCCGATACGCCCAAGGGGGATCGGCGTAGATGATGCTGTACTTCTTCATGCTGCCGACCTCCTTAGTGCGCATGGAAGATGGATTTTGCAAGGCTTCCGGTCTTGAACAGTGAGAAGCACAGAATGACCGTGTACGCTGCCACAGAGAACAGAGCCGAGTGAATGTTGTCTGCGATAATCATGCCGTTGATCAGCACCGCATAGATGCCGACGCAGACCATGATGAGAAAGCCCTGAAATGCCAGAGCGAACAAGCCTTTCAGATAGTTCGTGCCGATGCTGCCCCATTCGCGGTTGCTCATGGTTGCGATGGGAATAGGCGCAATGCTCACGGTGCAGTAAATCTCAATCATGCGCCCGTAGAGAATGACCGTAATGAGGATCGCCATGATTTTGAGGCACAAGCTGATCAGAAGAGTTTCTATCGACAGTCCGAGCAGTTCTCCGACGCCCATGTTCTCCATGCCGGTACGCATCTGCGCAATCGTCGAATCAATATCAATGCTGGTGTTGCCGTGGATGACTCCGGCTGCACCGGAAACCACGTTCTGCCCGATGTCGAATACTGCCATCACGATGTCAAACGTATGCGTCACGAGGTAGATCGCCACAGCCGCCTTGAAAAACCACTTGAAGAACATCCAAGTGTCCATGTCGTGAAGGTTGTTTTTCTCGGTGATCATGGAAATCAGCTCGTAGCACAAAACGAAGGTGATGATGATACCAGCGATGGGGACTATCACGTTTTCGGATAGTCCCCGGATCATCTGGTACACGCCGCCGTTCCAGCCGGACGGTGTTTGCCCAACTTCGGCGGCAATCGTTCCTACCTTCTCGTTGACATCGGTGAACATATTGGTCAGGTTGCTCTCGATCCATCCGATCAGCATATCCTTGAGAGCTTGTTCGATCTTTTCTAAAATGCTGCCCAATATTTCACCACCCTTCGGTTAAGCTGGGCTTGCCGTGGATTAGCCGAACAAACCGGAGAGCAGGGGGATGAGGGTCGTGCCGATCAGCACCACACCACCGCCAGCCATGAGCTGCTTGATGCCCTGAGACTTAGCGCCGGGGTTGTCGTTGCCGTAGCCTTCCATGAGGTTGACAACACCCCACACTGCGAGACCTGCGCCGAGGGCGATAACGAGCGTCTGAAGAACCGTGACAGCCTGATTGATAAAAGCCATAGATTTTCCTCCTTGAATCGATGAAAGTTGAGTGTGTATTTTTGAAAATGGGCATAAAAAAAGAAGCCCCGTCGCTGTTCTGCTTTGGGAGCCATCAGGCTTTACCCACTGCGCAGTGCAGCGACGGGGCTTTAATCCGCTTCGACCTCGCCCATATCATAGAGGTCGAATGTGTCATCGGGCTTGACTACCAGCTTGTGCTGCCGGTACTTCTCGATGTCAAAGGCGTTCCGCTTGTTATAGTCGGAGAGCTGCCGGTACTTTGGATGCTTCGTGATGTCGTATTTGTTACTGAGAAAAGGTCTCACGCCTCGAAGCTGCAAAATACACTTGGCTCCGTCCATAACGGCGATCTCGTCCTGAGACATCAGTTCCTTGCCGGTCTTCTGATAATTCAAGCCATAGGAGTTGTTGTTGGAACGGGTTTCCGAGGTGTTGTAAAGGTCGATTGTCTCCTTGCCCAGCACCTCGCTGATTTCCTTGAGGGTCGATTTTTCTTTTCCGCCGAGGAAAAGTGTGCAGTCACAGTTGCCCGTGATGGTGTCCGCCGCATCCTTGTAGATGGTCTTGAGCTGAGACTGGGACTGCAAGATGATTGACGCCGAGATTTCCCGGCTTCGGATGGTGGCGATGAGCTTATCAAACTTCGGGATTTGACCGATGTTCGCAAACTCGTCCAGCAGACAGCGCACATGGACGGGAAGCCGTCCGTTGTAAACGTCATCTGCTTTGTCGCAGAGAAGGTTGAAGAGCTGGGAATACATGATTGCCACGACGAAATTGAAGGTGTCATCGGTATCGGAAATGATGACGAATAGTGCCGTCTTCCGGTCTCCGATGGTGTCCAGCTCCATCTCATCGTAGCTCATCAGCTCCCGCAGCTCTGCGATGTCGAAGGGCGCAAGCCTTGCGCCGCAGGAAATCAGGATCGACTTGGCGGTTTTGCCCGCCGCCAGCTTGTATTTGCGGTATTGCTTGACCGCAAAGTGGTCAGGGTCGCGGGCTTCCAGCTCGTCGAACATGACATCCACAGGGTTCTTGAAGGTCTCATCGTCCTCTCTGGCTTCCGAGGCATTGATCATTTCGAGCAGGGTAGTAAAGTTTTTCTCGTGATCGGGTGCCTCATACCAGATGTAGCCGATGAGAGCTGTGTAGTAGAGCTTTTCCGCCTTCACCCAAAAATCTTCGCCGGACTTATCGCCATCTCCCTTCGTGTTGACGATGATCGTATTGACCAGTTTGAGGATGTCCTTCTCGCTGCGGATGTAGCTGAAAGGATTGTAGTGCATGGATTTCTTGAAGTTGATGGTATTCAGCGACTTGATGACATAGCCGCCCTTTTCAAGCATCTTGCCGCACTCCACCAGCACCGTACCCTTCGGGTCGGTGACAACGTATGAACTGTGTAATTGCATGAGGTTGGGCTTGATGAAAAAGCGCGTCTTGCCGCTGCCGGAGCCGCCCACCACCAGCACGTTTTTGTTCCGCGCCGTCTTGGGGTCTTTGGGGCGGTTGGACATCATGAGCCGCTCAGTCTGGGTGAGAATGACGTTGTTCTCAAACTTCGGATCGACGTAAGGGGCGATATCCTCGGGCTTGCCCCAACGGGCAGAGCCGTATTCCAAATTCTTGCGAAATTTCTTGGCGTTTTTGCCCTTGACGTACACGATAAGACGGATGAGCAGGGCGGCTGCAACGCCCACGCACAGGTCGATGGGGTGGAAGCTGGGCAGCGCCGACCGGAACGCGGCGGCGAAGCCCTCCATGAGGTGCAGCGCCTTTCCCGAGAAATCCATGCCGGGGGCAAGCCGCCACGCCTGTCCCAGCTTGGTGGCAAAGAGGGCGATAAAGACATACGGGATATTGGGCAGCAGGAACTTCTTGATATTCAGAGGTTTCTTCATATCGTGATGCCCCTGTTCTGATTTCGGGATTTCCCCGGCGTAATGGCCTGAACCTTCGCCTTGAGTGCTTGCAGATGCGCCAGCACGGAGGGACGGTTCTGCGCTTTGGCGGCGCGTTTAAGCTCATATGCCGTGTATTCCTTGAACGCCGCCGTCAGTGCGTCCGCGTCCCTCGCCTTAAAGAACACAAAGTATTTCGGCGGTGAAACGCTGCGGTCTTTCTTAACGGCAAAATCCACGCCGTATTTCCGGGCTATGCGCTCAAAGCCTTTGATATTGCTGTTGGTGATCTCAATGTTGGATACGCCCTGATTCTGCCCTATGAGCTGCCTCACCGTCTGCTTGCCGCTGGGCTTTTCAGGCGCGGCACGCGCCTTTTCCATGGCTTTGCTCTTCTTTTCGGAAAGATATTTATCCATCCCGGCCTTCAGCTCCCGTGCTGTCAGCTTGACGGCGGAGATGATCAGAGTGACAGTTCTGTTTTCAATTTCTTCCTGCATGAGTTTTTCCTCCTTCCGTTCGCATTGGGAGTGATGGTATCATCGCTCTGTCACCGGAGCGGTCTTGCCCTTGCCCGCTGCCTTGGCGGGCTCGGTGGGGATCGCCATAATTTTGCTGCCCATCTTCAAAAAGGCTTCCGGCTGACGGAACTTTTCCTCATATTTCTGTTGCAGCTCCTTCGGCAGAGACGCAAAGTTCTCATCCCCCAGACCGCAGATGAAAAACTTACCGGCCACAATATCGTAGATATCGCCGTCCCCGTCCCGCAGGGCGCGGTTCAGGGGCTTGCCCTCCAGCTTGGCTTCCTCCCCGCAGATCAGCGCCACGGGGTCGTCATATGGGTAGACCGCCTCGATATAGCCGTCCACCGCCTTCTGCAAGGAGGCAAGGTCGGAGCCGATACGCTCCACGCGCGGGTACTGTCCCGGCTCCACCATGAGCACCTCGATGGTGTCGTCCTGCGCTCTTTCGGCGGAGATTTCCTTGCCGTCATTGCTCTCAAACTCCACCTCCACGAAATTGTCCGCATCCAGAATATGATCCCCGGCGTGCCACTGGTCGCTTACCATCTGTTGGGCTTCCTCTTTGGAAGAAGCCTCCACGGACACGGTGAGCTTCAGCGTTTCGGTGATAGTCACGTCAAATTCCTTCATGCGCGCCGCCTCCCTCGTCGGTCTCCTCCGAAAAAAGCGGAAGAAAAAACGCTGCCAATGCTTTTACCGCCGCTTCCGCTTCTTCGGCGGTCGGGCCGGTCTGTTCGCCGCCGTCCTCCGCATCCGGTGCAGCTTCATGCGTCGCTTCGAGGGCGTCGTCGAAATTGTCGTCATATTCGCCGCACCCGTCGCAGCAGTCGCAGTGGATGTGTACGTCGCCGTAGATGTTGATGGTTACGTTCATGGATAAACCTGCCTTTCTCAGCGCTCGTTCCGGCGCTGCTGTTTTTTCTGCCACTGCTCCAGCAGCTTGATGATGGTCTGCTGCATTTGCAGGGGCGTGTAGCTTCGGGGGAAGTATTTGCGGAGGGTATCGCTGCTCAGCGTGATGCGCTCCTGTTCCTCCTTCTTTTCCTCGGACATGATGGAGCGCATGGCCTCTTTCGTGCATTTTCCCTCCCGGCTGAGCTTCTTGAGCCGCTGTGCCTGGGAAAGCGAGGGGGTGTTCTGGGAATAGTCCATTGCGTCCAGAAACTGCTTTTGCTCGTCACGGGTGAGGTATGACAGCTCCACGGCGGGGCTGAACGCGATCTCCTTGCTGTCCACCTTTTTCTGCACCTCCGGCAGAAGCTCGGTGAGACGGATATATCTGTGTACCTGCCTTTCACTTTCGTTTGCATCAGCACCGACTTTGGCAACAGCCCATGACTTCTCGCCAACTTGGCGAGAAGTTGACTTATCCTCCAAATCCACCCGTTTCCCCTGATGCTTCAACGCTTCCAGCTTCATTTTGTACGCCTGCGCCCGTTCCATGGGACTGATGGTTTCCCGCTGCAAGTTGCTGTCCACCATGAGGATCACCGCCTCGTCGTCGTCAAGATTGCGGACGATGGCCGGTATGGTTTTCAGCCCCGCAAGGTCTGCGGCATGGAGCCGCCTGTGTCCGGCTACCATCTCGTATCCGCCCTCCGGTGCGGGACGGATGATGGCGGGGTTGAGAACGCCCACCTGCATGATGCTGTCGATGGTCTGCTGCATGAGCTCGTCGTCCGTCACCTTGAAGGGGTGGTTCTTGAAGGGACGAATCTCTGACAGCGGTATCTGCTGTACCTGTTCGTTGGGTTTCTGTTTCGGCACGGTCGCATCACCTCCTGAAAATGCCAAAGCCGCAGGCGGCGGCCTGCGGCTCAGATGAAGCCTTCCGACATATCGTGGCTGACAAGGCTTCGGTAGTAGTTCCCGATGGTCAGAGGGGCGTTATACAGCGTGGCTAAAAGATACTGGCGCATATTGCGGATGCGGGTGGTGTTTTCCTTCAGCCCGCCCACCACAAAGCGGATGTGCTCGCTGTTCAGCTTCAAAAACTGACTCCTGACCACCTCGGCGGGCTTATCGTCGCCGGAAATGCGGACGGAGCTTTTTGTCGTACAGACAACATCCACCAGCAGCTCCAGGATTTCTTCCAACGTGTCCTGCTCGTATGGATAGTCTGTCAGGAGTGCGTCGTAGGCGATGTTCTCCTCAATAAGTGCTCTGTACCGCTCTCTTAAAACCGCTTCGTTTCCTTTCGTTTCCCGCCCGTGATCCCTCCTGAACGAAGTGAAGGGAAAGGAATCAGTATCACTAAAATCAGTATCATTATTCTCAGTATTATTAGATCGTGATTTTAACGATTCTTGATCCGTGATTTTCACTGCTCCTGAATCGTGATTTTCACGGTTCTGGAATCGTGATTCCGGGGAGGGCGCGGTGCTGCCTGATGCGTTATCCACATCCTTATCCACAAAGTTTTTGACGTAGATGAGGTTGGGCTTGCCCAGCCCCTGCCGCTTGCGCTCGATGAGGCGGCATTTGCTCTCCAGCTCATGCAGCAGCTTTCCGGCCTTCTGGTCGGCGCAGCCCAGGGCGGTCATGACTTCCTCGATGGTGAAGATGATATACACACGCCCCGCCCGATCCAGCCAGCCGTTCTTGCAGCTCAGGCTCATGCGGTCAAGGAGCAGACCGTAGAGCACCTTGGCTTCTGCGGAAACGCTTCTGAACCGTTCCTCCGTGAACAGCACCTTGGGGATGCGGTAGAAGGAGAACTGTTCCGCTTCCGCGCCGTAGAAATAGTCATACATGGCTTCTGTCACGCTCCTTTGGAAGCCCTGAGGCGCGCATGACCTCTTTGGTACACCATCCGATGCAGGGGGCAGCCTTTCCGTAGGGACAGCCCTCGCACTCCGAAACGGGAGCGGCGCTGTCCGCATTTGCATCGTAAACTTGTTCTATGCCGTTCCGTCTTGCGGGCTTCTGCGGGACGGGACAGCAGCAGCCGTCCGGGTAGACGCAGCCCTTTAGCTTCCCTTTCCGGTACAGGCAGTACCGGCAGTCATATACGTTGTAGCCCCACGACTTCCCGTATGCTTTCACAATAACACCTCCTTCGCCCGCATCTGGGCATAAAAATAGCGCGCCTGCCGACCCAAGCGCCACTTTGGGTAACAGACGCGCTATGTACTGATTATTGCAAGGATGTCGTCTCCTTACCGGAAGATGAACCGAGCAATAGCTGCTGAAATTGACTGTTTCAAGAGGGCGGAATACAAGTAATTTCGCTGTTCGGGTGTCCTAAAACCATTGATATTACTGTGTTTTTTGAAAAATGCTGTATCACCACTCGCACCACGTCGGAGCAAAGCAAACTTTGCTCCGTTTTTCTTTGTATAAAAAATATCCGCTTACTAACTGCTGACGTATTTATACCATTTCGCGAAAGATTATATTTTATTCGCTGTAACATTGCCGTAAGAAATGGCAACATAATCTTTTTATAGACAAAGTTCGCATTCTTATGTATAATCTTATCGTTGCATTCTCTGTAAGGTTCGCCTTGCCGATGTCAAGTTAAATCAAAACTGCGGCAAAACGGTGCCTGCAAGCATCCGATGCCCGAAAGGTGATGAATTTCAAAATGAAAAATTCAAAAGAAATCGAACCTCTCTCACAATATACGGAGAGCTCCGATACTGCGGTCGTTCCCGAAAATCGTCTTGCAGGCACGGTAGGTGCGCTCCTTTTTTCACTTGCGGGAGGAGTAGTGTATTTTCTGCTGTACCAAGTAGGCTATATTGCCGCAATAAGCGGACTGATAGGAGTTATATGTGCGTTTAAAGGATATGAGGTTTTCGCTAAAAAGCTCAGCAAATTCGGCTGCATAATTTCCGTGGTTATGGCTTTGCTTGTGATAATTCTCGCTTGGTACTGCTGTCTTGCAAAGGATGTTTACAGTGCCTATCAGTCGTGGTTTGCCGACGGCGAGATAGATTTTACGCTCACCTTTGCCGAGTCATTGAGAAATGCTTACAGATTTCTCAGTGAGCCCGAAATCTCCAAATCATATGTGACCGACCTGATAATCGGCATATTTCTGTGTGCACTCGGCGCAGTCAGACCTATTATAAATATTGTAAAAGGCAATAAAAACAAAGCTGCCGAGTACAAAAACGAGCCCTCTTTTCAGGCTGAAAAATACAACGCTCCGGAAGAAAAGTCAAATGCGTATATGCCTCAAAGTATGCGTGCGGCAAGTTCCGAGAAGCCGCAGGATAAAAACGGCGATATGTAACCCTCGAAGCATTTAATATTACATATTACGAATACGAAAAGCCGAAACGCAGCAGTAAATTTTACTTCTTAGTTTCGGCTTTTGTTTTTGTCAGAGGACGGTTCTTGAAACCGTCTTAATAACATTCTCTTTGTTTTGCTCATTATTCTTTAAGTTCTGTTGTTAAACCGGGATTTTTAACACATAAACTCGGTCTTGACTATCCTACTAAATCGGTAGTATAATAGGGATATATTTTGAAACGGAGGATATGTTATGATTTCAACAAAAGGGCGCTACGCTTTGCGCGTTATGATAGATATAGGCCGCCACCAAAATGCCGCACCGGTCTCTGTTAAAGATATATCCTCAAGGCAGGATATATCGGTGAAATATCTTGAACAGGTGGTTTCAATTCTGAGTAAGGCCGGCCTTATACGCAGCTTTCGCGGCAATGCCGGCGGCTACAAGCTCAATGTTGACCCCGAAAAATGCACGGCGGGAGACATTCTCAGAGTCTGCGAGGGTTCGCTGTCGCCCGTTGCCTGTTTACAGGACGAAAAAAGCTATTGCGAGCGCAGCGCATACTGTGAGACACTTGATTTTTGGCGCGGCTTTTACGATGTTATCAACAAATATGCCGACAGCGTCACTATTCAGGATTTAATCGACAAGGCAGTAGGCGCAAACGGCTCTTACTGCATCTGATAAAAATAAATTCGAAACAACCCATATACGGCATCGCAGACAGCACGCTGCCTGTTGCGCAAAAATATTTATTATAATACAAAGGCGGAAATTATGCTGAATCAGTTTTCACGTACCGAGCTGCTTCTCGGAAAAGAAGCCATGGAAAAGCTGCAAAATTCGCGCGTTGCCGTATTCGGCATAGGCGGCGTCGGCGGCTACACCGTGGAGGCGCTTGCAAGATCGGGCATTGGTAAATTAGACCTTATAGACGATGACAAGGTCTGCCTTACGAATATAAACCGTCAGATAATCGCAACGCGTTCAACAATAGGAAAATATAAGGTCGAGGTTGCCGAAGAACGCATCAAGGACATAAATCCGGACTGCGAGGTTACAACGCATCGGAAGTTTTACACTCCGGAAACGTCGGCGGAATTTGATTTTTCACAGTACGACTATGTTGTTGACGCCATAGATACCGTATCGGGCAAAATCGAGCTTGTTATGCAGGCGCAAAAGAGCCAAACTCCCATAATCTGCTCAATGGGCGCCGGCAACAAGATGGACCCGACTGCATTTGAGGTGACTGATATTTATAAGACTTCGGTCTGTCCGCTTGCGAGAGTTATGCGATACGAGCTGAAAAAACGCGGAGTTAAAAAACTCAAGGTTGTTTATTCAAAGGAAAAGCCGCTTGTACCCATTGAGGATACGGCGATAAGCTGCCGCGAGCACTGCATTTGCCCTCCCGGTACGGCGAGAAATTGCACGCAAAGACGCGCTATCCCCGGCAGTAATGCGTTTGTCCCGTCGGTAGTCGGGCTGATAATAGCAGGTGAAGTCGTAAAAGATTTGACGAATTACAGGGCAAAATAAATACACAAAAGGGTGTTTGAATATGACAAGAGACGAAGCATACGCGCTCCTTACGGAATACAACAAAGAGCCGTTTCACCTTGAGCACGCCGAAACGGTTGAAAAAACAATGATGTATTTTGCCGACAAACTCGGCTACGGCGGCGACAGGGATTTTTGGGGAATCGTAGGTCTTTTACATGACCTTGACTTTGAAATGTATCCCGAAGAGCACTGCATAAAGGAACAGGAAATAATGCGCGAAAGAGGCATTGACGAAAAGATAATTCACGCAACGGCAAGCCACGGGTACGGCATAACGGTAGACATTAAGCCGGAACATGAGATGGAAAAGGTCCTTTATGCGGTAGATGAGCTTACTGGGCTTATAGGAGCCGTTGTAAAAATGCACCCGTCGCACAGCGTACAGGATCTTGAGCTTAAATCCGTGAAGAAAAAATTCAAGGCGAAGAATTTTGCCGCCGGCTGCTCTCGCGAGGTCATACAGCGCGGTGCGGATATGCTCGGTATTTCGCTTGATGAGCTGATACAAAATACAATTGACGCCTTAAAGTCATTTCAGGACTGAAAGCATTAAAAATGTAATAATCAAGGCTTAGTTATTTTTTAACTAAAGGCTGCTGTAAAAAACGGTGGGAACTAAATTTAAGCTCCCACCGATTTTTTATTTAATGCAAAGGATTGTCGCCGCCATCGTAAACTGAGCGGCATAATATAAGATGTGATTTAAGAATATGTTGAATTTTGTATTCTTATTCTCGGCGAAATACATACCCGAAAGCACGGCGTCGGACAGAGTAAAGAGGACACCGCCCACAGCCATAACAACCCAAACCTTTTCAAATCCGGTGGCAATTGCCGCTATAATGGCCGAAACCATAGTCAACGCCAGGAAGAAGGTATAGAGAAATACAATGAATTTAAACTTACCGAAATGATTTTTCATAAGCTTTTCGGTCAATATATTGCCGAGAGCTATAAGAAGCGATACGCCTATGGAAACAGCAAGTGTTTTGCCGGTAAATCTGTAGCTTTTATAAATCGCCACGTTAAAACAGATGTGACCTAAAAGGAATGAGATAAAGCCGGAATAAAGATATGAATCCTTATCCTGCAAATAAATCCATTTCAAGTCAAGCCAAATATCGCCGACCATTCCGAGTATAAGCCCAAACGCCACCCAAAGGCCGAATTGAATATTGTCGCGGTTTGCGCTTGTTGCGGCAAAAGCGGTTGAAATAAAACAGAGACTCGCCGCCGCCTTGGCATACAGTGCGGAAATTCCGCCCTTTTTAACGCGCAAGAACAAAAATATACCTGTCATAACAATGCCGATTGCCAAAAGCACCCAATATAATGTCCAGCTCATAGTTATCCCCCAAATTTATTTTCTGTTTAATCAATGAGCAGATTATATAATATTTCAACAATAATTGCAATAGCTTAGGCTGTTTTTTTGTTAAATAAAAGACAATTTCCCGACAACGCTTTTAGTCTCGCCATCGTACAGGACAAAAACCGCAATCTCTTTTTATCGCGAAGGCAATTCATTGTACATTGCCTCAAAAAGCGCGGTTTCCGAAATACGCTCCTTTGTATCTCCCGTCATAAATTCACTTCCAAATAGTAGTAACAGTTCGGTTACCTGTCAAGGCTTTTTTGGGGAAATTTTAAAACACAGCGACCCGAATGCAAAATCCTTTTTTCGGTCTATGCAAAGAAGCCGTTATGGTATCGCTATATAAAAAAGCCACGGAAAACCGTTGATTTCCCATGGCTTTTGAAGTATTTGATTGAAAAATCGTAACCGATTATCTCTTTGAGAACTGCGGTGCGCGACGAGCGCCTTTGAGACCGTATTTCTTTCTCTCTTTCATTCTCGGGTCACGAGTCAAGAAGCCGGCCTTCTTGAGTGCCGAACGAAGATTTTCGTCGTACTGAAGAAGAGCTCTTGAAAGACCGTGGCGAATTGCGCCTGCCTGGCCTGTTACACCGCCGCCCTGAACGTTGCAGACGATGTCGAATTTGTCAGCTGTGCCGGTGAGAGCGAGAGGCTGACGAACTATAAGTTTAAGTGTTTCAAGGCCGAAATAATCGTCGATATCACGATTGTTTATCGTTATTTTGCCTGAGCCTGCATAAACGCGAACTCTTGCAACCGACTTCTTTCTTCTGCCTGTGCCGTAAAAATAAGGATTAGTCTCGTACATTTATTTTTGCCTCCCTTTCTCAGAATTCTTTAACTTCGGGCTTCTGAGCCTCATGTGTGTGTTCGCCGTCTTTGAAGATACGAAGTCTTGTAAGCTGCTTTCTGCCGAGTGAGTTATCGGGAAGCATACCCTTAACTGCCTTTTTAAGAGCAAATTCGGGCTTTTCAGCCATAAGGGTCTTATACTGAATCTTCTTCATGTTACCGATATAACCGGTGTGATGATAGTACATTTTCTTTTCAAGCTTGTTGCCTGTAAGAACTATTTTGCCGGCGTTGATTACGATTACGTGATCGCCGCAGTCAGCGTGAGGAGCAAATGTCGGCTTGTGCTTGCCGCGAAGAAGCGTAGCAGCCTCCGCAGCAACGGAACCGAGGGTTTTGCCGTCAGCATCAAGAACATACCAGTTACGGCTGATGTCGGCAGCCTTAGGCATATAAGTTGACATAAAACATAACCTCCGAATAATTATTTCTTTTTTATTGCCCGAATATATTATCACGAAGAAACGATTTCGTCAACACCGTTTTTTCAATATTTTAACGATTATATGATTTATCTCTCGTTTTCTCGCATTTTCTCTTGTTTTCTGCTATATTGCTTATTTATTATTTTTGAGTCTTTGCCTATCGCAAAAGCTCTTTCGGACAAAAGCGAGGCGGCGTTTTTCATACAATGCTCAAGGCTTATACCGTTTTCCTTTATTTTATGTATTTCGCATACTCCGAGTTCCTCGGCGGAAATATCGTTTTCGACGTCGCCGCTCAAAAGGATACACGGAACACCGAATTTTTCGGCTATGTCCGAGACCCTCTTAGGAAGCTTGCCGAATAGGGTTTGCCTGTCCGTCTTGCCCTCGCCTGTTATAACCGCATCGGAGCGACGTATTTTATCCTCAAGCGATGCAGCCCTTGCCAGCACATCAAATCCGCTTTGGAGCTCACAGTTCAAAAAGGCGGATAATCCACCGCCGATGCCGCCCGCAGCTCCGGCTCCCGGAAGATTTATAATCTTTTTGCCGGACGCTTTTTCAAAAATCTCTCCTATATTTCGTAAGCCGTCGTCCAAAAGCTCCACATCGTTCTTCGAGGCTCCCTTTTGCGGAGAAAAAACATAAGCCGCTCCGTTTTCTCCGCACAGAGGATTTGTGACGTCACACGCGAGAGTGAACTTTATATCCTTGAATCTTTCAAAATTCTCGGTTCGCCGTATTTTCTTAACTCGTATCATATTTTGACCGTCGGGCAAAACCTCGACGCCGTCCTCCGAAAAGAACCGCATACCGAGGGCATACAAAATGCCCGTCCCCGCATCCGTGGTAGCACTGCCGCCGAGTCCGAGAATTATATGTTTTGCCCCATGCTCCGCAGCGTCGCAAATCAGTTCTCCGCTTCCCAATGACGACACCTTCACGGCGTCGCGCTCGCTGCTCTTGAGAAGCGTCAGCCCGCTTGCCGAGGCTATATCAATTACAGCGGTACCGTCGGGCAAGACGGTGTATTCCGCCGTGATTTCACGAAGCAGAGGGTCGTGCACCGCCGCTTTTCGAAGCTGCCCTCCGAGTATATCGTAAAAACAGCGAGAGGTCCCCTCTCCGCCGTCGGCAAACGGCAGAGAAAGCACCTCAAAATTTTTGTTACACCGAAGAAGTCCGTCTTTAACCGCGGCGCAAGCATCCTTTGACGTAAGACTCCCTTTAAAAGAGTCGCAAACAACAGCTATCTTCATAATCAGAACACCATATATCCGAATATTTCCTTGAGCGTATCGAGCGGCGACTGACCATCGGCAATCTTTACCGCGATGTGCTTTTTGCCGTAATCCATTATGGACACTCTGCCGCGCATCATGGAGGACAGGTTCAAAACCGTATTTGTATCTATATCGTTCACATAAAGGATAACGGAATTGCCCTTTTGCCCTATTTCGTATATACCCTTTGCGGCGGCGGTATTACGAAGAAGCGAAACATCGATAAGTCCCTGAACCGACTGCGGAATTTCACCGAATCGGTCGCGAAGCTCATCCTTAACGTCCTCTGCATCTTCTGTATTTTTAATGTCCGCAATTCTGCGGTAAACCGCAAGCCTCTGAGGAATGCTCTTGATGTAATTATCGGGAATGTGAGCGTCTATCTGCATATCTATGAGACACTCCTTCTTACGCGAAATCGGCTTTTCGCCCTTTTCCTCCTCCACGGCTTCACCGAGAAGCTGCAAGTACATATCGTAGCCTACCGCCTCCATATGGCCATGCTGCTGCGCACCGAGGACGTTGCCCGCTCCGCGGATTTCAAGGTCACGCATGGCAATCTTAAAGCCGGAGCCGAATTCGGTATATTCCCTTATTGCCGAAAGTCGTCTGTTCGCTATTTCCGACAATTCCTTGCCGCGCTTAAACGTGAAATATGCCGACGCTCTGCGTGTGCTTCTGCCGACTCGTCCGCGTATCTGATGAAGCTGTGCGAGTCCGAGCCTGTCGGCATCCTCAATAATAAGCGTATTGCAATTCGGAACATCGACGCCCGTCTCGATGATGGTGGTGCAAACGAGTATGTCTATGTCGCCCTCAAGCAAGTCACGCCAGATTTCAGACAGCTCCTCCTCGCCCATTCGGCCGTGTGCCACGGCTATACGAGCCGACGGCATCATTTCCTTTATCTTAGCCGCCGTGCTTTCGATTGATTCGACACGGTTGTGGAGATAATATACCTGACCGCCTCTGCGGAGTTCCTTCTCCATGGCCTCGCAGAGAATTCCCATATCATGCTCTATAACATATGTCTGAACGGGGTATCTGTCCTGCGGAGCCTCCTCTATTACGGACATATCGCGTATGCCGGTCATAGCCATATTAAGCGTTCTCGGAATAGGCGTCGCCGATAAGGTCAAAACATCAACCGTTGGGAACAGCTCCTTGAGCTTCTCCTTTTGAGCCACGCCGAAGCGCTGCTCCTCATCGACTATTAAAAGGCCGAGGTCCTTAAATTTTACATCTTTTGAAACAAGACGGTGCGTGCCTACGATTATGTCAAGCGAGCCGCGCTTCAAATTTTTAAGTATTTTCTCCTGCTCCTTAGGAGTTCTGAAGCGTGACAGCATCTCTATCTCGACAGGGAAACCGTCAAATCTTTTAAGTATGGTACGGTAATGCTGATACGCGAGAATTGTTGTGGGAACAAGTATCGCGCATTGCTTACCGTCTGCCGCGCATTTAAAAGCCGCACGAAGCGCGACCTCGGTTTTTCCGAAGCCGACATCGCCGCAGAGAAGTCTGTCCATGGGATAAGGCTTTTCCATATCGCCCTTTATTTCATCGATTGCTCTGAGCTGATCGGACGTCTCGTCATATTCAAATCGCCGTTCGAAATCGCTCTGCATATCTATATCCGGAGAAAATGCATAGCCGGGGCTGTTTTGCCTTTTTGAATACAGGGCTATGAGCTGATCCGCCATATCCTTGACTGCGGCACGAACCTTATTTCTCGTTTTTTCCCAGTCCTTGCCGCCGATTTTATTCAGCTTTACTGTTCTGCCGTCGTCCTCGTGAGGGCCTATATATTTTGAGACAAGGTCAAGCTGCGTTACCGGAACATACAGAACGTCGCCCTTTGCATACTTGATTTTGATATAATCCTTAGTTATTTTGCCGACCTCAAGCTTATTGATGCCGTCAAACACGCCTATACCGTGGAGCGAATGAACAACGTAGTCGCCCTTTTTAAGCTCATCAAGCGAGTGGAGGCTCTGTCCCTTTTTAAATCCGCTCCTGCTTTTTCTTTTTTTTGACGCAACGGCGTTTCTGCCATAGGTAAAGGCATAAAATTTTTCGTGCGGATAGCCGAAGCCGCCCGAGAGCGCACCGGGCAAAACCGAAACTCTGCCACGCGGAAATTCGGCAGGCTCGAGCGGAAAATAAAGTGCCGGAATATCCTCGTTTTCGAGATCCTCAGCAAGGTTTTTTGCAGCCTTTTCCGTTCCTCCCATTACTACAACCGTCGAGTCCTTTTGAACAAGCGGAGACAAATCGTCCAAGAGTATGTCGAGCTTTCCGTTCCATACGGGAAGTGTTGACGCCGTAAACGTTACAAGGTCGCGTACCGGTACGTCAAACGAACCGCGCGCAAAATCGTCGAGAAAAACAGTATCCTTTTTTTCATATTCGCGTGTAAGCTCCGGGAAGGTCATCGTAAACTCGTCGAGTCCGCGGCAAAGCTCGCCGTCCTCAAGGAGATATTTGATATCCTCGTTTTGGAGCTTTATTGCGGTGTTTGCCTTTTCCTTGACTCCGGCGCTCTCGCAAACAACAAGCAAAAGCGAATCGGCATAGCTTAAAATTGTCGCTTTCTCTTCGTAAGCGAGCGGAAGATACTTATCGGCAGAGCTTAAGCTCACGCCGTTTTTGAGCCTGTCTATATCCTTTTGCAGCATTTCGCGAGCCTTTTTGGCTCCCTTACCCTTTACGGTATCATAAAATGCGGTAATCTTTTTCATTAAGTCGTCGCCGCCCGAAAAGACTATCTCGGTTGACGGCATAAGCGTCAGCTTATCAACATTGTCGGTTCTTCGCTGAGACATTATGTCGAAATGAGCCATGGTGTCAACGGTATCGCCCCAAAACTCTATTCTGACGGGATTTTGGTCGTCTGGCGAAAACAGGTCGAGTATTCCTCCGCGCACGGAAAACTGACCTACTCCCTCCACCATATCGGCTCTCGTATAGCCTGCGGAAAGAAGCACACTCGTTATGTCGCCGAGCTTAATATCCTCGCCTCGCCTTATCGTAAGCGAATGTTTTTTTAAGTCCTCGGGCGGAATAGTCCTCTGAACCGCCGCCTCTGCGGAGCAAACCACTATATCGGCGGTGCCGTTTAAAATATTTGTGAGCGCATTTATACGGCGCTGTTCATATTCGTGGGAACGATTTTCCGCCGAGGTAAACGAAAAGTCCCTCGCCGGATACAGAAACGAATTCTTGCCGAAAACACGCAAGTCCTCGCAAAGCTTCGTCGCAGCCGCTTCATCGGGCATAATGACAAGAGCCCTGCGGCCCAAATTGCCGCAGAGCGAATTTATAATATGAGCCTTGTGGATTCCCGAAACGCCGAGAACTCCGACAGGCAGATTTTTGCTTTTTACCGCCTTTTCGAGCGTCTTATATTCGGGCGAGGTCTTTAAGACCTCAGCAAATGCTGACATATTAAATTAAAGCTCCTTCAGGAATTATATTTGTTCATGGCTTCGTCTGTTTTGCCGTCCAGAATAAGCTCCACCGCACAGCAGGCATTATCAAGTGCCTTTTTAAGCTCCGGTGCCTCGTCCTTTTTGTACTCGGAGAGAACCCATGCGGCAAGGTCGTAATCGGGATGAGGCTTTTTGCCGCAGCCGATTTTGACTCTCGGAAAATTTTGGCTGCCTATACAGGATATTATGCTCTTTATACCGTTATGACCGCCGTCTGAGCCCTTGCGGCGTATTCTCAGTCTGCCTACGTCAAGCGATATATCGTCAAAAATCACAATGATTTTTTCCGGAGGTATCTTATAAAAATCTGCCGCAGCCTTTACGGCCTCTCCGCTTAAATTCATATAGGTCTGCGGCTTCATTACAATGCAGCGGTGCGAGTTTATAACCGTATCGGCTATAACCGCCTTGAACTTGAGTTTATTTATTTTAAAACCGTGCTTTTCGGCAAGAAAGTCAACGCACAAAAACCCCGAATTATGACGTGTCAGGGTATATTTTTTCTCGGGGTTACCGAGTCCTGCCACTAAAAATTCGGGTGCGCCGACAGCTTCCGTTTTTTTGAATCTGCCTAACATTATTGTGTTTACCTGTCCTTATTTATCTTTTAGGCACCAGCCTATCTTATTAACCTGACGTGCTCTTGCTATACCGAGCGAATCGCCGGGAACGTCCTCTGTTATTGTGGAGCCTGCCGCGGTATATGCGCCGTCACCGACCGTCACGGGAGCTACAAGATTTGTGTTGCAGCCTATAAACGCATCATCGCCTATGGTGGTTCTGAATTTCGCCTTGCCTGTATAGTTGACCGTTACCGTTCCGCAGCCGAAGTTTACCCTCTTGCCCACGTCGCTGTCGCCGACATACGTAAGGTGCGAAACCTTTGTGCCGGTATCTATATTGGAATTTTTCACCTCTACGAAGTTGCCGAGATGCACCTTTTCGCCTATCACCGAATTGGGTCTGATATGCACAAACGGGCCTATATTTACGCCGCTCATTATCTTTGCGTCAAAGCTTTGAACGCTGTTTAAATACGCATCATCACCGACAGTTGTATTGTGAAGAAGCGTATTGGGTCCTACGGTGCAGTTTTTGCCTATCGTTACGTTTCCGCGTAAAATCGTGCCGGGCAAAATAAGCGTACCCTCGCCGATTTTTACGTTCGGGGAAATCATAACTCCGTCAAAGCACGGAATATTCACACCGCAGTCAAGCTGATGCTCTATCTCTCTTAAGCGAACAGTCTCGCTGATTTCGTGAAGTGAGCACATATCATAGACGGCACTCGTCTCGCATCTGCAATCGGTTTGGAACCGTGTTTTTTTATCACAGGCGCGAAAAAGCTCCTCGGCAGAGCGCGATGCACCGTTTTTAATGAGTGTCATGAGTTTTTTTGAAGAGAACACATACGCTCCGGTCACGTCCTCACCATTAGGCTGTCTTGAAAAGACGGCGGCCGCCTCATTTCCCTCGTTCACGCAGAGAGAAAGCGCGTTTTTAAGAGAGCTGCCGCTCATAAGCGGTACATTTCCATAGAGAACATATACATAGTCAAATTCGTCTGCAAAGCCGTCGGCTGCAAGCAGAAAATCGCTGTCATTTTCGGCATTCGGCGATACAAACACCCGGCTGTCGCCCTTTATTGCTTCAACACCGGAGCTATCACTTTCAATTATAATTGCCGTTTTTTCCGCATCAGCCTTTTCGGCATACGATTTCACATACGAAATGAGCGGCAAAGACAAAGCCTCACACATATAAATGGGTTTTTCGCGTTTTTTATTATCTGCGGCTATAATCAGCGCACCTGTTTTAAGAGCCATAAGAGTACTCTCCCAATATATTTGTATTCTGCCGCCGTATCTGCCCGATACCTTTGCAGCAACAATATTATTGTATCACAAAATGTCTTTTCTTACAATAAAAACATCCGCCTCATTGCATACAACAAATCAACACTCCGGCCCGACTTGTTAGTTTTTACCAATATAAGCAGTTTAATTTTGTAGCGTTTTTTCGAAAAAAGCTCTTTTCTTTTTTTGTTTTCTCTGATATATTATACACAGGAAGGATCCTAAAACCAATTTTAAAAAAGGAGTGTTAATCCATGGATTTCAGTTCTATCTTTGAAACAATCAAGGGCTTCTTCGAGGCTAACGTGCTTCCGACCCTTAAGCCTATCATCGACGCTATAATGGGTCTCATCGGCGGCATCATCGGCGGCAAATAATCAAGCCAATCGACAAGCGGTGTAATTTCGGTTACACCGCTTGATTTTTTATAAGGATTTGTTATGAAGCACTTTAAAATCTCATTATGTATATTGCTGATGCTCGCGTGTCTTTGCTCCTGCGGCAAAAAAAAGCAGGAGGATTATACCACACCTGCCGTCTCATATTCCGAAACAACCGTTCCCATCGAAACGACAACAAAAAAGGTTGAAAAAACCACGGCCGAATCCACAAAGCCTCAAAGCACGGCTCCCGCCGCAGTCAGCACGGAAGCAACGGAGTACGAAGCACAATACGGCGATTCGCAGCTTGACTTCGATACGGACAACAAATTTGTTGACGCCGTAGTCGCGAAATACGGAATTGACCGCGAAGGTCTTATAACCGCATATTCGGTAAAGGGCAGAGACAGTAACTACATCTGGCAATTTAACGGCAGCCGAGACGAAAACGGCAAGCTCATAAGAAACGCCGACACGCTTAAATACGTTTATTACGTAAACTCCGATTGTTCCAAGGTAAGCCGTACCGGCGGCTATACGGGAAATGACGGTTGTTCCTTAAAGGACGGGCTGACGGTATTTTTACTTACACAAAAGGTTCTGATACCTAATTTGCAGGAGCAGATAGACCAAAACTCATAATCACAATATAAAAATATGTCGGACTGTAAAAATCACGTTTTTACAGTCCGATTTTTTGTACGTATTTCAAAAAACTCTGACAGAGATTTTAAGACGCTGTTTTTTTGTCTCTCCGATTTTGCAGCAAAACACAAACCGTCCCTTGTGCCGCACCGATATTATCTCGTCCTCTTTCGGTATATATGATGAATTGACGGTCATTTTGCCGTTTACAAATATAAGCTTTTGCATAAAAAGCTGCTGTGACTCGCTGCGCGATATTTTATAAACCGCGGCAACCATCGCGTCAAGCCGCAGAGACGGCACCGTAACCGTCCGCTCCTCCGGCAAGGCTCCGACAGAGTCCGGAGGAGATAAGGTCATCTCACATCGCACCGTGGTGTGCTTGACTCTATCAAGATTGTCGAGCACAAAGCGTGCAACCTTTTTTTCGCAAAAAACGTATCCGCAATTATCATCCGTGAGAATATCGCCTATTGTCTCTCTCTTGATGCCGAGCCCCATAAGCGTACCGAGAAAATCACGGTGTGTGAGCTCGTCGGCAAACTTTTTTGCCACCGGTGAAATTTTCACCCACACAAAATCGCATTCGGCTGCTTTTTCCTCCTCACTCTTTTCGCCGAAAAGAGCCGCACGACGCTCGGCAAGCGGATAGCCGCCGTAAAGATACACCTTCGAAAACAGCTGTGCAGACGCTAAAGTGCTTTGCTCGTCAAGCGTTAAAAAATCGGAGCTTACGGTTCTTCGCTGCTCGACGGCGCGCAGCGACAGCTCCGCGAAGCGCTTCTTCAGTTTGTTTTCGTCGTTGTCCAAATCCGAACGCCTCCTTTAAATCGATAATATATCGATAATATAATATCAAAACACAAGACGCGTGTAAAGTACCGTTAAAAAGGGACAAGCCGCCATTACGGCGGCTCGTCCCTTAAGCGAGGAAACCAAAATTTCGTTATTGTTGAGTAATAATGCGTCAGATAAGCGAACGATAGAGTTCTGCAATCTCTTCAACGCTTGTGTCGCGGGGGTTACCGGGACGGCAGGCATCCGCATACGCAGACTCCGAGAGGAACTGTATATCCTTTTCTTTAACGATTTCTTTAAGGTCTGCGGGAATACCTACATCGGAAGCAAGGCGTTTTACTGCATCAACAGCAGCCTTTCTGTACTCATCCTGAGTCATATCGTCCGTACCCTTTACGCCCATAGCCTTTGCTATATCTCTGTATTTTTCACCGGTAGCCGGAGCGTTATATTCCATAACAGTCGGAAGAATAATTGCATTTGCAACACCGTGAGGTGTGTCGTAAAGCGCGCCGAGCGGATGAGCCATAGAGTGAACTATGCCGAGGCCGACATTTGAGAAGCCCATTCCGGCTATGTACTGACCGAGAGCCATTTCCTCTCTGCCCTCGGGGGTGTTTTCAACAGCACCTCGAAGAGCGCGGGAAATTATTTCGATTGCCTTTAAATGGAACATATCGGAAAGCTCCCAAGCACCCTTTGTGATGTAGCCCTCAATAGCGTGTGTAAGAGCGTCCATACCGGTTGCGGCAGTAAGCCCCTTTGGCATACTCGACATCATATCCGGGTCAACAAAAGCAACTACCGGGATATCGTGAACATCGACGCACACCATTTTTCTGTTTTTCTCGGCGTCGGTTATAACATAGTTTATGGTAACCTCAGCGGCTGTGCCTGCGGTTGTGGGAACGGCAAAAATCGGAACAGCCTTATTCTTTGTGGGAGCCACTCCCTCAAGGCTTCTGATATCTGAAAATTCGGGATTTGCAACAACTATGCCAATCGCCTTAGAGGTATCCATTGAGGAGCCGCCGCCGATTGCGATAAGATAATCGGCACCCGAAGCCTTAAATGCCTCAACGCCGTGCTGGCAGTTTTCTATTGTGGGATTAGCCTTGATGTCGGAGTATATCTCATAGTCAAGTCCGGCTTTATCAAGAACATCCGTAACCTTTTTGGTAACTCCGAATTTAAGAAGATCGGGGTCCGAGCAAATAAAAGCCTTTTTAAATCCTCTGCTCTTTGCCTCGTCGGCAATGCTCTCTATTGCGCCCTTGCCGTGATAAGAAGTCTCGTTAAGAACAAATCTGTTAGCCATAACTTATTCCTCCGTATTCAATAAAATAAATTTAACGGCAACGTGGGTAAACGTTTAACCATCTACGTTAAAATTTTAACAACCGTGTTTTGAAAAATCAATAGGCAATACTCACAAATAATCAAAAAAATTTTTGACACTTAAAAGACCTGCCCTCGCCGCAAAGCGAAAACAGGTCTTGGAATCATAAAACCATATAAGACTTACGAGCCGGAAACTATCCATCCTATGCCGTATGTCACGGTGGTCATTATAAGCCCGGCTATAAGTACGCCGAGAGCGATTATCGGAAATGCCTTTTTAGGCGGTATTTCCAAAAGCGACGCCATAAGCGCGCCCGTCCAGCCGCCGGTTCCGGGAAGCGGAATCGCAACGAACAGCAAAAGCCCCCACTGCTTACCGCGGTTTATTTTATCTCGATTCTTTTCGGCTTTTGCTTCAAAGTGCTTTATTATTTTGTCAAAGCCCTTTATCTTTCTCAGCCACTCGAATATCTTTTTGATGAACAAAAGGATAAACGGTATCGGCACAAGATTCCCGAGATACGAGATGATGAATGCCTGAAGCATATTCATATTGAGCAGTCTTGCGGCTATCATACCGCCGCGGTTCTCAAGAATCGGGAACAGCGAAATTATAAACACCGTAAGCCATGACGGTATGGTATCTCCGAACAGATGCACCATTTTTTCCGCGAGATTTTCTGTCGCGGACAGCGTCATAAAGTACTGCGAAAATGTAGATAGCATATAATTCTCCTTATAATCAGATAGAGTGCTCCGTCAAATAAGCCTTTGCTTTTTTGAGAATAGCCTTGTCGTTTTCATAATTAAGGGTCTTATAAGCATTATCATAGCTTAACCAAATGTAGTCCTCAATTTCCTCCGGCTGAATAACGGTTCTTGTATCTTTTGTGGAGGCGATATAAATTATAACCGTTTTTTCTATTCTGCCCTGAATCGTATACTCCGAACGGCTCTTAAATTCCGGAAGAATGGCTATATGAAGCCCGGTTTCCTCAAGTACCTCGCGTCTTGCGGTATCCTCGTTGCTCTCGCCCTCTTCGACGTGGCCTTTGGGGAAGCCCCAATTTGCGCTGCGCTTGTTTTTGATAAGCAAAAATCTTCTTTCGCCCGCTATTTCCCGGTAAACTATCGCGCCGCAGCTGCGCTCATAAAGACAATCTATCGAATAGGAGCCTTTTTTGTACATAAACGCGAGCGCGTCACGCACATCATTTACTATAAATCTTTTACTCTTTGGCGACACAACAATAATTACGCCTTTTGTCTTAGGTATTTTAACGGTGGCTATTACCCTGCCGTCAAAATTTCTTACGGGGTGATTTATGCCCATAATAAAGGCGCCCTTTACGGGAGAGTGCGGCTCAAGTCCGCTTTCGACGGTACCGTAATTAAGGCGGTACTGCGTCTTGCTGTTGCCGTCAAAGAATCCTATGGGTCTTGTGACCCTCACTTTGACAAACCTTCCCAGCATCGTGGTTCTCCTTAGAAAAATCTGAAAATATTATACAGGTTTTTTTCGCTCGTTTCAAGACAAATTTAAACATTAAGTCTCAAATCACGCCTCAATGCTTAAATTGACATTAAAATTACTCTTTTTGTAATAAAATTTTAATCAAAAGGGATTGTGAAAAGCAGTAATTTACGATAAAATATACTCATTATATTAAGCTGTTGTGGGAAAGGGTGTCAATTATGGCAGATGACAAGAAATTCGGCAATAACGATTTTGAGGATATTTACAGTTCTTCCGAAAAGGACGGTTACGAGGATATATACAGCGACAGCGAGGAGGAGGGACGTGCAGTCTCTTCCGACAAGAAAGGTGATGACGATTTCGAGGACTTCTTCACGGGGAGAGACGACAAATCGGATAACGAAGATTTCGAAAACGAGACTCCCGTTCCGCGCCACAGAGAGATAAACACAAGCCCTGAGGTCAAACCTTACAGCTACAACTATAACAGAGCCGCAAATTCAAGAGCCAAAAAGGTTTCAGACGAGCACGGCTTTACCGATATTTCAAGCGGCAGGCAGCCGAGAGAAAAAAAGCATCACCGACACAGCGCAGGCAAGATAATCGGTATAGTCATATTGATTTTACTGGTGCTCTGCGCCGCCTTTGCCGCAGTTACATACCATCAGGCAAAGAAGCTGCTCGGCGAGGTCAACTACTCTCCGCTTCAGGAGAACGAATACATAGATTCTTCAAAGCTCGCACATTCGGATTCTGTACGCAACATTCTCCTGATAGGCGTTGACGCGCGCGAGGGGGAAAGCTCAGACAGCACAAGGTCCGACACCATGATGATTCTTTCCATTGACGAAAAGAACAAGCAATTAAAGCTCACCTCCATTCTTCGCGACACATATGTTGAAATTCCGGGCTGGAAGTGGAATAAGATAAACGCGGCGCAGAGCCACGGCGGCAGGCAGCTGCTTGTAGACACAATAGAATACAATTTCAAAGTGGATATAGATAACTATATGCTTGTGAACTTTGATATGTTTACCACTATAATCGACGAGCTCGGCGGCGTAGATGTTGAAGTAACCGAAAAAGAGGCAAACTACATAAACGCGCGTTACAATATGACTCAGGCCGAAAAAGACGCTTTCCCCGGAACCACAAACGCCGGTGTAAATCACTTCAGCGGTATGCAGGCTCTTTGGTACAGCCGTATGCGCTATCTCGACAGCGACTTCTACCGCACACAGCGTCAGCGCAAGGTCATTTCGGCAATTATAGATAAGGCAAAATCAAATCCGACGGCACTCTATTCGATAGCCGAAAAGGTTATGCCGATGATTGAAACTGATCTTACCACGGACGAGCTTGTAAATCTCGCAAAGAGCTCCGCAAAATATATGAAATACGATCTTGCTCAGATGCAGGTTCCGATTGACGGAAGCTGGAAGAGCGTTAAAAAATCAGCCGGCAACGTGCTCTCGATAGATATGGATAAAAACGTTTCGGCAATGCGCACATTCATATACGAAAAGGCGGACACCTCAAATAACGAGACTACAACGGAGAATTCCAAAAAGAAATAATTTTTCAGGAGCTACAATATGAAAAAAGCTGAATTATCACTTGCCGGCGAATTTAAAGTAGGCAAGGTTGACGACAGAATCTTCGGTTCGTTCATAGAACACCTCGGCAGAGCCGTTTACGGCGGAATATATGAGCCACATCACCCCTGTGCCGACGAAGACGGGTTCAGAAAAGACGTTATCGACGAGGTTAAAAAGCTTCGCGTACCGATAGTGCGCTACCCCGGCGGAAACTTTGTTTCCGGATACAGGTGGGAGGACGGTGTGGGTCCCGTAAGCGAACGGCCGAAAAGGCTTGAGCTCGCCTGGGGCGTCACGGAGCCCAATCTCTTCGGCACGGATGAATTTATGAAGTGGTGCAAAAAGGCGGACACAGCTTGTATGATGGCCGTAAACCTCGGTCTGCGCGGAGTCGACGACGCAAGAAATCTTGTTGAATACTGCAATCACCCGTCCGGCTCATATTACAGCGATATGCGACGTAAAAACGGTGCCGAAAGCCCTTACGGTATAAAGCTGTGGTGCCTCGGAAACGAGATGGACGGCGGTTGGCAGCTCGGCCACAAGGAAGCGAAGGAATATGCTTTTTTGGCGGATCAGGCATCAAAGGCAATGAAACTCACGGACGACTCAATTGAAACCGTAATTTGCGGCAGCTCCAACGATCATATGAAAACCTTCGGCAAGTGGGAGGATACCTGCCTCGACATAGCCTATGACAGCGTAGATTACATATCGCTTCATCAATACTACGACAACAAGCTCGGCGACACGCAGAGCTTCCTCGCTAAGAGCATGGCTATGGACGAATTCATAAAAACGGTAATTTGTATATGCGATTCCGTAAAGGGCAGAAAGCATTCAAAGCACACCGTCAATCTCTCCTTTGACGAGTGGAACGTTTGGTTCCACTCAAACGGCGACGAGGTAAAGAAGTGGAGCACCGCTCCGCACCAGCTTGAAGACGTATACACCTTTGAGGACGCACTTTTGGTCGGGCTTATGCTGATAACTCTGTTAAAGCATGCCGACAGGGTTAAGGTCGCGTGTCTTGCACAGCTTGTAAACGTCATAGCCCCCATTATGACGGAAAACGGCGGCGGAATTTTTGAGCAGACTATATTCTATCCGTTTATGCACGCGTCAAATTACGGCAGAGGAACCGTTTTACTCTCAAACACAGTATGCGGCAAGCACGACACAAGAGAGTTTACCGATGTTCCGGACGTGGACTCCGTGGCGGTTTTAAGTGACGACGGCAACGCTCTTACCGTATTTGCGGTAAACAGAGACCCGAACGAAAGCTATGATATGTGCATAAAGCTTTTGGATCTTGAAGACTTTTCGGGCAAGGAGCATATTGAAATGTGCGGCTTTGACAAAAACGCTGTCAACGGATTCGACAAAATAAACGTCTTCCCCGTAAACGGAGAAATCCCCACGGTTGACGGCAAGACGGCACACGCCGTTTTAAAGCCGTTTTCATGGAATGTTATAAGATTTTATAAAAACAAATAATAAAGAAGGATTGAGAATTATGGCAAAATGTCCCAAGTGCGGAGCAAAGCTTCATTGGTACGACTTCCGTGCCGAATGTAAGCACTGCGGAGTTAATATCCCCAACTACAAATGGGAAGAGAGGCTTGAAAATGATGCCGATACGGCCGAGACATCATTCGCAAAGCTGCATTACAAAATGAGTAACTTCAAATACGGCACGATAGGCTCTCCGCTTATGATAGTGCGCCTTGTTTTTACTCTTTTGCCGCTTGTGGCTCTTGTTGTGCCGCTTGTAAAAATCACACTCTGCTTCCCGTTTTACGAAAAAACGGAGAGTGTTTCATTTCTCACGTTTATACTTAACTATTTGACCAAATATGATATAAAGGCTTCGCTCTCGCTGATGCACGGCGAGGCGCTCGGCGGTGTTTTTGCAAAAATGTTTCTCGGCGTGGGATTTGCGTTTTTGGCCGCCGCGCTCGGAGTTGTAAATTTCTTCGTTGTGCTTATAGCGTCAATGTCACTCAGCAGCAAAGCCGACACGGTATTAAACATCCTCAGCACCGTTTTTTGGAGTCTTTCGGCATACTTTGTTTACGCCTTTTTAAATGCCGCGGCCGAAACAAGCGTAAACATAATCACAGGCTCGGTATCCCCGTTCTTTGCGGTAGGAATAGCGTTGTTCCTCGCAAATGTCATAATCAATATTGCAGTGTCCAAAAAATTCAAAAACAAAAAAGCCACAGATCCGTCTATGGAGGAAGCCATAGAAAAAGAGCTTTGTGAGCTCCGTGAAAAAGACAGCGAGCCGGTAGCCGAATAAAGTCTTAAAAACTTGTCCCCCTCATACATTTAGTATGAGGGGGTGTTTTTTTTGAAATGTATAATTTTGACTAAGAGAGGGCTTACGGCGATAACCGCTGTCACATTATCCGCGCTGCTTATCGTATTCGGAATCTGCGGCAGAAAAAGCGCACTCAGCTCTGCCGCTGCCGAGGAGGGCAAACGGCTTCTGCCCATCTACTGCGTTGAGACGGACGAAAAAAAGGTCGCAGTCACCTTTGACGCTGCTTGGGGAGCCGACGACACGGAAAGGCTTATAGAAATTTTAAAAAATCACAATGCCAAGGCTACGTTTTTCGTCGTCGGGGAATGGGCGGAAAAATATCCCGACAGCGTAAAGGCGTTTTATGCCTCCGGACACGAGATAGGAAATCACTCTGCATCGCACAATATGTATTCGAGTCTTACAGAGAGCGAAATCATAAAAGACATAACACTCTGTAACGAAGCGGTAAAAAAAGCCATAGGAGTTACACCCGTTCTTTTGCGCGCTCCGTCGGGGGATTATACAAATGACACGATAACCGCGGCGACAAAGCTCAATATGAAAACAATACAATGGTCCGTCGATTCGCTTGACTGGAAGGGACTTGACACCGATGAAATAGTAAAGCGCGTAACGGATAAGACCGAGTGCGGTTCAATTATACTCTTTCACAACGATATAAAAAACACGCCCGACGCGCTCGACCGAATTCTCACGGATCTTGAGAAAAAAGGCTATTCGTTTGTTACGGTAAGCGAGCTTATATACGACGGCGATTACAAAATAGATTCAGCCGGCAAGCAAATCAAAAATGCCGCCGCAAATTGAACGCTCCGCCGTATAAAAAATTCGATTGGAAATTTTATCCGAAAAATACGTTTTTACTTGTCTCTTTCCCGTATAAAGAATTTATAACTGCGCAAAATATAATATCATCTTACAGGAGGTGACATTATGGAAAATAAGGGTGTAAAATGCGATGTATGCGAATGCGTACACAACACCGCCGGCTGCGGCTGCGACAGAAGCGTTATCGAGGTAACTCATGACTGCTCATGCACAAATCAGCAGATTCAGGATCCGCATTTCTGCAAAAGCTACGAAAAGAAATAAGCACACGAATTAAAGAAAAAAGGAGCCGTAAGGCTCCCTGCTGGTAAGACAGCAAAATTCAAATTTCTTGGAACAGGTATGATTTCGGTCATGCCTGTTCCGCTTTTAGCAGCTCATCCACGGGAATATAACCCACAAGGTCGTACTCGATATGTACCTTCTGCCTGCGCTTGCCGCTGGACTTATCCGGTGCATCTACATAGACCGCCTTGACAAGCTCTCTGAGGGCATAGGGGGTCAGCTCCGTGACGGTGCTGTTCCTCTTTACCCGCTGAACAAACTGCTCTATATTCTCTGCCTGTTGTTCCTGTTCATGGATTTGCTATTGCAGACCCTTGACCTCGGCTTTGAGGTCTTTCTGTTCCTCGGTGTAGTTCTTGCTCATCATGGCGAAGCGTTCATCCACGATTTTGACGTCGGGCAGCCAAAAGGCGGACGGATTTTTCACCACGATGTTGTCCTTTTCATCGAAAGGAAACTCCCTCTTGGGGGCATCGTCGGGACGAGGCTCAACCTTGGCATACGGGTCGGGATTGGAGAAAACAAAAGAGTGGACTTCACCGTCCCCCTCGCCGTTATCAAAATCATCGTCGGCGAAAAAGTCATCCAGTTCCTCGTCGGTCAGTTCGATGATCTCATTGTTATTTCCTTTCGGATTCACTTCGTCAAGCCACCTTCACTTCAGTTCATTTTATGTAAAAATCCAGTTGGAATAGCAAAATGGACGAACGCTGTCAACGGTCAAGATGAACGGCTTCGCCGCCATTGACAGCGTCCGTCCGTTTCGCTTTTGGGCAGACAAGGCGGCGGTTGCCGCCGATTTTCATTTAAGGAAATGGCGCTTGCTATTATGGAAAACGAGGAATAGCAAGCACAGCAGGTGTACGTACACTCTGCGATTTTGCGAAAAATTAGAAATCTTCGATTTGCTTGCTAAGATGCAATCATCTGTAGCAAGCAGGGCACGGCGGTACCCACTTGTGCGTACTTGTTGGGAAGCATCCCAAGCCCTTTAACAATTTCAGAGAAATTGGCTGCGCACCGTTGGTGCTGATTTTTTGATTGGGACAGATCAGTTCTTGATTTATAAAGATGAGTTTCGTGAACACTTGGAACATATTCCGAGATTAAAATGATTCATTCCGCCATAATAGCTGAATTCACTTTCTTCTTTTATTTCATGACAAATCTCACATTGTACCCAGCGTCGCCCAGAGGAATCTCTAATTGGCGTTTCCTGTTGAACAAATTTTCCTTTAACTTCATTGTAGCGCTTCATATAATCCATCTCAGCACGTTGCTTTTGATCTTCACGAGCTTTTTTTGCAGCTTCTTCTCGTTCCTTTTTCAAAGTTTCTTGTTGTTGCAGATAACGTTCTCGTTGTATACGCATTTGCTCCCGTTCTTCCACAAACTTTTTTGGTTTTTCTTCTTGCTTTTGAGGTCGAAGCATTCTTGCTTCGGGAAAGAGTTCATCAATATATGGACTTTCTCTTTCGTTAATCTCGAACAAGTGCAGTTTATTTTTGGCTCGTGTAATACCTACATAGAACAGGCGTCGTTCTTCTTGTTCACCATCAGCACTATCCTTAGAACGACAAAAAATATTGGATCTTGATGACGGGAACCGCCCTTTATAAACATCGACCATATAGACAGTGTCATATTCTAAGCCTTTGCTTGAATGGATTGTTGAGAGGATGATTGGGTTTTCATGTTCGGAAGTAAAACCTTGTTTCAAGAGTCGTTCCAAATCTCGCAGCCTATTCAAGAACCCTTCAATCGTTGACTCCTGCTTTGCAAGAATCTGTAAAATCTCCATCTTTCCTGTGTCGAAATGCTTTTCACTAAGATATGCTTCATATCCAGACTCCAACAGAATAGAAATCGCCTCAACAGGACTCGCTTTAGATACTTTAGTTATTATATTGCGAAACCGAGAAGATCGGTTGCGATAGCGAGGAGCGACATATTGCATCTGTTCATCAATTGCATCAAAAACGGATATGTGTTTCTCATGACAATTTCGATTAGCCCAATAACGCTGTTTTTCTTCAAGATACAAAATCCCTTTGTTGCATATTTGATCAAGCAGACGAGCATCATGATTATTTATCGCAAGAGAAAGAAAGGCAACAATATCTTTAACGATGTGAACTTCGAAGAAATTCATTTCCGGCTTGCGGAGTTTGAACTGTACATTGTTCCTTAGAAACAAATCCACAAGAACGATGGCACTTTCGTTATCGCGATACAAAAATGCTGTTTCTGTTTTTGCTGTTTTCGCTACATCGAGCAAATACATATATTGTGCCTCTCTCGAAGCAACACTTATAAGAGAAACATCTTCGCCATCACCTCGCTCTGCTGTCATGTTTTTCTCATATCGACCTTTATTCTGAGAAATAAACGTTTGAGCTTTCTCCACAATTTGATTGGTCGAACGATAATTGCGCTCCATACGCAGAATATAGGGGTTGAGATAATCGTATCTGAAGTTTAGCAGAGCTTTGGGGTAAGCGGCACGGAAACCATATATACTTTGATCCTCGTCGCCGACCATAAATAGATTATTGCCACAGGCTAATAAGCGAATGATTTCGTGTTGGATTCTGGATGTATCCTGCGCTTCATCCACGCAGATATATTTATATCGCTGTTGCAATGAATGCAGAGCATCACCATCCTCACGCAATATCTTGAGAGCAAATATCATTTGGTCATCGAAGTCCATTTGATTCTGCTTGTCCAGTGCGGATTGATAAGCGTTATACATATCATTCAAGTGGGGATAATCTGCTTCAATGTCAAGAATCTGCTTTCCCGCAAGCATCATGTTTTTGATATATACAATTGCAGAAGATAGTTTTTGCAAATCGTTTTCGGAAGCATATTTATGGTAGTACTCCTTAAATATTTTTCGAATTAACTTTTTCCTTTCTTTCTCTTCAATAAGTGTTTTGCTGCGCTGGTATGTTTTGCGGCAATAATCAGTATAAATCAATCGCGATAAACTGTTAATTGTCCTAAAATCAATTCGCCTACCAATGTTCCTTCCAAACGAAGAGCTAAAGCGTTCCCTCATCTCATTTGCAGCCGAATTATTGTAGGTGATTGCAAGGATGCTCTCCGGAGCGATATTCTTATTAAGAACCATATAGCCCAATCGCGCAACGAGGACAGTGGTTTTTCCGGAACCTGGTACCGCCAATAAAAGATTAGAACCTTCTACAACCTGCAGCGCTCGCTCTTGCTGCTTGTTTAGGCTAATATGATACTGTTCCTTGAATTGGTGATATAGTTGATTATGCTCCAAATCATCACGGCATGGAGGCAAGCAAGTTCCGTCGCACAATCCTACATAGGTCAAGAAATCATTTTTCTCCATAAGAGTTGTCGTGGAAAACGATTCAAATCCCATAGGAGAAACATCGGTAACACGCACAATGCTACTGCCAAGTTGGAAGAAAAGGTCTATGCAACCACTCTGAATGTCGTAGTTGTTGAAAGCCTTCTTAGGATTCTTCCATGTAAAAACCAGTCCGTTATTTATAGGTTTATAAGTTAGTTGTCCAATTGAATAAAGATCGGACAAGTCAAAGAGCCATATAACTTTATAACCCAAATTGAAATAGAAGTTATTTCTATCATCAAATGCCTTTACTGGCATAATGCTATGTTGGAACTCAATAACTGTCCTATCAACCAAGACATCGGCACGATGCTTTGTTTCACCTAAACACAATTTCACCTCTTGGTTCACCTTGGGAAAGAGGGATTGCCACTCATTGTGCCATGGTGAAAGATCATAACCATGGCTACCGCCATTAGCCCATGTATCAGAGCAAACATGGCTTTGTTTATGGGCAAAATGGTGCTGACGAATATCACCCTTTTTAGTAACCAAAGGCGCACCACAGTAAGGGCAATAGTATTCTTGATTACTGTGTGTATCATCTATGTGAACACGATTATCTTCAAAATCGCTTGCAAATAACATCTTTAATCCTCTTCGAAGTAAAACAAATCTTCAAATTTGCAGTCAAGAGCAACGCACAGTAATGCCGCAAGATAAGCCGTCGGGCAGAATTGACGAGTTTCTATTGAGCTAATTGTATTTTTTGAAGAAGCAACTTTTTCTGCGAGCTGCGTTTGCGTAAGTCCTGCATTTTGCCGATACTCTTTTAATTTGTTTTTTAATTTAAGATGCGAATTCACTGCAACACCACCTGCCCAACAAATGCTAAAATAGCAATTAAAGCAATCAGCGTTTGAATTGCACCGATTACAGTTAGAGAAAGTTTCCTGACTTTAAGCCCCTCGTAAAGCGACTGTACCCCCGAAGCAGTCATTCCAACCGCAATAAATCCTATGTTCACAGTATCATTGATGAAATATTCCAGCAAAAACAAGCCTATACCAACAAGCAAGGCAACGAGAGTGCCCAAAAGGCTACTACGAGTAGATTCCTTTTGTTCAAATTCTTTGCCTCTATTTTTGTTTTTGCGTGCGGCTTCTAATATCTTTTCGTTATTCATACTCAGCACCATTCCAAGTTTTATTGTACTATTACACATTATAGTAATTCCAAGTTTTCTTGTCAAGAGGCTTTAAGAATAAGTTACAATTAGTTCAAGAAAAATGCTCAAATAGTACGTAAGAAAGAATGTTCTCACTTGTTTTGGCAACCAAAACATGGTTGTTGTGGTTTTCGAAAAAAACTTTGCCACAGAACGAAAATCTTTCACCCGATTGTGCTTCTTTAATTCGTGTAGTCGATTTGCTGAATAATAGCAATTTTCACGCTTTCAGACCAAATCGAACGAATAAATGAAGTCAGATATGCCCGTCTTTGAACAATGCATCACAGAGCAGAAAATAAGTGATTTTCAACCCTTAAACGCACAAAAACAGACGACACCCAACCGAAGTTGAATGTCGTCTGTTTTGTTGTCCAATCCTGTTTGACAGATGCCGATTTCGTAATTCCTTCAAATTACTGTCTTATCAGCACACGGGAAAAAACCGCTGTTTTTACAGTTCCTTTTTTATTATCGGTCAAAGCTTTTTTAAATCGGCGTTTTTGTTGCTTGACGATGCGGCGCAAGCGGCACAATTGCCGGAGCAGCCTATACACTTGCCTTTTTTGCGGCGCCTGACTATAAAGACCGTTGCCGCCGCCACAGCCGCCGCCAAAATGCAGATAATCACAATGTCGGCGATATTCATACAAAAAGACCTCCGACGCTGTAAACTATAAATGACGCTATGTACGCAACGGCGCACTGCATAAATACAACGCCGACTGTTTTAATGCGCGAGCCGAGTTCCTTTTTAATGGTGGCAACAGCCGCAACGCACGGTGTATACAAAAGGGTAAACACAAGGAAACTGACAGCCGAAAGCCCCGTAAACAGGCTCGGAAGAACCGAGCCGAGCTGCGCCGTGCCCGTATTCATAAGAACAGACAGCGTACTTACAACGGCTTCTTTTGCGGTAAAGCCCGATATAAGCGCCGTTACGGCTCGCCAATCACCGAAGCCGAGCGGCTTAAATATCGGTGCTATAAATTTACCTATCATGGCGAGCAGGCTGTCCGCGCTGTCGTCCACAACATTGAGTCTTGTATCAAACGACTGTAAGAACCAAATTATTATCGTCGCAATAAATATTACGGTGAATGCTCTCTGCAGGAAATCACGCGCTTTTTCCCAAAGCAGTAAAAAGACGCTTTTCGGCGATGGCATACGGTAATTCGGGAGTTCCATTACAAACGGTACGGGTTCGCCGCGGAAGGCCGTCCTTTTTAATATCAGCGCAACAATTATGCCGAGAAGTATACCCGTGGCATAAAGTCCTATCATAACAAGCGCGCGGTATTTTGTAAAAAATGCCGCCGTAAACACGGCATATATCGGTATTTTTGCGGAACAGCTCATATACGGAGTCAAAAGAATAGTCATTTTGCGGTCACGGTCTGACGAGAGAGTCCTCGTCGCCATTATCGCAGGCACGGAGCAGCCGAAGCCTATGAGCATCGGAACAAAGCTTCTGCCCGAAAGGCCTATTTTTCTGAGAAGCTTATCCATAACGAAAGCGACGCGCGCCATATAGCCCGTGTCTTCGAGAATTGACAGGAAGAAAAACAGCGTAACTATTATAGGCAAAAAGCTCAAAACGCTTCCGACTCCGGCGAATATACCGTCAATAATAAGGCTGTGTACTATGGGATTTATGCCGTATGCGGTAAGCCCCCTGTCGCATATGTCAGTCAGCGCGTCAATTCCGAGTGACAGCAAATCCGAAAGGCGCGAGCCTATTACGTTAAAGGTGAGCCAAAATACAAGGAACATTACGCCGAAAAACACCGGCAGCGCCGTGTATTTTCCCGTGAGTATTTTATCTATTTTCACGCTTCGTTTATGTTCTCGGCTTTCACGGCACTTAACCACCGACTCGGAAACCGCCTTTTCGATAAACGTATATCGCATATCGGCAAGAGCCGCATTACGGTCAAGACCGGTATCATGCTCCATTTCCACAACGCTGTGCTCAATAAGCTCTCGTTCGTTTTTATCAAGCTCAAGCTTGTCGGCAAAATATTCGTCGCCCTCTATGAGCTTTGTGGAACAAAATCTCGGAGGAACCGAGATGTTTCGCGCATGATCCTCTATCACGTGGGCTACCGAGTGAATGCAGCGGTGTACGGGGCCGTCTGAGCAAAAATCTATTCTTTTCGGCAAAATACGATTTTTTGCGACATATACCATTTTATCCGCAAGCTCCGAAACACCTTCGTTTTTTGCGGCACTTATCGGAATTACCGGTATGCCGAGGCTCTCGCTGAGCTTTTTGACATTGACCGTTCCGCCGTTTGCCCTGACTTCGTCCATCATATTCAGAGCCAGCACCATAGGCAGGTTTAGTTCCAAAAGCTGCAAGGTCAGATAGAGATTCCGCTCAATATTTGTGGCGTCAACTATATTGATTATCCCGTCGGGCTTGCCGTCAAGTATAAAGTCTCGCGAAACTATCTCCTCTTGTGTATACGGTCTTATCGAATAGATACCGGGAAGGTCGACAACGGAGCAGTTTTTTGCCCCCTTTATGCTTCCCATTTTTTGGTCAACCGTAACGCCCGGAAAATTTCCGACGTGCTGATTTGAGCCTGTCAACGCATTAAAAAGTGTTGTTTTACCGCAGTTTTGATTTCCTGCAAGTGCAAATATCATTTATTATCCTTGACCTTTCCGAATTAAAAGCTTTATGCTTTTTCTACCTCTATAAGCTTCGCGTCCGCCTTCCTGAGCGTCAATTCATATCCCCTGACCCTTATTTCTATCGGGTCGCCCATGGGCGCGGTCTTTTGAAGAGTGACGGCCGTATGCGGAATAAGCCCCATATCAAGAAAGCGCAGTCTCAGCGCACCCTCGCCGCCAACCGTTTTGATTACGGCCGTTTCGCCGTTTTTCAACATATCAAGAGTCATTTTGATCCTCCGCAGTGTGTTAGTTTTGACTAACTTCGACATTATAACAGTTCGTTTATTTTTATATTTTAATTATATAATGTTAGCACAGCCGCACTTTTGTTGTCAACTGTTTAATATATATTTACCATGTTAAACAGTTGACGGCTGTATACATGCTATTCAGCCATCCGAGCGCCCATAAAAAATTATAAATCGGTTTAGGTTGAAACAACAAACGGTATAATTTTAAAACTGTTTGAAAAACTATAAAAGTAACAAAGTTTTAAGGAGCAAAATTTATGAAAGCGACAGGAATAGTGCGTAGAATAGACGATCTCGGCAGAGTTGTCATTCCTAAGGAAATTCGCAGAACAATGCGTATCAGAGAGGGTGACCCGCTCGAAATATTTACGGCGTCGGACGGAGAAGTTATCTTTAAAAAATACTCGCCGATTGGCGAGCTGTCCGAATTTGCCGACCAATATGCCGAGGTGCTTTGCAGAGCTACCGACTTGCCTGTTATAATAACGGACCGTGACCACGTGATTTCCGTTTCGGGAATATCGAAAAAAGAATATCTTGAGAGAAGAATATCGTCGGAGCTTGAAACACTCATGGAAAGCAGAACCAACTATACCGCATCTGCCGATGAAGAGCCTGTTTACCCGATAAGCGGAATGAGCCGTGAAGCGGCGGTAGCTTATCCGATAATAGGCAGCGGCGACGTTTCGGGCTGCGTTGTGCTGCTTTTAAATTCCGACGGTTCTCTTCCCTCTGAGACGGAGCGCAAACTGGTAGCTGTTGCGGCGTCTTTTCTCGGCAAACAGATGGAGGAATAACCGTTTGCACGCCTAAAGAACGGAAAATATACAAAGCAAAAGAAAAACCCACCGCTTTTTGCGGTGGGTAAATTTCTTATTAAGCCTTAATTATTCAGCAACAGCGTCTTTAAGAGCTTTACCTGCTTTGAAAGCCGGAACCTTGGAAGCGGGAACAGTCATGGTCTCGCCTGTTCTCGGATTGCGACCCTGCTTAGCTGCACGGTTGCGAACCTCGAAGGTACCGAAACCAACGAGCTGAATCTTGTCGCCTGCTTTAAGAGCGTCGGTTATAGCACCGAGAACTGCCGATACTGCTGCGTCAGCGTCTTTCTTAGAGAGGTCGGTCTTTTCAGCAACTGCTGCGATAAGTTCTGTCTTATTCATTTTGTTTTCCTCCGTTTTACAATGTTTTATTTATCCGTCGCTTCGCCCTCGGCGTGCGAACAGAAAGCTGAATTTAATTTTGCCTCGTCCCAAAGCTTATCAAGCTCCGTGATAGAGGACTTTTCCATATTGATATTCCGCTCTTTTGCAAGGCGTTCCACCGTCGCAAAGCGAGACAGGAATTTATCGGATGAACGGGTAAGAGCCTCTTCGGCATCAACACTTATGAAACGTGCTGCATTGACTGCCGAGAAAAGTAAATCGCCGAGCTCCTCAAACGCATTTTCGCTGTCGCCGTTTTTTACAGCGGCTTTGAATTCGGCGCTCTCTTCGTCTATTTTGTCTATCGCGCCGCTCACATCGGGCCAATCAAAGCCCACCTTGCTCGCCTTTTCCTGAAGCTTCTGTGCACGCATAAGTGCCGGAAGCTCTCTCGGAACGGACAGCATTTTATCGGTAACGGTTTTGCGCTTTTTCAACTTAGACTTAATGGCGTCCCAATTACTTAAAACCTCGTCCGTGGACGAAACCTCGGTATTGCCGAAAACGTGCGGATGACGCTCTATCAGCTTTTTGCAGACACCGTCCGCAACATCGGAGAAATCAAACGAGCCGTTTTCCCTCTCCATCTCCGCATGGAACACGATCTGCATTAAAACATCGCCGAGCTCCTCACATAAAAGCTCCTTATCCTTTTTGTCGATGGCCTCAACAACTTCATAGGTCTCTTCGATAAAATTCTTTTTTATCGACTCATGAGTCTGCTCCATATCCCAAGGACAGCCGCCCGGTTCACGGAGTATGCGCATAATGCTTAAAAGGTCATCAACATTGTATTTTGATTTAAACTCAAAATCAACCGCCATTTTTAATAAGCCTTCCTTTGTATTTTACTCTATAAATCCATATTTTGCAAGCTTTTTGGCAATTTTTTCTCCCTTGGGCATCATAATTATATCGTCCTTTGCAAGCCCTCCGATAAGCAGCATGGAAATAACATAGACGATTATGGCTGCAACTACGGCAATCAGTGTTGCGGTTATATTGGCAAACGAATATCCATGTAAAAGTCTCTGAGGCAATATCTTATAGGATATGCCATATGCACAGTATGCAGCTACGCCGCAAAGAACCGAACTGATAAGCGGCTTCACCACAACCGACATAAGGTTGACTTTGACCTTAGTCGCCTTAATAAGTGCTATATAGTTATATATCACCACAATGAGATAGCACAAAACGGTACCTATGACCGCTCCGTTGATATTGATGGATGGTATGCCTATGAAAATGTAGTTTGCCACTACCTTGACAACGGCTCCGACAGTCAGCGATTTAACGGGGACGTTTGCTTTGCCGACAGCCTGAAGCATATTAGTCATGGGCTGGGAAATTGCCATCAGGAAAATGGTGTAGCCGTAAGCCGCCATTATAGGCGCGGCTATTGATATGGCGGGTGCGGATTTGCCGTTCTCGTAAAACATACGAAGTATCGGCTCCGCCAAAACGCCCATACCTATACCGGAGGCAAGCGATATTATCATACCCACTCTTAAAACGGACTCTACCGACGACTTCAGCGCATGCTTATCTTTAACGGCATAAGCCGCCGAGAGTGCCGGTATGGCGCTGACGCCGAGAGTTGTTGTTATGGACGGAATAAGGTTTTTAAAGTCAAGAGAGAGCGTATATGCACCGTAAAGGAAATCCTTAAGGTCAGCGTCAAGAACGTGAGCCTCGGCTATCTGCGTGGCATATATACTCTTTATAAGGTCAAGGTTATTTGAAATAACGCCGTCAAGCCTGTTTTGTATGGTTATGGCGTCTATAAGATTTGTAAGACTGAAAATTATGGACGACGTAACTACGGGAATCGCAATTGCCACAAGCGTTTTTGCAATGGCTCCGCTGTTTACCGGACGCGGCGAATTGACTATTTCGGTGCGCGTTATACCGTCGCCCTTCGCCTTGTGCATGATTATCATGTATATCATACCGATAACGGTACCCATGGTAACGCCTACGGCCGCTGCCGCTGCCGCATAAGGGTAAATGGCACTCATAGCCTCGGATTCGGTCGCGCATACCTTTCCGAACACCTTAGCACCCGACTCAAACTGCGAATAACCGTATGTTATGGTCAACTTTGCCGCAGCAATACCGAATATCATTTTCCCTATTGCCTCTATAACCTGCGAGATGGCTGTGGGGTTCATATTGCGAAGTCCGTTATAGTATCCGCGATATATCGACATCATACAGCAGAAGAATATGGACGGAGTTATGGCAATAATGGCGGGGATGACTTCATTTGTCTTTGCTATAAGAGCATAAGGATATGCAAAAATGAGAAGAAGCACCGTGCCCAGGATACCCGTAAACGTAAACAGCCTTGCCGACACGCGAAAAATCATACGCACATCGCGGTATCTGCCGAGAGCCACGTGCTGCGACACCATTTTTGAAACAGCAACGGGAAGACCCGCCATTGAAATGGTATATATCGGTATGTAAAGGTTGTATGCCGAGTCAAAATAGCCGCGACCTACCGCGCCCATCATATTGGAAATGGGTATCTTATAGATAACGCCTATAATTTTAACAAGCAGCGTCGAGACGCTCAAAACGAGCGCGCCGTTTAAAAGCGACTGGCTTTTTCTCTTTTTTTGCGCCAACTGACAATCACCTCATATTTTGCAGTAAAAGATAGAATATCATTTTATGTCGGTTTAGTCAATAAATTATCCCAAAAATTCGCGCAGCAACGATGTTTCCGGCACCATATCCGGAGATATGGAATTGAATTTTTCAAGAGCTCTTATAAGCCTTGAGGCATCCTTTGCACGTTCGCCGTCAAGCTCGGCATTGCGAAGAAAATTTAAAGCCGTCTCTTTAAACAGGCACGGCTCACTGAGATGTATCGAATTTATACGCATATCGGCAAGCCCCGAATACGGGAACAGATATTTGTCTTCGCCGCTGCGGACGTTATCCCAAAGCTCATATGTATTTTCAACCGAGCTGCCCCTGAAATTGTAATCGCGCACCATTCGCCTTATAAAACGCATGTTGCGCTTATTTAGAATTATCTTATTGTTTTCGTCATATATACGCGACGACACGCTGATATATATTTTAAGTATTCTCTCGTGCGGGAGCTTATCGGTAATTATCGGATTGAGCGCATGAAGCCCCTCCACAACAATGGCGTCGCTTTTGCCGAGAGTTATTTCATAGCTCTCGGCCTTGCGCTTACCCGACACAAAATCGAACATCGGCATAACCGTTGTCTCACCGCGCAAAAGGCTGTTTATACACTTATCTATAAGCGGTAAATCAAGCGCAAACACGGTTTCGTAGTCGGGTTTACCCTCGCTGTATCCCGGAATATCGGTTCTGTCAAGATAAAAATCATCAAGTGAAACACGGTATGTTTTCATACCGCGCCTTGTGAATTCCTCGGCAAGCTTTTGCGCCGTTGTGGTTTTCCCCGACGCGGAGGGCCCCGCGAGCATAACCACCTGAAGTCCCGAATCGTTTTCTACCTTATCCGACACATCTCGGATAATATTTTTAAATCTCTGCTCACTTCTGTCTATAAGCTCCTTTGGGTCGCTTTGAGACAGCGAATTTATGTATTCTATTGTGTTGTGAAGATTTGACATATCAAAGCCTACTCTTTCGGTTTTGTCAGCAGAGCGGATATCTCGTTTTTCCGCTCCTTTATAATATCGAACCTCGAAATATATTCATACGGATATTTGAAATTGAATATTCGCTTTATCTCGTTTTTTTCGGGAATACATATCTTCGTGACGGCTCCTGCTCCAACCGCAAATATGCTGTGGCACTCCTCCATCATAAAGATATTATAGAGGCACTCTCTGCCCTTTTTCGCATACCCCGTGTTTTCAAGATTATTCAGGGTTTTGGACTGACGGTACATATAATACGGGAAATAGCCGTTACCGGTGAGCAAGCCGTAGGCGAAATCGAGCATTTTATCTGCCGCGGCACCGTTTTCGGTGTTGACCTTGCCTATTTCCGTGCCGAGATTTGATGCGCGCTTTAGGGCGAGCGTATGTACCGTTATGTTTTCGGGTGAGAGCTCAAGTGTTTTGGTGAGCGAATCGCAAAAGCCCTCGTAGGTGTCGCCGGGCAGCCCAGCTATAAGGTCGGTATTTATATTGTCAAACCCTATTGAGCGCGCCTCAAGGAATTTCTCCCTCGTAAGATTTGCAGAATGACGCCTACCGATATTTTTGAGAACCTCGTCGCTGAAGGTCTGGGGATTTATGCTGATTCTGCCGGCGCCGCCGTTTTTAATCGCAAGCAGCTTTTCTTCCGTTATCGTATCGGGTCTGCCGGCTTCAACGGTGTACTCCCTGCACGTTGACAGGTCAAAATTTTCTCTGACGGCGTCAAACAGCATAGTAAGCTGAGGGGCCGCCAGCGATGTGGGCGTTCCGCCGCCGAAGTATACACTTTCAAGCCTGAGCTTTGCTTCTTTTGCGATTTTGCCCGTTATGCGAAGCTCCTCACATAAGAGCTTAACATACTCGGGAATTGTTTTCTTTGCACTCTCTGTTTCCGTTGAATGCGATACAAATGAGCAGTAACTGCACCGCGACGGGCAGAACGGTATTGCGACGTAAAGGCTGAAAGAATCGGGGCGCGACAGAGCGATTGTTTTTTCCTCTGCCGAGGCAACGCTTGCCGTAAGCCCGGTCTTTTGCTTCGAAACGAAATAATCGTCCGTGAATATTTTTTTCGCCTTTTCCTCGCCGTACCTTTCGGCAAATCCCCTGAAAAGCTTAGACGGCCTTATGCCCGTGAGCATTCCCCACTTAGGGATATATCCCGTGTTTTCGCAGAGCAGCGAAAAAAGCATAGATGCCATACACCGCTCTTCGTCCTCTTTTTCGGGACGCGGTTTGGTGAGAACCTTTTGCTTTTTTGCTCGGCAAACGACACGGTAACATTATCTTTTGTGAGCTCGGTTGTGATTACCGTTTCGTCATCGCCTGTATCTGCAGACGAAAACAGCAGGTCGATTTTTGTATTCGGATAAAATATCTGAGTGAGCTTTAACATCTCATACTGATATTTATGCCCAATTATAAGAAGCTTCATCAAAGCGCCCTCATATATCTGTTATTTTTGCGTTCAAAGTCCAAGGTTGTTTCCTTGTTATGCCCCGGACAGACCGTATAATCGCCCGGCAAATCGCGCAGCCTTTTAAGAGACTCGAATAGCTCCTTTGTGCTGCCTCCGGGAAAATCCGTTCTGCCTGCACTGAGACAAAACAGCGTATCACCCGAAAAAATAAGTTTGTCTTTTTCATCCATATAGCACACGCCGCCCTTTGTATGCCCGGGGGTGTGCATTACGCGAAGAACGGCGTCGCCGATTGATATTTTATCGTTATCGGACAGCAAAATGTCGGCGGACATCTTTTTCTGCTTTCCCGGACACTCCCATGAGCACAGGCTCTTATTTTCATCCGACAGGCAATCGCCGTCAAGCTTATGTATGAGCACCTTAGCCCCGGTAAACTCCTTTAAGCCGCAAACTCCGAGAATATGGTCAAAATGCCCGTGTGTCAAAAGGATGTATTTGATGTTTAAATCCTTTACGGCGTTTTTAAGTGCTTCGTTAAAATCGCCTGGGTCTATTACCGCACTCTCGCGGCTTTTTTTGTCGGTCAGAATATAGCAGTTAGCACTTATCGGACCGAGCGGCATAACCTTTATATCAAGTGACATTGTTTTCTCCGTTATTTTTTCCATACGGAAGTATCGTAAATTATTGTGACCGGACCGTTGTTTACAAGCGACACCTGCATATGTGCACCGAAAACACCGGTTTCAACTTTTTTAACTCCGTTTTTCAGAAGTTCCGAGCAAAAATACTCATAGAGAGCCTTTGCTTCATCGGGCTTTGCGGAATTGTCAAAAGACGGTCTGTTGCCCTTTTTTACGTCGGCACAGAGTGTAAATTGCGACACAACAAGCACCTCACCGCCGATATCAAGCACAGATTTATTCATTTTATCGTTTTCGTCGGTGAACACGCGCAGCATTGCGGTCTTTTTGGCAAGCAGTTCGGCGTCCTCTTTTGTGTCGCCGTTCATTACGCCCAAAAGCAGCATATACCCCTCGCCTATTTTTCCGACGGACTCACCGTCCACGGTAACTTCAGCGTTTTTGACACGCTGTAAAACAGCCTTCATAAGTATATTCCTTTTCGGGGGCTGTAAAACTATTGAATTTTACAGCCCCGTTGTGTTTTTTATTTTCCTTCGGCAAAAACCTTAAACGCTCTGTACGCCATATAGACATCAAGCTTTGATACCACTTCAAACGGCGCGTGCATTGAGAGCACCGGCACGCCCAAATCGACTACGTCAATGTCAAGATTTGCAAGATACATAGCTACTGTTCCGCCGCCGCCTGCGTCAACCTTGCCGAGCTCGCCCGTCTGCCATACTACGTCGTTTTCATCGAGCAGTGCTCTGATTTTGCCCATATATTCCGCAGAGGCATCGCTTGTACCGCCCTTACCCCTTGCGCCCGTGTATTTTGTTATGACAACGCCGTGGTTTAAATATGACGCATTCATTTTTTCCGATACGTCGGGGAACGACGGGTCAAATGCGGCGTTTACATCGGCGGAGAGACATTTTGTATTTGAGAGAACCGTGTGGTAATTAGCACCGAAGCAATCAGCCAAATCCGATACAAAATACTTAAAGTAAGAAGAGTTAAGTCCGGTGTTGCCGTCGGAGCCCGTCTCCTCCTTATCGGTGAGTATAGCAACTGCGGTATAGCGCGGCTCGGTCACGCTGAAAACAGCCTCGGCAGCCGGATATGCGCAAACCCTGTCGTCGTGCCCGTAGGCACCTATCATACTGCGGTCAAAGCCTATATCTACCGCTTTTAACGCAGGTACGGCCTCAAGCTCTGCACTTAAAAAGTCGCTCTCGGTAACGCCGTATTTTTCATTGAGAATACTGATGATATTGAGCTTTACTTTTTCGCTGCCCTCGTCCTTTGAGAACGGGCGGCTGCCTATGAGAATATTAAGCTCTTCACCGCGGATACCGTCGGAAAGCGTGCGTTTCATCTGCTCTGCGGCAAGATGCGGCAGAAGATCGGTAACAACAAACATGGGGTCGCCGTCGTCCTCGCCGATGTTTACCTTAACCTTAGAGCCGTCTTTTTTAACCATAACTCCGTGAAGCGAGAGCGGCATAGCGGTCCATTGATATTTTTTTATGCCGCCGTAATAATGGGTTTTGAAATATGCCAGTTCGTTGTCTTCGTAAAGCGGATTTGGTTTTAAATCAAGGCGCGGAGAGTCGATGTGCGCCGCAGAAAGACGGATTCCGTTTTCAACAGGCTCTTTTCCCATTACGCAAAGTATAACCGCCTTGCCGCGGTTGTTTAAATATACTTTATCGCCGCACTTGTATTTTTCGCCGCGGACAAACGGTTTAAAGCCGAGCTTTTCTGCCTTTTCGACAAAATATTCGGTTGCCTCGCGCTCGGTCTTTGCAGTGCGCAGAAAGTCCATGTAGCCGTCGCAAAATTCGTCGGCCTTTTTCGTCTCGTCGTCGCTTATTATCTCCGACGCGTGCTTCTGTGTGTAAAAGAGCTTCTCTTTGAGAGAATCAATTTTTTTGTTTTCTTCGCTCATATTTTATTTAACTCCTTCTTGTATAATTTGTCATATATCGAAACAGCCCTTTGGACCTTTTCTACATATTTTTTTGTCTCGCTCTCGGGTATGTTCACGAGAGTTTTGCCGTCGGGTGAAATATCGGGGTCGCGAAGCCACGCGTTTACCTGACCGCGCCCTGCGTGATATGCCGCAATTGCGGTTTTTTCGTCGCCGCCGAACTCCTTTAAAAGCAGCCCGTAAAATACGGCGCAGTATTTTACCGACGTATCCGCGTCATACAAAGCCTCCTCCGGCAAGGTTTCGCCTGTTTTGGTCTGAAGCCATAAGAACGTTTCGGGCGTTATCTGCGTGAGCCCTATTGCACCCGCGTGCGATTTAGCCTTTTCGTCATATCCGCTCTCCGTGTGGATAACTCCGTAGAGCAGATCCTCGGGGACGCCGTAGGTTTCGGCATACAGCGATATTTTATCCTGATACTTCATCGGAAATTCGGCTTTTAAAATACTTCTTACGGCAAAAAACGTCGCCGAAATTATTACCGTCGCAAGGCATACAACAATCACGGTATTTTTTACGGCACCGATTGCCCGTCTGCCCTTTTCGGTCTTCATAGCTTTGCCCATAGCAATACCTTTTTTACCTCGTCATCTAAATTATACGGCGGATAGTTTTTTATTATTATATCCGCATGATTTTTATAAAAACTCTCATCCTTTTGCGCCCTTATGCGCCTTAGCGCGGCTTCCTTTTTAATACCGTCGCGTACCATAATCCGCTCAAGGCGCATTTTTTTCGGTGCGATAACCGCAAATGTAAAATCACAAAGCCGGTTTTCGCCGCTTTCAAAAAGCGCTATCGCGTCCAAAAGGACTCCCTTTGTGCCGAGGGAGCTTTGTTCTTTTATTATTGCCTTTATTTTTTGAGTGACAGCCGGGTGGACGATGCTGTTTAGCTTTTCCGTATTCTCGGCGGACGAAAACGCCTTTTCGGCTATTTTAGCCCTGTTCGCCGTGCCGTCCGTATTTAAAATATCTTCGCCGAAGGCTTCGGAAAGAGCCGAAAGCACATCGGAGCCCTTTTTGTAAACCGAATGTGCCACCTTATCTGCGTCTATGTGGTACAGCCCGTATTTTTCAAGCATTTTGCAAACCGTACCCTTGCCGGCACCCGTTTGCCCGGTAACTCCTATCACAAGCATTCAAGGCACCTCACTTATTTTGCGTCCACTGTCTTAAATGCCGCAGCGCGGATAAGACGGTTGTATACGGCAAGGTCTACGCCGCTCGTCCCGGGGTCACGTGCATAAACGGTTTTTGCGCCCTTTTCGTCAAGCTCACGCAGAGCGTCAAACAATCTGTTAGCCTGTGACGAGGGGTCGTCGGCTCTGCCGTATGTGACATAATTTTTAAAATATTTTTCCTCACCCTCAAAGCATAGCACAAAGCAGTCACCCTTTTCCGCCACAAAACGGCGAAAAGCGTCGAAACTGCCTTTGACAATCGTAACGTCTGCCTTGGGTGCGTAATGCTTATACTTCATACCCGGAGACGCAGCTTTTTCTCCCGACTTCAGCATATGGAGCACAGCGTCGTCTATAACCACTTCGCCGAGCACGCTTTTAAGCTGTTCTGCGGTAATTCCGCCCGGTCTTAAAAGTCTTGCCGGCTTTTGAGCCAATGTTACCACGGTTGATTCAACACCGACCTCGCTCTGACCGCCGTCAACTATCATATCTATTTTGCCGTTCATATCTTCAAAAACGTATTTTGCGTTTGTGGGACTCGGTCTGCCCGAAATATTTGCGCTCGGCGCGGCAAGCGGAACTCCCGCCGCCTTTATTATTGCCCTTGCCACGGGGTGTGACGGGCAACGCACAGCCACGGTCGAAAGCCCTCCCGATGTCTCGTCGGGAATGAGGTCGCTCTTCGGCATTATCATGGTGAGAGGTCCCGGCCAGAACCTTTCGGCTAGGCGGCGCGCTTCGTCGGGTATGCTCTTAACAAGCGGCGTGACCTCTGATATATCCGTAACGTGAACTATCAGCGGATTATCCTGCGGTCTGCCCTTTGCCTCAAAAATCTTTTTTACTGCCTCGCCGGACAGCGCGTTTGCGGCAAGTCCGTACACGGTTTCGGTGGGTATTGCCACGATACCGCCGTTTCTGAGTATCTCGCCTGCGAGAAGTGCCGTCTCATTTATATTGCTGTCATTTGCTTTAATAAGTTTAGTCTGCATTATTATCTGCCCTATCCGAAAAAAATCAAAATGCTTTAATTAAATATTTTATCATTATACGACAATAAAAACAAGTAAATAACAAAAAAGCGTCCGCAAAACGGTAAAATTCCGTTTGCGGACGCCAAACAGCGACTTTCAGGTATTTTTATCCACCTGATGAAATTTTTTGAGGTTCCCGGATTTTTGATGACGCTTTGACAGCTCCGCCTTTACGTCGTCGGGTGTGATTCCCTCGTTTTTCATCATAACAACAAGGTGGAAGAGCAGGTCGGAAATCTCGCCGACGGTATCCTCCTTTATGCCGTTTTTGGCGGCAATTATAGTCTCGGCGGACTCTTCGCCGACCTTTTTCAGTATTTTATCGAGCCCCTGGTCAAAAAGGTAGCAGGTATAAGAGCCCTCCTGCGGATTTTCGTGCCTTTGTGTAACTACCTCGTAAAGCTCCGTAAGTACGTCTTCCATTTACTTTACCTCCGATTTTATTTCCTTAAAAAAGCAGGTCTTGCTGCCCGTATGGCAGGCAGGGCCTTTTTGTATTACCTCTATAAGCAGCGTATCGTCGTCGCAGTCGCCCTTTATCGAGACAACCTTTTGCGTATGACCCGAGGTTTCGCCCTTGTTCCACAGCTTTTGCCTTGAACGCGAGAAAAACCACGTATAGCCCGTCTCGAGTGTTTTGGCAAGCGACTCCTTATTCATATACGCGAGCATCAGCACCTTTTTTGTGCCGTGCTCCTGAATCACAGCCGGAATAAGCTCCGACTTAACAAAGTATTTATCTAAATCCATATTTACTCCCTGCAAATTTCAAGAGCTTCTCTTAAATCAAGCGTGCCCTTATATATAGATCTTCCGCAAATCGCACCGTACAGCCTGGCGTCTTTGAGAGCTTTTATATCGTCCGAATCCTTTATTCCGCCGCTCGCGGTGATGTTACACGACACGGCGTCGTTGAGAAGCGTAAGCTCCCGAAGATTCGGCCCCGAGAGCATGCCGTCGCAGTCTATATCGGTATAAATAATGTACCTTACGCCGACATCCTCCATACGCTTTGCGAGCTCGATATATGAAATGTCGCTGGTTTCAAGCCAGCCCTCAGCCGCCACCATACCGCGGCGCGCATCTATGCCTACGGCTATTTTTTCACCGTATTTTTTTGCCGCCTCGCGTACAAGGTCGGGATTTTTCAAAGCCGCAGAGCCTATGATAACGCGTGAGATTCCGCGTGACAGATAGTATTCGACATCTGCCATGGTGCGTATGCCGCCGCCGAGCTCAACACGAAGGCCCGTTTTTTCGGCTACCGTTGTAAAAATGTCCGAATTAACCTTTTCGCCCTTGACCGCTCCGTCAAGATCGACCATATGTATCCATTCCGCACCGCAGGAATAAAACGAATTCGCTGCGGAAAGAAAGTCGTCGGCAACCTTTTCGGCGGTGTTCATATCGCCCTTGTAAAGTCTTACGCAGTTGCCGTTTTTAATATCAATAGCCGGAAAAATTATCATCAGAGGACTCCTTTTGTCGAGAGAGTTTCTCCCGTGGCATTCTTTTGTACCGCAATTTTCAATGCATGGGCAAACGCCTTGAAAAGCGCCTCTGTCATATGATGCGAATTACTTCCGTACGGGACGCGCAGATGAAGTGTTATGCCGGAATTCACGGCAAAGGCACGGAAAAATTCTTCGCACATACAGGTGTCAAATGCGCCGATACGCTCCTCGGGGAAGCTTGCCTCAAACACAAGAAACGGTCTGCCGCTGATATCTGCGGCGCAAAATCCCAAGGCCTCGTCCATCGGTATAAAAAAGCTTCCGTAACGCATAATTCCGCCCTTGTCGCCGAGTGCTTCGGAAAAGGCCTTGCCGAGAGCTATTCCGACATCCTCTATCGTGTGGTGACAATCCACGTTGAGATCGCCTCGGCACGTGAGCTTCAAACCAAAGCCGCCGTGGACCGAAAAAGCAGTCAGCATATGGTCAAAAAAGCCTATACCGGTGTCAACCTCACAGTCTCCGCCGTCAAGATTTAAAAGCAAAGATATTTGCGTCTCTTTGGTGTTTCGCTCAATACACGACGTTCTCATGAGGTTCTCCTTTCAAATAGGCGTTTATTTCGCTTGCCACAGCGTCGTTTTCATAATTTCTGCCTGCGGTGATACGCAGTCTGTCGCTGCTCATTTTACGGATAATTATACCCGCTTCTTTAAGATAAGTAAATATCTTTTCGGCTTCGGGAGTTTCAACATATATAAAGTTTGTTTCGCTCGGAATTATTTTAAATCTGTCGGGGTAATCCCTGCAAATGGGCGTGAGCCGCTCCGTGAGATCGTCGCGCGCCTCGATAAGACGTTTTACGGACGAATCTATATACTCGGGGTGACTGAAAACAACTTCGCCGATAGCCTGTGTTACGCTGTTTACATTGTACGGGGATTTAACCGCCTTCATCGCCTTTGTGAGCACGGAATTCGCAACCGCAAAGCCGAGACGGACAGCCGCCATACCGATAGCCTTTGAACACGTTTTTAAAATAATCAGGTTGTCGTATCGGTTAAACTCGGAGAGTAAGCTCTGATTTGAAAAATCCATATAGGCTTCGTCAAGAACCACGAGCGAGTCAACGGACGAAACGAGCTTTTCGACGTCGGAGCGACCGATAACGCGCGATGTGGGGTTGCAAGGGTTGGAGAAAATTATTATACGCGCGTTCTCCTTTTTTGCAGTCGCTATCACATCGTCCATATCTACGGAATAATCGTCGTTTTTGGTGTACGGTACGTGCCTGCACTCCACGACGGACGTATAAAACGAATACATCGAAAAATCCTTTTCAAGGGTCATTACGGTGTCGCCCTTTTGCAGAAAAGCATTCATTATTATCGAAATAAGCTCGTCAGAGCCGTCGCCCGCAGTCACATTTTCAGCCGGCACGCCGTAGTATTTGGCAAAAAGAGCGCAAACATTTGAGGCATACGGGTCGGGATAACGGTTAAAATGTATGTCCTTTACCGTTTGTGCTATCTCCTCTTTGATTTCGAGCGGAAGAGTTATATATGATTCATTTGCGTCAAGCCTTATGCGGTATGTACCCTCAATCGGGTCATACGGCACAAGGTCCTTTACCTTGCGGTTGAGTGAGAACATTTAAAATACCTTCTTTACAAAACAAAATGCTCCGATTTAAAATCTGACTTTGATTGAATTTGCGTGAGCGGTAAGCCCCTCGGTTTCGGCAAGCTTTATAATGTCATCCTTCGCCTCTGAAAGAGCCGGTTCGGTATAATAGATAAAGCTTGATTTTTTTATGAAGCTGTCAACCGACAGCGGAGAAAAGAACCTCGCGGTGCCGCTTGTAGGCAAAACATGGTTGGGACCGGCAAAATAATCGCCGAGCGGCTCGGGAGAATAATGACCGAGAAAAACGCTGCCTGCGTTATCCACTCTGCCGATATACTCCATCGGATTTTCGACTGCAAGCTCTAAGTGCTCCGGAGCCAGTTCGTTAGCAAAATCAACAGCTTCCGATATATCCTTGCACACTATTATTGCGCCGAAATCATTGAGAGACTGCTCTATTATGTCTCTGCGCTCAAGAGTTTGCATTTGACGCGAGAGCTCCTTTGCCGTTTCGTTTGCCGTCTCTTCGCTTGTGGTTAAAAGTATGGCACTTGCCATTTTATCGTGCTCCGCCTGACTCATAAGGTCGGCGGCGAGGAATTTGGGATTTGCGCTTTTGTCGGCAACTATGAGAATTTCGCTCGGCCCTGCAATCATATCAATATCCACGGTGCCGTAGAGAAGCTTTTTGGCGGTAGCCACGAAAATATTGCCGGGGCCGACTATTTTATCGACCTTAGGAACCGACTGCGTACCGTAGGCAAGAGCCGCAACAGCCTGAGCGCCGCCCATTAAGAATACTCTGTCAACACCGGCTATCTTTGCGGCGGCGAGTATATCGGGGTTTGCCGTACCGTCCTTTTGAGGCGGTGTTACCATTACAATTTCCTTAACGCCGGCTATTTTTGCCGGAATGACATTCATCAGCACGCTTGACGGATACGCCGCCGTGCCACCCGGAACATATACGCCGACTCTTTTAAGCCCTCTTATGCGCTGACCCAAAATTACGCCGTTTTGCTTCGGCTCAAGCCAGCTCTGCTGTTTCTGACGGGCATGGAAATCACGTATATTGTCTGCCGCTTTGTAAAGAGCAAGTATAAAATCGCGGTCGCATTTATCGGGGGACGAGTCTATTTCCTCACGGCTTATCTCAAATTTCGACGGCATATGCCCGTCAAATTTAAGCGTGTATTCGCGCACGGCGTCATCGCCGTTTTGCTTTACGTTATTTAAAATGTCGGTTACCGCAGAGGTTACCTTGCGGTCAATTTCACCCGAACGGGCTTTAAGCTGATTTATGAGTTCGCGTTCCGAAACGCCGTCTGCCTTTGCTATGCGTATCATTTTACCGTCTCCTTCGCCTTTTCTATTTCGGTTATAAAGCCGTCTATCTCATCACGCCGAAGCTTCATACTCGCGGTGTTTACTATAACTCTTGCCGAGATGGGCATTATTTTTTCTATAACCTCAAGTCCGTTTTCTTTAAGCGTGGTTCCCGTTTCAACTATATCGACTATTGCGTCGGAAAGGTCCAAAAGCGGTGCAAGCTCAACGGAGCCTTCAATCTTTATGATTTTGACGTCCATATTTTTGCTTTCAAAATACTGCTTTGTGACGTTGGGGTATTTTGTCGCAATTCTCTTTATATTGTATCCGCCGAAAAAGTCCGTTCCCTTTTTGCCGGCGAGCGCAAAATCGCATTTACCTATGCCGAGGTCGCAAAGCTCATAAAAGCTTTTGCCGTTTTCTACTATTGTGTCTTTTCCCACAATTCCTATATCGCATACGCCTTGCTCAACATACGTGATAACGTCCGCGGCCTTGGCCAAAACCGCCTCGTAGTCTCCCACGGGCAATATGAGCCGCCTCCCCTTATTTATAAGCTCGGTGCAATCAAGCCCCATTTTTTCAAAAAGCTCTACGGATTTTTTTTCAAGCCTGCCCTTTGTAAGAGCGATACGAAGTTTTCTCATAATTCTTCCTCCGATACGCCGTCGCGTGAAATTACAAAAAGCTTTTTAATGCCGCGCTCTTTGGCGTATTTCAAAGCCTCGTCACGGCTTTCGCAAAGGCTGTTTTCGCTTTTAATGCCCTTTTGTGACAGCTCCCTCACAAGGTTTACCGCCGCAAGCTCATAGCCGTCCTCGCCGAAAACGAGCACCTCCGACGCCTTTTGGGGTTCTATTTCGCCGCGCATAAGTGCCGCTCTCGCGAGGTCGTCGGTCTGAACGCCGAAGCCGATAGCCGGCAAATCCTCGCCGAATTCCTTGATAAGGCCGTCATACCTGCCGCCCTGAAGAACGGTGGCTCCGCTGCCCTCGGTGTATCCGCGGAAAACTATGCCCGTGTAATAATTGCTTCGGTGCACAAGGCTTAAATCTATTATCAGATTATCTCCGCCGCTTGCGCCGCCGAGCTTTTTATACAGCTTATCGAGGTAATTCAGAGAGCTTTGAGCCTTATCGCTCTTGCAGAGCGTCATGGCTTTTTCTATAACCTCGCTTCCGCCGAACATTCGCGGAAGATTGCGGATAGTCTCGGCAACCCTGTCGCCGCCGAGCGTATCAAGCACTGAATTGAGCGCGACGAAGTTTTTTTGCTCCATATACTCGTTAATGTCGTTTTTTACCTCCTGCGGAGCCGAAAGCTCATCGCAAAGAGCCTTAAAAAAGCCGGCGTGACCTATTTCTATTTTATAATCCGGTGCGCCGCAGACCTTGAGAGCCTCGATTGCGGTTTCGATAACCTCTATATCGGCTCTTATGCCGTTAACCCCGATAAGCTCTATGCCGCTCTGTGAGGTTTCGTCATTTCTGCCGGTCAGCTTTTTGCGGCGTGAAAACACATTTTGATTGTAGTAAAGCCTTATGGGAAGCTCGGCACCCTTGAGCCTTGTTGCAGCTATACGCGCTATCGGAAGCGTGGAATCGGGTCTTAAAACAAGAAGTCTGCCGTACGCGTCGGTCATACTGTACAGATTTTCCGGCAGCGTTCCTGCGCTCTCGCGGTTAAATACGTCAAAAAATTCGACGGTGGGAGTTATGACCTTTTTGTATCCTTTTTCTTTAAACAGCTCGGAAAGGCCGCGTTCAATACGCCTTAGTGCGTCGCTCTCTTCAAAGAGAAAATCCCTTGTTCCCTCCGGAGTCAGTTTTTCATAGCTTTTCATAATCCGCCGCCTTTCTGCTTTTTATGCGCAATCGCTTTAGCGTGCTAATATACTACCACGCTAAAGTGCAGCTGTCAAGGAGAAATAATCTCCCGTAAAAATTTAAAATTCGGACATATTGCCGAAGTCGCCCATAATATAAGTTCGACTGCGGTTATCTTTCAACCGAAAGTACGCCGTCTACCTTTTTAAGACGCGCTATTACGTTTTTCAGGTGATCGACATTGCTTACGGTTATGGTCATACTTATCTGGCTTCTGCCGTCTTTTGTCTCGCGAGACGATATCTCGTTGATATTGACCTTCATTGCGGCAAGCTGCACCGAAACATCAGCCATAAGACCTATTCTCGAAAGGCAGGTTATTATGAGCGAAGCCTTGAACTCGGTCTTGACGTCGGTATTCCAAGCGGCGGCGACCCATCTTTGCGGCTCGTCGCATTTTGAAAAGTCGGACGGGACGTTCGGGCAGTCACGCTTATGAATCGAAACGCCGTGGCCGCGCGTTATAAAGCCTATTATATTGTCACCGGGAAGCGGGTTACAGCAGCGTGAAAATTTGATAAGGCAGTTGTCTATTCCGCTTACCGTAACGCCGTCGGAACCGCCCTTGCGTCGGCTTGTCTTTATCTTATCGTCCTCGGGGAGCACCACGGTCTCCTGAGAACGGTAATTTTTGTTGTACTCCTCTTTTATATACGGCATAAGCCTTATAACGGATATTCCGCCGTAGCCTATCGCCGCGTAGAAGTCGTCAACATTTCTCAAATGCTGCCGCTCCGCAAGATTCGCAACAAATTTTTCATAGTTTTCGTCACTGAGCCTTATGAAGTTGCGCTTAAATTCGCGATCGACCTCTGCCTTGCCCTCGGCGATATTTTCGTCGCGTCGCTCATTTTTAAACCATGAGCGTATCTTGTTTCGCGCCTGACTCGTCTTGGCTATACTCAGCCAGTCACGCGACGGGCCCTTACCCGTTTGAGAGGACGTGAGCACCTCGACTATTTCGCCGGTTTTGACTACGTAATCGAGCGGAACTATTCTGCCGTCCACCTTGGCACCGACCATCTTATTACCGACCGCTGTATGAATAGCGTATGCGAAGTCAATAACGGTAGCACCGGCAGGGAGGCTTATAACGTCGCCGCGCGGAGTGAAAACAAACGTATCTTCGGGGACAAGGTCGCTTTTTATGGCCTGAACTATCTCGCGTACATCGCCTGTCTCCTGCTGGTCCTCAAGCATCTGTCTTATCCACGCAAGACGCTTGTCAAGGGTTGATTTTCCGTGAACTCCGAGTTTGTATTTCCAGTGCGCCGCAATACCGAATTCGGCCGTGCGGTGCATTTCCCAGGTTCTTATCTGAACCTCAAACGGTATGCCCTCCTTGCCTATGACCGTTGTATGAAGCGACTGATACATATTTGGCTTCGGAGTCGAGATATAGTCCTTAAATCTGCCCGGCAGGGGTCTGAACATATCGTGAATTACGCCGAGGCAGTTATAGCAATCTATAACGCTGTCAACTATTATACGTATGGCGTAGACGTCGTATATTTCCGCAAAATTTTTGTTTTGCATATACATTTTGCGGTAAATGCCGTGTACGCTCTTTATTCTGCCCTCAATAGTAGGCTCTTTTACAACGCCCGTGATTCGCTCGCGTATCTTACCTTCCATCGACTCCAAAAAATCAAGACGCGATTTGCTGAGTCTTTTTAAATTTTCCTCAATTTCCTTGTACGCTATCGGGTCAAGAAAGCGTATCGACAAATCCTCAAGCTCTTCTTTAGCCGGTCTGATACCGAGACGGTGCGCTATCGGCGCGTAAATCTCAAGTGTTTCAAGCGCTGTGTCGCGTCGCTTCTGCGGAACCCTAAAACTGAGCGTACGCATATTGTGTATTCTGTCCGCAAGCTTGATTATGATGACCCTTATGTCGTGGGACATGGCAAGCAGCATTTTTCTGATATTTTCCGCCTGCTGCTCCTCGCGATTTGAAAGCGGCACCTTGCCGAGCTTTGTGACACCGTCTACAAGCGCTGCAACATCGTCGCCGAATTCGTGCTTAATATAATCCAAGGTTATATCGGTATCCTCAACCGTATCGTGTAAAAGCGCCGCCTCTACCGATTGTGCGTCCATACCGAGGTCAAGAAGTATATTTGACACGGCAATAGGGTGAATAATATACGGCTGACCCGAATATCTCAACTGTACCTTATGAGCCTCGCGCGCCACGCGGAAGGCCTTGTCGATTTCGGCTGCCTCTTCGGCGGTAAAGGCCTTATCAAGACGAGCCTTTAATTCCGCATACAGCTCGTCGGGGGTCATTTTTGCTTCTCGCTCCTGCTGCTTTATCAGCTTTTCGGGGCGCATATCCGGCTCTGTATATTCTGTTTTCTCTGCCTCGGTGGCTTTTGTTTTTTCGATATCAGCCATGGTTTTCCCCCATTTCTGCCTTTAGGCCTGCTAAAATTTTTGAGCTGTCAAGGTCTTTCTTTTCACTTGTCTCGCACAACGAAAAAACTCCGTTCTCCGTTTTTTCCATAAGCTTCAGCTCACACAACACGTCCTCGGAAACGAGCAGCGTAGCCGCCGAAGCCTCGGGACAATTTGCCCTTATAAGAAGGCTGTGAAGGTCAAAATGCCAGCCTCCGCTCTTTTTAAAAAATTTATATGCCGACGCGAGAAAATCTCTGTTCGGTGTAATAAACCTAAGTTCCTTTTCATTCAGCTTTTCGTGCCGTCTGTATTTTTCGTACAGTCTTACGGATTTCAAATAGTTTACGTCGTTACTGCCCGAAAAGCGCATATCGCATATGCGAACACTGGGCTTTACCTCGCCGCGAAATTCGTTTTTTGTTATTTTAACCGCCGCGTCAACCGTATCGCCGAGTCTGAAGGGAAATTCCTCCGCCCGCACGGAAAACAGCAAAGCCGTAATCTCCGTATTGCCCTTTTTCAGCGCAAGCCTCAAGTGCTTGCCGTCGCCAATCGGGGTTATTCTGGATATCTTCATATTAAACAGCCCGAAGCACGGCTCTTCGTTACCTGCGCCGAACGGTTCAAGCAATTCAAGGCTGTTTATCAAATCCATATTTATGTATGCAGGATTTAATTTGCAATCGAGCCTGAGCTCCGGAAACGGCATTTCGACAGTTTTTGCATACTCGTTTATCGCCGTGCGAAATTCGTCTATCCTGCTTTTTTCGACACCGAGACCTGCGGCGAGAGTATGACCGCCGAAGTGGGTCAATGTGTCGGAAACGGCGGAGAGTGCATCATATATCGAAAAGCCCTCTATACTGCGGCACGAGCCCTTGCCCTTCTCACCGTCCACGGAAATGACAACGGCCGGTTTTCCGTATTTTCCGCAAAGCCTTGCGGCAACTATTCCTATTACGCCCTGGTGCCAATTTTCACCCGACACCACTATGACGCTCGCATATTTTTCGTCGGGACGGCTCTCTATTTCCGCTATTGCCTGCTTTGTTATCTCGTTTTCAACGCTGTGACGCTCTTTATTGTAAGTGTCTATTGTTTTTGCAAGCTCTGCGGCATCATTCTCGTCATCACTCAGCAAAAGGCGAAACGCAGTCATGGCGGAGCCCATTCTGCCTGCGGCGTTTATGCGCGGCGCCAAGGTAAAGGATATTCCGCCTGCGCCGAGCTTCTTGCCGGAAACGCCTGCCGCATTTTTAAGAGCCTCTATTCCTTGGCGGCTGCCCGAATTTATACGCTTCAAGCCCTCATACACGAGAGCGCGGTTCTCTTTTTTCAGGGGAACAACGTCGGCAAGGGTTCCTATGGCAACAAGGTCGGAAAACTCATCAAGCAGCTCTTCTTCGCCGTCGCCCTCTACGGCGCAAATCGTTTTAAATGCTACGCCCACACCCGCCCAATCGCGAAACGGTATATTGCAGTCCGTTCTTTGAGGGTCAACCACGGCAACAGCTTCGGGAAGCTCTCCGCTCTGCTTATGGTGGTCTGTTATAACAAGGTCCACCGAAAGCTCCTTTGCGGTCTTAGCGGCGTCAAAAGCCGAGATGCCGTTATCGACGGTGATTATAAGCGAAACACCGCGTTCCTTTAAGTTTTCGACAGCCTGCGGCGATATGCCGTAGCCCTCATTTATTCTGTCGGGAATGTGGCAAATAACATCGGCACCGCGACTTTCAAGATAGCTGTACATAACCGCGGCAGAGGTAACACCGTCGGCGTCATAGTCGCCGAAAACCGCGATTTTTTCAAATGACTCTATCGCTTTTCTTATTCTGTTTGCCGCCTTTTCCATATCGGGAAGCAAAAAAGGGTCTATGTCGCACTGCGGATACAGAAACTCATCGGCGTTATCCGCCGTTACTCCGCGTGAAACGAGAAGCAGCGCCGCAAACGGGTCAAGCTCATAGCTCTCGGCTAATTCCGCCGCCATGTCCTTATCATATTGTGATACCGTCCACTTTTTACGACTCAAAACATATTACTCCAAACATAAATACCGCCTAACGATTTTACGCAGACGAAGCCCACAGGCATTTAAGCTGCCTTTATCCGAGCAAACTGTCAAATCGGTGCGGCACAATTATTAACCTTATTATTTTATCATTATTATTTATGTGTTTCAATACTATTTTAACGGTTGATTTTTTTCAGCGGTGATTTATTACAAATAAAAAGCCTTAAATGACAGCTTATAAAATCAATTATGTACTCAAATGATACCATAGTATTATTGACACTACTATCATAAAAGTGTAAAATGTACACAAGTTGTTTTCTTGGGGGAAAAGAAAAATAATGAAACTCAAACCACAAAGGCACAAAGCCAACTATAAGTCGCTGGCGCTCATTCTGGCGGATATAGTAATAGTCAACCTTGCTTATCCGATAATGGTCCTGATTTATTGGAATTTCAGATACAGTCCGGACCTTATGCTGAAGCTGCTGATAAGAATCCCGTTTGTAACGCTGTTTTACATAGGTTCTTACGCCGTATCAAAGCTTTACCGTTCGGTGTGGAAATACGCCGGGATATACGAATTGTTCAGATATGCGGCGGCAACCGCCGCAGGCACAATTCTTGTATGGCTGGCAGATTACATAGGCATGAAAATCTGTCGCCACGCAGGTAGCGAAATCTTATATTTCAATGTACTGCCGTGGTCAATATACCTTGACTGCTCGCTCATAATAATCTGCGCCTGCCTTGCGGTGAGACTTGCTCCGCGTTCGTTCAAAGTCGCAAGTGCCGAGTCATCACGCGCAAAAAGGTCTAACACACGAATACTCATTTTGGGTGCAGGTGTAGCGGGAAGCTCTCTTGTACATGAATTTCAGCAAAACGGCTACCGCTTCGGAAATCCTGTTGTACTCGTAGACGATGACCCCGAAAAAATAGGGCGCTCAATAAACGGTACACCTATTGAGGGCGGATGTGACAGACTCTCTCAAATCGCCCAAAAATATAACGCCGACGAAATTATTTTTTGCATAAAAAACGCTGACGAGAAAAGAAAACGTGAATTGCTCGAGGAGGCTGTCTCCACAGGCTGCAAGGTAAAAATAGTTCCCGATATAAACAACCTCCCCGACGGCGGCAAGGCAAATTACAAGGAAATCAGAAACGTCGATATTCTCGACCTTTTATCGCGTCCCGAAATAAAGCTTGACCCCGAAACATGTAAATATCTCACGGGAGAAACGGTTTTGGTAACGGGCGGCGGCGGAAGCATAGGCTCCGAGCTGTGCCGTCAGATAGCAAAATATGCTCCGAAAAAAATTATAATATTTGACATATACGAAAACAACGCATACACATTAAAGCAGGCCTTGGACCGGCATTATTTCGGAAGCCCCGAAATAATCATCCGTATAGGCTCCGTACGCGACAAGGCGAGACTTCGTGAGGTGTTTGAGGAATTTCACCCGTCAAGCGTTTTTCACGCGGCGGCACACAAGCATGTTCCGCTTATGGAGGACAGCCCGTTTGAGGCAATAAAGAACAACACACTCGGCACATACAACACCGCCGAATGTGCTAACGAATACAAGGTCAGCCACTTCGTGCTTCTCTCGACGGACAAGGCGGTCAACCCGACAAATGTTATGGGTGCAACCAAGAGGACGTGCGAGCTTATAATTCAGCACTTCGCCAAAATATCAAAGGACACCACCTTTGCCGCCGTGCGTTTCGGTAATGTACTCGGTTCAAACGGCAGCGTAATACCTCTTTTCAAAGAACAGCTTGAAAACGGCGGACCGCTTACTGTAACGCATCCCGACATAACCCGTTACTTTATGACTATACCGGAGGCAGCACAGCTTGTTGTTCAGGCCGGCGGACTTGCAAAGGGCGGAGAGATATTCGTGCTTAATATGGGAGAGCCGGTAAAGATACTCTCGCTTGCCGAAAAGCTTATAAAGCTTTCGGGGTTTGAGCCGTATGTTGATATTGACATACAGTTTACGGGGCTTCGTCCCGGCGAAAAGCTCTACGAGGAGCTTGTTCTTCAATCCGAAAAGGACGATATACACAAGACTCAAAATGACAAAATTTATGTCACATCTCCGGGAGATATAGATGACGAAAAGCTGATTTCCCATATAGAAAAAATACGTTCGATGAAGCCGGGTGATTCCCGCGAGTTTCTCATGGAGCTTGTTCCTACATACACGCCCGATCGTGAAGCTTGAGAAAATCAAATATTCAAACAAAAGTGAGCAAGTCGTTCCGAGGAGAAAGACCTGCTCACTTTTTTAATAATGAACACCGCTGTGTAATATGTGCATAATATCTGCTTTATTGTATAGTTTTTTTATTTTAGTTGCAAAATATTTGTTGAAGTGATACAATGTCTCTATATTGTTAATTGAAAGGTGTTGTGTCGCTTGAGTACAAAGAGCAAAGAGCTTCCGCGCGCCGCGTCTCCCGAAGAGGTCGGCGTTTCATCGGCATTGACGGAGCAGTTTTTACATTACATAAAAGAGCAAAATCTTGAATTCCACTCATTTATGGTTATAAGGCACGGCAAGATTGCCGTCGAGTGGTATAACGAGCCCTATACGGCCGATACAAGCCATTCCATGTATTCCGTAAGTAAAACCTTTTCGGCAACTGCGATAGGCTTTGCGGTATCCGAAGGGCTTCTGTCACTTGATGACAAGGTTCTTGATTTTTTCCCCGAATACACTCCGAAATCAGACAGCCCGTACTTTGACAAGCTGACGGTACGGAGTCTTATAACCATGACCTCCGGTAAGCAGACTAATATGCTTGAGGAAAAAGGAAAAATCGACTGGATTGAGGATTTTATAAATTCGCCATGGGTATTTGAGCCCGGAACGCAATACCTCTATGTCAACGAGAATATTTATATGCTCTGCGCCATTATCCACCGCGTGGCAAAAACGAGCGTGGTAGACTACCTTATGCCGCGACTTTTTGAGCCGCTCGGAATTGAAAGACCGTTTTGGGAGACTGACCAAAACGGCATAGAGGCAGGCGGATGGGGTCTTTACATCAAAACCATGGACCTCGCAAAGGTAATGACCTGTTATCTACACGAAGGAAAATATAAAAATAAGCAGGTTCTGCCGAAGGAATGGGTTAAAGAAGCTACCGTAAACCAAATAGGCGACATCAAAATGCCGAGCAAGGATAAGGATTGCTGTGCCGGCTACGGTTACTGCATTTGGATGGATGACACGGAGCCTTATTCATACCGTGCCGACGGTATGTTCTCTCAGTTCGGCATAAATTTCCCTTCTCTTGACGCAACAATAATTTCAACCGCCGCCATCCCGTGCGAGGACGAGGCAAGAGCCGCAATATGGGCATTCTTCCCCGCAGCATTCGCCGACGAAGACGGCAACGGCGTTGAGGTTGATACGTCGAGCGTCAACCGCCCCGTGGCTTCAAAGCACTCCGTAACCGAGAGCCGCCTTATAGGCAAGACAATAAAAGTTCGCAAAAAGATACTGCTCAACATTATAGGTATGCCCGTGAGTATGCTTCCGCTCGCCGTTACGTTTATGATGTCCGACAGAGCCGGAAATATTGACAATATCAAGTTTAATTTCGGCGATCACGAATGTGATATGACATGGGACGAGGGCGACGAGAGAAATACCGTTTGTTGCGGTATGGACGGTCGTTACCGCTACGGCACGATGACGCTCGGAAAAATCAAATTCAAGGTCTGTGCCAACGCCGAGTGGATTGACGACATTAACCTCAAGGTTATGGTTCGTCCGGTGGAAACGGTTGGCATGAGAACACTCAACTTCCTTTTCCGTCGCAACAACAAGGTAACAATAACTCCGACATCGACACCGTCAACATACAAAATAGTTGACACTCTCTCAAGGAGTTTCACGGAAATTATCAAAAATCCGCTGCTCTCAAAGATATGTCAAAAAGCCATACAAATTGCGCCTCCGCTTGCGGAGCCGAAGCATTACGGTAAAATTGTCTGAATATACAGGCAAAACAAATGCCCGTTCCGGTATCTCGGAACGGGCGTTTTTGATTGATTAAAAAGAAAATCAGTCTGAAGTGTAAGGAAGAAGAGCAATGTGACGTGCTCTCTTTATTGCCTTAGTGAGTTCTCTCTGATGATAAGCGCAGGTACCGGTTACTCTGCGGGGCAAAATCTTTGCTCTGTCAGAAGTAAAACGGCGAAGTTTCGCTGTATCTTTGTAATCTATTTCTTCGACCTTATCAACGCAGAAAGCGCAAACTTTTCTGTGCTTTCTGTTCATAGGACGGCCGCCAGCCTGGGGAGCTGTTCTTTCGTTAGCCATTATGGTATCCTCCTTTTAAAATGTAGAAAAATTCAATGTTTAGAACGGTAAACCGTCATCCTCGTCCGACGCGCCGCCGAAGGGCATACCATCGTTGTCGTCATTTGACGGGAGTACCGAAAAGCTGCCCGAGTCGCCGCTCTGATAAGACGGAGCTGCCGGCTGCTGCGCTTCATAGCGATTGCCGCCGCCCTGCTCGGACTTGCTGCCGCAGAAAGATACGTTATCGGCAACTATCTCGACTGCGGTTCTCTTATTGCCGTTCTTATCTTCATAGGAACGGGTCTGAATAGAGCCCTGAACTGCTATCATAGAGCCCTTGTGGAAATAGCGTGTGACAAAATCAGCCGTCTGACGCCATGCAACGACATTGATAAAATCGGCTTTTCTCTCCTCGCCTGCCTTGACAAACGAACGGTCAACGGCAACGCAAAAGGATGTAACCGATATGCCGTTAGGCGTGGTGCGAAGCTCTGGGTCTGCCACCAATCTGCCCATTATAACTGCACAGTTTAACATTTTGCTATTCCTCCGATTATTTCTTTACAACGAGCGAACGAAGAATACCGTCGGTAATTCTTGCTATACGCTCAAGCTCAGCCGGGAACTCCGGAGCGCTCTCAAAGTTGTAGAGAACGTAGTAGCCCTCTGCCTCGTCGTTGATAAGGTAAGCGAGTCTTCTCTTACCCCACTCATCAACGCTTTCAAGAGTGCCGCTTTTCTCAATAAGAGCCTTGAATTTTTCAACAAGAGCTGATACGTCATCGCCGTTTTTAACTGAAAAAACAACAACTGCTTCGTATTTTGACATTCTTTTGCACCTCCTTATGGACATAAGCCCGCAAACAGAAATATTTATTTACGGGAAGGAGCCGAAAACACAAAAATATTTTCAGCGAGCTATAATTATAACAGTTTAGAAAAGATAAGTCAAGAATTTTTTATTTCTGCGGAAGCTCATTGAAATTCTCCGAATACACCTGTCTGCCGTCCGATGCATACCCGATTACCGAATACAATTTCGGTATTTCATTTGAATAATCGAAGCGTTTGACAAAGGGCTGTTCGGGGTTCGTATTATAAATTTCGCTCCTGTCCATACCATTATACATGAATTTGCAGTTGATTTTCGATATCTCGGCGGTATTGAGCGAATATACGTAAACAGCCGCCTTTTCCGTACTACCTTTGTCCTTGTACAGTATATAGAAAAGGCCCACATCGTTCTTGGGGCAGGCGTAATTGGAATAGTAGCAGTAGCGATTTTTCATATTGATACCAAAACATTTTTGTGTGCGATAGACCAAAACATCACACATATCATCGGTATCGTCATTTTTTAAAAATACGTTGTAAGTAATATTGCCTGCCCTTAAAGTATCGACCATCTCAAACTTTTCCTTACCGCCGTAAAGCGCCAAAGCATCCGTGAGTGAATCGGATTGCGAATAGCAACATATCACATATCCCGACAGCAAACCGACAATTAATACCACAGCTATGATAATCCATTTTTTCCCTCGCACAAAAATCTTTCCTTTCTAATACGTTTGTTAGAATTCAAATGTTACATATGAATACACTTGCCATGACTTTTCATTTATTGACGGAGTAATTATCAATGTTGCTTTTTCTTCCGTATCAACAGATACCCTTACGGATATTGACATACTCTTCCATGTGTGAACATAATAGCTGTTAATCGTTCTGCTTCCCGAATACGAATTTGGAATATTATTAGCTGTCAATATCGCTAATGAGAGCCTTGCCATACCAAACGGGTCATCTTTTACAGCTATCTTGATATAGGTATTATCGCCGTCTGTTACAAAATATTCTTTGCCGTTTGTGCCTTCGTATGCGTTAACTAATTCAGAATCTGAGCTCTGATTATATAAGCAATAAAAGTCATGCGACTGTCTGGTAAATGATGACGGAATTGCTTGGAGTATATAATCATTTCCTGATGCCGGATATTTTTTACCACCGATAAACGACCCTTTTTCCCAAGAAGCCATTGTTATAGTATTGTACGAACCGTTGTCTTGCTTTGAAATTATGGTAATCAAAGCAAAGTTGCCTTCCCCTTGATATTCAATATCGCCATCTTTTGTTGTTACTGCCGAAGCTACGGGAAATAAGCCCGACAATATGATAGCCAACAGAGATTTTGCTTTTTCTTTTTCAATTCGTTCTGTATGGTCATTATATATGGCAATTGGTGCTTCTGTATAAGCTATTGCACATATTTCATCATTGTTTAAAAGTAACTCCGTAAGTTTCTCCGAAACTCCTTCGTAATCTTTTAATATTCTATTGGTTTTATCGCACTCCTTATTTCCTAAGTATTTCTCGATAAAGTTATCTTGATTGGCTACCGCACATAAATCATTGTCAATAATGCGAAGTTCAGAGTGTTTATAGTTAATTTGGTCATGAGATTCTTTGTATTGGCTTTGACTGTCTTCGGTAGCATATGTATTAAATGTACATGCGGTTACTACCATAATAAAGGTCAATAACAAACAAATTTGTTTTCTCATCTTCTTTTTCATAATAATCCTCCTAGTTTCAACTGACACACCCTCCTGCATTTAATAAAGGTGCACTTATAGAACGTGTTTTACATAAGTGTGTGAGAAATTTCCCGAAGGTCAATCAACTATACGCCTTTTCAACATTTTTAGTGATTTTATCATCACTTCCGCCGCTACCGGAAAACGTGAACACAGTATGTGCACGATAAGATCCTTTTCCGGATAACTGAACAAAATGACTTTTAGCAAAGTCATTGGTTTCGGAATTATCTGTCCAACTGCCGTTATCAACAGTCACCCAAATAACACCAACCTTTTTTTGCACTTTTGTCACAATTTTTGCGCTTTTTGTGGTTCCCGTAATTCCGGTGTAAGAATTTTTCACAGTTGCTACACCTGAGCCGGATATTGTAAATACAGTGTTGACCCTATCAAAATTATTGTAATACGGCTTAATACTGCTTGCGTATACCGAAAACGGCACGGAACAAAGCACGATAAGACAAAGGCAAATGGCAATTAATTTTTTCATAACAGCACCTCCTTTCTAATAATTATTGCCCTTCATAATATACAACAATCCAAAAGGAGGTTTATGTTACAAAAACATTCAATTTTTTTCGATTATATTTTTTGCTAAGTCTGTAATATCAATATTAAGGCTGTTCGGTACATTCAAAGTAAACAAATATGTACCGTCAGTCCATGTTAAGGAGGTATTAAATTCATATTGATTTAAATAAGCTGTATAACCGTTTACAACTGTCTCTCGGTAATTATGCTCGTTGTCGATAGACATATTTACAAGCAAAATATCCTGTGAAAATACTATTTCTGAGTTATCAACAGAGCTTTTCCACCTTGAAAAAACCCCTATCTCATCTTTTTCATATGTTGTAAGCTCATACTCTTCGGGTAAATCACATAACGTATATTCCGTTTCGATTCTGTCAACGGGCAAGACCGAATTCCTCGACATTGTCATTTCATTGTGATCAGAAAACACTCTCTTAACAAAATTAACAATCGGCTCTCTTGTAGCCGAAACGCTCATAAGACCGGAAAACACCGCAATTAAAGCTATAATTGCGGCAAGCAAGCCTCTTCTGACGGTTCTGCGTGTTGACAGCCGAATGTGAATATTTTTTCTTATCAGCTTATTCATTGAGTTTTCAAATTTTTCCGAAAACTCCCATTCTATTTCATCCTCGCCTTTAAGCTTTGAGATTTCTTTGTTTTCGGCTTCAATCAGCGCCTGCACAAATAATTTCTTGACATTATCCAATTTAATCCCTCAAATCATCGTCTAATATTTCAAGCAATTTTTTCTTGCCTCTTATCAGTTTTTGCTGAACGGCAGAGGGCTTCTCCCCCAATAAATCGGCAATATCCTTTATCTTCATATCACAGACGAAATGATAATACATAACGTCTCTGTATGTTTCATTGAGCAACTCAACAGCGGTTACAATTTCCTTGTAGCTTTCTGTAAGGCTCATTTTTTCAAAGAAACGTTCATCCGTCAGATTGCCGATATCGCCTGTAAAAACATGCTCGCACGCTCGTTTATTTTTATTAAAAAGATTTATTGCATTATTTTTGGCTGCCGTAATAACATACGCCGATGTCTTTTTAGACCTCGGGTCATCAATGGCTTTCATATTTTTAGCAATTCTGATAAACGTCTCATGCACTGCATCCTCAGCGTCTTCATTGTTATGAAGAATCGAATAAGCAACCGAAACCATTCTTTTTCTGTATTCGTGATATATTATTTCAAATTTTTCTCTGTCATCCTCACTGTCTATGAATGACATATACATCGCTATCATATTTTCACCTATTATATATAACAATCCGATTTTGCATTTACATAACAAAATATCTCATATTTTTTTAGCATTTATTTTTTGCCGTGTCAAGAAAAAGTGCAAAAATGTTTAATTAACGTGCATAACTATAGAAAATGCCGCGTTTACGAGGTCTTAATACTTTCGGGCACAAAAAAAGAAGCACTCAAAATGAGTGCTTCCTTGTGGATGTAATTAAAATTACTTGAGTTCAACCTTAGCGCCGACTTCTTCGAGCTTAGCCTTAGCTGCCTCAGCCTCGTCCTTAGAGATGCCTTCCTTAACAGCCTTGGGAGCACCGTCAACAAGAGCCTTAGCTTCGCCGAGTCCGAGACCGGTGAGCTCACGAACAACCTTGATAACCTTAATCTTGTTTGCGCCTACGTCAGCGAGAACAACGTCAAACTCTGTCTTCTCCTCAGCAGCGGCTGCTCCGCCTGCTGCAGGTGCTGCAACTGCAACTGCTGCAGCTGCCGATACGCCGAATTCTTCTTCAACGGCTTTAACGAGCTCTGAAAGCTCAAGAACTGAAAGAGCTTTGAGCTCTTCGATCATAGCAGTAACTTTCTCTGATGCCATGGTAATTAACCTCCGATAAATTATAGTAATAAATTTTAAAATTATTCAGCAGCCGGTGCTTCTGCTTCTGCGGGAGCAGCGGTCTCTGCTGCGGGAGCCTCCTCGGCAGCTTCTTCTGCCGGAGCTTCACCGCTCTTATCAACAATAGCCTGAACAGCACGAGCAAAGGCTGCGATAGGCGCGTTGAATGCGCTGAGAACAGTAGCAAGCAAAACTTCTCTTGAAGGAAGCTTTGAGAGCTCGCTGAGTTTTTCCTCACCGATAACATCCTTATCAATGAAGCCGCTCTTCATCTTAAATGTCTTGATTTGCTCCTCGTATTTACCGAGAATTCTTGCAGCTGCAACGTAATCTTCCTTACTGGTTGCGATTGCGCTGGTACCCTCAAGTACGCTGTCCATACCCTCAAGACCTGTACCGTCAAGAGCCAAACGGATAAGTGTATTCTTAATAACGGTGTACTCAACACCCGCCTCACGAAGCTCTTTACGGAGCTTGGTGTCGTCGGCAACGCTGATACCCTCGTAATTAACGATTACACCTGCGCAGGAATTCTGTATTCTCTCCTTGAGAGCAGCTACCTGCTGTTTTTTGACTTCGAGAACTTTCTCACTTGGCAAACGAATTCACCTCCTAAAGATTATTGACGCTTGCGCTATGAGAATAAAGAAAAGGTCTTTTCCGCACAAAGACGAAAAAGACCGTAAACTTTTAAAAAGCTGATCTTCCTCGGCAGGCAACCACTTGGGTTTTACGCATTTTGCACCCGCTGTCTTCGGCAAGCGAATATTATACTAACACAGAGCCGCGGCTCTGTCAAGTATTTTGATTATTCGGCAACTACTGCGGTACCGAACTTGTTGGCGTTGATTTTAACGCCGGGGCCCATTGTTGTAGCAACAACGCAGGACTTAATATACTGACCCTTCATTGCGGCCGGCTTAGCCTTAACAATAGCATCCATAAGAGTGTTGAAGTTCTCACAGAGCTTATCTTTGCCGAATGAAGCCTTGCCAATGGGGCAATGGATGATGTTGTTTTTATCGAGTCTGTACTCGATTTTACCTGCCTTAGCCTCGGTAACAGCCTTTGCAACGTCGGGTGTTACTGTGCCGGCCTTGGGTGACGGCATAAGTCCGCGAGGACCGAGAACCTTACCTAAGCGGCCTACAAGACCCATCATATCGGGTGAAGCTATGCAGACGTCGAAGTCCATCATACCGCCCTGAACCTCTGCAACGAGGTCGGCGTCACCGACGAACTCAGCACCGGCAGCCTGTGCAGCCTTAGCGGCGTCGCCCTTAGCGAAAACGGCAACTCTTACCTTTTTGCCGGTTCCGTTCGGAAGAACGACAGCGCCTCTTACCTGCTGGTCGGCATGACGAGAGTCAACGCCGAGGCGAATGTGTGCTTCTATTGTTTCATCAAACTTCGCGGTAGCTGTCTTAACTGAAAGTTCAAGTGCTTCCGGAGCGTCATAAAGCTTTGTTCTGTCGATAAGCTTAGCGCTTTCGACGTATTTCTTACCGTGTTTCATAATCTAATTTTCCTCCCATTAAGTGGTTATCGGATCTTTCCTCCCACGGGGGAGATCAATCTACGACAGTTATGCCCATGGAACGAGCTGTACCGGCGATCATGCTCATAGCTGTTTCAACGGTAGCTGCGTTTAAATCGGGCATCTTCTGCTCAGCGATTTTTCTTACCTGATCTTTTGTTATCGATGCGACCTTAGTCTTATTCGGAACACCCGAACCGCTCTCAATGCCGCAAGCCTTTTTGATAAGGACTGCCGCGGGCGGAGTCTTAGTTACGAATGTGAATGAATGGTCTGCATAGACCGTGATAACGACGGGGATTATAAGACCTGCGTCGTTCTTTGTGCGTTCGTTAAATTCCTTTGTGAACGCCATAATGTTTACACCGTGCTGACCGAGTGCCGGACCAACAGGCGGAGCCGGCGTTGCTTTTCCGGCCGGGATCTGAAGCTTAATAAAGCCTATTACCTTTTGAGCCATTGTTTGCACCTCCAAAATTCGTGGTAGTGGCGGAATGAGCGCTCGACTCACCCCTCCCACAGCGCACCCTTAAGATACGCCATAAAAAGCGGATATACCGCTGATTACCTGTTTTAATTGTTTATTGCTTCAACCTGGTCGAGTTCAAGATCGACCGGGGTCTCTCTGCCGAGCATTGAAATAACGACTCTGACAGAATTGTTGTCGGTATCGACATTGTCAACAACGCCGATAACGCCTTCGAACGCGCCGTCGATTATGGAAACCATATCGCCCTTCTTGTAGTTGACCTCAACTACCTTCTTCTCAACGCCGAGAGCATAAATCTCATCGTCGGTGAGCGGAACGGGTTTTCCCTCAGGACCCACGAAGCCGGTAACGCCGCGCGTATTGCGTATTACGTACCAGGTGTCGTCGTTCATCTGAAGCTCGTCGGAGTCCTCGTCCTCATAGACGGCGACCTTAACAAGCACATAGCCCGGGAATATTTTGCGTTCTACTTCTTTTTTGGTTCCGTCGTCACGTATTTCGGTAACGGTTTCCGTGGGAACCTTTACTTCAAGAATCTGGTCATGAATTTTACGGTTCTCGACAACTGTTTCAATGTTTGACGCAACCTTGTTTTCATAACCCGAATAGGTATGAACTACATACCATTTGGAGATATCTGCCATATGCTACCTCCGTTATAAGCTGAAAAAGTTTGCTGTAATCGCACCAGCCGTCGCAGCCCCTGCTCCGCCGCCTGATTTGGAAGCGAGATTTATAAGAAGCTTAACGAGTTCGGAAAGTCCGGTGTCAATAAGCCATATAACGACTCCGATAATAACAACCGAAACTATAACTACAAGCGAGGACTTGAGTACGGTTTTTCTGTCGGGCCAAACGACCTTTTTGGACTCGCCGCGAAGTTCCTTAAAGAACTTCTTTATACTCCTGCCCATACGTACGAATACGTTAGGCTTCTTGTCCTTTACTTTTGCGGTTTTCGCAGGCTTTTCAGCCTTTTTGTCTTTCACTTGCTTTGCGGGTTTGGTATTTTCGGCAGAAACTTTTTTGTTTTCGTCAGCCATATTTTTACCTCCGCTTACTTAGTTTCCCTGTGGAGAGTATGCTTCTTGCAGAAGGGGCAATACTTATTCATCTCCAACCTGTCGGGTGAATTTTTCTTGTTCTTCATCGTGTTGTAGTTGCGCTGTTTGCATTCAGTGCAAGCTAATGTGATTTTGACTCTCATTTATTTCGGCACCTCCGTTATTGGCGGCTCACGGCCGCTTATGTTAGCCTACCTCGAAAAAAGCGGGCACAAAAAAAGAACCCTCTTTCAGAGGTACAGTTACTATATCACACTATGGGCTTTAAGTCAATAGTTTTTATTCAATTTGCGGCGACAGTGTCCGGCAAGTCGTGAATTTTGCGGTTTTTGTCAATTGTTCCGTCCGTCCTGCGAAAGAAGCCTATCTCCTCGCGATTCACGGAAACGGAAAAATATGTTTGACTTTTTATATACGCCGGATATATTATATATAGTATATAAAAAGCAAAAAATCAAGACGTGACAACAAGCAATGACAGACTGCCGCCGCGGCGGACAGTCGGAAAGGCGCAAATATCAAATGGAATTTATAAAAAAAATGTTCAAATGGTCGGCTTTGATTTTTTCCGCCGTCACCACTCTTTTCTGTATGTATGATGCCGTTAAGGAAAAGGACAAAATTTCTTCCGAACTGAAATAATGATTTTACATTCTGTTTAAGAGGTAGAAAATGTCTGTATGCATTATATATGCGAGCAAATACGGCTCCGCAAAAAAGGTTGCCGGGTTGATTGCCGAAAAACTCGGCGGATGCGATATTTTTAACATCGCAGAGGATAGCTTTGACCTGTCTAAATATAATTTCGTCATAATCGGCAGCGACATACGCATGGGAACGGTTGACAAGCTGATAACAAAGCTGCTCTTTCGGTTCATAAAGCCGCTTTCCGAGAGAAAATGCGCATATTTTTTAACCTGCATTTTTCCCGAAAACGGCGACGGTTATTTTAAGCGCAATATCCCCTCTCAGCTTTTAAGTGAAGCCGTTGCCGTCGCCGCAATAGGCGGCGAGCTTGACTTTAAAAGGCTGCGCGGAACAGACCGATTTGCCGCAAACATGATTTTAAAGGCCGAACGTGAAAAGGATGTTTACAAGACGTTTTCGCTCGACACCGACAAAATATCGGATTTTGTTGATAAACTGAAGCCGCAACTTTAAGTTGCGGCTTTTGCTACCGCTCCGCAACCTATATTTTCCGCTTTTTTCGTTTTGCAAAGCAGAATGTCTTGAAGTTAATAATTCATAAGCTAAAATGGAGACACAAACGAACGAGAGCTAAAGGAGGAAAAAATATGGCATATCTCGATAAGGTCAAGCTTGCCGATTACACAAGAAAAGAGGACTGGCTCAATTCAATATCACATATGGTAGGCGGCGGACTGTCGGTAGTGGCACTTTTGATGTGCTGCATAAAATCAATAATTCTTCGCAGATGGGATTATCTGCTTTTGAGCTTTATATACGGCATCACCATGATAGCTATGTATTCGTGCTCTTCGGTTTACCACGCATTGCGCCCTAACAACGGCAAAAAGGTAATGAGAATGATAGATCACTCGATGATATATCCGATGATTGCCGGCACAATAACGCCGTTTGCGCTGCTCGTAATCAAGCCGGTAAAGCCTGTTCTCGGCTGGGTGATTTTCGCTGTCGCATGGGTTGTTGTGGCGACAATGATACCGCTTACTCTTACGATTTTTGAAAAGACAAAGGGAATAGACGTTGTCATGTATCTCGCACTCGGCTGGCTGATAATAATCTCGATAAAAACCCTGTGGGAGGTTTTCAGCAGAACAGGAGTTATATTCTTGATTTCAGGCGGTATAGCATATACACTCGGAGTCATTCTCTACGGCATAGGCAGCAAAAAGCGCTATTTTCACACGGTTTTTCATTTCTTTATAATAATAGGCTCTGTTCTTCACTTTCTCGCTGTATATATGTATGTGCTTGTATAAGCGGGCAAGAAGCGAACCGAAAAGCAAAGTCGAGCGGTAAAGGCAAAGTCTTGGCTGCTCGACTTTTTTTATTCTTACAGTGCAATTTCATGTTAAAATAACCCCACGAAACAAAAACCAAATCAAAGATTTTGACCGTTTCGGAGAGCATTGAACAGTAAATTGCGGCTTTCACCGCCGCACTTCGTTTCGTTCTTGCTGTCATAGGGCAATTTATGATAAAATTAAATGCAACAAAGAATTAAGGACGGTGCAAAGCTATGCTCCATATAGGCTGCCACCTCTCATCATCGGGAGGCTTTTACAAAATGGGTGAAACCGCTTTGAAAATAGGTGCTGACACGTTTCAGTTTTTCACGCGCAATCCGCGCGGAAGCAAAGCAAAGGAAATAGACCCGAATGACGCAAAAAAACTTCTTGAGCTTATGGAGGAAAATCGTTTTCCCTTTATTTTGGCACACGCTCCTTACACCTTGAACCCGTGCTCCGCAAACGAAGACACGAGGCAATTTGCGCTTGATACAATGGCCGACGACCTCAAGAGGATGGAATTCACTCCGAATCAGATGTACAATTTTCACCCCGGCAGCCATACAGGTCTCGGAACCCAAAATGGTATTGAGCTGATATCGTGTCAGCTTAACAGGATATTGACAAAGGGGCAGACTACCACCGTGCTTTTGGAAACCATGGCAGGAAAGGGCACAGAGGTCGGCAAAAGCTTTGATGAGCTTCGAGAAATACTCGACCGTATCGAATTGAGTGAAAAAGTCGGCGTGTGCCTTGACACGTGCCACGTTTTTGACGCCGGCTACGATATTGTAAACTCTCTTGACGAGGTGCTTACGGATTTTGACAGAATAATAGGCCTTGAAAAGCTTCGAGCCATACATATAAATGACAGTAAAAATCCGCTCGGCAGTCATAAGGATAGACACGAATGCATAGGTAAAGGCTATATTGGGCTTGACGCCATGAAAAGAATAGTCACTCATCCCGTTCTTAATCACCTGCCGTTTTATCTTGAAACACCGAACGACCTTGACGGCTACAAGGCAGAAATTGAGTTGCTCCGCTCTTTTTGCGATTAAACGCGGCGTCACTTGAAAAAATTATATATTTATGCTAAAATATTTTATAAATTTGTTTGTACCGTCAAAGCTTTTAAAAAGATAGGCTGTTCAAACTTTTAAAGGAATGAATATAAATGCATTTGCAGGAATCCGGCGAGATGTATCTCGAAACAATATATTTGCTGTCAAAAAACAGCGACAGCGTCCGTTCGATAGATGTGTGTGAGAAAATGGGTTTCTCAAAGCCCAGCGTAAGCCGTGCCGTTGGCCTTTTAAAGCAAGGCGGATACCTCTACACCGATAAAAACGGCTATTTGTTTTTGACCGATGAGGGCAAAAAAGTTGCACACAAAACATATGAGCGCCACGTGGTGCTGTCGCAATTTTTCGAGTCGATAGGCGTTTCCGCCGAAACGGCAACAAATGACGCCTGCAAAATCGAGCACGTTATAAGCGACGAAACCTTTAACGCCGTAAAAAAGCTGTTCCGTGACAAATAACAGATGCTTAAAAATTACAGATAAAAAGCGACAAGGCGAAAAAATCGTCTTGCCGCTTTTTTTATGAAACAATTAAAAGCTTAACACTCCTAGATGTTCAAGCAAAATCTTTATGCCGATTAAAACGAGTATTATTCCGCCGCAAAGCTCCGCTTTGTTTTTATACTTCGCTCCGAATTTGTGTCCTACGCCCACGCCGAGAGCGGAGAGTATAAATGTTACACTTCCTATTACGGTTATCGATGTCAGGATATTCACCTGCAAAAAAGCAAAAGTAACGCCGACGGCGAGTGCATCGATACTCGTTGCCACCGCCATAAGAGTTAGCTCCTTAAGGTCGAGCTTTTCTTCGTATTCGGGCTTTTCATCGGTGTCCTTATCCTTTTTAAACGATTCTATTATCATTTTTCCGCCGATAAACAACAGCAGAAAAAAAGCAATCCAATGGTCAATGCTCGTTATGTAGTGCTCAAACTGCTTACCGAGTGCCCAACCAAGTAGCGGCATCAATGCCTGAAATCCGCCGAAAAAAAGCGCAATAACGGCTGTTTTGCCGATATCAAGTCGCCGCATTTTCAGTCCCTTGCAAACAGCTACTGCAAACGCATCCATTGAAAGCCCGACGGCAATGAGTAAAAGCTCGGAAAAACCCATAACACAACCTCCGTTTGTAAACAAAAAAAGACCTACGTACGGCGTTTGCCATACGTAAGTCTTGTCTTTTAAGGTAAGCAGGACCTAAAAGGTCAGTATGTTGACTTGCCGCGCACAAAGGCGCTGACTACTCCCTTACGAGTAAGGAGAGTTTAACATAATAACAGACACCCGGCAAGAATTTTTTATATTTTGCCTTTAACAAGATCCCAGTACGCTTTAGCCGCCTGTTCTATCTTATTATCGCCGAATACGTAATATTTCCTGCTTTTGATGTCGTCCGGCAAATATTGCTGACTTACATAGTGATTTTTATAGTCATGCGGGTATTTATAGAACTGCCCCTTATTGGGATTATCCTCCCCGTCAAAATGCTTATTCTGAAGGGTTCGCGGAATTCTTCCGTAATTTCCGTTTTGCACGTCCTCCATTGCAGCATTTATTCCATTGTATGCCGAATTTGATTTCGGGGCGGTGCAAACGAGCACCACCGCGTCGGCAAGAGGTATGCGCGCCTCGGGCAGTCCCACCTGCAGGGCGGCATCCACGGCTGCTTTTACTATGGGAATTATCATCGGATAGGCAAGCCCCACGTCCTCGCAGGCGCACACCATAAGCCGCCTTGTAGCCGAAGGGAGATCGCCTGCCTCAAGAAGCCTCGCAAGATAGTGAAGTGCGGCATTGGGGTCGCTGCCGCGCATGGATTTTTGGAACGCGGACATAACGTCATAGTTTTCGTCGCCCTTTTTGTCATATCTGAATGTGTTTTTTTGCGTGAGCGACATTACGCTCTCCGGCGTTATTACCCGTTTGCCGTCCTTCGGTGCTACGGACAGCACCGAAAGCTCCACAAAATTCAGAGCCTTGCGCACATCGCCGCCTGCGGCGTATGCTATATGCTCCTTAACCTCTTGCGGAACCTCTATCAAAGTTCCGCTTTCGTTCTCAAGAAATTTGTACCCGCGGTCAATTGCCGGAAGCATATCCTCGGCTGTAACCGATTTAAATTCAAATACCGTTGAACGGCTGAGAACCGCGCTGTATATATAAAAATAAGGATTTTCGGTTGTTGAAGCTATAAGAGTTATAGCCCCGTTTTCTATGTACTGCAAAAGCGATTGCTGCTGTTTTTTATTGAAATACTGTATCTCGTCAAGGTAAAGCAATATCCCGTTAGGTGCCGCGAGGGTGTCAAGCTCCGAAACTATTTCTTTAATATCCGCAGTTGACGCATTTGTTCCGTTGAGCTTATGCAGCTTGCGGTTTGTGGTTTTTGCTATAATTTTGGCAAGCGTCGTTTTGCCTGTGCCCGACGGCCCGTAAAATATCAGATTCGGAAGCGTACCAGAATTCAAGATATTGCGAAGCGGCATACCCTCTGCCAAAAGGTGCTTTTGACCGACCATATCTTCGATTTTTTCGGGGCGTAGCCTGTCAGCTAACGGTGAAGACATATTTTTACCGCCTTTCCGACTGCATATCCATAATAAAGAATAAAGCGGCGCGCCCCGTTGCAGTCGTAAAGGACGCGCGTCGACTAAAATTTTTTGTTTTTATCCGGAAATAATCAGCTTTTCGATTTCAGCGGGAGTCGAAACAATATAATCCGCTTTGTGCTCACGAAATTCCTCAAGACTGCCGAAGCCGTAAAGCACCGCTATGCACGGTATGCCTGCTCCCTTTGCACCGTCGATGTCAAATTTTCTGTCGCCGACCATAACGGCGTCGTTTTTGGATGAGCCGAGCTTCTTCAGCGCATTTTCGATTATCTGCGTCTTATCGGAGCGTATTTCATCAAAAGTGACGCCTCCTACATAGTCGAAATAATCGTATAGGTTGTTTTTCTTCAGAATGCTTATTATAAATTGCTCCGGCTTTGACGACGCGGTGGCTGTTTTCACGCCGCAGTCTCGCAGCTTTTTCAAAAGCTCAGGTATACCGTCGTAAGCCCTTGATTCCCAAAGGCCCTTTTCGCGGTATCTCTCGCGGTACTTTTCCACCATAAAATCTATTTTTTCATCGTCGTAGGAATAAAAGCTCTTAAAGCTGTCATATATAGGCGGTCCTATAAAACGGCGAAGCTCCTCGTCCGTCGGCTCCGGTTTATTATCCGCCCGAAAAGCATATTTAAGACTTTTGAATATTCCCTCCGACGAGTCAAAAAGAGTTCCGTCGAAGTCAAAAAGCACTGTGCCGAAGTTAAGTTTCATAAAATCCTCGCTTATTTCACCTTTGATACATCGGCAACGACATTTATATAAGCGCCGTTTGCGTCAATCGTATAGAAGGTAACTGTATCATTTGAAGAAAATCTGAGATTGTAATGAGCGGCATAATTACTCTCGGTATACACCTTATAGCCCTTTGTCTCGGTATTGAACACATACATACGGTAATCCATGGCATTTGTCACCGTACCGAGCATTACAACATATTTCCCGTCGGGACTTACGGTGAAAAGAAGCGGATTCATTTTATAGCCTACCGTCTCTATTACCGTGTTATCCTCGGTATTAAACAGTCTACCGTCCTCTTTCGAAAGAATCCAATCGCCGCTTCTGACATAAGAGCTGCCGTATGTTCCGTAGAACATATTTATTACACTCGACTGACCGTTAAGATACTTCATAGTATTAAAACCGTTGTCGGTTTCTTTAATATACACAAAGCCGCCGTCCGACGTGGGCTTCGCATATGTATCGAGCACATCTGTTACCGCGTCAACATCTTTATTGTTGCCGTTTTTGATGTAAATATCCTTCGGGGTGCTGCCGTCCTCCTGCTCCTCGTAGTTTCTGCACGAGAAGAACGGTATTACGGAGGTAGTAGATTTAAGTTCCGTATCGGTTATCATACAGAAGTCCGGACGAACCGCTCCGTTTATGTTTACGGTACGGTTGTTCTCATTGAGAAATCTCGTTGAGGTGCCGTCGTTACGATTGAGAATATACGCTTCCTCCCAGACAACATTGTCGGTATACACCTTTTGAGCGTCTGTATGAAGAAGGAGCAAGCACTTACCGTCCGCAGCGTAAGCCGATGGAAGATTTGCCACCCTGAACATAACGAAATCGTATATATACACGGGAGTCTGCGCACTCTGCGCCGTGTACACGCCGTAGCCGGTCAAAACACCGTCGCGCTCAACATAATAGATTTTTGCAGGTATCTGCTGACCGCTGAGAGAAACCGTAACGTCCATGGTGCCGGTGGGGTCTATCGGGTCATAACTCTTGCCCTTGAACTCATAGAACTGAACGGTTCCGGCGGTGTCCACGGTATAAACGACGGAAGAAATATCCGTTTTCATATACGGTATTTGAATTTCCTTTTGAGAGAGCGTTATTGCGGAGAGCTCGGCCTTTTCTTCACTCTTTGCCGAGCCCTGAGAAGAGCCGTCAGCAGTTGATTTAAGGTACAGTGCGCCGCCGAGCATCAAGAGCGCAAGCACCGCAACTATTACGGTAAAAACGGTTTTACCCTTTGTCGGAGCTTTTTTGTCATTGCCTGCATTAGGCTTTTGCATTTCTTTTTCAACCGGAGTGCCGTCATTTTTGGTCTTTTCGTTTTTATCCATAAACGGAATACCACCTTTATTATAGTTTGCACTTTTTATACAGTTTTATATTATACTATGAGGCGACAAAAAAAACAAGCCGCGAAGACTTATTGTGTAACGGCACTTATTATAATCCGCAACAAAAACTTATCGGTTTTTGTCGTTTTTTTGCCGTGTGATATTGCATTTTTCAAAAAACTACATTATAATAATTTGTGTCACACTTAAGACGGTTGTGATACCGACCGTTTGAGGTGTGTTTTTTTATGTTTGAATAACGCCGCAGGCGAAAAACAAAAAAGGCTGATCCGCAGCCGTTTACAGGAGAAAAAAGTGAAAAAAGGATTTGACAACGACAAGTATCTAAGTCTCCAATCGGAGCAAATCAGAAGCCGCATCGATGAATTCGGAGGTAAGCTCTATCTTGAATTCGGCGGAAAAATTTTTGACGATTATCACGCTTCGCGCGTGCTGCCGGGATTTTTGCCGGACAGCAAAATGAAAATGCTCATAGAGCTTAAAGACGAAGCGGAAATGATAATCGCAATAAACGCAAACGACATCGAAAAAAGCAAGGTGCGCGGTGATATAGGTATAACCTACGACCTCGACGTGCTGAGACTTATCGACATATACTCGTCCTTCGGGCTTGTTGTCAGAAGCGTGGTTTTAACGCAGTACAACTCTCAGCCGCTTGCAAAGGCTTTTTCCGAAAAGCTGAACTCACTCGGCATTGACGTTTATCGTCACTATGCCATTGACAACTACCCTACCGACGTAAAGCTCGTAGTCAGCGATGACGGCTACGGCAAAAATGATTTTATCAAGACCGAAAAATCGCTCGTCGTGGTAACGGCGCCGGGTCCGGGCAGCGGTAAAATGGCTGTTTGCCTGTCTCAGCTATATCATGAGAACAAGCACGGCGTTAAGGCAGGATACGCAAAATTCGAGACTTTTCCCATTTGGAATCTCCCGTTAAAGCACCCCGTCAACCTCGCATATGAGGCGGCAACGACCGATCTCAACGACGTTAACATGATAGACCCGTTTCATCTTGAAGCGTACGGGAAAACCACCGTAAATTACAACCGCGACATAGAGGTATTCCCTGTGCTCAACACTATTTTCGAGCGTATTTACGGAAGCTCGCCCTACCGCTCACCCACCGATATGGGCGTTAATATGGCAGGCTTTTGTATAACCGACGACAAGGTCGTATGCGACGCCGCAAAGCAAGAGGTTATAAGACGTTATTACAAAGCCCTCGTAAGAGAGAAAAACGGCGAAAAGGTTTCGGGCGAAATTTTCAAGCTCGACCTTTTGATGAAGCAGCTTGAGGTCTCGGTTTCGGACAGAAAATGCGTAGAGCCTGCAATAGAAGTGAGCAAAAAGACTAACGCTCCGGCAACGGCGGCATTGCTTCCCGACGGGCAGATTGTAACCGGCAAAACCTCATCTCTTCTCGGCGCAACCTCGGCAATGCTTTTAAACGCGTTGAAAACAATAGCCGGTATAGATGATTCGGTAAAGCTCATCTCGCCATCCGTCATAAGTCCCATACAGCACCTTAAAACAGAGCATTTCGGCAGTAAAAATCCGAGGCTTCATACGAACGAGGTGCTTTTGGCGCTTTCGATTTCCGCTGCAACCGACGAAAATGCACAAAAAGCTATGGACGCTTTACAATATCTTCGCGGATGCGAGGTCCACTCTACCGTAATACTCTCTTCGGTAGACTCCGACACACTCTCAAAGCTCGGCATAAACGTCACATGTGAGCCCGAGCGCGAGACAAGAAATCTTTTCAACAGATAAAACACGGTGCTGCACCGGGCGTGACGCACGGCATACCGCAGCACAGTCTTTATATATAACTAAATCACGCGGGAAACCGCTCTCATAAGGAGAGAAATTTTATGGCAGCAAAGTATATTTTCGTAACAGGCGGCGTTGTTTCCGGTCTCGGCAAGGGAATTACCGCGGCTTCTCTCGGCAGACTTTTAAAGGACAGAGGTCTTAAGGTCACCGTAATGAAGCTTGACCCGTATCTCAATGTTGACCCCGGCACAATGAATCCCATACAACACGGCGAGGTATTTGTAACGGATGACGGAGCGGAAACGGATCTTGACCTCGGACATTATGAGAGATTCATTGACGAAAGCCTCACCAAAAACAGCTCATGCACATCCGGCAGCGTTTATTTTAACGTGCTTTCAAATGAGCGCAAGGGTGTTTACGGTGGGCAAACCGTTCAGATAATTCCTCACATAACAAACGAAATCAAGAGAAGAATCGCTCTTAACGAAACAGAAAATACCGACATAGTTATGGTGGAAATCGGAGGTACCGTAGGCGATATCGAAAGCCTTCCGTTCCTTGAGGCCATACGTCAGTTCGCTCAGGAAAGAGCCGGCAGATGTATGTTTATTCACGTGACGTTGGTACCCTTCCTCGGGGCATCAATGGAGCTTAAAACAAAGCCCACGCAGCACTCGGTAAAAGAACTGCTCGGCATCGGCATAAGGCCGAATGTTATAGTCCTCCGCACCGAGCATCACATAGACCGCGACATAAAGGAAAAAATCGCTCTCTTCTGCAATGTTCCATGTGAAAACGTAATAGAAAATATCGATCTCCCCACTCTTTATGAAATTCCGCTTGCACTTGAAAAAGAGGGACTTGACAAAATAGTTGTAAACACCTTAAAGCTTGACTGCAAAGAGCCCGACCACACCGATTGGATGAATATGATAGACAAAAATTCGCATTTGTCAAAGGAGGTCAACATTGCGCTCGTCGGCAAATATGTTGAGCTTCACGACTCATACCTCAGCGTAAACGAGGCATTAAAGCACGGCGGACTCGACCACGACGCGCACGTCAACATCGATTGGGTCGATTCCGAATCAATAACCGAAGAAAATGTTGCGGAACGTCTTAAAAATGCCGACGGCATACTTGTCCCCGGCGGTTTCGGCACACGCGGAATAGAGGGAAAGATCGCCGCAGCAAAATATGCGCGCGAAAACAAGGTTCCGTATCTCGGCATTTGCCTCGGACTTCAGATAGCAATTATCGAATTCGCGAGAAACGTACTCGGTCTCAAGGATGCAAACACAACGGAAATTGATCCCAATACGGAAAACCCCGTAATTTATCTTATGCCCGACCAGCACAACGTAACCGATATGGGCGGCACCATGAGACTCGGCGCATACCCGTGTATGCTTGACGAGGGCTCAAAAGCATACAAAGCATACGGCAAGCAGCTCATTTCCGAGCGTCACCGTCACCGTTACGAGGTAAACAACGATTACAGAGACCTGCTTGAGAAAAACGGTATGCACATATGCGGACTCTCCCCCGACAAGCATATTGTTGAAATGGTAGAGCTCAAGGATCACCCGTGGTTTGTCGCAAGCCAGGCACATCCCGAATTTAAATCGCGTCCGACAAAACCGCATCCCCTTTTCAGCGGACTTATAGGCGCCGCTCTCGATTACAGAGAAAGCAAATAAGACTTCAAAAAGTAAAGGCTGTAAAAACTCTAGTTTTTACAGCCTTTTTTATTGCTTTTAAATTTTTATATAAGTTCTCTGCCCATAAGCACGCCCATAACGCTTGCCATCATAAGGCCGCGAGTCCAACCGCTTGAATCGCCGAGGCAATGAAGCCCCTCAATATTCGTATTGAACTTCTCATCCATCTTTACCTTATTGGAATAGAACTTGATTTCGGGGCCGTAAAGCAGCGTTTCCTCGCTTGCAAAGCCGGGTACCACCTTATCTACAGCCTCTATGAATTTGATTATATTCATAAGAGTTCTGTACGGCATTGCGGCTGTAAGGTCACCTGCCACCGCGTCCGGAAGGGTCGGACGAACGTTACTGCGCGTCAAATCCTCCTGCCATGTGCGCTTACCTGCCAAAATATCACCGTATCTCTGAACGAGGATGTGACCGTCGGCAAGCATATTCACAAGTTCGCCGACTTTCTTTGCATACGGTATAGGCTCATCAAACGGCGGACGGAAATTGTGGCTGCAAAGAATAGCGAGGTTCGTATTGTCGCTCTTTGTATTTTTATAGCTGTGCCCGTTTACCACGGCAAGCGAATTGTTGTCGTAATTCTCCTGGCTGACAAAGCCGCCGGGATTTTGGCAGAATGTACGCACCTTATTTGTGAACGGTTCGGGATAGCCTATAAGCTTTGACTCATACAGAGCCTCATTTACGTCCTCCATTACCTCGTTTCTGACCTCGACTCTGACGCCGATGTCAACGGTTCCGGGAAGATGCTCGATATTATGCTTTTTGCACATATCCTCAAGCCAGTCGGCACCCTTTCTGCCCGTTGCTATGACTACGTTGTCGGCGGAAACGGAAAATTTTTCGCTCTCCGGCTTACCGCACGGAAGGAATACCGCGCCTTTTGCTCTGCCGTCCTCGACAATCAAATCCACGCATTCCGTTTTAAAGATAATCTCAACGCCGTTGTCGGTAAGATGCTTTTCGATTTTCCCGTAAAGCTCCTGTGCCATTTCTGTGCCGAGATGACGTATGGGACAATCCACAAGCTTCAATCCTGCCTGTATCGCACGCAGTCTTATCGCCTTGATTTTTTCGTCGTGACCTACGCCCTCGACCTTTTTATCTGCACCGAACGAAAGATATATTCCGTCCGTATACTCTATCATCTGCTGAGCGAACTCATGCCCGATAAGGTCCGGCAAATTTCCGCCGACCTCGCAGCTGAGCGAAAGCTTGCCGTCTGAGAATGCACCCGCACCGGAAAAGCCCGTAGTGATATTGCAGTCGGGCTTACAGTTTACGCATTTACCCGTCTTGGCTTTGGGGCAATGCCTCTTTTCCACGGGCAAGCCTTTTTCAACGATCATTATTTTTTTCTTTGAACCGTTTTTCAGCATCTCAAGAGCGGTAAAAATACCCGATGGGCCTGCGCCGATGATCAATACGTCCGTTTTCAAATTACTCATTCCTTTACATAAAAAAACCGTAAATACCGACTTACGTTTTCCGGCTATTTACGGTAATCAGTTACTACTAATTACATATTATATTAGCACGACTCAGCCGTAATGTCAAGCGGACAAAAAAAGCGCCGCGCAAAGCTGAGCGTTGTGCGGCGCAGATATGAATTTTGCATAGGTTTTATCAGTTGGGTGTGTAGAGATTTGCATACGGACGCGAAGTAGTGGGAACAAGCTTTGTGAACGGCACGGACATAATTTCATCAAAGCTCTTGCCGAACTTTTCACAGTAAGCGCGCACATGTCTTTGAAGCTCATCCGTATCGCGGCTGTCAAGCTCTTTTACGGCGGTTATATGCTCAGATATATTCTCCTGCGGCACCTCACCGCGTATGAATATTCTGCCGCCGTGCATACCGGTGGCACAATGCGGTCCGACAATCGGCAGCTTTTCCGAATTGTCGAGTCCGAGGACTATGAGTATTCCGCCGGCCATATATTCGCCGAGGAATGCACCTGCGACGCCGCCTATGACCACCACCGGCAAAAGCTCGTGAAACTCTTTCATATGAATTCCCGCTCTTGAGCCCGCGCGTTTTTCGACAAAAATATCGCCGTCGCGCATGGCGTAGCCGAGAGTATCGCCGACATGACCGTGTATTGTAACTGAGCCGCCGCCCATGGTATTGCCGACAGCCTCCTGACCGTTTCCGTACACCTCGATATTGCCGCCGTTTAAATACGCGCCCATATCGTTGCCGGGCGTTCCGTGTATTTCAATGGTTTTGCCCTTATCGAGTGCTGCGCCTATATACCTTTGGCCGTTTACGTCCTCGACGCGTATCATATCTTCACTTAAAAGCATTCCGCGTATTTCATTATTTAATTCCTGAAAGCTGCGTTTTCCGGCTGTTATTATCATTTCGGACACCTCCGGTTAATTTCTGATTTGCTTATTCGCCCGCATGGCGAATTCCGAGTATTTCAAGTTCTTTGTCATTAAGACCGATACCTCGCAACATAAGTCTGTTGCCCCTTAAAGAATCTATCGAGTTAAGCCCCATGCCGCCGAGCATCTCTTTTATCTCGTGATTCCATGCATTCACGAGATTTACCACGCGCGGAGTCATTTCGTCCGGGTCAAGTCTTTTCGTAAGCTCGGGCCGCTGAGTTGCGATACCCCAATTACACTTGCCGGTGTGGCATTGCTGGCACATATGGCAGCCCATGGCAATCAAAGGTGCGGTTGCGACATATACCGCGTCCGCTCCGAGGGCTATGGCCTTGACAACATCAGCAGAATTTCTGAAAGAGCCCGATACGACAAGCGAAACCGAATTTCTTATGCTCTCATCCCTGAGCCTTTGGTCTACCGCCGCCAAGGCGAGTTCTATCGGTATACCGACATTATCCCTTATCCTCGTGGGAGCCGCTCCGGTTCCGCCGCGGAAACCGTCCATAACTATTATATCGGCACCTGCGCGCGCAACGCCTGAAACTATCGCCGAGCAGTTGTGTACGGCGGCTATTTTCACCGCAACGGGTTTTTTATACTGGGTGGCCTCCTTTAAAGACCAAATGAGCTGGCGCAAATCCTCTATCGAATATATATCGTGGTGCGGAGCGGGAGATATGGCATCCGAACCGGACGGTATCATACGCGCATTGCTTACCTCCACGGTAACCTTTTCGCCCGGAAGATGTCCGCCTATGCCGGGCTTTGCGCCCTGCCCTATCTTGATTTCGATAAACCGACAGTTATTTAAATACTGCTTGTGAACGCCGAATCTGCCCGATGCAACCTGTACTGCGGCATAATCGGTAAAATCGGTAAGACCCGGGTGAAGTCCGCCCTCACCGGTATTAAAAATCGTTCCGAGCTCTTTGGCTGCCATAGCGAGCGTTTTTTGAGCATTGAACGAAATCGAACCGAAGGACATTGCCGAAAACATAATCGGGGTTTCGAGCTTTACCTGCGGCGGCATAACCGTCTTGAGCCTTCCGTCCTCGGTGAACTCTATCTTGTCGGGCTTTCTGCCGAGGAAGGTTCTTATCTCCATAGGCTCTCTCAAGGGGTCTATGGACGGGTTTGTTACCTGACTCGCGTTTAAAAGCATTTTATCCCAATAAATCGGATACGGCTTATTGTTTGACATACCCGAGAGCAAAACGCCGCCGGTAGTCGCCTGCTTTATAATTTCTTTCTGCGCCGTCGGAGTCCAGTTAGCGTGGTCGCGATACGCCATATCGTATTTTACGATTTTTATCGCGTGCGACGGGCAAATCACGGCACAGCGATGGCACGCCACACACTTTCTCTCATCAGCCAAAACGGCTTTTTTATCCTTCGAGAAAAAATGCACCTTGTACGAGCATTCCTTGACGCATGCACCGCAAAGCGTACAGCGGTCGCGGTTTCTCTCTATATCAAATTCGGGAACGGTAAAATCCATTATCTGTCGCCCTCCCTTGCAAACGGAATAAATATCGGAGTGCCGCCGTCAACCGCGGCTATTTTTTCGGGATCGGGGCAAATTATGCGTATAGCCGATTCCTCTGACGCAAAATATGTTTTGTTACCCTTTTCCGCAGTGATAAGCGAACGCAGTTTAAGCCTGTCATTAAGAGCGAGCAAGCCGTGCTTTGAGCCTACCAATATCGAGAACGGACCGTTTATCAGCGCGCTTGAATACGCAGTCCTGAGAACGGTGTATACCTTCTGCTTTTCCTCGGGCATACGGTCTATAACGTCCCATTCGGGTGCCGCCAATATCTGCGCCGCCGTATCAAGTCTTAAGCCCTGACGCCTTACAAGCAAATCAAAAAGATAGGTTATAACCTCGGTATCGGTCTGTAAATTACAGCGATAGCCGAATTGCTCAACGTAACGTCGATTTGCGTCATAGCTTGAAATCTCGCCGTTATGGACTATTGACCAGTCAAGCAGCGTAAACGGGTGCGCGCCGCCCCACCAGCCGGGAGTGTTCGTGGGAAATCTGCCGTGAGCGGTCCACGTGTGAGCCTTGTAGTTTTCAAGCATATAATATTCGCCGACATCCTCGGGGTAGCCGACGGCTTTAAACGCGCCCATATTTTTTCCGCTTGAAAAAACGAACGCACCGTCTATCTCGTTATTTATTTTGATAACGCAGCGAGCCGTGTACTCGTCCTCGTCAAAGTCGTTCTTTTTGATTTTACTGGCCGGTACGGCTCCGAAATAACGCCATATAAGCGGCGCGTGGTGTATTGACTTTACCTTGCGCGTAGGTATCTGCTCAAAATTCTCTATGTCAAAGTGTCTGAATAAAAACTCCTCGGTTTTAATTCGTGCATCATTGTCGTCATAGAAAATATGGAAAGCAAACAAATCCTCATAGTCGGGATAAATCCCGTAAGCCGCAAAGCCGCCGCCGAGACCGTTTGAGCGGTCATGCATCAGCGCAATGCAGTCTATTATATCCGTGCCGTCAAAGCGTTCGCCCGTTCTGTCGATTATCGCCGCGATGGCACAGCCGGACGGTATACGCACTTCGCCTTCTTTTTTGAGCATAAAAACATCTCCGGTTTTAATTTATTGCTTATTGCAAAATGAAAGTTTTACATCAGCAACTTTCACTTTGATATAAATATGGGAAATATTTTATATCGGATTTTAATTTTTTTCAAGTGAATTATCCCTTGTTTTTCAACAATTACACAGAAAAAGCAGATTGCAAGAACACTGTTTTTGATTTTTGCGTTTTTTATATAATTTGACTAAATATTTTTCGTAAAATTCATTTTTGCAGCATTCAAGTGAATTCAAACTCACCGAACAGCACAAAATGGGGCGAACGACAACGCTCTCAAAAACGTCGAATTTCGCTGTATTCTTTGATTTTTTCGCCGTAATGTGATTTAATATTTACTGTGCGCAACGCGGAATGATGCAGCGCTGTTAACGTTTTTAATCGGAGGAATGAATTATGATGGGAATAGTTGATGTAGGCGGAGGTATGCGCGGCGTTTTCGGCTGCGGCGTCACCGATTTTCTTTTGGATAACGATATAACCTTTGACTACTGCCTGGGCGTATCCGCCGGGAGTGCCAATTTAGCGTCCTATGTATCAAGGCAGCGCGGCAGAAATTACAGATACTACACCAAATACTCGCTGCGTCCCGAATATATGAGCGCGTTCAACTTTGTAACAAAGCACTCGTTTTTTGATCTCGACTATGTCTATTCCGTGCTATCCGATTCCGACGGTGAGGACCCATTGGATTACAAAACTCTTTCGCAGTCAAATCAAATCTACAAGGCTGTTGCCACCAACGGCGAAACGGGAGAGCCGCATTACTTTACAAAGGACGATTTCCGTCAGGACTTCTATGAGCCGTTAAAGGCCTCGAGCGCAATACCCGGCGTTTGCAAACCCGTAAGCATAGACGGCACCGACTACTTCGACGGCGGGGTTTCCGACCCGATCCCCGTTGAAAAGGCACTTGCGGACGGCTGCGACCACGTATTTCTCATATTGACAAAGCCGATAGATTTCGTCAAAAAGCCCGAAATGTTCAAGAGCGCATACACAAAGGTATTGAAAAAATATCCCGCCGTTATCAAAAAGCTGAATATACGCCACGAAACATATAATAACGAAATCAAAAAAGCACTTGAATTATCAAAAGAGGGTAAGGTCACGATTATAGCTCCGGATGACGGATATTCCGTCACCGCATTTACAAGAAATCTACGAGAATTAAATCACCTTTACAACGAGGGCTATATAAAGGCGGGAGAAATCCTTAAAAATAAGGGTTATCTGTGATTTTTTGTCTATATCGCTGAAATAATCGTTACTTATCTTATTACTGTTGAAATTTGCTTAATATTAGTATAGTATAGACAAAGAGAAGTTTAAAAAACGCATTTTTTCTCAATATATTTGGAGGTTTTGTATGAATTATTCACTTTCCAAGAAGAAAGCAAAAGAGCTCGTCGAAGCAAAACTTTCTCACTTTATGGGAGTTTCTCCCGAGGAGGCTACCGACGAGCAATACTATAAAGCTATTGCTCTTATCGTCCGCGACATGATGAGTCAGGGTAGAACCGAATTTTCGGAAAAGGCCGCAAAGGCGGGAACGAAAAAGGTTTACTATCTCTGCATGGAATTCCTCATGGGACGTTCTCTTAAAAACAATCTTTACAATTTAAATCTCACAGACGTTTTCGCGAGTGTTCTCGCCGACTACGGAGTTAAGCTTGAAAACCTTTATGAGTGCGAACCGGACGCAGGACTCGGCAACGGCGGCCTCGGCAGACTTGCCGCCTGCTATCTTGACGCGCTCGCAACCGACGGATACCCTGCAAGAGGATATTCCATACTTTATGAATGCGGAATTTTCAAGCAGAAGCTTGTTGACGGCTGGCAGACCGAGCTTCCGGACTTTTGGCTTCCGGGCGGCGAAGTTTGGCTTGTCCCCCACGAAGAGAGCGCACTTGAGGTTCGCTTTGAGGGCAACGTAAACGAATCGTGGGACGGCGGTTTCCACCATGTAGACATTGAGAATTACAAACCCGTACAGGCGGTTCCGTATGATATGTATGTTGCGGGTAAAGACGGAAAGGGAATTTCCGTGCTTCGCCTTTGGGCCGCTAAAGCACCGGCTCTTGATATGACCCTCTTTAATCAAGGCGACTATATGCGTGCTATGGAGCAAAACGCCATGGCCGAAGTCATTTCAAAGGTTCTCTACCCTGCCGACAACCACCCCGAGGGCAAGAGTCTTCGTCTTCGCCAGCAGTATTTCCTTGTATCGGCGTCAATTCAGGATATAGTTCACAGACATCTGCGCGTATTCGGCACAATGGATAACTTCCCCGAAAAGGTTGCCATCCACATAAACGACACTCACCCGACGCTCGCAATACCCGAACTTATGAGAATACTCCTCGACGAATGCGGCTACGGCTGGGACGATGCATGGAAGATAGTCACAAAATCCGTGGCTTACACCAACCATACCGTTATGAAAGAGGCTCTCGAATGCTGGCCGGAGGATATTTACAGCCGCCTGCTTCCGAGAATTTATCAGATAACAAAAGAGATAGACAATCGTCTGCGCTCCTTTGTATGGCAGGCAACAAACAATGCCGATCAGGTTGAGAGAATGGCTGTTGTTTCAAACGGCGTTATACGAATGGCTAATCTCTGTGTTGCATCTTCGCACAGCGTAAACGGCGTATCGGCGCTCCACAGCGAAATTCTTAAGGAAACCGTATTCCACGATTTCTACGTTCTCACGCCCGACAAATTCAAAAATGTCACAAACGGTATTGCCCACAGACGTTGGCTCTGCCAATCGAACCCCGAGCTTACCGCACTTCTCACCGAGCTTATCGGCGGCGGCTTTGTGTATGACGCAAACGAGCTTTTAAAGCTCCGTGAATTCAAGGACGATGAAAAGGTTCTCGAAAAGCTGCGTGAAATCAAGACGCACAACAAGGAGCATTTTGCCGCACTCGTTAAGAAAAATACCGGCATAGAGCTTGATCCGACCTCAATTTTTGACGTGCAGGTAAAGAGACTTCACGAGTACAAGCGTCAGCATCTCAATGCGCTCAATATTCTTGCCGATTACCTAATGATTAAGGCAAATCCGAGTATTGACTATACTCCGCACACTTACATCTTCGGCGCAAAGGCAGCCGCAGGCTACTATATGGCGAAGAAAATAATCAGCTTTATATATGCTCTCGGCGAAATGATAAACAACGACCCCGACGTAAACGGCAGGCTCAAGGTTGTTTACATTGAGGATTATAACGTAACAATGGCCGAAAAGCTTATGCCGGCCGCCGACATTTCGGAGCAGATTTCTCTTGCCGGCACAGAGGCGAGCGGTACGGGCAATATGAAGCTTATGCTCAACGGCGCCATAACCCTCGGCACAATGGACGGTGCAAACATTGAAATTCATGATGCCGTAGGCAGCGACAACATCTTTATTTTCGGCATGAAAACTCCGGAGGTAAACGAGCTCAAGCGCCGCGGCTACAACCCGATGAATTACTACAACAACAATCAAGAGCTGCATAACGTCATTGACTTCATCGCGAAAAATGATATTGCAGGAAAGCGTTTCCCCGAAATTGCCAACATCATCAACAATGACCCGTATATGGTTCTTGCCGATTTTGCCGATTACAGACGTGTGCAGCAGTACGCCGTTTCCGTTTGGGCGGATAAGAAAAAGTGGCAGCAGATGTCGCTTATGAACATCTCCGGTGCAGGCATCTTCTCGGCAGACAGGGCAATACATGAATATGCCGATAACATTTGGCATACAAAATCCGCATTCAACGGCGAGACATACCAGGTAGCTGAGCCTGCAAAGGTAAAAAAAGAGGCAGCCGAACAAATCACAGATAAAAAAGCTGCAGAGGCGAAAGCCCCTGAAAAGAAAGCCGAAAAAAAGCCGGCAGAAAAAAAGCCGGCAGAAAAAAAGGCAGCAGAAAAAAAGCCGACAGAAAAAAAGGCAGTCGCAAAAACAGCCGCTTCCGCAGGCAAAAAAGCTAAGAAAAAGAAAAAATAAAATCGCAACAGCATAAACGTAAAGGCGTCATCAAAATTTTGATGACGCCTTTTTATTATAATACATTGCGGCTTTTCAGCGGCTTATTTGCTTTCGTGAGCCTTGGCTTCCTTCAGCGCGCAGACAAGCTGGTCGGGGCAAGATGTGTTTTTAAACCCACACTTGATTCCCGAGAAAGCCTTTTCGACCTCCTCCACGGATTTACCGCGCACTATCGCCGAAATACCCTGAAGATTTCCGTTACATCCACCGTAGAACTTAACATCCTTGATAACATCTCCGTCAAGCTCCACATCTATTTGCCTTGAGCAGGTTCCCTTGGTTTTATAGCTATACATCATTTTAGCTCCTTTCCTATTTCATCCGAGAGCCGTGAAAGCTCCTCCATTGAGAGCTTTTCCGCTCTCACCGTAGGCGACAGCCCTGCACGCTCTATTGCCGCCGCCGCTGCCTCCTTTGATATGCAAAGTCCGCCCGACAAGCCGTTTACAGCTGTTTTGCGACGCATTGAAAATGCCGCCTTGACCGTATTGAAAAACACCTTTTCGCTCTTAGGAGTCACCCTTTTGCCGTCAAGAAGCGTCAATTCAATCACCGCGCTGTCAACCTTCGGACTCGGTATAAAGCTCTCTCTCGGAACGGGAAACAGGAGCCTCGCATCGGCATAATAATTCACGCCTACCGTTACCGCACCGGAATTTTTACCGCCGACTTCGGCACAGAATCTGTCTGCCGCCTCTTTTTGAACCATCACCACTATTTTTTTAAGCGGCAGCTGCTCGGACAGCAGCTTCATAATTACGGGTGAAGTGATATAATACGGCAAATTTGCACACACCGTCACTTCGCTGCAATCGGCGAACTTCTCGGATATAAGCTTTTTTAAATCAAGCTTTAAAATATCGTCGTTTACTATTTCCACATTATTGCAGTCACAAAGCGTTTCGTGAAGCACCGGCAAGAGCCGCTTGTCAAGCTCTACCGAAACGACCTTTTCAGCGCGCTTTGAAAGCTCGCTCGTCAGCACCCCTATGCCGGGTCCAACTTCAAGCACTCCGTAAGACTTGTCTTTTGCCGCGGCGTCTGCCATACGCGGACAAACGCTGCTGTCGATTAAAAAGTTTTGCCCGAGAGATTTTGAAAACGCGAAGCCGTGCCGTGCGAGAACAGATTTTACAATATTTATATCAGCTAAATCAACAGACATCTTTTTTAACCTTTTCGAGTCTTTCCATACCGAGTACGATATTTTCATCGGAGGGTGTGGTGTAATTCATACGGAAGCAATTAGTGGTGTCGCCGTCCTCCACCATAAATGCAGTACCGGGAACAACAGCCACCTTTTCCTTAATGGCTCGCTTTACAAAGTCAAGCATATCGATTTTTTCGGGAAGCTCGCACCAGACGAACATTCCGCCCTCGGGGCGTACATACGATACAAGGTCGCCGAGCTTTTCATCTATAAGGTCACACATAAGAGTCATCTTACGGCGGTAAATATCGCGGATTTTGTCTATATGCGCTTCAAAATCGGTAGTGCTCATCCATTCGTATACAAGCATCTGATTAAACATTGCCGTGTGAACATCCTGCCCCTGCTTGCAGACTGTCATCTTTGCGACAATCGGCTCCGGAGCTATTACGTAAGCAACGCGGATACCCGGTGCCAACACCTTTGAGAAGGAGCCGGCATATATTACGATACCGTCCTCATCCATACTCTTGACGGTAGGTACATTTTCACCCGACACACGCAAATCGCCGTATGGGTTGTCCTCTAAAATTAACACGCCGTATTTTTTGGCAAGTGCATACAAGGTCTTTCTTTTTTCGAGTGACATAGTTCTGCCGGACGGATTTTGAAAATTGGGTATGGTGTAAATAAAACGCACGTTCTTATTCTCTTTAAGAACCTTTTCAAGAGCGTTCATATCCATACCGTCCTCTTCAACCGGAACGCCCTTAAGCTTGCAGCCGTAAGAGCGGAAGCAGTTAAGCGAGCCTATAAACGACGGATTTTCGCACACTATTATATCGCCGAAATTGCAGAGTGATTTAGTCGCCAAATCCATAACCTGAGTAGCTCCCGAAGTTATGATAAGCTTATCAAAGTCTCTTCCTATATTGTTCTTTTTCTTCATATAATCGGCAACGGTTTTTCTGAGCGGCTCATAGCCCTCGGTAACGCCGTACTGAAGAGCCGTTATAGGCTCGTTCTCAAAAATTTTTGCGCTGATACGTCTTACGTCGTCTACGGGGAACGCCGCGACGTCGGGATTGCCTGCGGCAAACGGGATTATCGCAGGGTCTGCCGTAGCCTTTAATATTTCACGGATTGCGGACGGCTGAAGAGCCGAAATTCTGTCCGAAAATACATATTCCATAATATTTTGCATCTCCTTGGGTGATAGTGACCTTACACATAAAGTACAACAATGATTATAACACAACGCGCCGAATATAACAAGCGCGGCGCATACTGTTTCAGATATACCGAAAAGACAAAACGGATGCAAAGGAAACCTTTACACCCGTAGCTTTTATTTGTCCCACAGGACTATTTTGCCCTCTTTTCGCGTTTTGTTCATATCAATAAGTCTCTGATTTTCACTTCCGCGAAATCTCAATGAAATATTTCTTTTGGCCTCTACGAATTCGCCGTCAACAAGCACATCGAGCATAGACAGCATCTCCTTTGTAACCTCGCACACGGCGCGGCTGTCGCCCGTCAACTCTTCATAGGTGTACCCCGAAAAGCTCCACACGGTCTTTTGCGGCAGTTCTTTTTTTATACGCCGAAGCAGCTTTACGAGTTCACGCTGATTTTCAGGCTCAAACGGCTCTCCTCCGAGAAGAGTTATGCCGTCTACATAGTCCGGCCTTAAGGACTCGATTATTTCATCCTCGGTCTCCTTTGTGTACCTTTCGCCGTAATCGAAGTTCCACGTTTCGGGTTGGAAGCAGCCCTTGCAGTGGTGTGTGCAGCCCGATACAAAAAGCACCGTGCGCACGCCCACTCCGTTTGCGATGTCACATTTTTTAATAGCACCGTAATTCATTACAGATGAAGCACTCTTTCTTTTATTTCCTGAGTTCTGCCCTGATTCCAGAACTGAGAACCGATATAGCCGCAGGTACGTCTTGCAACGTTCATCTTAGACTGATCCTCATTGCCGCAGTTGGGGCAACGCCACACAAGCTTGCCGTCCTCCTCGACTATCTGTATTTCTCCGTCATAGCCGCACACCTGGCAATAATCCGACTTTGTATTAAGCTCGGCGTACATAATATTGTTGTAGATAAACTTCATTACCTCAAGTACCGCAGGGATGTTCTGCTGCATATTGGGCACCTCGACGTACGAAATGGCGCCGCCCGGTGAGAGCTTTTGGAATTTGGATTCAAGCTCAAGTTTGCTGAATGCGTCTATCTTTTCGGTGACGTGGATATGATAGGAGTTTGTGATGTAATTTCTGTCTGTAACTCCCTTTATGATACCGAAACGGTTCTGAAGACATTTTGCGAATTTATACGTTGTGGACTCAAGCGGTGTACCGTAAATAGAATAGTCTATATTCTCGGCAGCCTTCCACTCGGCGCAGGCATCGTTAAGCCTTTGCATTACGCGCAGACCAAACTCCTCGCCCTCTTTTTCGGTTAATTTTTTGCCTGTTATCTCATAAACGCATTCCCAAAGTCCGGCATAGCCGAGCGAGAGCGTGGAATAACCGCCGTGAAGAAGCTTATCGATAGGCTCGCCCTTTTTGAGCCTTGCAAGCGCACCGTACTGCCAGAGTATGGGGGCTGCGTCGGAGAGTGTGCCCTCAAGTCTTTCATGGCGGCACTGAAGAGCTCTGTGGCAAAGCTCAAGTCTTTCATCGAGAACCTGCCAGAATTTTTCTTCGCTCTTGTTGCCGTCACGTGCGGCTGTGCAGGCGACATCTACGAGATTTATGGTTACGACACCCTGATTGAATCTGCCGTAATATTTCGGCTTACCGTTTTCATCGACGTACGGAGTTAAGAAGCTGCGGCAGCCCATGCAGGTATAGCAGTTACCGTTGCCGTTCTTATCGATCTTAAGCTCCAACATAATTTTTTCCGAAATATAATCGGGAACCATTCTCTTTGCCGTACACTCGGCGGCAAGCTTTGTGAGATACCAAAATCTCGAATCCTCGGTTATATTGTCCTCTTCAAGCACGTAAATAAGCTTAGGAAATGCGGGAGTGACCCATACGCCCACCTCATTTTTGGTGCCCTTTATACGCTGCTTTAAAACCTCTTCGATTATTATCGCAAGGTCCTTTTTCTCCTGCTCGTTTTTAGCCTCGTTGAGATACATAAAGACGGTTACAAACGGTGCCTGACCGTTTGTGGTGAGAAGAGTTACGACCTGATACTGTATAGTCTGAACGCCGCGCTTGATCTCGTCGCGGACGCGCTTTTCGACAAGGCTCTTAACCTGCTCGTCGTCTGCAGCAATGCCGAATTCTTCCATCTCGGCTCTCACCTGACGTGTTATTTTTTCACGCGAAATCTGAACGAACGGAGCCAAATGCGCAAGTGAAATCGACTGACCGCCGTACTGATTTGAAGCAACCTGTGCTATTATCTGCGTAGCTATATTGCAAGCAGTAGAAAACGAATGAGGCTTTTCTATCATGGTACCCGAAATAACGGTACCGTTTTGGAGCATATCCTCCAAATTTACAAGGTCGCAATTGTGCATATGCTGAGCGAAATAGTCGGCGTCGTGGAAGTGAATAAGGCCTTCCTCGTGAGCCTTTACTATATCCTCGGGAAGAAGAATTCTCTTAGTTAAATCCTTGCTGACTTCGCCCGCCATATAGTCACGCTGAACCGAGTTTACGGTAGGGTTCTTATTGGAGTTTTCCTGTTTAACCTCTTCGTTATTGCACTCGATAAGAGATAAAATCTGATTGTCGGTGGTGTTTGAGGCACGGGCAAGGTTTCTGGTGAAGCGATAGCGGATATATCTCTTGGCGGTCTCGGGAGCACCCTGCAAAATGATGTGGGTTTCGACAAGCTCCTGTATCTCTTCCACGGAGAGTGCGCGATTCATTTCGTTACAGTGATCCTCTATAACAAGAGAAATATAATCTATCTGCCTGTCGGTAAGCTCAGGCGTGCCGTCCGTCTCGTTATTCGCCTTAGCTATGGCGTCCTTTATCTTTTGACGGTCAAATGTCTCCTCGGCGCCGTTCCTCTTGATGATTTTCATTACTTCTGCCCCTTTTATGATTGATTTATATACAATTAATTTTTCGCGCAGTCATATGTTTTTGTCGCGTTATAAATATATATTACTACACACAGGTTCTTTTTGCAAGAGCAAAACACAATATCTATGAATTTTTTGAGTATTTTTCAGTTTCAACAACTATATATTGTGATAGTTTATAACTAAAACCGCTCTTTGCACAAAAAATATTTTTTCTTTTGTGCAACATAGACATTAAAATTTAATATTACTTTTACAGCATTAAAAATGTCGTAAAAAGGAAAAATCGGACAAAAAAAGAGCCGCCAAACGGCGGCTCTTGATTTCTCTTAAATTACGCTTTGTCTGCGCAGCCGAGAACAGTCTCGATTTTATGAGAAACAACCTCTTCGATAAGGTCTCTTGCCGGAGCAAGATACTTACGGGGATCAAAATCGCCGGGTTTCTCAATAAAGTGCTTACGGATAGCAGCCGTCATAGCTATACGGATATCGGAGTCTACGTTTATTTTGCAGACAGCCATTTTAGCAGCCTCACGAAGCATATCCTCGGGGATACCGATAGCATCGGGCATCTGTCCGCCGTACTCATTGATCATCTTGATGTGATCCTGATTTACAGAGCTTGCGCCGTGGAGAACGATCGGGAAACCGGGAAGCTTTTTGCCGACTTCTTCAAGAATGTCAAAGCGGAGCTGCGGCTTCTGACCGGGCTTAAACTTATATGCGCCGTGGCTTGTACCGATAGCAATTGCAAGCGAATCAACGCCTGTTCTCGTAACGAAATCAAGCACCTGCTCGGGCTTTGTGAAGGAAGCGTCCTCTGCGTTTACGTTAACCGCGTCCTCGATACCGGCAAGAGTACCAAGCTCGCCCTCAACAACTACACCGTGAGCATGAGCATATTCAACTACCATCTTTGTAAGAGCGATATTCTCTTCATAGGGAAGAGAGGAACCGTCTATCATAACCGAAGTAAATCCGCCGTCTATGCAAGCCTTGCAGGTCTCAAAATCGGGACCGTGATCAAGGTGAAGGGCTATCGGAAGACCGGTCTCTTCTGCGGCAGCCTTAACCATAGCTACAAGATAATTGTGAGAAGCATATTTTCTTGCGCCTGCGGAAACCTGAAGAATTACGGGCGCATTATGCTTTTTGCAAGCTCTTGTGATACCCTGGATAATCTCCATATTGTTGACGTTGAAAGCGCCTATTGCATAGCCGCCCTCATAAGCCTTTTTGAACATTTCTGTCGTTGTTACCAATGGCATTGAAAGTCACTCCTTGAGTTTTTATATTATTTGATTGATTGTTTTTTCAGCACTTAAATACCCCTTCAAGTGCGAACATATTATAACTCACAGTATCGGATATGTCAAATCATAATCTTTAAAATCAACAGTATTTTACGGATTATTCATTGCCGCGGGCTCATTTTTAAAAGCTGCTTTGCAAAGCTGTTTTTCGCTGTCGAAGGCGCAAAGCATAAAATAAAACGGCACAGACAGTGCCGTTTTACAAGCTTGATTATTCAATTAACCTCCGAGGCCTTACGCACTATTCTATTCGGAAAGATACGCCTCGGCTTTCAGCAGTGTAGCCTTTACTCTGTATGAGGTTATCACGATTTTTATTCTGCGTGCGGTTTTCACACGCCTTAAAAGACAAATTTTCTTGTAACCTATAACCGTGCCTTTACAAAGTTTTTTCCATCTGCCGTTTTTCTCGTAGTAAATCTTAAACGACTCTATCTGCTGACCCGTTGCAATATTTTCCTGAAGCACAAGCTTATCGAAGTTTACGGGTTTTCCGAAATCCACTACGATTTCCGGCTCTTCATCGTCAGACGCGGCCTGCCAATAAAGCGAATCGTCGTCCTCTATTATGTTTTTGGCGAGATGCTCGTTGTCAATTTCGCTTGACGAGGTCGCCTTAGCGTCAGAAGCAAGATTTTTCGGAAAGCGGCGTTTTAAAAGTCTGCCGAAGCTGTCGAGCGTCAGCTCATCCGTCTTTGCTATCTTACCGCGTTTATCGGGCGGAATGTTAAGAAGCAAAGCGGCGTTTCCGCCTACCGACTTTATATAAATATCATAGAGCTTCTTTAAGGATTTGACCTTTGCGTCCTCGTTTTCGTGGTAAAACCAGCCCGGACGAATTGAGACGTCTACTTCGGCGGGATACCATATAAAAGCGGTTTCGCCCTTTATCGCCTTGCGCGAACCGAGGTCCAAAGTCATCTCGTTGTGTTTTTTACGGAACTTCTCGTCGTCAACCTTTTGCGATTTTTCGGCGATATAGTCGTTTTTGGAAAGCCATGCCGGCACGACGCTCCACTCGGATGAGCGGCACACGCCCGCTTCGTTGCCTATCCAGCGAACATCGGGTCCGCTGACGCAGATAACCGCATTCGGCTGAAGCTCTCGGACAAGAGCATAGTAACCGTTCCAATCGTATTTCTGAACCTTACCGTTAGGGCCCTCGCCGCACGCGCCGTCAAGCCACACGCAAAAGATGTCGCCGTAGTTTGTAAGAAGCTCACGGAGCTGGTTTTTGTAATAAGTATTATATGCGGCTCCGCTGCCGTAGGTTTTTTCGTGTCTGTCCCACGGGGACAGATACACACCGAAGCCGAGAGAATACTTGCGGCAAGCCTCTGCGACCTCCTTTACAATGTCGCCGTTTCCGTCTTTAAACGGGCTGTTCTTAACGGAATAGTCCGTGTACTCGGACGGCCAAAGGCAAAAACCGTCATGATGCTTGCAGGTTAATATCAGCGCCTTCATCCCGGCGCTCTTTACCGACATTGCCCATTGTTCGGCGTCAAAATCGGTGGGATTGAAAACCTCGGGCGGCGTTTTGCCGTCGCCCCATTCTTTACCAGTAAACGTATTCATTCCGAAATGGCAAAAAGCGTAAAATTCGGTTTTTTGCCACTTTAACTGTCTTTCCTCCGGGACTATACCGGCAGCTTTTTCAAAATCCTGCATTAAGATATCCTTCCGATGATTATGATTTTCCGAGCGTAACTATATGTATTGCGCCTGTCGGGCAGCCTGCGGCACACTTTCCGCAGCCGACACACTTATCGTAATCCACGTGCGCCGTGTTGTTTTCAACTGTAACCGCGCCTACGGGGCAAACCTTTTGGCACTTCATACAGCCTATGCAGCCGACCTTGCATTCTTTTCTTGTGAATGCGCCCTTGTTGTGATTTTTACAGGTTACCGCAGCCTTTTTTTCGTACAGCGGTAAAAGCTCGATAAGCCCCTTAGGGCAGGTATTTATGCATTTTTTACAAGCTCTGCAAAGAAGCGGATCAACTCTCGCGACGCCGTCGCAAATGCTTATTGCGCCGTACTCGCAGACGTTTACGCAATCGCCGTAGCCTATGCAGCCGTATACGCAGTCCTTGGGTCCTCCGAAGAGCTGATTTGCCATTTTGCAGCTTCTCTGCCCCTCATAGTTAAGCTTGAGTTTACTGTTTTCGTGGGTTCCGTTGCAGTGAACAAACGCCGCCATCGGCTTTATGTCGCCTGCCTCCACGCCGAGCACCGCAGCTACACCTTTGGCAGCATCGGCTCCGCCCGGAGCGCAGAGATTAGTCTCTTTTGTCTTGCCCTCCGAAAGTGCCGCGGCATAACCGTCGCAGCCCGAAAAGCCGCACGCGCCGCAGTTTGCACCGGGGAGACATTCTCTTATTTTTTCGGCGGTTTCATCCTTCGGAACAGCCATAACTATGCTCGCCACGGCAAGACCGAGTCCGCATATAAGACCTATGCCCGCAACAAGGATAACAGCCAATAAAATCGTGTTCATTTAAAAGCCCCCCTTATGCAAATATGCCTTCGACAAGGCCGGAAAAGCCGAGGAACGAAAGAGAAGTAAGACTTGCGGCAACAAGTGTTATGGGCAAGCCCTGCAAAAATTTCGGTATATCCGCCGTTTCAAGCTTTTCTCTTACTCCGGCGAACATTACCATAGCTACAAGGAAGCCTACGCCCGAACCGAAGGAGTTTACAAGGCCCTCAAGGAAAGTGTAGCCCTCGGTTATATTGAGTATGGTAACACCGAGCACGGCGCAGTTTGTTGTTATAAGCGGAAGATATATGCCGAGCGCCTTATAAAGCGACGGAATATATTTTTTCAAGGTTATCTCAATAAGCTGAACCAAAGCGGCTATTACAAGAATGAACACTATCGTCTGAAGATAGCCGAGCCCGTGATTATCAAGAAATGTATTTAACGGGTAAGTAACCGCCGAAGAGATGACCATTACGAAAATTACCGCAAGGCTCATACCGACGGCTGTATTTAGTTTTTTGGATACGCCGAGAAACGGGCATATACCGAGGAATTTAGAGAGTATGTAGTTGTTTGTAAGAATAGCGGTCAAAATTATGGACAAATATATTTTCATTATTCAGCCGCCTCCTTTTTCTCGTTTTCGCACTTGTCGCCGCTGTCTTTAAGACTGCACGAAGCCGCCATGGGGCAGCTGCCGCACGAATGGAGTTCCGCCTTCGGCTTACCCTTCTTTTCGGCAAGGCGGTTTGCACATGCCATAACCAAACCGAACACAAAGAAGCCGCCGGGAGCCAATACAAATATCGTCATAGGCGGTATGGATTCGGGAAGCACTTGGAAGCCCAAAAGCTTGCCTGCACCGAGAAGCTCTCTGACGCCGCCCATTATTATGAGCGCGCAGGTAAAGCCTATGCCCATACCGAGACCGTCGGCAGCCGAACGTATAACGCTGTTTTTGCCTGCGAACGCCTCGGCTCTGCCGAGAATTATGCAGTTAACGACTATAAGGGGCAAATACACGCCGAGCATATCGTTAAGCGCCGGCAAATACGCCTTAACAAGCATTTGCACTATCGTTACAAAGCCGGCTATAACAACTATGTAGCAGGGAATTCTTACCTTTGAAGGAATTACCTTGCGAAGTGCCGAAATTACTATGTTTGAGCAAACCAAAACTATGGCAGCCGAAAGACCCATACCTATGGCACTCTCAAGCGATGTGGTGGTGGCGAGTGTGGGACACGTTCCGAGAACAAGTCTTAAAACCGGGTTTTCCTTTAAAAGTCCCTTGGAAAACTCCTGAAATATCGTTTTCTTTTCAGCCAACCTTCTCGCCTCCTATCTGTGAATAAAGACTGAGCGCCGTATTAACCGCCGACGTGACCGCCTTTGATGTTATCGTAGCTCCCGTAAGAGCTTGAATTTCGGTATCTGACGCACCGTTTTTGGAAACGCCTATCGTACCGGATTTTCCCATGTACTGATTTATAAAGCTCTCGTTTTTGGCATTCATACCGAGACCTGCCGTCTCGCTTATCGAGAGTATTGACACGCCCGTAACCTTTCCGCTCGTATCAATGCCTACCATAAGGTCAATGTCGCCGCCGTAGCCCTTTGCCGAAGTTTTGAACACATAACCTATTGTGTCGCCGGAGGCGGTTCCCTCATAGTAGGTGTAGTCCTTGCCGTCGGCACTCACCGTAAGAGCGTCCGAAAACTCGTCTGCCGAGGCTAAGACCTCTGCCTTTGTTTTATCCTCTGTCTCTTTTGACAGCTTTTGTATCTGCGGGGCCGTAAGCATATTTGTGACCGCCAGAAGAGCGGTGACCACAAGGCAAATCACAAAGAGTGAAACGGTAGGAATCAAAATGTCCTTTGCGGTGAATTTCTTTTTCATCACGCTGCCGCCTCCTTTTTCTCTTTTTTCTCCTTGAGAGTTCCGAAGGGCTTTGGAGCTGTGAGATGCTCAATATGCGGAACGAGAATATTCATAAGAATTATTGAGAATGAAACGCCCTCGGGCAAATTTCCGAATATTCTAATGAGAGACGTTACAATTCCGCATCCCACGGCAAATATTATTTTTCCCTTTGCGCTTATCGGCGAGGTGCTGTAATCGGTAGCCATAAATACAGCACCGAGCAAAAGGCCGCCAGACAAGAGCTGATATGCCGTAAAGGTAAGACTGCCCTTGCCCGCTATCAGCATTATTACGGCAACTGTGCCGACAAAACAGAGCGGAATTACGGGAGATATTACCTTGCGTATTAAGAGATAGATAAATCCGAGCAGCAGCGCAACGGCGCACGTTTCGCCGAGGCAGCCCTCCCTTACGCCGAAGAACATATTTGTGAGCGTGGGAAGCCCTGCGGCATTGACCGCGGCATCTATATCGCCTGCTTTATACACGCTTGTCATCTGTGAAAGAGGCGTTGCGGACGTGACCGCGTCAACTGCGGTATTTCTCCAAGCAAACGGAGCCGGATAGTCGGACATCGCATTTGCAAACGACGTCATAAGCACGATTCTGCCTGCAAGCGCAGGGTTTACAAAGTTCTGACCTATGCCGCCGAAGAACTGCTTTGCGACGATAATTGCAACTGCGTCGCCGATTATTACCATCCAGATCGGCATTGTGGACGGCAAATTGAAAGCTAAAAGGATACCGGTTACCACAGCACTTAAATCGCCTATGGTATTGTCTCTTTTCATAACCTTGCGCGCTATGTATTCAAACAAAACACATGAGAGGACGCTCACCGCCGTAACGAGCAGCGAACGGAATCCGAACAGCACCACCGACATTATAAGTGCCGGCATAAGGGCGATAATTACGTCGAGCATTATGCTTCTTGTTGTATCGACTGAACGCTTGTGAGGCGAAGGAGATACGGTAAGCTTTATATTTTCTTCACTCATTTTTTCTGCGCCTCCGATCTTACAATAGATTTTGCGTCACGCATAAACTGAACAAGCGGTTTGCCGGCAGGGCACGTATACGCGCACGAACCGCACTCCATACAAACCATTGCGCCCGCCTTTAAAAGATTCTTTACATCCTTTTGCACCGCGTACTTATGTATTACCGTCGGCTGAAGATACATGGGGCAGGCCTTAGCGCATCTACCGCAATGTATACAAGCCGTTTCCGTCTTAAGGCTCATATCGTCATCGGTGAAGGCAAGAATTGCGTTATTGCATTTTAATATCGGGTGGTGCGTATCGACTATCGAGGTACCCATCATGGGTCCGCCGGTAATTATTTTAACCGGGGGCTCGCGGAAGCCGCCGCACGCCTTGATGATGTAATCTATCTCGGTGCCTATCGGAACGCGCACATTCTGCGGAGCGGTTATGGCAGAACCGTCAACCGTAAGAGATCGCGATACAAGCGGCTTGCCCGATTTTAAATAGCGTGAAATAAATGCCGCCGAGGTCACGTTCATAACAACACAGCCCACGTCCGACGGAAGCTTTCCGGGGGGAACGCGTCTGCCCGTTGCGGAGAGTATCATCATTTTCTCTGCACCCTGCGGGTATTTTGAGCGAAGAGGCATAACCTTAATTACGTCGTCGGGGTCGTCCTTTTCGGCTATTCTCTCAAGAATTTTGATGGCGTCGGGCTTGTTGTCCTCAACCGCTATTATGACCTTCTTGAAATTGAGCATATCCTTTAAAAGATGCACTCCGCTCATTACGTCCCACGAATTATCGAGACATTCACGGTAGTCAACCGTTATATACGGCTCACATTCCGCCGCGTTTATTATAAGTGTGTCAACGCTGCCGTCCTGCGGGAAATTGAGCTTTACATGAGTCGGAAAGCCCGCTCCGCCGAGTCCTACCGCGCCGGAAGCTCTGACGGCCTTTATCAGGTCATCGTGAGTTTCGACCTTTGGCGGTGTAAACTCCGCCTCCTCCATAAGCCCGTCGTTTTCGATAATGACGGCTTGAGACACAATACCTTGAGCGGTTCTGATTTCCTTTACCGCCGTAACCTTACCCGACACGGACGCGTGCACGGGTGCGCTTACGTACTTATCGGTATCGCCTACTACCTGACCTACAAGAACTCTGTCGCCGACCTTTACCGTTGGCGTACACGGCGCGCCGATATGCTGGCTCATCGGAAGCGTGACCGTTTCCGGAGCCGGAATGCGTTTAACCTGCATATCCTTGGTGTGCTTTTCGTGCGAGACACTTATACCGCCTCTGACTTTTTTTACAGGTTTTATTATTTCAGAGCGCATTCATCTTCCTCCCTTTACAGCTTTATCTATATTATGAAGCTTTGGCATAACAGCCCTCAATATGCTTCCCGTAACTGCCCCCGTAACAAGAGCCGACAAAAGAAGCACCGGGGCATAGCCTATAACCGACTCTCCGGAAACCATAATCGCGGCAACCGAAAACTGCCCTGCATTATGAGCCAAAGCCGACAAAATACCTATTTCTATATATCCTGCGTTTTTTGAAAAACGAAATAATAAATACATCACAAGGGTGCTCAGCACTCCTCCTGCGAGTGACATAAAAAATGCCGTGGCACCGCGCGTAAGAAAAACAAACAGCGACTTTAAAAGCGTCACCGACAGTGCCGGTATAAGCCCGAATTCCGAGGCGGCAAACATAACCGCTATATTGGAAAAACCTGCCTTGGCTCCGGGCGGCATAAACGCAGCTGTCGGTATCAGCCCCTCAAGAAACGAGAGTGTTATTGCCACAGCCGCAGCTATACCCGTAAATGCGGCCTTATATGATTTTGTCTTAGTTATCTTCATATCAATATGTAATCACGTCTATATTTTCGGTAGTGCCCTTTATGCTTACGACTGTTTTAAGCGGCACGCACACGGCACTTTCACCCGCGCGGCACAGCTTACCCGTTCTCATACATATCTTGTCTTTACACGGAGAGCTTTCTACCCATATTTCGCCGTTTTCGGCGGCTATTACAATACCGTTGTCGAGCGTAAACTCTCGCTTTTCCGCAATCTCATCAAGAGACAGCGTCAAAACGGTCACACCGTCCGACGTGACAACGGCAGTAAGTGATGTTTTCGCCCTTGTATATTTATACGCCGTAAGCACCGCAATTACCATAACCGTAATTATTATAAGCGCCGCTCCGTGCTTTCCCAAAAGCTTTCTTTCCATATCAGACAAGAGAGTAATCGCCGTTTGTTATTTTTAAATACGGCTTTATGCCGTCCGTCGCAAAGACGGTTCTGTCCTTATAGACAAACACCGCGTCCGCATTGTACTTTTCGAGTATCGGCAGAGACTCTTCCTTTCCGAGAATAAAACAGAGCGTTGAGAGAGCGTCGCTCAAAAGCCCCGTAGGAGCCTTTATCGTAACACTTGTAAGCTCCGTTTGCACCGGATAGCCGGTGGTCAAATCCAAAATGTGAAAATATGTTTTTCCGTCCTCGGCGGTAAATCTCTTTTCATAATCGCCCGAGGTTGATATAAAAGCATCTGTAAGCGACAGCACCGCAAAATAATCGTTTTCCGTTTGGTACGGGTCGCGTATTCCTACATTCCAGCTTTTGCCTTTTTTCGGTAAGCCGTATGTCGCTACGCTGCCGCCGACGGAAATTACGGCACCCGTTATTTTGCCGCCCTGCGAATTTATTTCGTCTATTTTCTTAACCGCCTCGTCAAGGGCTATTCCCTTGCCTGCGGAGCCGAGATTGAGCTTTGCGCCGTCGGGGATATAAACTTTTTTGCCGTCGTCGAAAATCAATTTATCGTCACCGCATTTTTCTTTTGCGGATATAATTTCATCTTCGCTCGGAAGACGGAACTCGTCGGTATCAAAGCCCCAAAGCTCAGTCAGCGCTCCCGATAAAGCGGCAGCCTTACCGTGGGAATCGGAATACACGTCGCAAACGGTGCGAAGCTCATCATATGTCTCTACGCTCACCGTTTCTCCGTGCTCGCCAGAGGAATTTACTCTGTATATATCGCTGCCCTCATAATTTTTTGAAATGCGCTCGTCTGTTTTAACCACTTCAGCCAAAAGGTTTGCGTTTTCCAACGCCTCGGAGTTTTTCCCGTAAAGCTTAATGCCTACAAGGGACCCCATAGAAAAGCCCGTCTGCTCCGCTGATTTTGTGTTTACCGCGCACGAAGACAGCTCAAACAGTAAAACAAGGCAAAACACAGCGGCAATAAGTTTTTTTAACGACCTTGCCAAGCTTGTTTCACCTCACAACTGCCTAATTCGACGACACTACAATTAAATATACAATATTTCAAGGGTTAGTTCAAGCAAAGTTTGAAAATTAACAAAGTTTGCCGTGTAAAACTTCCCTTTTTGTCTCAAGCCTATAAAAATTAAGGGGAAGCAAGGCTCAAAGCGATGCTTCCCCGTAAAAACCGCGGATTTTTATTATGACAATTCAAATTGACCGGTATACAGCTGATAATATTTCCCGTGCTGTTTAATAAGGTCATCATGACTGCCGCGCTCTATTATTTTACCGTGCTCAAGCACCATTATGGCGTTCGCATTGCGTACCGTGGACAAACGGTGAGCTATCACAAAGGTGGTTCTGCCGTTCATAAGCTTATCCATACCCTTTTCTATAAGATGCTCGGTGCGTGTATCTATGGAGCTTGTAGCCTCGTCAAGCACGAGCACGGGCGGGTCTGCCACAGCCGCTCTCGCAATCGCTATGAGCTGTCTTTGCCCCTGACTCAGGTTTGCGCCGTCGCCTGTTATAACCGTGTCGTAACCGTCGGGAAGTCTTGTTATAAACGAATCGGCATTGGCGAGCTTAGCGGCTTTTACAACCTCTTCGTGAGTCGCGTCAAGCTTGCCGTAGCGTATATTGTCTTCGATTGTACCCGTAAACAGGTGTGTATCCTGAAGCACCATCGAAAGCGAAGAGCGAAGATCGCCCTTGCAAATCTTTTGTATATTTATTCCGTCATAACGGATTTTTCCCTTTTGTATCTCATAAAAGCGATTGAGCAAATTGGTTATCGTGGTTTTGCCTGCGCCCGTTGAGCCGACAAACGCAATTTTCTGACCCGGCTTTGCATAGAGCGAAATGTCGTCGAGAACCGTCTTTTTGCCGTCATAGCTGAAGTACACGTTTTCAAACACAACGTCGCCCTCAAGCTTTTGATAGGTTACGGTGTTGTCGCCGCTGTGCGGATGCTTCCAAGCCCAAAGACCCGTATGCTCCTTGCACTCGGTCAAATTTCCGTTCTCGTCATATTTTGCGTTTACGAGCTTTACATAGCCGTTGTCCTCTTCCGGCTCTCTGTCGATAACGTCAAATATACGCTCGGCACCGGCTAAGGCCGCAAGAATATTGTTGAACTGCTGAGAGAGATTTGCTATGGGCTGAGAAAACGATTTTGAATACTGCAAAAACGAGCTTATTGTACCGATTGTGGTAAAGCCGCCTATGCAGAGAAGTCCGCCTGCCATGGCAATCACGGCATAATTGATATTTGAGAGGTTACCCATTATCGGCATCAGAACACTTGCAAAGGTATTGGCGTTGGTAGAGGAATGCTTAAGCGCACCGTTAAGTGCGGCAAACTCCTCCTTGACATTTTCCTCGTGATTGAATACCTTTATGACCTTTTGTCCCTCTATGGTCTCTTCGATATATCCGTTTGCAGCTCCGAGATCCTTTTGCTGCTTCTTGAAGTACAGCGCGCTCTTGCCGCCTATAACCTTAATTACAATCAGCATAATTATAAGCATCAGAATTACAAGAAGAGTGAGCTGCCAGCTGAGATACAGCATCATGGCAAAGGTTGCGATAACGCTGATAACCGAGGAAATCACCTGCACAAAGCCGTTGCTCAGGAAATTTCGGACGGTATCGACGTCGTTTGTATAGCGGCTCATAAGGTCGCCGTGAGTATGCGTGTCAAAATAGCTTATAGGCAAATCCTGCATCTTGTCAAAGAGGTCGCGCCTTATCGTATTTACCGTTCCCTGCGACACCTTTATCATAATTCTTGCATACGCATAGGCTGATATCGCACTGAATATGAAAAGCATAGCCATTTTGGAAAGAGATAACGCAATAGCACCTATATCCGGCGTCATCGTACCGTTTGTCATGGGAACAAGATAGTTATCTATTACAATTTTAATGAAGTACGAGGACGCAATCATTCCGACCGAACTTAAAAGGACGAAAATTACGACAAGCACCAACAGGCCCTTTGACTTACCGAGATAAGAAAAAAGCTTTGAAACGGTTTTGCCCATATTTTTCGGCTTTTGGAAGCCGCCTCTCGGGGCTCCGCCGTGGCCGCCCGGTCCGTTTTTAGGTTTCGGCATCAGTTTTCGCCTCCTTCGTCTTTGTTACCCTTTTGCTGCGAGGTATAGACCTCACGGTATATTTCGCTTCTCTCCATAAGCTCCGAGTGCGAACCCATATCGGTTATTTTACCGTCGTCGAGAACTATGATTTTGTCGGCGTCCTCAACGGAGCTTATTCTCTGAGCGATTATGATTTTTGTGGTATTCGGTATGTCATTTTTGAACGCCTCGCGAATTTTGGAGTCCGTAAACGTATCTACCGCGCTTGTGGAGTCATCCAAAATGAGTATTTTAGGCTTCTTCAAGAGAGCACGCGCAATACAAAGACGCTGCTTCTGACCTCCCGAAACATTAACGCCGCCCTGGCCGAGGTCGGTGTTGTAGCCGTCGGGGAAGCTCATTACAAAGTCGTGAGCCTGAGCTGCCTTACAGGCGTCTATTACCTCCTGCTCTGTGGCGTTTTCGTTACCCCAGCGGAGGTTATCAATAATTGTGCCCGAGAAAAGTACATTTTTCTGAAGCACCATACTTACGGCTTCACGAAGCTCAAAAAGCTTGTATTTTTTTACGTTTTCGCCGCCGACGAGAACCTCGCCGCCGGTCACGTCGTAAAGTCTCGGAATAAGGCTTACGAGCGTTGTCTTTGCGCTTCCCGTACCGCCTATAACGCCTACGGTTTCGCCGGAATTTATTTTAAAGCTCGCCCCGTCTATAACATTCTTTTTGCCGTCCGAGCTGTACTTAAAGCTGACATTTTTAAACTCTACGGAGCCATCCTTAACCTTGAGGTCCGGCTGAGCGTCATCGTCGTTTATGTCGGGCTTTTCCTCAATGACCTCGGCTATACGTGCTGCGGCGGCTCTCGACATAACATACTGTACCAATATCATGGCTATCATTATGACAGACATAAGTATCATCATAACATAGGTCGTAAGCGTGCTGAATTTGCCTATTTCCATTTCGCCCCTCAAAATGAGCTTTGAGCTGATATAGGTAATAGTGAGTATGGTGCCGAACATCAAAAACATCATCAGCGGCTGTGCCATAACCATCATTTTTTCCGCGCTTACCGACGCATCCATAAGGTCGTCGTTTGCCTTTTTGAACTTTTTCTTTTCGTAATCCTCGCGGACAAACGCCTTTACAACGCGCATTGCGATAAGGTTTTCCTGAACGGACGCATTGAGCCCGTCAAACATATTGAATACCTTCTTAAAGCGCTTTACGGCAATAGGTCCGAACAGCGCGAGGAATATCAGGATTATCGGTATAACCACAAGAAAGGTATTTGATACCGTTCTGCTTATCTTGAAGCTCATGGTGAGTGCTATTGCAAACATAAGCGGTGCTCTGAAGAAAATTCGCAGCATCATCATATACATATTCTGTATCTGAGTTACGTCCGTTGTCATTCGCGTTACAAGAGAAGCAGTGCTGAACTTGTCGATATTCGAGAATGAGAAATTCTGGATGCTCTCATACATAGCTGTGCGGAGATTTGTGCCGAAGCCCATACTCGCAACAGACGCAAGCCTTGCCGCGGTGGCACCGCAGAAAAGCGAGCCCAATGCCATAGCAACCATTTTGACGCCGATTTCGATAATGTACTTCCTGTCGCCGTTCGGTATGCCCACGTCGATTATATACGACATATAATACGGCAGCATAAGCTCAAGCACTACCTCGCCAACCATAAGTATAGGGCAGATTATCGACTGCCAAGTGTACTGCTTTGCGTATTTCATAAGCTTACACATTGTCGTCGCCTCCTTTTTCGTGTGATTTCATCATCATTTCAAAAATTGCTTTTTCGCTCGGAGCGTCCTCCGAAATATTGTCAATAAGACGATTCAAAAAGCTGTTGAGAAGTGAAAGCTCCTCTTTTGTGAAGCCTTTGAACATCCTTTTGTCAAGCTTGTCAAACTGACTGTGTATATATTCCGTACGTTGCTTGCCATTTTCGGTAAGAGCTATCCGGTTGCAGCGCAGGTCGTTTTCGTCTGAAATTTTTGTGATAAGTCCGCTCTTTTGCATTCGTTTTACGGATACCGCCACCGATGCCGGCGAAACATTTATGCCGTCGGAAAGCTCTTTTTGCGAGCATTCGCCGTGCTCACTTAGATAATCGAGCACCGGCGGCTGGCCGAAATACACGCCGCTGTCGCGAAGCATTTTATGCATGGCATAGCGTTTATAGCAGTCAAGCCTGTTCATCTTAAAGACCAATTCTTTAAGTTCCGAAGCCAAAGCCTTTTCCTCCTTTTTAAATATAAGATAACCGATTTATAGTTAGTCGGTTAATTGTTAATCGGTTTACTTATTGTAATACCGATTTTTTTTATTGTCAATAACATTTCAAAAAAATCTCGAATCATTAAAGTCCGCCTGCATCAACGCTTCCGAGCCGTTAATAGACATATATCGGAAATGTGTCGCAGCGTTTTCGGAGCATTGCTCCCTTTTTGCCGTTATGTATGAAAAAACTTATACAAAATCACAAGGGAGGAATTATTACGGACAGAAAAAGTCTTAAAAAACGCGAAAAAGATTTTTGCCGCGAATACGTTTACTGCGGTAATCCGAAAGATGCGGCGCTGAGAGCCGGATACACCGTCTTCCCGGAAATGTGCGGTATTCGACTCCTAACGGAGAAACGTATCAAAGATGAGATAGCCGAGCTTGAAGGCAAGCTTGCCGCTACAAGAGCCGAGGCGCTTTGCGGTTACCGCCGTATTGCGTTCGGTAACATTTCGGACGCTGTAAAGCTCATACTCGAAAGTGACGGTGACAGGCTTGACGCCGAAAAGCTTGACCTTTTCAATGTGGCGGAAATCAAAAAGCCGCGCGGCGGAGGAATGGAAATCAAGTTTTTTGACCGTTTGAAGGCACTTGAAAAAATCGAGCAGCTGTCATTATCAGAAAGCGACAAATATTCCGTTTCACTTTATAAGGCTATCGAAAATTCGGCAAAGGCTTCCGCCGGAGGGAACGACGATGACTGTTGACGCCTTTAAAAGCTTCTCGAAAAAGCAGCTTATACTGCTGAATTGGTGGACGGACTCTTCGCCGTATAAAAACCGAGATGCGATAATCTGCGACGGCTCTGTCAGAAGCGGTAAGACGGTGTGTATGTTTCTGTCATTTATATTTTGGGCATTTTATATGTTTTCAGACAGCAGCTTTGCCGTTTGCGGGAAAACCATCACCTCTCTGCGACGCAACATAATAACGCCGATGCTCCCGATGCTGCGTTCTCTCGGCTTCACATACGAGGAGCTTGTTTCAAAAAATATGATAATCATAAAAAAAGACGGGCGAGAAAACCGTTTTTACATTTTCGGGGGTAAGGATGAAGGCTCGGCGGCACTGATACAGGGTATGACTCTTTCGGGCGTCATGCTCGATGAGACGGCTCTTATGCCGCGCTCCTTTTGCGAGCAGGCAATAGCTCGCTGCTCCGTCGATAATTCGCGTCTTTGGTTCAACTGCAACCCCGAAAATCCGGCGCACTGGTTTTACACGGAATGGATAAAAAAGGCGGTAGATAAAAATTGTCTATACCTGCATTTCACAATGGACGACAATCCCTCGCTGTCGGAGGAGATTAAACAGCGTTATAAAAATCTTTACAGCGGTTCATTTTACGAGCGATTTATTGAAGGTAAATGGGTCAGCTGTGACGGCGCGGTTTACCCTTTTTTCGACAGCTCATATATATACGACGTGCCGGTAGGTGTCACGAAATATTTTGTTTCCTGCGACTACGGCACGGTAAATCCGACATCCATGGGGCTTTGGGGTGAAAAAGACGGCACCTTTTTCAGAGTAGATGAATTCTACCACGATTCAAAGCAAAAAGGCTTTCAGATGACCGATGAAGAGTACTATTGTTCGCTTACAGCTCTTATCGGCGACAGAAAAGTGGAATACGCGGTAGTTGACCCCTCGGCCGCAAGCTTCATTGAATGTATAAAAAGGCACGGCAAAATACGCGTGGTGCGTGCCGACAACGACGTTGTAAAGGGCATACGCAAAACGTCGGACGCGCTGAAATCCGGCAGGATAAAAATCTGCAAGCCGTGCCGCGACGCCATACGTGAGTTTTCATTGTACCGCTGGGACGAGAGTGCAAAATACGACGCCCCGCGCAAAGAAAACGACCACGCCATGGACGACATAAGATATTTCGTTATGTCACTCGAAAACTCCGCCGACGGCTTTTTTGCCGTTTCGGTGGAACGATGAAGGGAGGTAATTATGCTTGAAGCTATTCAGAAGAGGCAAGCGCATTGAGGCTCCGGTTACCGCCGCCGCACAAGGCACAGCCTCGGGGCTTTTTCCCGCCGTCAACAGCTATACGCCGCTTGTGATGTGCCAGAACACGCTTTATAAAAGCCTTATGGAGGCGGTTCCCATAATAAATGCGGCTGTTCACAAGATAATCCGATTGACGGGCGGCTTCTCGGTGGAGACCGGAAGCGACGCCTGCGATAAAGCTCTTGCCGAATTTTTGTCCGACATACCGTGCGACTCGGGCGAAAGAAGCATTTATTCGTTTTTGGATACTTATTTTGAGCAGCTCTTGATTTACGGCACGGCAGTCGGTGAAATGCTTACGGACGAATACGGAAACATACGCTATCTCTACAATGCAAGACCGGACGATGTCAGTCTTTTAAGAGATCCTAACGACTTTTCAAGGATTCTCGTATGCCGCGCAGACGCGGTTCCGACTCCGGTAAAGCATCAGGAGAGAATACTGTTTACGGCACTTGACGCAGAGCCCGGCTCGCTCTACGGTACCTCTGTGCTTTACGGCCTGCCGTTTGTAAGCTCGGTACTGCTTAAAATATTCGAAGCCACCAAATCCAACTGGGACAGAGTCGGCAATGTACGATTTGCCGTCACCTATAAGCCGGACGGAGAAGCGTTGTCGAAATCATTTGCTAAAGAGCGCGCCGAGCTTATAGCAAGCGAGTGGAGCGAAGCTATGAAGAGCGGCAGCGTCAAGGACTTTGTCGCCGTCGGAGACGTTGATATAAAGGTCATAGGTGCCGATAATCAAATTCCCGACAGCGAGATTCCCGTGCGCGAGATGCTTGAGCAAATTGTCGCAAAGCTTGGTATACCGCCGTTTTTGCTCGGACTCTCGTGGTCAACCACCGAGACGATGTCCAAGGTGGAAACGGACGTTTTGACTACGGAGCTGTGGCATTACAGGAGACATTTGACGCCTGTAATAGAAAGGATTTGCTCAACATTTCTTCGCAATTCGGGCTCATCCTTAAAACCGAACGTGGTGTGGGACGACATCACGCTTCAGGACGAGGTGGAAAATGCCAGAGCAAGGCTGTATTCGGCACAGGCAAAAGCACTTGAAAAGGAGGAAAAAACCGATTGAACAAATCATTTGAAAGTCAGACGGATGAAAACGAGCTGTCAAAAGAGGATTTGGCGCTCATAAACACATTTACTCAAAAGGAAATGGCGAAGGACGATATATTCTCTTTCTGCGTAATACTCTGCGACAACGAAATCGACCGTGATTACGAGCGATTCACGGAGGACTCTCTTCATAAGCTTGCCGACTTTTTTATAGGCAAAACCGCAATACGCGATCACAGCATGAAAAGCTCCGACCAGAGCGCGCGAACCTATAAAACCGAAGTCATTAAGGACAGCACGCGCAAAAATTCTCTCGGTGAGGACTATGTATATTTAAAGGCATGGTGCTATATGCCGAGGATAAAGAAAAACGAGGAGCTCATTGAGGAAATCAAGGCAGGCATTATAAAAGAAGTGAGCGTGGGCTGCGCAGTTAAAAGCTGCATCTGCTCCGTTTGCGGAAAAGAGCTCGGCAAGAGTGAATGCTCACACGTCAGAGGCGGCGTTTACGACGGCAGGCTCTGTTACGGTGAGCTGCAAAATCCCACGGACGCATACGAGTGGTCGTTTGTCGCCGTACCTGCACAGAAAAACGCGGGTATAACAAAAAAATTCGGTTTCTCCGCAGACAGCGACGCAAACCGGCAGCTGACGTTCTTAAAAAATGAAAACGAACGTCTGAAAGGTCTTGCAAAAGCCGGACAGCTGTACCGCACCGAAAAGCAGACGGAGCTTGTAAAAGCGTTTGTCGCCGCGTTTCCGTCACTCGGTGACAAACTGTGCAAAAAAATGGCGGAGTGTCTTGAAACGGATGAGCTTTGCGCCGCAGCGAAAGCCGTGAGTAAAAATAATTTTACCTTGAGCTCTCCGCAGCTCACACCGGCTAAAAAAGCCGAAGCAAATTCAAATTCGCAGTTCAGACTGTAAAAAGAAAGGATAAAACAAATGGCAATTTACGAAAACATCAAGCTCGACAAGGGACTTTACGGAACATCAAAGGGCTTCCTCGCGGAGCTTGAGAGCATTGACCCCTCAGAAAACTACAAGGGCACCTCTCTTGAGGGCCTTGACGCATTTGAACGTCAGCTCAAGCGCTTTGACATAAAGGTCAGCGGCAATATGTCAAGCCCCGTCGATAAATTCTTCGCAACCACCGACAGCGCCGCACTCTTCCCCGAATATATTTCAAGAGCCGTGAGAACGGGACTTGAAAGCGCTGACGTTCTCTCGGAAATCATTGCGGCAAAGACCGTTATCGACGGCCTTGACTACCGCCCGATAACCTCGGTTCTCACAGACGACGACAAGGCTCTGAAGGAGACAGCCGAGGGTACCGCCATACCCGAAACCTCGGTTAAAACTCAGGAGAACCTCGTAAAGCTCAAAAAGCGCGGCAGAATGTTATGCGCGTCATACGAGGCTATACGCTTTCAGAAGCTTGACCTGTTCACCGTCACATTAAAGCAGATAGGCGCATACATTTCCCGTGCGCTCTTTAAGGACGCGGTAAGCGTTTTATCGCTCGGCGACGGAAACAAGAACCCTGCGGCCACCCTCAAGGTTTCAACTGCGGGCAAGCTCACATATTCCGACCTCGTTTCGTTCTGGAACGGCTTTGACCCGTATGAGCTCAACACCGTTATAGCCTCACCCGACATCGCAGCAGCCATACTCAATATGTCGGAAATGCGCGACGCTGCGGCGGGCCTTAATTTCCACGCGACCGGTAAAGCCGTAACGCCGCTCGGCGCTAATATGCTGAAAAGCAGCGCAGCGCAGGCAGGCACGCTTATAGGTCTTGATAAAAACTGCGCCCTCGAAATGGTTGAAGCAGGCGGTATTCTCACCGAATACGACAAGCTTATCGACCGCCAAATAGAACGCGCCGCAATTACTCAGACCGCAGGCTTTGCAAAAATATTTACAGACGCTTCAAAAATTCTCACCACAAAGGCCTGATAAATTTGACAGAAAGGAAGCCCGAGCAGCCATTCTCGGGCAAGGAGCAAAATGATAAACGAAAATATGGTGCTTTACAAGGCAAAAAGCCTTTTCGGCTTAGATAACGCCGCACTCGCCTCTCTTAATTGCGTATGTCATCTGTTTTGCCTTGAACTGTTCTCACGGTTAAAGGACAAAAAGGCTGCAAATGACGAGAGGATAATTTACCTTGCTGCGGTAAACTGCCTGTATTACAGTATACTCGAAAACACCGACAGCGGCTGCTCTGTGGAATCTGTGAAGGCCGGCGACGTCACCGTAAAGGAGGACGCATCAATGCCCCTTAAAAAAGCAGCCGAATTAAAGGGCGAGGCAGAAAAGCTTGCGTCACCGCTCCTTATTGACGACGGATTTGTGTTTACGGGGGTGTAATATGAAGTTTTCGGATGTATCCGCAAGGATAGGCAAGGACGTATTCATAACAAACAGCACCGGCTGGCAGTCACCCGTATTTCGTGCCGCAATACAGCCGCTCCGCTACAAAAACAAGATGTATCTCGGCGGAGTTTACACCGAAATCGGGAAGGCAAAATATGATTACTTTTTATATATAGGCCCGCCTGACCACGATATAAGCCGTCTGTCGGCAGACTCGAGAATAATCGACTCAAGCGGCAGAGGCTTTACGGTGGATCACTGCGAAACGGTGTACTACAAAAATACGCCGTTTTATATATGGGCAATAGTAAGGGAGACGAACGGAATATAAATGTTTTTTGCGGTTGTTGCGCCGAGCGATATTCTCGGATTTCTGTCCTCACAGACTGAAATTACACGAAACTGTGAATTAACGCTCGCATACGAAAACGAAATCAAACCCACACCCATGAAAAAAGCAATAGTTGCCTTGGGTGTGGAAAAGATGACCGTCGGCGACTATCTCACCGAAACCGCCGCAGACGGGTCAGTTACGGTAACCTCAAACAGACAGGCGGATTTGGTCTTAAAAATATCAATATTCGCTCCGTACAGCTACGGCTCATACGAGACGCACAAAATACTTGACAGAATAGTCACGGCTATGCTGTATTCGCAAAAGCTGTACACGGTCACAAGCTGTGAGAGCGGCGGTGTGCATTATGTGCGCGATACGGGGGCTCTCGTGCTCGACACATATTTTACGCTCAGCAAGGTTTTTTCCGAATAGGCACACAAAAAAGGGACTGTAACTTTTGTTACAGTCCCTTTTAAATTACGGAGCCTTACTTTATGAGTCCGCTCTCTTTAAGAAGCAGTTCAATATCGGTGCCCTTAACCTTTTTCATAACTATTTTAAGAAGTTCTTTTTCTTTGAAGGAAAGCTTAATATCGGTTATGGGCTTTTTATCTATCGCATAGTAGCAGGCGCGCAGAAGCTCTCTCACGTCGTATTTACTGCCCCAAACCTCGGGAACGCCCCTGTCAACATTAAGAAGCGTGTAGACGGATTCCATACCTGTACGCATTGAGTATTCCGTAGTGAATATGGTATCGCGCGGAGTCTCTGCGAACTGACCGATAAAAGCGAAATTCACGGCACCGTCCGGCACGACCTTCGGTCTGTCCTCGTTCTTCCTCGGCTGGAAGAATGCGTTGATGTAAGGCATAAAGCACGTTGTTGTGTTGCAGGCATTCTTTGCCAAATCTTCTATCTCGTCTGTGGGAACTCCGATATGATAGAGCCACTCGCGGCAGACCTCTTCGCCGGTGCAGTCACGCATTGCCTTTTTAACAAAGTTGCCCTCTTTGTTTGTGCTCAGCGAATAGAGCCAAATGAGTACGGCGTTTTTATCCTGCGATTTAAACTGCGGCTGACGGTTAATGGTCCAAGAGAGATACCAGTTTTCCGTGCTGTCCTTTACGGTGACTATGCCGCCTGTTGTAACCTTGCCCTCGCGTGGGTCACGCTTGCAGATATTCATAATATGACGGATAACTTCTTCGTTTGACGTCTCTACCGTGGCGCTCATCCAGTTTGTCGCTTCAACATTGCTGCAGAAAGCATCGGGATTGCCGAATTCACCGTGTGCCGCCTGTTTTGCTATATTCTTCCACATATCCCACGACTCGCCTGCGCCGTTTTTAACGCCCGACAGGTCGGGAGCGTGAGTCTGGTCGCCATAGCAGGATGTGTCGGTGCAGCATCCGTTTGTAATAAACACAAGGTCATCCTCAACAAGGTCTATGGTCTGCTCCTTGCCGTCCTTAACATAAACTATCTGCTTTGCGATTTTCTTGTCGCCGACGGTTTCGATTATTACATTTTTAACATCCATACCGTATTCGATTCTGACATTGTGTGCCTCAAGATATTTTACGAGCGGCAAAATCATACTGTCGTACTGATTATATTTTGTAAAACGAAGTGCACTGAAATCGGGAAGTCCGTCAATATGATGAACGTAGCGGCAAAGATAACGCTTCATCTCAAGTGCACTTGACCAACGCTGAAAAGCGAACATAGTCTGCCAGTAGAGCCAGAAGTTTGTGCTCCAGAACGAGTCGGGAAGTATATCGGAAATCTTTTTGTCCTCAAGGTCTTTTTCCTGTGTGAGGAAAAGCTGTGAAAGAGCCATTGCCGACTCCTTGTCAAGCTCGAATTTTTTGTCGGTGTGTGCGTCCTCGCCGCATCTTACCGTGGCACGGCAGAGCGAATAGTTGGGGTCGTGCTTGTTAAGCCAATAGTATTCGTCAAGCACCGATACACCGGGAGTTTCTATTGACGGAACGTCGCGGAAGGTATCCCACATAACCTCAAAGTGGTTATCCATCTCACGTCCGCCGCGCATAAAGAAGCCCTTCGTCACGTCCTTGCGGCCGTCGCAGCTTCCGCCGGCAAGCTCCAGCTTTTCAAGCAGATGTATGTGTTCGCCCTTCATCTGACCGTCACGGACAAGGTAAAATGCCGCAGTCAGACCGGCAAGTCCCGTACCGATGATGTATGCCGACTTTTTATCGACGTCCTTCGGCTTTTCGGGATGTGCAAACGATTCGTAAGTTCCTGCAGAATAATACATAAAAGGTTCCTCCGTTTTTCCTCCGAGCCTCGGCAAGCTTTTTTTGCGTCGCTCGGTCTTTTTTTATTTTGTAACCATATTGTAGAATGATACAAACTTTATTTCAATCGACAAAAAAACCGCCGTGTCGGAAATTCCGACACAGCGGTTAAAGTGTATTATTTTTTGACAAAACAGCCTATGTGTATAAAAGGCGAAAACTATTTGTCTGTGCGAAATCTGTCAAGCGCACGTTTTATGTCGCCCTTAATCAAAACCGAAAGTTTTTCTATAAAAGCCTCCGGCTGCTCCTTCATTCCCTTTTTTATCCAATCTATCATAAAGCCGACAAAGGCGTATTTATAAAAGTCGATTATAAACTTCTTGTCTTCCTCTCTTATTGAAACGTCAACCGCCTCCTCCTCGACTACACCGAGCAAGAGGTCGTATGTCAGAGCGTATAAAAACCGCTCTACCTGCTCGTGACTGAGGGAATTGTATGCGTTCATAATGAGCCTGCGGTTTCGGAGCACGCCGTAAAGTATCTGCGTAAATCCCTGCTGCCACGTATCATACGTTTCCTTGCCCTCAAGAAATTCGGAAGCCATTTCCAAAAATATCCAATCCACAAGGTCATAAATATCTTTAAAATGATAGTAAAAGGTCTGACGGTTTACGCCGCAATCCTCGATAATATCCTTTACCGTTACCTTATCGAGCGGCTTTTGCGAAAGAAGCTTTATCAAAGACGCTGCAAGCGCCCTTTTTGTGACCTGCGACATTCAATCACTCCTCCGAGATGCTAATCGACATAGATGTCGACAACATTTTCATCAGCGCGTATGGTGGAAATTATCATATTGAGAGACTCATCGCTCTTCGGGAAAATCAAAGCCTTTATGGTTGAAGTGTTTTTCTTCTTACGTAATTTCGAATCGCTGTCGTAGAGTATTTCCATGGAATGTATAACAGCACCCGAACGTCTGATTATTTTTGAGAGCTGCGGCACTTCGTCGGCAAGGTCCTTAACCTCTATATAAAGTGCTTTTCCTGCGTGGCCTTTCGCGACTACCTTTTTGAGAGAATTCAGGGTGAGATATATTACAAAGGTTGCGACAAGTGCGCCTACAAAGAAGCCTGAGCCTACAGCAAGACCGACGCACGATACCGCCCAAAGACTTGCGGCTGTCGTAAGGCCTTTAACGGAAAAGCCCTCGCGGAGAATTGTTCCGGCACCGAGGAAGCCTATGCCGCTGACTACCTGTGCAGGCATTCTTGAAATATCGAGATGGTCAGGGTATCTCTCTGACATATATACAGCCGTCAGCATAACAACAGCCGATCCGACTGCCACAAGAATATGAGTTCTGAAGCCGGCGGGGCGGTGAGAATGCTCGCGCTCGTAGCCTATTATACCGCCGAGTAATGCGGCAAGGCACAAACGTACTATTGATATAATTGTGTACTTTACAGGACTTATCGCCCACAGCCACTCGGCTGCGTCCCTTATCCATGCCAATATTATCAACTCATTTCCGTATAAATTACGGTTTTTTAAACCGCGGTATAAAAATCACAAGTGCCGTCCAAATAAGGACGAACATTATTATCTGAAGCGCCCCCGCCTGACTGAGTCCCGAGGTGAACGCCATAGCGGCGACGGCAAGTATTCCGATGCCCACGCCGATATATTGAAGGACGGAGGAAAGCCTGAATTTGTCGGTTATCAGGAATGCGGCGGCAAACGACTTCAACAGCGTATAGACGCTGCCGTCATGTATCACCTTGCAATCTCCCGACGGCTTAACAGTCTCATACAGTTCCTTAAACATTTTGCCGGCAACAGGGCTTATGACCTTGACAAAGCCGTGAGGCAGGTCAAAATACTGTTCTACAAGCTCCTCGGTGATATTCGGATCAGTCGTTCTGACAAGCACGCTCACACCGTATTTTTCAAGCTTATTCAAGTACCTTGCTATATCACCGTTCGGCTTGTATTCAACCGAAAAGCCTGCCGCTGTTTTGCCCTCTACTGCAAGATAAATAACCTGCCTGCCGGATTTCAAGAATTTCTTTTCCTCATCTTCGCTTGGCGGTGTCACATTGTGCTTTGAGAGCAAATCACGGTTACCCACAAGCACGCGCTGATTGTTTATCCAGCAGGAGCAACCGAGCTTTTCCTCATAGACAAGCGATTCCACAGGCGGTAAAATGTCGCGCTTTGAAAGTATGACGCTGTCAAAAACGTCCGACAATGCGCCGCCGCTTTTAATAACGACAGCCGCCGTATAGAGAAATGCGTCGTCTATACGCATCGAATTGTAGAGCTTAAAACCGTGCAAGCTGCATCCGCCGTAGAGGAAAAGGTCGGACGCATCTATAACCACCGCATTTGCGGTTGAGGCGTCCTCGGCAGCATAATAGCCGGAGACTAACGAACCCGAGCGTCTGAGCTGCTTATTAGTCGTTTTAAGTATATCAAACGCCGACAGGCACGACGATGCCGGAAGCCCTATAAGAGTGACTGCGGTAAATGCCGACACGGCGTAAACTAAATTTTTTGAAATAACTCCGGCTACAACGGCTGTAATCACCGCCGCCGTAAGCATGGCAGGCAGAGAGAGCGCATAAACGCCGTCCGACGGGTCGCGGCGAAGCGTCATCTCGACAAATTTTGACGGGAATCCGATTTTTGCGCTGTATCTTATATCGGGGTCACCGAGCAAAAGCCCTCTGCCTATTTCAAAGGCCTCGCCCTCGTCCTCGATTTTGCTTACGCTGTAAAGCTCATCGGGATGCTTCACTATGTACTCAAAATCAGCAATGTCGGTTTTGGCTCGCACTTTATCCGCGACAGCCGTAAATATAAGCGGAACAAACACCGCCGGCGCATAAATGTGGATATTGCCCGGCAGCTCCCCGTGCCCCGAAAAAGCCGCAATGCACTGCAAAATGCCTGCAAGCAACGCTACGGTAACACACATAGAACGCGTAATTTTTTTCCGTCCGAGAAGCGAAAAGCTCTTTTTAATTTCTCCGACATCAATAAGTGCCGCAATCAAAAGCAGCATAAGATTAACGCCCAAGAAGGCATATTCGCTGTTCCCGAAAGCCGACAAATCGGCAAACAGGGTTTTGAGCGAAGAAAACAGCGTGAGTACCACAAGGAAAATCACAAAAACAATTATCTTTGCGGTCGCTTTTCGTTTATTGCCCATCATTATATCATAGACGGCCTTTGCATCCTTGTTACTGTAATATTCGCGCGCTATCCTTATCGGCTCGTCGCCGTTATCTGATTTTTCGCGCTTGCTGCGTCGCTGCTTTTTCTTCGGCTCAAGATCTACGCCGTCGTCACCGTTTTCGGCGGATTCGTCTATGACATCTCCGTTTTCGTCCTCCTCGGGGAGGTCGTCGAGAATACGAATATTTTTTCTTATCTTTTCCGCAGTTTTGTTTTCTTCGTCCGACTCATCGTCCTCAGGCTCGCTGCGGTGAACTTCCTCTTTTTCGGTCTGTCTGAACGCAGGCTGCAATTTAAAGCTCTTTGCTTTTTTGCTTCGCCTGCCCAGAAGCTCTATTTCAGCCTCATATTCGTCAACTGTTTCAGGCTTAACCTCTTCCTCAAAGCCGTCAAGCTTTATCTGATTTTGCAGCTGCTGTGTATCGCCGTCCGCAACATTCTTTTTGGCGAGGGACTTAAGCTCGCCGGTGCGGTATTTTTCGGCGTTGCTTTTTTGTTCCCTCAGCTCATCCTCTGCCGAGATTATTGTGGGAACGGGCATCAAGCCCTCCTCGCTCGTCTTTTCGCCGTCGGGCTTTTTTACTATAACCCCGAACTTTTCAATGGTTTTGGGCGGGAGCGACGACATAAGCTTTTCGTGCTCGCGTGTTTTTTCCATATCGAGTTTCGGTTTATTAAGAAACCTCTCGCGGTATTTATCCGTCTCCATTCCCTTTTTGACAGCGGGTTTTTTGTCGGTAAATTCCGAAGATGTTGTTCTGGTTATTTTTTTGCCTATATGATGCTCGATTTTATCGCTGCGTATGGCTCTTGCATCAACCTCATTGAAAACGCGCGTCTTTTCGAGCGAAATCTGCCCCGGTACCGATTCGTTTTCCGACTGCACGGGCGAATTTTCATTATCGCTTGTAAGGCTTGGGGTTGTCCCTCCGAAAAGCGGATTCTCGGGGAGAATCTCGGAAGAAGCATTATTTACTCCGGCCGCTTTTTTCGAGTCATCGTCTTTGCCGAAAGCTTTCTTATCTTCTTCAATTTTCGCGGCATTGATTTTTCTGCCCTCGGTTTTTTCGCTGCGGCTGCCGCCGGATAAAATCTCGTCAAAAATGGCGGGGTCTATGGAAAAACTGTCGTCCGACTTTTTGTCGGGCTCTTTTTTTGATGTGTGTAAAACCGGTGTCTTGCCGTTTCTTTCTTCGGCTGACTCATATTTTTTCTCTGCGTGTTCCGTCTGCTCTTTCGGCTCGTGAGCCTTCTCCGTTTGAACCTTTTCGGACTCGGACAGCCCCTCATCAGCTAAAAGGGCATCAATCTCCGCAAGCGACCAGAGCTTGCCCGGCACTTTTTCTGTATCTTTTTCGGTTTCGCTGAGAATATCGTCAAGAGAAAATCCTGACGACATATTACGGTCTGCCATTTTTCACACCCCAATTTTTATCTGTGCGACGCCGCCTCATACATAAGGATGCCTGCCGCCACAGAAGCATTCAATGAGTTTATTTTTCCCTTCATGGGAAGCGAGACGATAAAATCGCATTTTTCGCGGACAAGACGGCTCATACCGCGACCCTCGGAACCGATAACCAAAGCGACTCCGCCTGAATAATCCACAGACCTGTAATCGCTGCCGTCCATATCGGCACCGTATATCCAAATATTTTTTTCCTTAAGCTCATCAATGGTTGACGCAAGATTTGCAACCCTCGCAACCGGCACATATTCGAGTGCGCCTGCCGAGGTTTTACCCACAGTAAAATTCAGAGAAGCACTGCGGCGCTTCGGTATAATCACGCCGTGTGCGCCTGCCGCATCGGCGGTTCTTATTACTGCACCGAGATTATGCGTGTCCTCTACGCCGTCACAAATTATTATAAACGGCTTCTCATTTTTCTCGGCCGCTTTATTTAAAATATCTTCAACGGTAGAGTATTCATGCGCCGCCGCCGAAAGAGCCACACCCTGGTGCACTCCTCCGCCGCACATAAAATCGAGCTTTTTTGAGTCAACCTCTTTAATGACTGCGCCTTTTTCGCGCGCCATTGAGATTAACCTTTTAACCGCAGGGTTTTGCTCGCCGCGTTGAACAAACAGGCGGTCAATCTCACGGCCTGATTTGATTGCCTCAAATACCGCGTTTCTGCCTATAATTAAATCGTTCTGGTCATTTCTTGCTTCGTCCATCAAAATACTCTCCGGTAAACGTCAATAAATTATATATATTATATTGTAACATAACTCAGCCTGTTTTTACAATAGAATTATCAAGTTTAAGCGCACCAAACCAAAAAAAGCCCTCGATTTTAATAACCGCAAAAAAATCCGCGCGGTTTTCCATCAAAAACGGGCTTTATCATTTCGTGGGCAATAAATTTGAATGCAGAAAAACGGCTTTGCTTTTCAGGCGCATTCAAATCCAAAAGGGATTGCAAAAAACATAAGTTTTTCACAACCCCTTTGCGAATAATTATATTGCTATATATTATTCTTTAGCTTCGGCCGTAGCGTCGGTCTCGGCTTCTTTTTTCTCTGCCTTGGGAGCAGACTTTTTAGCTGCAGGCTTTTTTGCTGCGGGCTTCTTTGCAGCCTTTTTAGCTGCGGCAGCCTTAGCTTCAAGCTCAGCCTTAGTCTCAACAAGCTCTATAATGCACATCTCGGCTGCGTCGCCGCGGCGTGCACCGGTCTTGGTGATTCTTGTATATCCGCCGTTAACATCTGCGTATCTGGGCGCAATAACGTCGAAGAGATTTTTAACAACGTCCTCTTTGGTAACGTAAGCTAAAACCTGTCTTCTTGCGTGTAAGGAGTTATCCTTAGCAATGGTGATCATTTTCTCTGCCATTGCTCTAACTTCCTTAGCCCTTGTAACGGTCGTTTCGACTTTTCCGTTTTCAAACAGGTAAGTTACCATTCCGCGAAGCATAGCCTTGCGGTGATCGGTAGTCCTGCCGAGTTTTCTTGTTCCGGGCATCTATAACACTCCTTCTGATTATTCGTCATCCTTGCGGAGAGTGAAGTTGAGCGACTCAAGCTTGGCGATAACCTCTTCAAGAGACTTTCTGCCAAGGTTTCTCACCTTCATCATATCGTCTTCTGACTTGCTTATTAAATCTTCAACCGTGTTGATTCCTGCTCTCTTCAGGCAGTTGAAAGAACGTACCGAAAGGTCAAGCTCCTCAATGGTCATCTCCAGAGCTTTTTCCTTGCCGTTGTCGTCTTTAACGACCATAACCTCAGTATTGCCTGCTTCATCCGACAGCTCAATAAAGAGATTGAGATGCTCATTGAGAATCTTAGCTGCGAGAGAAACTGCTTCCTTTGCAGAAATAGTACCGTTGGTCCAAATTTCAATGGAAAGCTTATCATAGTCGGTGATCTGCCCTACGCGGGTGTTTTCAACCGTATAATTAACCTTCAACACGGGTGTGTAGATAGAGTCGATAGCAATAACGCCGATAACAGGCTTCATCATCTGCTTGTTTCTCTCTGCGGAAACATAACCTCTGCCTCTGTCGCAAGTCATCTCCATGCTGAGATTTGCGCCCTCTGACAGTGTAGCGATAAGATGATCGGGGTTGAGTATTTCAACGTCCGAATCGGTTTTTATGTCGCCTGCCGTAACAGTGCATTTGCCACTCGCTTCTATATAGATAGTCTTAGGACCGTCGCCGTGTATCTTGAGGATAACGCCCTTAAGATTAAGAACAATCTCCGTGACATCCTCTTTAACACCGGGAATGGTCGAAAATTCGTGAAGTACGCCGTCAATTTTTGCTGATGTGATGGCGTATCCCGGAAGAGAAGACAGTAAAACTCTGCGGAGACTGTTTCCGATTGTTGTACCGTATCCTCTTTCGAGCGGCTCCATTACGAACTTGCCGTAGGTGCCGTCTTCCGACAAATCGAGTGCTTCAATGCTGGGCTTATCAATTCCTATCATTCAAAACCCTCCTAATTGTGGGTTCGGGCTAAGCCCGACTGTGGTTTGTATTCGTATGAAAAGTAATGCAGCGAGCCTATTATTTTGAGTAGAACTCAACGATAAGATGCTCTTCAACGGGATAGTCGATATCCTCGCGCTCGGGAAGAGCCACTACCTTTGCCGTAAGCTCGGCAGCGTTGACATCAAGCCACTTCGGAGAAACGCCGAAAACGCCCTCTTCCTTAACGGCTTTAAATCTTGCATTATCTTTGCTTGTCTCTGCAACTGCGATTACGTCGCCTGCTTTAACAAGGTATGACGGGATGTTTACTCTCTTGCCGTTTACAGTGAAATGGCCGTGAGAAACTGCCTGTCTTGCCTCGCGGCGGGTCTTGCAGAAACCTGTTCTGAAAGCTACGTTGTCAAGGCGGGTCTCAATCATTGTAAGAAGTACAACGCCAGTCTGACCCTGAGCCTTAGCAGCCTTTTCGTAATATGAGTGGAACTGCTTTTCGAGAATACCGTAGATGAACTTAACCTTCTGCTTCTCGTTAAGCTGCATAGCGTACTCACTCTTTTTACGGCGGCCTTTAGTATAGGAATTTCTGGTAGTTTCCTTATTGGTATAACCCATAACGGCCGGTGAAATACCGAGCGCCTTGCAGCGCTTTGCTACGGGTTCCGTATTCTTTGCCATAAAAATTACACCTCCGAATTAAACTCTTCTTCTCTTGGGCGGACGGCATCCGTTGTGAGGAATAGGAGTAACGTCTTTAATCATAGTTACTTCGAGTCCTGCTGTCTGAAGCGCACGGATAGCTGCCTCACGTCCCGAACCGGGACCCTTGACGTAAACTTCAACGGTCTTCATTCCGTGGTCAACCGCAACCTTAGCAGCGGTCTCGGCAGCAGTCTGAGCTGCGAACGGAGTTGATTTCTTAGAGCCTCTGAAGCCCATTTCGCCTGAGCTTGCCCAAGAAACCGCATTACCTTGTACGTCGGTGATGGTCACGATAGTGTTATTGAAGGTGGATTGAATATGAGCTGCACCTTTGTCGATATTTTTGCGTTCACGACGCTTGCGAGAAGCAGCGCCTTTTGCTGTTGCTTTGGTAGCCATTTACTAATCCCTCCCTTATTTCTTCTTATTTGCAATGGTCTTCTTCGGACCCTTGCGTGTACGGGCGTTGTTCTTAGAGGTCTGACCTCTTACGGGCAAGCCCTTGCGGTGACGGATACCGCGGTATGAACCTATTTCGATAAGTCTCTTGATGTCAAATGCTGTATCGCGGCGAAGGTCGCCCTCTACCTTTACGTGATGGTCGATATACTCACGAAGCTTAGCGACATCTTCTTCGGTCAAATCCTTTACACGAGTGTCGGGATTTACACCTGTTGCTGCGATAATATCGCTTGCAGTTTTTCTGCCGATACCGTAGATGTATGTGAGGCCGATTTCGACTCTCTTATCTCTCGGTAAATCAACACCTGAAATACGTGCCATTTACAGTTGCACCTCCATTTTTGATGCGGCGGCAACTCTGACCGCCATTGGAAAAAGCTTTTACAAAAAGAGCAAGCATCGTTGTTTAGATCTTTAACAACGATACGGGCAATCAGCCCTGGCGCTGCTTATGCTTCGGGTTTTCACAGATTACCATGACTTTACCCTTGCGCTTGATTATCTTGCACTTTTCGCACATTTTCTTGACAGAAGGTCTGACTTTCATTGGAATACCTCCTTAAAAAAGAACTTCTATTGTCTTGCTTACAAAGCGAAAATTTCGCTTATTTCGAACGCCATGTTATACGCCCGCGAGTGAGGTCATATGGCGACATTTCGACCGTCACCTTATCGCCCGGAAGAATGCGGATATAATTCATACGCAGCTTGCCGGAAATATGGGCTAAGATTTTGTGTCCGTTTTCAAGCTCAACCTGAAATGTTGCATTCGGGAGAGCCTCGACGACTGTACCTTCAATTTCTATCATATCCTGTTTTGACATAGCAGAAGCCTCACTAACTTTAATAATGCTTTTAGTCCTGAACCGAGAATTCGGGAAACCTCAGTTACGCTTGTGTTAAGATGAGCGGACCGTTTGCGGTTATCGCCACGGTGTGCTCGAAATGAGCTGATAGCTTTCCGTCTTTTGTTTTGACGGTCCAACCGTCGGGCATCTGTTTGATTGCCGCCGTGCCCTCATTTATCATAGGCTCAATGGCAATTACCATGCCCGGCAACAGGCGCACACCCCTGCCGGGAGTGCCGAAATTCGGTACGCTGGGATCCTCATGGAGTTTTGTACCTACGCCGTGACCGGTATACTCTCTCACGACGCCGTAGCCTCTGTCCTCGCAATAGCTTTGCACCGCGTGGCCTACATCACCGAGTCTGCCGCCAGCGACAGCCGCTTCGATGCCCTTATACAGGCTCTCTTTTGTGGTGTCGCACAGCCGCTTCGCTTCGTCGGAAACCTTTCCGGCAGCGAAAGTAGCGGCATTATCGCCGTTGTAGCCGTGAATTTTGGCGCCGAGGTCAATACTGACTATGTCGCCCTCACGGATAACACGCTTTTTGCTAGGAATACCGTGAATGATCTCATCATTTATGGAAATGCATGCGGTGGCAGGGAATCCGTACAGATGCAAGAAATTCGGCTCAGCACCATGTTTCTTTATATACTCATACGCGATGTGGTCAATCTCCCAGGTAGTAACGCCCGGTTTAACCGCCTCGCCTGCCACTTTTAATGCCTCCGCTGAAATACGGCAAGCTTCTTTCATTAGCTCGATTTCTTTCGCGGTTTTCAGCACTATCATGCTTAATCCTCCAATGCTTTGAAGGTGAGAGCTGTGGTATCGGCCACATCTTCCTGACCTTCCACTACGCGGAGAATGCCTTTCTTCTCGTAGTAACCCTTCAACGGTTCGGTTTGCTCATGATAGGTTTTAAGCCTGTCGAGTACCGTCTCGGGCATATCGTCCTTTCTCTGGACGAGCTTTTCGCCGCAGACGTCGCAAACGCCTTCCGTCTTTGGCTTTTTGTACTCGGTATGATAAGTTGCACCGCACTTGAGGCAGACTCTTCTGCCTGAAAGTCTTGCGGTTATCTTTTCGTCCGGTACGTAAATTTCGAGGACGCGGTCTATTCTGACACCCATCTTATCGAGAGCTTCGGCCTGAGGAATAGTCCTCGGGAAGCCGTCGAGGATGAAGCCGTTTTTGCAGTCCTCTGCCTTAAGTCTGTCTTCGATAATACCGATAACGACCTCGTCGGGGACGAGCTTGCCGGCATCGATATAGGACTTGGCTTTAAGTCCCATTTCTGTTTTAGCCGCCATCGCTTCACGAAGGATATTGCCCGTAGAAATGGCGGGAATCGAAAGCTTTGCACAGATTTTTTCAGCCTGTGTGCCCTTACCTGCGCCGGGGGCGCCGAGAAGTATAAGATTCATACTTTTCCTCCGTATCTTAATCAAGGAATCCCTTATAATGACGCATCATCATCTGAGACTCAAGCTGTTTAACCGTTTCAAGAGCAACGCCGACCATAATGATTATGGAAGTACCGCCGAGTGAAAGGTTTACCTGATGATGGAACGCACCCGTAATCTGTGAGAACAGAAGTGGGAAAAGCGCAACTACCGACAGAAGAAGAGCACCGAGCAATGTAAGTCTTGACAATATCTTGGTGATATAGTCTGACGTGGGCTTGCCGGGACGAATGCCGGGGATGGCACCGCTGTTCTTGCGGATGTTGTTCGCCATTTCGATGGGATTGTACTGAATGGCTGCATAGAAATATGCGAAGAATATAATCAACACAAAGTACATAATTCCGTATGCCCAATGAGTTGTTTCAAAAATCTTGAAGAAGCCTGCCCAGAAGCCGCCCTCTTTAACTGTGACAAACATCTGAATTGTAGGCGGAAGAGAAAGAATGGACGAAGCGAAGATTATGGGAAGAACGCCGCACATATTTACCTTAATCGGAATGTGAGTGCTCTGACCGCCGTACATCTTGCGTCCTACGACTCTCTTAGCGTACTGAACGGGAATTCTTCTTTCGGCGTTGTCCATCCATACTATGAAGCCTATCATAAGTATGAGTGATACAAACGCTATGGGAGCAAGTGCATAGTAAGCACCGCCCTTATCCATATAGGAGTAGAGGCTGTATAACGTGGTAGGCATTCTTGAAACGATACCTGCGAAAAGGATTATTGAAATACCGTTGCCGATACCCTTTTCGTTGATCTGCTCGCCGAGCCACATAATGAGTGAAGCACCGGCAGTGTAGCAGAAAATAATCGTTATAGCCTGAAGCACTGCGAAGAAGCCGGTAAATTTGTTGCCGTCTGCATCGAGTGAGAGGTAGTTCTGAGAACGGATATAGAAGTAATAAGCCGTGCTCTGCATAAGTGCAAGAACTACCGAAGAATACCTCGTTATAGTGGAAATCTTTTTGCGGCCCTCTTCGCCCTCTTTTGCGAGTCTTTCAAGAGCCGGGATAGCTACTGTGAGCAATTCAATGATGATGGATGCATTGATGTACGGGGTAATCGACATTGCGAACAGCGTACCGTAGTTAAAAGCATCACCTGTCATCATACTAAGGTATGTCATAAAGTTGTTTGCGTTCTGATCAGAGATGAGTCCACCGCTGATATTGACAAACGGGACGGGAAGCGCGGCACCGAGTCTGAATATAAAGACGATAAGTGCCGTAAAGAGCATCTTTTTACGAAGATCCGCAATCTTCCACGCGTTTATGATCGTTTTAAACACCCTTAGATCACCTCAGCCTTTCCGCCGGCTGCTTCGATCTTCTGCTTAGCCGAGTCGGAATAAGCATTAACCTTAACAGTAAGCTTTTTGCTGATTTCGCCGTTTCCGAGAATTTTAACACCGTCAAGAGCCTTTTTAACAAGACCCTTTTCGATTAATGCGTTTACATCAACGACTGCGCCGTCTTCAAACGCCTTGTCAAGAGCTGATACATTAACAGCAGCGATTTCCTTAGCGAAGATATTGTTGAATCCTCTCTTGGGAATACGTCTCTGTAAAGGCATCTGGCCGCCTTCAAATCCGGGGCGCATACCTCTGCCTGCGCGAGCCTTCTGACCCTTATGGCCTTTGCCCGCTGTCTTACCCTGACCGGAAGCAGGACCTCTGCCGATACGCTTTACAGCCTTCTTGGAGCCCTCTGCCGGTGAAAGTTCGTGCAATTTCATTTTCGCACCTCCTTACGCTTTCGTGACCTCGATAAGATGAGAAATCTTCTTTATCTTACCCTGTGTCTGCGGGTTGTCGGGCTGTGTTGCCTTGTCCCCGATCTTACGAAGACCAAGGGAAGAAGCAGTAGCAATCTGGTCTTTTTTGCTTCCGATAAGGCTCTTAACGAGCTTTACTTCTAAATTTGCCATTGTAAGCCCTCCCTTAATCCAATATTTCTTTAACTGTTTTGCCACGTACGGCAGCAACTTCATCAGCATTGCGAAGCTTTGAAAGTCCGTCGATAGTAGCTCTTACTACGTTGCAGGGGTTGTTAGAACGAAGAGCCTTCGATCTGATGTCTCTGATGCCGACTGTTTCAACAACGGCACGTACGGGACCGCCTGCGATAACGCCGGTACCGGGAGCAGCGGGTTTAAGAAGAACTACGCCTGCGCCGAATTTACCGGTGATCTCATGGGGAATTGTCGTTCCTTTGAGAGCAACATTGATAATGTTCTTTTTAGCGTCCTCGATACCCTTGCGGATAGCATCCGGAACCTCGCCGGATTTGCCTATACCGAAGCCGACTCTGCCTTTACCGTCGCCAACAACCACAAGAGCGGAGAACTTGTATATGCGTCCGCCCTTAACGGTCTTGGATACACGGTTGATAGTAACGACTCTCTCCTGAAATTCCTGCTCTGCGGAATCGTTTTTATAAGCCATTTCTTTGTTCTCCTTTCTTAGAAGTTGAGGCCGCCCTCACGGGCGCCTTCGGCGAGAGCAGCAACTCTGCCGTGATATACGTAACCGCCGCGGTCAAAAACAACGTCTTTGATGTTCTTTTCTGCGGCTCTTTCTGCCAACTTTTTGCCGACTGCTTTCGCAGCGTCAATGTTTCCGCCGTAATCCTTAAAATCCTTCTCGGTCGTTGACGCAGAAACGAGTGTAACACCGTTTACGTCGTCAATGAGCTGAGCGTAGATGTTCTGAAGTGAACGGAAAACATCAAGGCGAGGACACTCAGCTGTTCCGGAGATCTTTGAGCGGACTCTTGTGTGGCGTTTAAGTCTTGCCTTTTTGCTGTCAGGCCTTGTAACCATTTAAAACACTCCTTTTTATTTTCCGCCTTTACCGGCTTTACCTTCTTTGCGGCGGATATGCTCGTCAGCGTATTTGATGCCCTTGCCCTTATAAGGCTCCGGTCTTCTCTTGTCTCTGATTTCAGCTGCAAACTGGCCAACCTTTTCTTTGTCGATACCCTTTACGATGATGATGTTCTGACCGTCCAGTACAGTTTCGATACCTTCGGGATCTTCCATCTCAACGGGGTGGGAATAACCTAAGGATAATGTCAGCTTCTTGCCTGCTTTAGCAGCCTTGTAACCTACACCGTTTACTTCCAGCTTCTTCTCGTAGCCGGTTGTAACACCAACAACCATGTTGTTGATCAGTGTTCTGGTCAGACCATGCAGGGATTTCATTTTCTTTAAGTCGTTGGGACGTGTAACAACAACGTGTCCATCTTCCAGTTTAATTGTCATCTCTTCAGGAAGCACTCTTTCCAGTGTTCCTTTGGGACCTTTTACAGTCACTTTATTATTTTCTGCAACCTCTACAGTTACGCCTGCAGGAATCGCGATTGGCATTCTTCCTATACGTGACATGCCCGTACCTCCATAATATAGAATAATTGATAGGATTACCAGTTATCTCTTGGTTTTTTCCACCCGGAGAATGCAAAGCATTCTCGGAGACGAAACTTTAGAATTTCTTATGCGGCGTATTATGACGTATTAGAAATTCTTTTCGTCTTATGAAGCCTAGTAATTCTTAGATGACGTATTTTGTCATCTTAGAATTACTCTTCATTTTTTTACCAGATGTAAGCCAGAACTTCGCCGCCAACCTGCAGCTCTCTTGCTTTCTTATCGGTAATAACACCCTGGTTGGTGGAAATGATTGCGATACCAAGACCGCCCAGTACGCGGGGAAGCTCTTCCTTACCAGCGTATACACGCAGGCCGGGTTTGGAGATTCTCTTGATACCGGAAATGATCTTGTCGTTCTTATCTTCACCGTATTTCAGAGTGATGTGGATGGTCTTGAAAGAACCTTCATCCAGAATATCATATTTTTTAATATAGCCTTCATCCAGCAGGATCTGTACAATAGCCAGCTTCATTTTGGACGCAGGTACATCTACTGTATCGTGTTTTGCAGTATTTGCATTACGGATTCTTGTAAGCATATCTGCAATAGGATCGCTCATTGTCATTGTGATTTACCTCCTTCTCTTACCAGCTCTTACCAGCTTGCTTTCTTTACGCCAGGAATCTGTCCCTTGTATGCCAGTTCACGGAAGCAAATTCTGCAGATTCCGTATTTTCTCAGAACCGAATGGGGACGGCCGCAAATCTTGCAACGTGTGTATTCTCTGGAAGAGAACTTAGGTGTACGCTGCTGCTTAATCTTCATTGCTGTTTTAGCCATGAATACATTTACCTCCTTCTTACTTCGCGAAAGGCATGCCGAACAGTCTCAGCAGCTCGCGTGCCTCTTCATCTGTCTTCGCTGTGGTAACTACGATGACGTCCATACCTCTAACCTTTTCCACCTTATCATATTCGATTTCAGGGAAAATCAGCTGTTCCTTAACGCCCAGAGCATAGTTGCCTCTGCCGTCGAAGGAATCTGCGCTCACGCCGCGGAAGTCGCGGACACGAGGCAGTGCAAGGTTAACCAGACGATCCATGAAGTCATACATTTTCTCGCCGCGAAGTGTTGTCTTGCATCCGATCGGCATACCCTCACGGATTTTGAAGTTAGCAACGGAATTTTTCGCTCTGGTAAGAACAACCTTCTGTCCAGTAATTGTCTCAAGATCCTTTACTGCGGAATCCAGAACCTTGGCATTCTCTTTTGCTTCACCAACACCCATGTTGATGACGATCTTGTCAAGCTTCGGAACTTCCATAATGTTTTTATAGCCGAACTTCTTGATCATAGCATCTACGATCTCGTCTTTATATAAGTCTTTCAGTCTGCTCACGCTTATAGCCTCCTTCCTCGGAATTATTTATCGATTACTTCGCCTGTGGACTTTGCAACACGAACCTTTTTGCCGTCCTCTACCTTGAAGCCGATACGGGTTGCTTTCCCATTGTGAAGATACATTACGTTAGATGCATCAATGGGAGCTTCCTTCTGGATAATTCCGCCATTCTGGTTTGCTGCAGAAGGCTTTGTGTGCTTGGTAATGATGTTGACTTTCTCAACAGTTACCTTGCCGTTCTTCTTATCTACGGCAACAACTTTTCCTTCTTTGTCTTTATCTTTGCCGGCGATGACCTTTACAGTATCGCCCTTTTTAATTTTCATGGTAGACATAAAGGCACCTCCTTATAATACTTCCGGAGCCAGAGAAGCAATTTTCATAAACTGCTTGTCACGAAGCTCACGAGCTACTGGCCCAAAGATACGAGTTCCTCTGGGGGTCTTGTCATCTTTGATGATTACAGCAGCATTCTCGTCAAACTTAATGTAAGAACCGTCTTTACGACGAACGCCCTTTACGGAACGAACTACAACAGCCTTTACAACGTCGCCCTTCTTTACAACTCCGCCGGGTGTTGCATCTTTAACGCTGGCAACGATGATATCGCCTACATTCGCATATCTTCTGGTAGAGCCACCCATAACGCGGATGCACAGAATCTCTTTGGCACCTGTGTTATCGGCAACTTTCAGTCTCGTTTCCTGTTGAATCATAATAATTCTCCTTCCAACTTAATTACTTGCCGTAGATTATTTCGCTCTTTCGATGATCTCAACAAGTCTCCATCTCTTGTCCTTGGACAGCGGTCTTGTTTCCATCACCTTCACGGTGTCACCAATGTTGCACTCGTTGTTCTCATCGTGTGCCTTCAGCTTGTAAGTCTCTTTTACGATCTTCTTGTAAAGAGGATGCTTTACATGATCTTCAATGGCAACAACGATTGTCTTGTCCATCTTATTGCTAACGACCTTACCGGTACGTGTTTTTCTCAGATTACGTTCCACGTTCGTTTACTCCTTTCTGGATATTACTCTGCAACCTTGGCTTTCTGTGTCATCACTGTCTGGATTCTGGCGATGTTCTTTCTAACTTCGCGGATCCGAGCAGTATTGTCAAGCTGGTTTGTTGCGTTCTGGAATCTTAAATTGAAAAGTTCCTTCTTGGCAGCTGTCAGTTCCTGTGCGAGATCAGCAGCTGTTTTATTCTTTAAATCATCTACATAGGTTTTAGACTTCATTTGCTACACCGCCTTCCAAGTCAGCTTTCGACACAATTTTGCATTTGCAGGGAAGCTTATGCATTGCGAGACGAAGTGCCTCTTTTGCAGCTTCCTCCGGAACGCCTGCGATTTCGAACATTACGCGGCCCGGCTTAACAACTGCAACCCAGTACTCCAGAGCGCCCTTACCGGAACCCATTCGAGTTTCAGCAGGCTTAGCTGTAACCGGCTTGTCAGGGAAGATCTTGATCCAAACCTGACCGGTACGCTTTGTATAACGTGTCAGCGCGATACGGGCTGCTTCGATCTGGTTGGACTTGATCCAGCAGGGCTCAAGTGCTACCAGGCCGTATTCACCGTATGTGATTGTATTGCCGCGCATAGCCTTACCAGCCATGGTGCCGCGGAACTGTTTACGACGTTTAACTCTCTTCGGCATTAACATAGTTATTTATCGCTCCCTTCCTTATTTCCTTTTGTAGGAAGTACCTCGCCTTTGTAGATCCAAACCTTAACGCCAACTTTGCCGTAGGTTGTATCTGCTTCTGCGAATCCATAATCGATGTCAGCTCTTAATGTCTGCAGCGGAATAGTACCTTCGCTGTAGAACTCGGTACGTGCGATATCTGCGCCGCCCAGACGACCGGATACAGCAGTCTTGATACCCTTTGCGCCGGTTTTCATTGTTCTGCCGATGCAGGACTTCATAGCACGTCTGAAAGCAACACGGTTCTCCAGCTGCTGTGCAATGTTCTCAGCAACCAGCTGTGCATCGCGGTCAGGTCTCTTGATTTCTTTGATGTCAACCAGAACCTTTTTATCTGTCAGCTTGGACAGCTCTTTCTTGGTTACTTCGATTTCTGCGCCGCCCTTACCGATTACAACGCCGGGCTTTGCGGTATAAAGGATAACCTTTACTCTGTCGGACGCTCTCTCGATTTCAATCTTGGAAACGCCTGCAGAATACAGTTTCTTCTTTAAAAATTTTCTGATGTTGTAGTCTTCTACTAAATAATCAGCGTATTCAGCGTCTGCATACCATCTGGAATCCCAATCTTTGATTACGCCGACTCTTAAACCATGAGGATTAACCTTCTGTCCCATTATCGTTCCTCCTACTTTCTCTCATCAAGCACTACAGTGATGTGGCTCATTCTCTTCTCGATTCTGTAAGCCCGTCCCTGTGCTCTCGGTCTAACTCTCTTCATCGTAGGTCCCTTGTTTGCATAGCACTCAGCAACATAAAGGTTTTCTCTCTTCATGCCGTTGTTGTTCTCTGCGTTTGCTGCTGCAGATTCCAGCAGTTTCTTTACAAGGCTGGAAGCATATCTGGGATTGTAGGTTACAACAGCCAGTGCTGTCTCCAGATCTTTACCTCTGATCGCATCCAGTACAAAACAAGCTTTCGTTACAGACACTCTTGCGTAGGATAATTTAGCAGAAGGTCTTGTATCTTTATTCGCATTTCTTTCTCTCTTAATTTGAGATCTATGTCCTTTAGCCATGAATAAAACCTCCTTTCAATTATCTAACTTTGGACTTCTTTTCGTCTTTACCATGACCTCTGTAGGTTCTGGTAGCTACGAATTCGCCAAGTTTGTGTCCAACCATATCTTCAGTAACATATACCGGAACATGCTTGCGGCCGTCATGAACTGCAATTGTGTGTCCAACGAAGGACGGGAAAATTGTAGAACGACGGGACCAGGTTTTGATAACCTGTTTCTGTCCAGCAGCATTCATAGCGTCCACTTTTTTCAGCAAGCTGGCATCAGCGAACGGTCCTTTTTTCAGTGATCTTGCCATTGTTGTTCTCCTCCTTAACCTTATTTGATAGCCTTACCGTCTCTTCTTCTTACGATCAGCTTGTTAGAAGCCTTTTTAGACTTTCTGGTCTTCAAGCCAAGTGCCGGTTTGCCCCAAGGAGTGCTCGGACCAGGACGGCCGATACCGGTCTTACCTTCACCACCACCATGCGGATGGTCATTCGGGTTCATAACGGAACCGCGAACGGTAGGACGGATACCCATGTGACGCTTACGTCCTGCTTTACCGTAGTTGATCAGGTTGTGATCGCCATTGCCTACAACACCGATTGTAGCGCGGCAAACGATCGGAACCATTCTCATTTCACCGGAGGGAAGTCTCAGGGTTGCATATTTGCCTTCCTTCGCCATCAGCTGTGCGCTGTTACCTGCAGAACGAACCATCTGTCCGCCCTTGCCGGGATATAACTCAATGTTGTGTACCTGAGTACCAACAGGAATTTCAGATAACGGCAGGCAGTTGCCTACTCTTACTTCAGCTTCCGGTCCGTTCATGACCTTCTGGCCTACTTTCAGTCCTTCAGGAGCGATGATATATGCCTTCTGGCCATCTGCGTAGCAGATCAGCGCGATGTTTGCTGTTCTGTTGGGGTCGTATTCGATACCAACTACAGTTGCCGGAATGCCATCCTTGAATCTCTTGAAGTCTACCATTCTGTACTGGGTGCGAACGCCGCCGCCATGATGTCTAACGGTGATCTTGCCCTGATTGTTACGACCGGAGTTCTTCTTCAGAGATACGCAAAGGCTCTTTTCAGGAGTTGTCTTTGTGATCTCGGAAAAATCAGAACCAGTCATATTTCTTCTGGAAGGTGTATAGGGATTATATGTTTTAATTCCCATGATGATTTCTCCTTTACTATTTATTATCGTGCTTGTATGCACATATTCGCGATGAACAGAGCGAGTGCGGATCGACGGGGAGGCTTTGCTGTGCTTGCACAAGCAAAGAGCTCATCGGCGAGACGTATACGCGTGTAACGCGACCGAGAGACGTCAGTCTCGAGGTTCTCGCTCGTCGTGCCCTCGATCGTTACCTGAAAGCTTTTATAACAAACCTTTGTCTCAAGCTTCCTTTCATCGCATCTTACAGACCAGCGAAGATCTCGATATCTTTGCTGTCAGCGGTCAGGGTTACGATAGCCTTTTTGGTCTTGGCTGTCTTACCAACTACCATACCGCGTCTCTTGTTCTTGCCGTCAGCGTTCAGAGTGTTTACCTTAGCAACCTTAGCGCCTTCAAACATCTTCTCAACAGCTTCCTTGATCTGGGTCTTGTTTGCTTCCGGATGTACCAGGAAGGTATATTTCTTTTCGCCCATACCAGCCATGCTCTTCTCAGTGATGACGGGTTTGAGGATAACGTCATAGTACTTAATGTCTGCCATTATGCGTACACCTCCTCGATTGTCTTAACAGCGTCCTTTGTCAGAACAACCTTGCCAGCCTTCATGATGTCATATACGTTGATGGTGTTCGGCAGAGCCATCTTCACATCAGCGATGTTCTTTGCGCTCATCATTACGTTTACATCATTCTCGTTTACAACAACCAGACCGTTGTTTACATCCAGGTTCTTCATAACCTGTGCAAAATTCTTGGTCTTGATTTCTTCGAACTTCAGCTCGTCAACAACGATCAGCTTCGCATTTGCAACCTTGTCTGTCAGAGCAGACTTCAGAGCAGCTCTCTTCTCTTTCTTGTTGAGCTTGAATGAGTAATCTCTTGGTACCGGAGCGAATACAACTCCGCCGCCTGTCCACTGTGGAGAACGTGTAGATCCCTGTCTTGCATGACCGGTTCCCTTCTGTCTCCATGGTTTTCTTCCGCCACCGCGAACTTCAGAACGTGTCTTAGCCTTCTGTGTTCCCTGACGATTATTTGCAAGCTGCTGAAGCACAGCCATATGAACTAAATGCTCATTAATTTCTACGCCGAAAATGGAATCGTTTAATTCGATAGAATCAACTTCTTTACCTTCCATATTATAAACAGCTACTTTAGCCATCGTAAAGTTCCTCCTTTCTTACTTTGCACTATTTACCAGACTTTGTGGTCTCTTTTACTGTGATGAGAGCTTTCTTTGCTCCTGGGACAGCACCCTTGATCAGCAGTAAGTTGTTCTCTGCGTCAACTCTTACAACTTCAAGATTCTGAGTTGTAACTTTTACGCTACCCATGTGTCCAGGCATTCCTTTTCCCTTGAATACACGGCTCGGAGAAGAACATGCACCGTTAGAACCCTGATGACGATGGAACTTAGAACCATGAGCCATCGGTCCTCTGTGCTGACCTAATCTCTTAATAGCACCCTGGAAACCTTTACCTTTTGAAATAGCAGTAACATCAACCTTGTCACCTTCCGCGAAGATGTCAGCTTTGATTTCATCTGCTAACTTATACTCGTCTGCGTTCTCAAACTTGAACTCGCGAACGAATCTCTTACCAGATACACCAGCTTTAGCGAAGTGACCCATCTGAGCCTTGTTTACGCCATGTCTGTTGCGAATTTCTTTCTTTCCGTTGGCATCTTTGTTAACAGTCTTTTCTTTCTTGTCAACAAATCCAACCTGAACTGCACTGTATCCATCGTTGTCTACTGTCTTAATCTGAGTAACAACACAAGGACCAGCCTGTAATACAGTAACCGGCACTAATACGCCGTCTGCATTGAAGATCTGTGTCATTCCGACTTTTGTTGCTAAAATCGCTTTCTTCATTGTTTAACCTCCTGTTTTCTACAGCGGAACGCCTCTTGCCCACCTGCTGATCTGCAGTGGAGTAGCGGAACCGTTCATCCTAGAGCAGCCATATCTATATGAAATAACTAATCAGGACTTACGAAATAATTTGTCGAAACAGTTATTATTTCTGTTTCATTTTAATATCGATGTAAACACCTGCTGGCATCTCAAGACGTGATAAAGCATCAACAGTCTTCTGAGTTGGTGTAACGATATCAATCAGTCTCTTATGAGTTCTCTGCTCGAACTGTTCACGGGAATCTTTGTACTTGTGAGTAGCTCTAAGAATTGTAACTACTTCCTTCTTAGTAGGAAGAGGTACCGGTCCGCTCACCTGTGATCCGTTCTTCTTTACAGTCTCGATGATTTTCTTTGCTGATGAATCAACTAATTCGTGATCATAAGCTTTGAGAGTAATTCTCATTACTTGACTTGCCATAAAAAAAGTCGCCTCCTTTTCGCACTTTGTAAATAGTACGACAAGCGGTGACTGTACACTTCTCCGTGTGTGTCCTGCGGTACATCTCCGATGTATCGCCCCATTGTCAGGCGATTCGCATTTTTTCACACGTTGTTTCTATCTTTGATAGACCATATTGTTTGTACAGTGACTTGTCGTCAGTTTCCTAACTTGACATTCGCTCCACGGAAAACCTGCCACATAGGCAGCAACCTCACGTTTCACAGCTATCATGCCACAGCAATTGATATTATACATGGTCTTTCCCAAAAAAGCAAGAACTTTTTTTATTTTTTCTTTTACGTTTTTTCGCCCCAAAATTTAATGATTGATTATTTTTTCTATTTTTCATATAATGTTACTGTTTTATACAGATGAAAATCAGGAGGATATGATATATGTGGTTAGCAGATCAATGGAATGACTATGAAGTGATCGATTGTTCAAAAGGTGAAAAGCTCGAACGCTGGGGAGATTATCTTCTCGTCCGCCCAGATCCCCAGGTAATCTGGGATACTCCGAAAAAGGAAAAAGGATGGCGCAAAATGAACGGCCACTACCACCGCAGTTCCAAAGGAGGTGGAGAATGGGAATTTTTCCAGCTTCCAAAAGAATGGACCATTCAATATTCCCTGCCTATTAATAAGAAGTTAACGTTTCATTTAAAACCTTTCAGTTTTAAACATACCGGATTATTTCCGGAACAGGCTGCCAACTGGAACTGGTTTTCCCAGCTCATTGCAGACGCCGTTTCCAAAGGACGCCAGGTTAAGGTTCTTAATCTTTTCGCCTATACCGGTGGGGCAACACTTGCGGCCGCTGCGGCAGGTGCAAGCGTAACCCATGTAGATGCATCCAAAGGCATGGTCACCTGGGCAAAAGAAAATGCAATTTCTTCCGGTCTGAAAGATGCCCCGATCCGGTGGCTGGTCGATGACTGTGTCAAATTTGTAGAGCGGGAAATCCGTCGTGGGAACCATTATGATGCCATTATCATGGACCCGCCGTCTTACGGTCGCGGACCAAAAGGAGAAATCTGGAAAATAGAAGAGAGCGTTTATCCGCTCATCCAGCTCTGCAGCCAGATTTTAACGGACAATCCGCTCTTCTTCCTGATTAACTCATATACCACCGGTCTGCAGCCGGCAGTTCTTTCCTATATGATAAGCACGGTGCTTGGCACCGCCAATGGTACAGTCACCGCCAGCGAGATCGGTCTTCCGGTTTCCTCCAACGGACTGGTTCTTCCATGTGGTGCCAGTGGGCGCTACGAAGCTACCGGGATTTAACCAATCCCTTTTCTTTCCACTTTCCGCTCTTCCAGCGAAGGTACATGCCAACGGCACGGACGCATTCATCACCAGCCATACCGATGTATGCGCCCACGGCCAGAAGACCCAGACGGATTCCAAACAGATACGTTCCCCCAACTGAACACAAAATCATAAAGCAGGCACCCATCACTACCGGAAACACGGCATCTCCACTCGTCTTTAATGCCTGCCCGTACACCAGATTGGTTACACGCCCCATCTCAAGCACAATGTCAATTGCCAGAAGTTTGCCGACAAGCGACACCATCTGCGGATCTTTGGAAAACAGCTGCATAATCCATCCGGAACAAAGCGCAAACATTGTTTCCAGAATAACTGCAACAATCACACCTATGATCGCCGCTTTTCTCGTTCCGCGGTCACATGCATCATACTCTTTCGCACCGATATGCCATCCCGTCATAATCGCATTCGCCTGTGCAAGCGCCGCACCTACACAGTAGGAAAAATTTGTGATCTGCATTGTGTAGGAACGCGCTGTCACATTAAGCCCCTGTGCATCCATCTGATTCAGGAAACGGATCACCAGCGTCATGGAAACGTTATAGATCGCGGTCTCACATGCAGATGGAAGCCCGATACGGATGATCTGTCCCATCACTGCCCGGTTGCTCTCTCTCTCCGGATGCTGTTTTGCTTTCACCAAAACAGCACCAAGCAGTACAACAATCACCAGATTGATGATGCGTGAGATCACCGTGGCGGTAGCAACACCCGCTACCCCTTTGTGCAGTACAAACAGGAAAAATGCATTCAGGCAAAAATTAATAACATTACCGATAATTGATGCATACAACGGTTCCTTCGAAAAACCAAATGCCCGAAGATAACTCGAGCAGATGGGAATCAAAGCATTCAAAATACAAAATCCGCCCACAATCTGCAGATAGGTTTTCGCCGGCTGCATCAGTGCATCTGCCACACCGACCCCAGAGAGAATGGTCCCTGCACCGAGTGATAAGAACAGAGACATTATTATGCCAAGCACTGCATTAAATGCCAGTCCAAGCTGTCTGGCCTGATATGCCACCCCCGGCCTGCCCGCCCCGATATTTTGTGTCATAACGGCTACCATTCCCGAAGAGATCACAGAAAACATGATGATAAAAATTCCGATATATGTATTTGCAGTTCCCACCGCCCCAACCGCCTGATCATTTACAGACGAAAGCATCAGGGTATCGACCATCCCCGAAAGCATATACAAAAGTGTTTCCAGACAAATGGGAATAAAAAGCTGCGTTAAATTTTTTCTCCTCTGTTCCATTTATGGTATCTCCTTTCTTTCGTATTCATTTTATGCCCTTTTTTCAAAAAATGCTTGCATTTTATCGTCTTATAATTGCATTATTTCTACTTTTCCATTATAATTTAGGAAACCGACAGAAGGAGGGACTTCATGTATCCGGAACTCAAGGAAAACCGTCCGCACGGCACAGACAATTACCCCTATACACAATATCACATGCACAATATTTTCCATGCTTTTCAGATTCCCGTACACTGGCACGATGAGCTTGAAGTTATTTACACGAAAAAAGGACCTTTAAACCTCCTGATTGACGGGAAAGAATATACTGCTGAGGACGGTTCGGTCTATTTTGTTGCTCCGGGGCAGCTTCATCTGATGGGATCGGCAGCCGGGGATGTCGACTACTACACCCTCCTGTTTCCTCTCGAATTTATTTCGTTTCAGTCGGATGATTCTTTGGAACGGGAACTTTTCTTTCCCCTGCGGAACCACACCCTCTCCTTTCCCTGTAAACTTCCAGAGGATCACGACACAGCAGCAAAGGCATCCGTTCTGCTTGATCAGATCATCAACGCCAACTCTGACCGTATTGCTACGAACCAAAAAAACGGATACCAAAACCAGCTTGGCACCCGCATCCTGCTTCTGAAACTTGTGCTTCTCATTGCAGAACAGAATCTGTTTTATCCCAGCCATACCAAAAGCACCAGCAGTCTCCAGAAAGAGTTGTTATCTTATATTCAGCAAAATTACTGTTTTCGTATTTCCCTGCACGATCTCGCCGGACATTTCCATATGTCCGAAAAATATATCTCCCGGTATTTCCGGGAACATTTCCAGCTTACGCTCTCGCAGTATATCACGTACCTGCGGTTATCCCACGCAAAGCATCTGCTGGAAACCACAAGTCTCTCCATCACAGAGACAGCACTGCAGAGCGGCTTTCCAAATGTAAGCTATTTTATCCGGACATTTAAGAACACCTTTCATGTCCCGCCTCTGCAATACCGCAATTCAATCCGCTAGAGGATACGCTTCTTTCGCAGAAGAAGCAGGATAATCACACAAATGATCACCATAATTCCGATGATAATAGCAAATCCGTGCGCAGTATTGGCAAACGGGACCCAGTGCTCGTTGACATTCATACCGTAAATTCCGGAAATAACCGTAGGAATCGCCATAACCAGCGTGATGACTGTCAGCGATTTCATGATGGAATTCATCCGATTATCGATGACCGATGACAACAATTCTCTGGTACCGTTTATGATGTCACGGTAAATACTTGTCATCTCAATTGCCTGCTGGTTCTCTACGATTACATCCCCGAGCAGTTCCTTATCCTCCGGATACTGCTCCAGCCGCTTGTATCTTGTCAGGCGGTCAAGCACTACTCCGTTGGCACGAAGGGATGTCGCAAAGTAGACCAGTGTCGATTCCAGTTCATGCAGCGCAATCAGATCCACTTCCTCCGTATCATCCCCGACACGTTCCTCGATCTCCGTACGCATCTTGTCGATGATACGAAGATCACTCTGATAAAGCACTGCAATCCGGTACAGGATCTGATAGACAAAACGAAGCTTTTTTTTCGTGCTGAATTCCCGGACACGGTTATTCAAAAACGCCTGAAGAACCGGTGTATCCTCCGTACAGACTGTAACGATCTCACCCGATGTAATCAGAATACCAAGCGGTATGGTCGTATACGATTCTTTTTCATGACGGATCTCGATCGACGGGATATCGACCAGAATGAGCGTATAACCATCCTGTAGCTCGATACGGGAACTCTCCTCTTCATCGAGTGCGGCCAGCACATCTTCAACATCCATATCCAGAGCATCCGCGACCATCTGTCCCTCCGCGACACTGGGGTTTACCATCTGCACCCATACGCCATCCTGAATTGTCGGTTCTTCATGAATCTTTCGGTCATCTGTTCTGTAATATTTAACCACCGGATTCCCCTCCTTTCGTATCGTCTGTACGGAATTATTTACTGTAATGTATTATAGCACTCTGTATAACTTTCCTACCAGACTTTTATTGCGAATCATGGAAAGATTATTCAAAAACAGCACATCATTCACTTTCTTGTCCTGTGCAAGTTTACTGATACTTCCTGTCCAATAACGGTAATCCACGACATACACCGTCTGATAATGATCAACCAGAAATGGAATAAATGCATTTCCGAACGATTCTTTTACAACAATGCAGGAACTTCCATCCGACAGATCCTTGTTCTCAATTTCCGTGTATGGATTATCACTTGCAATAAACGTACTGTATTTCAGTCCCGCATTGTAATTCGAAACATCATAAATTACCGGCCAGTCATATTTTTTGCCATCCGATGCCGTCACATGGCATATGCTCTCAGCATTTGGGTAATATGCTGTCACAGTATCCGGATTCGCCTTCAGCTTTGCATCCGAAGTATCATTGTAAAAAGATCCCAGAAATCCGTCAAAATCCTGTTTTTTACTATATGCATCCAGCGATTCCGGCGTAATCCCTTTTGCTTTACAGAATTCCGTATATGCGTAATAAGCACCAAGTGTCGTCCAATGATGATCCGTCCGAAAATATTCATACTCCGTCCGATGCTGCATAAGCACGTCATATACGTCCACGTTTTTTACATGTTTGTCCATTTTTGCCTGGATCTTCTGCATTGCGTCATGCTGATCGGAAGACGAGATTTTGTCTTTCAAATTATCCGGAAATGTAATTCCCGAACTGAGGGGAATGACAAGATCATACACATCCGATTTTCCGGCCAGAGTATCCGCTACCTTATTTACACTTTTTGCATAATTGTCTGCTACTTTGTCCAGATATGTGTATAACTCATATGCTGTATCATCCACTGTCACAACACTTTTGTAATCTTTCATTTTTCCATCCGAAGTGATGGACGGATATTTTGTTTCCTCTTCCGCTTCCTGCGTAACATCCTGTGTGGAATCCTGTGTGCTTTTCTGTGTTGTGGTCTCTGTTTCTGTCTTATCTATTCCTTCTTCCTGCCTGTTCCCGCAACCCGAAAACACCGTTACGGCAAGTATGGCAGCAAAGATTATTTTACTTACTCTCTTATAAACCATTTATCTTACCTCTTTTCCATTTTAAATTCTTCCGACCAGTTTATACAGATTCCGGTCTGAAATAAAATTTGTAATATTATAGAGAACGAGTACATCTGTAATCTTATGTTCTTTCATATATTCCTCTATATTTCCATTATAATACCGTAAGTCAATCATAGTAATCTGTCCATAGTTTTCTGTTGCAAACGGCACAAAGGTGTTTGCAAACGAATCCTTGATGACGAGCAGATTGCGATCCTGATGTCTGGCATGGTCTGATACAATCTGTACCGTTCCGTAATTATCTCCGAAAAAGTATTTATATTTATCCTTTTGACTCAGCTGCGCTGTATCGTAACAGCTGTCCGTCTGTTTCTTTTCATCAATTGTCAGACTGCAGTCACTTCCGTATGCCTTCTGCTTCGTATCTCCATACGTCCAGATACTGTCATATGCCGAATCCGCATCCAGTATTTTGGAATACAGGCTTCCACGGAATTTTTTGGTTGCAACCTGTTTTTTCAGATCAGCCAGCGGCGTGCTCTCCATCCCGGTACTGTCACACCATGTTTCATAGGCAAGGTAAGCGCCCTCACTCGTCCAGTGATGATCCGTTTTGTAATAGATATAATCCTCATTATGGGAAAGTAGTTTTTCCCTCACATCTGTCACACGACAGTCCTTCATCTGTTTTTCAATTTGGTCAATATACTTTGCCTGATCAAACAGCCTTGCATGTGCCGGAAGTTTATCGGCCATTACCAGCCCGGATGACGGGACAAGCAGAAAAGATATCCGGTCCTTTTCTACATTTTCAGAAGCTTTTGCGAAAAAATCCTGCACCGCTTTCACATTGCGGGCAATCTGTTTTTCATCCACATCTTCCGGTGTGATTTTTTCAAAATCATAGCCGTCTTTTCCCACATAAGCCCCTCCGATATCTGTGTCTTTGCAGGCTTTCTGAATTCCGGTTTTTACCGTGATCCATCCATCGCGAAAACAGATCTGATCCCTGAGATAATTTTCAAGACCATCCTGAAATTTTCCACTCAATATATTGTCAACCGTCAGTCTGGGCGGTTCCGCCAGATATCTGTTTTCGTTCGGTGAGAACTCACGATCTTTCATCAGCAGGCTTCCACCGGATACCAGCGCAAGAAACGCAACAAAAATGACAATCATTGTCACACTGATTTTTTTCAATGATCTATGCCTCCTAAAAACGGAAATATAAAAACGGATTGTAACTGTCTCCTACCAGAAATGCAAAGGACACCAGCAAAAACACAACCATGAGAACCGGCTTTGCTATGGTCCATCCTTTCGACGTTGCAATCGCATCGTAAACGGTAGCATCCTTTCCCTGCTTTAATCTGCGCATCCAGACACGGTAATCAATAGATGCCGCGATCAATGCCACCAGAAGTACCGCATTACTTCCAAGGAAATATAAGAAATCAGAATCCGCAACTGCCACATGTCCGATTCCAAACATTGTCTTTAAATATTCTCCCAGCTGGTGAATATCCGTCTGTGCAAAAATTGTCCATCCAATAACCACGAGAAACATGCTGTAAATATGCCCGATCCAATTTGGAAGTTTATCCAGCCATTTAAGCAGGAACAACTTTTCAATCATGAGAAGCACACCATAATACACACCCCAGAGTACAAAGTTCCAGTTTGCCCCGTGCCACAGACCGGTCAGCATCCATACAACCATAATATTAAACAGCTGCCGTACCAGACCCTTACGGTTTCCCCCAAGCGGAATGTATACATATTCACGGAACCAGGAACTTAGAGAAATATGCCAGCGTCTCCAGAATTCCGTAATTGTCTTTGACATGTACGGGAAATTAAAGTTTTCCAGGAAATAGAATCCAAACATTCTGCCCAGTCCGATCGCCATATCCGAATATCCCGAAAAATCAAAATAAATCTGAAAACTGTATGCAATTGCACCAAGCCATGCCGTAGCCACCGACATGTGATTCAACTGTGAAATGGAATCCCACAGACTTCCGATCTGATTTGCCAGAAGCACTTTCTTTGCCAGACCCACGGAAAAACGAAATGCTCCTTCGGAAAAATCTTCCAGCGTGACTTTTCTGTGCATGAGTTCTTTTTCCACCGTTTTATACTGCACAATCGGTCCTGCGATCAGCTGCGGAAACAGGGTTACATAGGTTGCAAATGTAAGGATGTTTTTCTGTGCTGCAACCTCCCCGCGATAAACATCAATCGTATAGGACATTGTCTGAAAGGTATAAAAAGAAATTCCAATCGGAAGTGCTATATGCAGCAGCGACAACCCTGCCCCTGTAATGGAATTGATACTCCCGATAACAAAATCCGTGTACTTAAAAAACCCGAGGATGGCAAGGTTTCCGCACAGATCAACGATCAGTGCGGCTTTTGCTTTCCCCGGACAGTTTTTGTTTTTAAAGTGCTCGATCAACCGCCCATTCGCATAATCAAATACAATCGAAAACAGCATGATTAATACATAGACCGGCTCTCCCCACGCATAAAAGACCAGACTGAAAACCAATAAAACAAGGTTTCTAAGCCTTGCCGGGCAGAGATAGTACAGCAATAATACGATCGGTAAAAACGCAAGTAAAAATACAAAACTACTAAAAACCATTTTATTTAAACGCCTTTTCTATAATTTCTTTTGCCTGATCCGAATCCCCGGACACACACAGAACCACATACTGATTTTTCTGCTCCAGCACCGCATTTCCAATCCGTTTTGTCTCTTCCGGCACATAATCCTGGAAAGAATCCGCCTGATCATCAAGATATTTCTGGACATCTTCCATGGTTTCTTTTGCCTGATTTGAATCTTTTGCGGTAAAAACACCTACCTCTTCTGCCGTAGAACCGCTTCCGGCATACATAACAGAATCAACATCTTCCGGTAAATCTACAAGCATTGAAATTTCATCCGCTGTCAGTTCCTTTAATGTATCATCATATTTAATCCCTGTTGCAAGCGATTTTGCAAGAGCCTGCGCATCAATTGTCTTTGCTTCCCCACCGCATCCTGCAAGTAAAAGTACTCCTGCTGTCAGTACTGCCAGCAGTCCTGTCTTTTTCATCATCATATTTTCCGATCCTTTCTTTTTATACACCCTGATATTTCTCACTCTGTACACGAATCAGTTCTTCATCATCAAAATAATTGATTTTCATCGCCTGTTTTACTTCAGAAAGTGTCTGTGCTGCAACTTCACGCGCTGCATCACTTCCTTTTTTCAGAATTTCATATACTGCCGGAATGTCTTTCTCAAATTCTGCCCTTCGCGCACGAATCGGAGCCAGCTCTTCCTGAATGACGTTGTTCAGGAATTTTTTGATTTTTACATCTCCAAGACCGCCTCTGGTATAGTGTTCCTTTAATTCATCCAGATTATGATATTCCGGGAGATATTCTTCAAAATGCTCCGGTTTGCTGAAGGCATCCAGATAGGTAAATACACAGTTTCCTTCCAGATGTCCCGGATCAGATATCTGAATATGTGTCGGATCCGTGTACATACTCATAATCTTTTTTTTGACATCACTTTCCGTATCTGAAAGATAAATACAGTTCCCCAGGGATTTGCTCATCTTCTGTTTTCCATCAATTCCCGGCAGACGCATACATGCCTCATTCTCCGGAAGCAGCACATCCGGCTCCACCAGCACCTCATCATAAATGGAATTGAATTTACGGACAATCTCCCTTGTCTGCTCAATCATTGGAAGCTGATCTTCTCCCGCTGGTACAACCGTTGCCTTAAAAGCAGTAATATCTGCTGCCTGACTGATCGGATATGTAAAAAATCCGACCGGAATACTGGTCTCAAAATTGCGCATTTTAATTTCTGACTTAACAGTCGGATTCCGCTGCAGCCTGGAAACAGTTACCAGATTGGCATAGAAAAACGTAAGCTCTGTCAATTCGGAAATCTGTGACTGGACAAACAATGTGGATTTTGCTGGATCCAGCCCCGCAGACAAATAATCCAGTGCCACCTCAATGATATTCTGACGCACCTTCTCCGGATTATCAAAATTGTCGGTCAGCGCCTGTGCATCCGCAATCATAATAAAAATCTTATCAAACTCTCCCGAATTCTGTAATTCCACTCTTCTTCGCAGAGATCCTACATAGTGTCCCACATGCAGTCTTCCTGTCGGGCGATCTCCGGTTAATATAATTTTTGCCATCTCTATGCCTCCTGATTTTTCTCAGTTACTATATATTTTCGTGTTATTTTTCTAATTTCATTCATACACTGTCAACTGTAGCAAATCCACGTTGCAATGTCAACGGATGTTGTGTTAAAATAAGAATGAATTAAGATATTAAACTTCGTCAATTTAAGGAGGTTTGTTTTTATGAACGAGAAAATATATAAAGCAATGGGATCATCAGCCGTATCAAGCCTCGTGATCGGAATCTGTGTACTTGCCACAGGAATCGCCGCAGGGGTTCTTCTTATTATAAACGGGTCCCGCTTACTAAAGCATAAATCAAAAATTTTATTATAATACTTCAAATCCGGAGAATTTTTTCATTCTCCGGGTTTTTTACTCTTTATTGTCAACCCGTTCACTCATCATCGTTGACATTTCATTTTTTCCATGCTAAAGTGAATGCATATTGTTAATAATTACACACAAGGAAGGTATTTAGCAAATGCATACAACAAAAGAAAACGATCCGGTTCTCTCCCGCGAGGAGGCTCTTTCTATTTTAAACACTCCGGACGATCAGCTGGATGATCTGATCGCCCGTGCTGAAAAACTCCGGAGAAAATATAAAGGAAATCACGTCAGCATCCATATTCTGACCAATGCCCGCAGCGGCAACTGTTCCCAGGACTGCGCATACTGTGCACAATCCTGCCGTTCCACCGCAGATATTGAAAAATACAAATGGGTTTCCGATGAGAAACTGTACAAGGATAACGATTTTGTCAATGAACACCATTTAAGCCGCCACTGTATCGGCTTAAGCGGAATGAAATTTACAGATGAGGAAATTGAAGAACTTGCCGAACGCATCCGTGCCATGAAGAAAACCGGCACACATCTGTGCTGTTCCATTGGATTTTTAACGGAAAAACAGGCACGCATGCTCTACGATGCCGGTCTTGACCGTATCAACCACAACTTAAACAGCAGCCGCGCCTATTACAGCCATATCTGCTCCACCCACACCTTTGACCAGCGTGTTGAAAATATTCATATGCTGCAGAAGATTGGATTTGAAATCTGCAGTGGCGGAATCATCGGTATGGGCGAGAGCAAAGAAGATGTGGTAGATATGCTGATGGAACTGCGTGAGATCCAGCCGGAAGCACTGCCGATCAATTTTCTGCTTCCGATCAAGGGAACTCCATTAGGCGATAAAGATATTTCCGGTCTGACCACAGAATACTGCATGAAAGTCCTCTGCCTTGCAAGACTGATGGTTCCACAGTCAGATATACGCTGTGCCGCCGGTCGTGAGGTATATTTCAAAGGAGAAGAAAAAAAGCTTTTAAGTGTCGTCGATTCCATCTTCGCCTCCGGTTATCTGACCGCCGGTGGACAGGGCATCCAGGATACCATCAAAACCATCGAGGATGCCGGCTTTACTTATGAGATTGAATCTGCATAAAGCTTTTAATCATGCGGAATATCATGAAAACGCCCCGCAAGTTCTTCTGTCCGCACAACATTGATAAAAGCATGGGGATCAATCTGACGGATAAGCGGAAGCAACTCCCTTTTTGCCTCGGAATTAATGACGGAATAAATCAGGGTCTTTTGCTTTTCCTCATAACACCCGATTCCCTGGAATAACGTTGCATCATGGTTGGTCCGTTCCCGGATGGCACGATAGATTTCATTGGATTTATCAGAAATAATAAACATCGTTTCCTTCTGGTAACGCTTGTACAGTGCCTGAATGATCTGCGTGCTGCAGAACTGGTAAATAATCGAGTACAACGCAATCGACCAGCCGAACAAAGCACCTGCAACTACAAGCATGAGCACATTTCCTGCCAGAATATAATTCCATGCATCAATGCCCTTCTGCTGTGATAAAAAGATGCTGATAAAGTCGGTGCCACCCGTGGTGGTGCCGACATTTAAACACAGACTGATGGCAAATCCATTGATCAGTCCACCAAACACACTGATCAGCAGCACATCCTTTGTAAACACATACGCCGGAAGCATATCTGTAAAAATACTCGTCAGTACAATAACAATAATAGAATACAGAGTAAATTTTTTCCCGATAAATTTATATGCAATGTAAGTAGGAACCAGATTCAGTCCGATGTTAAACACCGAAAACGGTATACTGACATGGATAAAATCTAACCCGATCTGCTGCAGTAAAAGTGACAATCCGGAAAATCCTCCCGGAAACAGGCCTGCCGTTTTGGCAAAACAGCGCAGATTCCACGCATACAAAAGTGAAGCAAAAAACACAATAAACAGGCGGAATACCTGATAAAATTTCGGGTGTTTATATTCAAGTGACTGAAACATCCTTTTCTCCCTCTTTCTCATTTTTTTGCATTGTAACATATTCCGACAAAAAAAGACAGACCTTTACGGCCTGCCTACCATCTGCCCCATTGGGTAATATTTTTCATCTCCAGCTGCCCACTGAATTCCAAGTTCTGCCTTTCCATTCCTATCAAATCCATAGAATATATAACCGGTAATCATTTCCACATGATAGATCCCCTTATATCTTCCGTTTTTCTGTCCGGTTTCAAACATCACATCCCCCGGATTCAATTTCATATTTTGTATATTTGCCTGACTCAGACCTCCGCTGACAAGTTTCTTATGCTGTACGCACCATTTTCCCATATCCGCTGCAACCGGTGCATAATATGCCATTCCAAAATTTACACCATTCTTATGATAAGATTTCCATACCATGGAACTGCAGTCGTAAAATTTTTCCTGCATACGCTTTGGCTGGCTGGTTTTGTCAATCGTTACATTTGACAGATCCAGAACCATATCCGTTGGACTATCATCACTGTCGTACCAATCATCATTATCATAGGAATCAATATTATAACCATCTTCTGCTTTCACTTCTGCCACCGGTACGCAGATACAGGCACCTGCCATAAGTACTGCTGCAAGCAGACAATAAAACCTTTTTTTCATAAAACCATGCTCCTCTTTTGTATGTATTCTTCAATAAAATTATCGTACCACTACAGAGGTAATAAAATCAACTATCCAATTTTATCCTTCCATCATTTCCAGATACTGCCCCTTATCAATATGCATCATGGAAATCCGGTTTTTAAACCGACGGAATCCATATACACAGTCCACATTCCGGATCAGAGACTGCAAACGCTCATCCGGCACACAGACAATCAGCTGCAGATCCATCTTTCTGGCATATTTCAGACAGACTGCGCTCCGCTCCTGATCCATTTTGGAAAACGCCTCATCCAGCAGTACCAGCTTGATTTTGGAATCCCGCTTACTCTGCTGCATATACAGCATGGCAAATCCAGCAAGCAGTGCTACATACTTTGGATTTTGTCCCTCACCACCGGAATCCCTGCCCGCCATATCATCGACAAAGTTTTCCCGGATCACATTTCCATGTTCATCGGTTACCTGTTCAAACATGCTGAATGACAGATAATTTCTGTAGTCTGCGTACTGTTCCATTTCTTTGCGCTTCTGTGCCCGCAAATGCTCATCCTCATCTTTTGGTGGCATAAACTTGTCGGTCAGAAGTTTGATCTTCTGCTCATATTTCTGATAAAATGCATCTTCTCCGAAACTGATCTGACCGTCAATTCCTGCATTGTCCAGATTCTTGCTGTCGAGTTCCTCTGCCATGAGCATATCAAAGAACTGTCCGTTTTCATTTTTGGCCGGTTCAATTTTAATCTGGTACGTGCTGTCTGAGAAATTGGTTTCCCGCAGCAGACGGTTAATCTCGTAAGCGTGACGTTTTGCCGCTTTGATATCCCCATGAATCGTTGCAATGACATTTTCCCGGAGACTCTTGTAGATTGAGGCACACTTCTTCTCAAATTCTTCTTCGTAGGCCGGTTCAAAATCAGTCAGATATTTTTCAAGCAGTTTTTCGTAGGCCTCGTTGGAAGTTTCCGCTCCATTAAAAGGACCTGCCGGATACGCAAAAATATATCGATTTCGCGCTGCCCGCAGCGTTTCTGCCTGTGCCTGTTCTTTTTCTTCTAAATCTGCGACCTGCGCTTTCTTCCTGTTTATAACCGCCTGTCCGGATTGTTTCTTTAACAGTTCCCAGACTTCCTGCTCTAACGCTTCATTCGGGACGTATCCCTGTAATTTTTCTTCAAGCTGCTGCCTGCGGCTTTCGTTCTCTCCGGAAAGTTCTCCTATGCGGCTGCCTAAGCGTGCAAGCTCTCCCTGTGTCTGATCAAGCTCCTCCTGGACCATTTTCACCTGCTTTTGCAAAGACTGTTCCTTTTCTTCCAGTTCTTTGTACGCCCCCTCGCGCAGCGAACGGATGGTTTCTTCCAGTTCCATCTTCTTTTTGTTTACTCTTGCAAGTTCCTCCCCTGCCCGCGACAGCTTTACATAATGAGATGGCTCATCTTTCAGACATTCAAAATCTCTTGCCTCTTTTAGTCTGCGCAATAGATCATCCAGCTGCATCTCCTGCCGGCTTAACTCCTCAACATCTTTTTCATATTCTGCAAGACGCGCTTTGGAAACCCGTCGCCCAATACACGCCCGCGTCGTATAATCTTTTTTCTTCAGATGCCGGAAAATAAAATTGCTGTACGAATAACAGTCCGGCGTCACTCCATCTCTTACCTGTTCCAGTTCTTCCACCGACCGGCACTTGATGATATGTCCCAGATACCGCTTGAGACATACATCCACATAAGCCTCTTGCGTTTTTACCGCTTCATACAATGACCCTTCCATACAATCCGGCTTACTGTCTGCAATCGCTTTGGAATTAATCAAATCAACATTTTCATATTGCTTCATATTGCGAAACAGGACTGCTGCCTCATGTGCATACTGCGGCTCTGTAATCAGGGAATGTTTCAGCCTTCCCATGCGACCTTCAATCGCATTCTTCCATTCTTCCTCCTGCACATCGAAAAGATCTGCAAAAATCTGTACTTTCACCGTCTGCCCATAGCGGTCACTTAATTGCTGGGATAGTGCACTTCTTGCTGACCGCAAATTCTCATCATATGGTTTGCGGTCATGTTTCATATCATCTACCAGCCGCTTTTTTTCTTTTAGCTGTTTTCCAATCTCACGTCTCTGATCTCTGTAATCCTCCACTTCATCCTCGATATTTTGCTTGGCCGATTCAATTTTCAGATGCAGATTCTGGCACAGTTCTTCTGTCACCCTTCCCTGGTTTAATTCAGCAATCATGTTGAGTACCGGATTGCTGATATAATCCGTGATCACATCGTCTTCTTCCCAGTTTTTCATTCCCTGAAGGATCTTTTGCCACTGTCTGGTATTATCTGCCAGCATCCTGCTGCGCTCATCTAATTCCTCGTACTGCTGCTGTTTTCCCCCTAAATCGCTGGCTTTTAAATCGGCACTGACCTGTATCAATTTCTGCTGTGCTTCCTCCCGCGAGGCAGAAAGTTCCTGCACTTTTTTCTTGCATTGTTCCTGTTTTTCTGCAAGATTCCTTTTGTCGTCTTCTGCTGCCTGAATCCTTGCCCGCAAATCTTCAATACCGATGCAACGTATCATGGCTTCTGCCCGGACGATATCCGTCTGCAGACGCACCAGTTCCTTTCCTGATGCCTGAATTTCAGATAACAGCTCAATCCGCTTCCGCAGATCTTCTATTTTTTCTTTGATCTGCCGGTAAGAATCCAATTGTTCACTAATCGTGGCAATGGTATTGGAAGTGTTCTTTGGAAACATATAATCACGAATAAACTGTCCCGTTCCATTGGTCATTTTCAGGGCAATTGCACTTTTTTCCATCGTGATAAAACGGTTCTGATCAATATACCCGAGAATCACATCATATAGAGTTCCCAGGTATGCCTCTTTGGAACCATAAATGCGGTTGACTTCTCCCTTTCCGCGGTTGTCATCGGATTTTGTTCTGGCACTGACCAGCTTTTTGATCTCCTGATTGGAATAGCAGACACCCTGTTCCGTCAGATATTCAGACTCCGGCATTTTCCCGGAGTGACTGAAATACACAAATTTTTTAATCTCAGAATCTGATTTTCTTACTTCAAACGCAATTCCAATACAGGTTATAATATGGGTTCCGGTATCTTCAATTTCCAGAGCAATTACGGAACAGAAATCACAGTCTTTACGATTGGCAGATCCGTCTTTTTGTTCTCCGCGCAGATAACTTAACACACTTCTGCGATTTTTTGCATCATCCGCTGCTTTATTCAGAAAACTCGGTGAGAAACTTCCATACAAAATGACCTGGATGGCATCCATCACTGTCGATTTTCCAGATCCGCTTTTTCCACTGAACAAATTCACATATTCATGAAACTCCAGTACCTTATGATCAATGCCTCCCCAGTTGTTAAGGCACATCCTTGTAAAAACTTTTTTTGCCTGACTCAATTTATTCACTCCTCATTTCGTCTTGTGTTTCCCACTGATCCTGCGTCTTTTCCGAATACTCTGCTTCCTTTTGTTCTTCCGTTTCCCCGGTTTCTCCTTTGAACATTTCAACCAGCTCATTGATATCTGCCGCTGAACAGAAAATATTAATGGTACTGTAAATATAAATCGGGGAATCGTCTTCGAGATTTCCAATGGCACTTGGCAGTTCGATCATCTGGTGTGTTTTCATCAGAATCAATGCCTCCTGCCACTCCTGAGCGGTCAGTCTGCGCGTAATCAGGTTTGTTTCCTTTCCATATCTTCGGATCTCCGCAAGACTGGTTGTCGTGGCATGTAGTCCTTCTCCCATAATTTTATCCCGATAAATCAATTTCATAAGGATCACCAGTTTCGTTGTTAAAAGTGTCATACGCTCCGTCAGCACGCCATCTCCTGTAATCCGGAAAATATGTTCCTGCGGATCATGAACCAGTTCACAGTCAAGCACCTGCAGATAATCTGCAATAAATTCCCGATTTCTCGCACATACCTGATAGTGAGGATTATCCTTCTGGATCAGAGTAACCGGATCACACTTTGTCTGCAAAATACAGGTCTGGCGAAACAGATCCTGTATGGTTTTTCTAATATTTTCCGCCTCACTCTGCGAGATATTTTCCATGTATTCTAACATTTATTTTTTCTCTCCTTTTTTTGCGTCAATCACCAGTTTTGAAAAAACAAATCCATATTCTCCTTTTAATTCTCCATCAATATGCACCGTTTCCTCCTGTTTCGTATCATCCGTTTCCTCCTGCCACAAAAACAGCAGTTTTTCCAGATCTTCTACGGACTGAATCGTCTGTTCATCCGTGACAAATCTGCCATCCACGATATTTTTCTGCCTGAATTCCTGCAACTGTTTTTTCGTATAAAGCGGCTTTGGTACAAAATCGGTCATCTGAGTCTCCTCGTTGTGCTTTTCCATCGCAATCGGGTGAAATCCTGCATCCTCCGCATTTTTCCGGTTGTAAAAACTTCTATCGGTTATATTCTTAAACTGTGTTCCTACTCTGATCCGGTCACGCATTTGTTCTAACACCTGTGGGCTGTTTGCATGATGATCCAACAAATTAATTAACTTTACAATATGATCTTCATCCGAAGAGCCTTCCTGCAGGATATAATGGATTCGTGCCAGTGCACGCTTGGCAAAGACAGTTTTCTGTTCGATCAGCTTGTTATATTTTTTTTCGATCAGATCAAATTCCCGCTCCACCTGATACACAAGCTGACTAGCACTTTCACAATATTCCAGACGATACTGGTTTCTTTTGCTGGTAACAGTTCCCTCCACAAGTCCGGTACGCTCTTTTACAAGCTGTTCCCTTTTTTGGTCATTTTCGCGAAGAATCTGGCTGACCAGTTCTTTAACTGCTTCCTTATAACGATAAAAGCTGTCTGTTGTCGTAAGAATTGCATATTTTTTACTGTCACTGTTGTTAATTTCCTCTACCAGAACTTTCTGAATTCCAATAAAATTTTTTTTCTGCGACAATTCCTCAAAATAGGAACGCATTCCATCCTGCATATTGGAAAGAAGCTGCCCCAACCGTCTGGACGTCTGGAGTGCGTTTTTTAAAATATCATTATTTTTTTCTGTATCCGAATGATACGTAAACAAAGCACTGTAAATCGAAAGGATACTTTCCCTCTCCCGGCTGTCATCTTCTGTCTGAAGCTTCTGAAACAATTCCGTAAACAGCTGACTGTATTCCGGGAAAGAAATAATATACGTATTTAACTTTTCATCAAAATCGCTTTTTAACCATCCCCACCGAATCAGGGTATTCAATATGCCAGACGGCGAATCTTCCGGAAATAAGGTATCCGGCTCGTCCTCTTCTTCTATTTCCTCATCCTCCCAGATAATCCTTGCCTTTGCAATTGTATCTGCAATAATCACACGGCATTCCTCTATCGTCAATCCAAGTGCTGTATACACTTCATTATTTTCCTCATAAATTGCCACAAGAAACTGCATATATGCATCACGGTTTTTCGTGCGAAATAGTTTATAAAATTCCTTTGGAATTTTCTTTTTTAAAATCATGAATGAATTTCCTCTTTATTTTCTACAACAGCCGTTCCTGTTCTATCGTCAGACCTGACTTAAGTATTGCTTCCTTTAATGGTTCCAGTAGTCCTGCATTTTTCCTTATCAGCTTATTTCTGGTATCTTCCTTTAATAAAATACCTGCATCCTCCCTGACTGCTAATTCAAAATCCTCCTGACTCATTTTGTATGGAAGAAGTTTTGGGAATACCTGCGCCTTAATAAACTGGAAAATACAGATTCCTCCATAATCCAGATCTCCCCAATGATAAAATTCACATTCCTCAGAAACCAGATCACAAATCGTCTTCAAAAACCGAACTTCCTTTGGAGAGAAAAAACCATGACAAAATATATAAAGAGTATCTTTTCTATAAGACATGTCCTCATAGTTTGCTTTATTTTCAATTGTCATGATTCTTTTGCAACCTGACAGGGCATACGCCCTTGCATGTTCCATTGTCTGTGTATTTATAATCGTTCCATAAATCTGTGATGAAGAATCAATTACTTTTTCATCATTTATAATATACTGCAGTGTGCCTTTCCACTCAAGCGTCTGCGCATAAGAATGAATATTATGCGCATCCAGCAGTTCATCATCACTCATTTCTTCTATATAAAATGGAGATTTTGCTTTTAAAACAGACAGTATTCTATCCTCATAATTTTTTTGGAAACATTTGGAATTATGAAGGACACGCGCACTGAACACCCGTTTCCAGATGTGTTCCTTTTGATGTGCAACTGCATCTATACATACAAAAAAAGTTTCATCTTCCAGTTCTTTCTGCTCTTTGCCTCTGTTCAACAGATCCAATAAATCATCATAGTAGGAGCACAACCATGCACAATCCTGTCCTTTTCTCCGCCATTTTTCCACACGGGCAATGAGACGAAGCTGCCTTTCCCTTGGATCTTCGATTTGTTCCCTTTCACACAATTCCGGAATAATCGCAACATCATAATCAATTTTCTGAATACTTGTTTTTACATCTTTCCAATTTGGCTTAAACTTCCCCATCTTTCCCGCATTTGTCTCATTTTCAAGAATATTTGCCTGATCCAAAAGCTGTTTTCTTCCACCCACTATTTCCATAACATCCGCATCAATATACGGATGTTTCCATCCACTGAGCATCCCCGCCCTGTAATGATCGGTATTGGTTTTATCAATGATCCAACGGGCTAAAGTTTTATGTTCCTGCTCTTTTTTTCTGCCCACGTGGTCTCTCCTTTATTCCTATGATTTCATCCACAGGAAGTGCCGCGTAAAAAGCTGATGCATATCTGCCAAAAACGTAGACATAACACTTCCTGAACCTTTTACCTCTTCTTCCGTTGCTTCCTGCTGTAATGCTGCGATTGCTGTTTCCATTTTTTCATTTCTTTATCTTCATATATTTAGTATAACGAAAAATTTTCCGAATTGCACCTATTATTTAAACATTTCGCATGAATCATCACTGACAAAAAGAGAACAGTGCCCCGATTTATCATCTGACACTGTTCTCTTTCTTTTGGTTTTATCCCTGTTCTCCGGATTCCGGTACATCTGTACTTACCGGTTTTGTACTATTCTGCGGCTCCACTTTTGCCATCGTAACCTTTGTTCCGTCATCCTTTACTACAAAGTTCACGGAATCAAGTCCCGATACATTCACATTGCGGTTTACCTTCGCATCGTAAGACTCTGCGTTGATAATATCTGCCAGATCAATTCCGGTTGCTTCTTTCATGCTTTCAAAGACTTTTGCCATGACCACCGGCACATTTCCGGCAATCTGATCCACACCATTGCTGCCAGATCCGGCTCCGCATTTTCTTTGACAAGGTTGGCAAATTTCTGACGGTCGGAAACCATTTCCTCCAGCCGCATCTTACCAACAATCTCACGCACATTACCTTCAAGCACTTCACGTGCCACACTTGCTATGTACTCTGTATTTTTATTCAGAAAGTTCTCTGCTGCCAGACGCAGTTTCTCCGGATCATTACTGATCTTGACATTGACCGTGGCATCCACATTGATATTGATGTAATCCGCTGTCGGTACGGCGTTACTCGTCTTGACATCAATCGGAATCAGACGCAGATTCAGTTTATCCAGACGCTCAAAAAACGGAATCCTTATACTTGCCTTTCCAATGACAACTTTTGATTTCTTTTTCACACCGGAAATAATGTATGCCATAAATTGTCATATTATTTTCTTATGATGTTTTCCTTAACTTAACCTTAAAACATAGACACTTGAAATTCTTTCCTGTTAAATCCATGAAAAATATTATAAAATAATTTGGAAAAGTTTGTAACGAAACCATCTTTTCGCCGTCTAATCTGTGTAAAAAGGAGGTGACCGGTTCTGAATTATGAAAAATTGTACAATTCCTATTACCTGCAGGTTTACTCTTACGTGATGACAATCGTCAAAAATCAGTCCCTGGCGGAAGAAATCACACAAAATACGTTTTATAAAGCGCTGACTGCCCGACACGGCTATGAAGGGAAATCCCGTGAATTCACATGGCTGTGCAGCATAGCCAAAAACCTTGCAGTTGATGAATGCCGCAAAAATCAAAAATATGCCTGTTTCGATGCATCTGCTGCGGAAACATCCGATGATATTGCAAACCATATTGCGGATCAGGACTCTGCGCTACAGATTCATCTCGTACTTCATGAACTTCAGGAACCTTATAAAGAAGTCTTTCAGCTAAGAGTTTTCGGAGAATTATCCTTTTCACAAATCGGAATAATCTTCGAGAAAACAGAAAACTGGGCGAGAGTTACTTATCACAGGGCAAGATTAAAAATTAAAGAAAGGATGGACCACCATGAATCATAATCCAAACGAATGTGACATTGTGCAGGATCTCCTGCCATTATATTACGACCATGCATGCAGTCCTGCCAGCTGTGAACTGGTCAGACAGCATCTTGCTGACTGCGCTGACTGCGAAAAAATTTACGAAGATTTAGCCAATCATACCATTGACAACGTAATTGAAACCGAATCCCGCGAAATTCTGGAACGGCATGCCAAAAAAGAACGGAACCTGGCATACAAAGCCGGTATAGTCATTGCCGCCCTGCTGCTTGTTCCGATCCTTATTACCTTTATTGTATCCATGGCCGACGGCAGCGGACTCGGCGTATTCTCTGTCGTAACCGCTTCCATGATGCTTGTCGCAGCACTCACTGTTGTTCCGCTTATTTCTTCCCAGAAACGGCTGATGAAATGTATTTTATGTGGTGTCGGTGCCCTGCTGCTGATTTTATTTTTTGTAAATGCCATGAATGGCGGAGGAGAATTTTTCTTCTGGTCCGTTCCGACTGTATTCGGACTTTCCGTTGTATTTTTCCCTCTGGTGATACGCGAAATGACATTACCGCCTGTATTATCCGATAAAAAAGCCCTTATTATCATGATCTGGGATACGCTTTGGCTCTACCTGACCATATTTACCGTATCTTACCGTTCCGGATCAGGCAGTCTGAAAACCGGATGCATTGTGGCAGCAGTTCTGATGATCGGTGTATGGCTCTTTTTCCTCATAATTCGCTATCTTCCGGTCAATGGTTTTATCAAAGGCGGTCTGTGTACACTTCTTTGCAGTATATGGATTACCTTCTCCAATGATGTTTGCAGTTATCTTCTGTATGATACCAGACAGCTTACCATCCGCCATGCGAATTTTTCCACCTGGACGACAGATCTCAACGTAAATGCCAACATGTATGTCATCCTTCTTGTCGCCGGAATTCTCATCAGCGCTTTACTGATCGGAATCGGGATTGTAAAAAAGAAAAAATAATTCCAACAAAGTCCATCGGATGACCAGGCTGCGTTTGCCCGACCTGTAGACGGCAATATCGCAGCCTCTATTCCGAAAAGCTTCCATTGATTCTTATTGTATTTTCCATCCGGCGCTCTGCATCTGAAGATTTGTCATATGCCGGTAGATTCCGTTGGTGCTCATTAACTCCTCCGGTGTTCCTTCTTCCGCGACTTTTTTCTACAAATTCTTGTGTATTCATCCGAAATATTACTATTTGCCTTTTTTAAAAAATCAAATAAATCATGTGTCGAAGTGCTCATGTTCATTCCCCACCATTCTTTATATGCCTATTTTAACCGTTTCACATATTCATAAATCCGTTTCAGCATTCCGTCTTTATCTTCTCCTAATTCTCCACGGATTTTATCTCCAAATCCCATATACGTATTAAATCCAAGCATATATACAGCCATTGCCATAGACAGCTCGTCGTTTTCATCACCATATAATGATGCCACCTTTCTCAATTCATCAATAACCGTATCGTGTGGTACTTCAACACCGCCTTCTTCATTTACAACAGAATTGATTACCTCCGGCAATGCCATACACATCTTATAAAATGCATCTTCTTCACCAGTGAGAATTGCATAAAACTGATCCATGCTCACACGACGAATCAACCTATGCTGTACATTTTTCCCATCAACTTTTGTTGACCATTTTATATTCTGTGATTTCTTTGCAATTGCTTCAACCAACAGACACGCACAATCATCATCTTCCAAAATCTGTCCCTGCATCTTTATATATGTTTTTGCAGAAGATGCAGAATTCATAGTATTGTGTTTGTTTTTCATTTCCACATATATTGTATGTACAATATCTCCATCTGGCATTTGTATTCCATCGGGATTTCTGTAAATAACATCCCAGCCTGCCTGCGGGACTTCGCATCCTTTGAAATAAGAAAAAATATTCTGGTGAAAATATCCTATATCATTATTATTAGACTTATCTCTCTGCCGGAAAATTTCATTATTTACAATTTCTTCCCAGCTTGTACGATACACCGATTTATCAAAAATCAGCTTGATCGGATCAATCAGGTTACTATTGAACCGCTTCAAATCATACGATTCCAGTTTTTCTCCATATTTCATAATCGTTGCACGCACATGCTTCTTAAAATCTTCTTCTGATATAAAATCTAAATTCCACGCCATTTATTTTATCCCCTCTAATGATTTATGTATCTCCAACCCAATTTCATATGCTAAGTTGACAGGAACCGCATTTCCAACCTGTTTATACTGAGATTGAACACTTCCACAAAATTGCCATTCATCTGGAAATGTTTGACATCTTGCATTCTCACGTACCGTAAACGGTCTTGCTTCCAATGGATGACATCTTTCTGTTTGCTTCTGAGACGGTGAAGTCAATACTGTCAATGATGGTTCATCCAGACTCATTCTCCTAAGAATCCCTGTTCTTCCGCCTTCCATATCCCAACAACTTTTCATATATGCTTTTGCAATCTCTGGATCGATATCTCTCCAATATCCTCCAGGTGGAACTAATTCAAATATTTTTCTTTTATTTTCCCCGTATGGCACTCCTGGTCCTTCTGGGCAATCCAATAAAACATCTCTCAAAACAGGCTTATAATCATGTTCTTTAGGAAATGAGAATGAAACTTTTCCCACTAAATCATTCCTAATTCCAACAGTAATTAGTCTCTCTCTTTTCTGCGGCACACCAAAATCCCACGCATTTAAAACCTTTTTCTGAATGGTATATCCCGCCTGTTCAAAAATATTTGTTATCGTTGCATATGTTCTTCCCTTATCATGAGTCAGCAATCCTCGCACATTTTCAAATAAAAACATCTTTGGCTGTAATTTCTGTAAAAAAGTTGCATAGTGATAAAAAAGTGTTCCTCTCGCATCTTCAAGTCCTAATCTTTTTCCAGCATAGGAAAAAGCCTGACACGGTGCCCCTCCCGATAATAAATCCAGGTCTCCTTTTTTTATGCCAAAATAATCTTCCAAATCTAAACAAGATATATTAGCTATATCATCATGAATAACTCTCCAGTTCGGCCTATTGGTTTTCAAAGATTCTGCAGCATCTTTATCAAACTCTATTAGTCCCAATGGTTCAAATCCAGCTTTTTCTATCCCTAAAGCCAAACCGCCAGCTCCAGCAAACAGTTCTATGGTTGTAAATGCATCACTATCGATTTGTATTGGTTCGTCTTTTTGTATCTCTACAACATCTTCTATCTTGCAATTTAATGTAAAACATATTTTTTCTATTGATTCAAATGAAACTGGCTCATTCTTTCCTAATCGAGCTAACACATTAAAACTTATTCCTGACGCTTCCTTCAATTCTGTGCGGTTCATTTTTTTATCTATCAGTAATTTCCATAATTTGTCATAACAAATCGCCATTAAAATTCCTCCAAAATCAAAAATAGTACAACTCATATTTTATCATATACCACAATTAGCAACAAGCAATTTTCTCACCATATCGTTAGATTTCCTCTTGCATGTTTCTTAACCCGTTTGCTATTTATCCTGTTTTTTGATAATATATTCTCAGCAGTTCAGGCAGAAAGAAGGTACCTATATGTCACGTGATTCCGCTACTGTTTCAAACAATATGCGTAAGATCCACAGTAAAGATACTTCCATAGAGCTATTGCTCCGAAAAGCTCTATGGCACAAAGGTTATCGCTATCGTAAAAATTATAAGGCTCTCCCTGGTTCTCCTGACATTGTTCTTACCAAATATAAAATTGCTATTTTTTGCGATAGTGAATTTTTTCACGGAAAGGATTGGGAGATTCTCAAACTCCGACTTGAAAATGGGAAAAATCCAGACTTTTGGATCAAAAAAATCGAACGAAACCGTAATCGTGATTATGAAAATGATAAAAAGCTTCTATTTCTAGGCTATACTGTCCTTCACTTCTGGGGACAAGACATTTCCAAACATACAGATGAATGTTTACAAACCATTGAAGAAGCCATTTGGGATACAAAATTTTCTGATACAGCCACTGACTATGATATATCCGAAGAATAGATCCAACTTATGCAAAGCCAAAGTTTCCTACAGAAATTAAAATGTCCGTTTTCTCCGTATTGATCCCGGTTGTCACACGAGCCACGGTGTAATCTTCCATTCATGCTTTCTTTACCTCTGCATAATTTCTAAATGTCGTTACTATTGTCTTTTCTTCTTCTAGACGCTCGATCAGTACAACCACTTCATTGCCCTGGTAGATAATCCAACTGCACACACTGCTCTGCAGCTTCTGTTTTATTCCGGTATGTAGTTTGGTGAATTGCTCGCGCTCACACCTTCTAATATCAATTTTACGTCCAATACCATAACATATCCGCATAACTCTTTCCAAAAAGTGGCATTCTGTCCCCACAAAAAGACAACCAACGGCATAAGAACCATAACAATGCCGGATGCTATCATGAAAGAGCTGCAATGGTACCAAAAAAGGGCTCCCAATAATGGGAACCCTTAATTTTAAGCAATTTATAATTACTCGATGATTGTAGCAACACGTCCAGATCCTACTGTACGTCCACCCTCACGGATAGCGAATGTAAGACCCTGCTCCATAGCTACTGGATGGATGAGCTCGATTGTCATCTCTACATTATCACCAGGCATGCACATCTCTGTTCCTGCTGGAAGCTCGCAAACACCTGTTACGTCAGTTGTTCTGAAGTAGAACTGTGGACGATAGTTGTTGAAGAATGGAGTATGACGTCCACCTTCATCCTTTGTTAAAACGTAAACCTGAGCTGTGAACTTGTGATGGCAAGTTACAGTACCTGGCTTAGCAAGAACCTGTCCACGAACGATCTGGTCACGGTTAACACCACGAAGTAATGCACCGATGTTATCACCAGCCTGAGCCTCGTCTAACTGCTTACGGAACATCTCGATACCAGTTACAACTGTCTTCTGAACATCTTCCTTAACACCAAGGATTTCAAGTTCGTCGTTCAGATGTAATGTACCACGCTCTACTCTACCAGTTGCAACAGTACCACGACCTGTGATTGTGAATACGTCCTCTACTGGCATAAGGAATGGCTTATCTGTATCACGCTCTGGATCTGGGATATAAGAATCAACAGTATCCATAAGCTCCATGATCTTGTCTCCCCACTCTCCGTTAGGATCTTCAAGAGCCTTTAAAGCAGAACCCTTGATGATTGGGCAATCATTGAAACCATACTCTTCAAGCTGCTCGGTAACTTCCATCTCTACTAACTCGATAAGTTCTGGATCGTCTACCATATCGCACTTGTTTAAGAAAACGATGATGTAAGGTACACCTACCTGACGAGAAAGGAGGATGTGCTCCTTTGTCTGAGCCATAACACCATCAGTAGCAGCAACAACGAGGATAGCACCATCCATCTGAGCTGCACCAGTGATCATGTTCTTTACGTAGTCAGCATGTCCAGGACAGTCAACGTGTGCGTAATGTCTCTTCTCTGTCTCATACTCAACGTGAGCTGTAGAAATTGTGATACCACGCTCTCTCTCTTCTGGAGCCTTATCAATGTTCTCGAAATCTGTTGCTTCGTTACCAGCAACACGAGCTGCTAATACCTTTGTAATAGCTGCTGTTAAAGTTGTTTTACCATGATCTACGTGACCGATGGTACCAATATTACAATGTGGTTTTGTTCTTTCAAATTTAGCCTTTGCCATTTTGAAATGTCCTCCTTCATTTTATGCCCGGTTTTGGGCTTGTTTTTATGGTTTTAGGTTGTCAAACCGACTAACTCGATTATAGCGAATAATCAGCTATATTTCAAGCTTTTTCTATTATTTTGCCTTATTAGACAGAAGCTTCTCCTGTACGTTCTTTGGAACTGGCTCATACTTCTCGAAGAACATAGAGTAGTTACCACGACCCTGTGTCTTAGAACGTAAGTCTGTTGAGTATCCGAACATCTCAGCAAGTGGTACATAAGCGTGTACAATCTTACCGCCGCCCAGATCATCCATACCTTCGATACGTCCACGACGGGAGTTAACGTCACCGATAACATCTCCCATGTACTCTTCCGGCATAGTAATCTCAACTTTCATGATAGGCTCAAGTAATACTGGAGCTGCCTTAGCCATAGCTTCCTTGAAACACATAGATCCGGCAATATGGAATGCCATCTCGGAAGAATCGACTTCATGGTAAGATCCGTCATATACGGTAGCATGGATACCTACAACAGGGAATCCGCCAAGGGAACCAGCCTTTGTAGCTTCCTCAATACCTTCACCGATTGCTGGGATGTATTCCTTCGGAATAGCACCACCGACAACCTCGGAATCGAACTTGAACAGTTCTTCTCCGTTGGCATCCATCGGCTCGAAACGTACCTTACAATGTCCGTACTGTCCACGACCACCGGACTGCTTAGCGTACTTGTATTCCTGATCAACAGCCTTTGTAAATGTCTCTTTGTATGCTACCTGAGGAGCACCTACGTTTGCTTCCACCTTGAACTCACGAAGCAGACGGTCAACGATGATCTCCAGATGTAACTCACCCATTCCGGCAATGATTGTCTGACCAGTTTCCTGATCTGTATGTGCACGGAATGTAGGATCTTCTTCAGCAAGTTTTGCTAATGCTTCACCTAACTTGCCCTGTCCAGCTTTTGTTTTAGGCTCAATTGCGAGCTCGATAACTGGCTCTGGGAATTCCATAGACTCAAGGATAACCGGATGCTGCTCATCACAGATGGTATCACCGGTAGTAGTGAACTTAAATCCAACTGCTGCTGCGATATCACCAGAGTAAACAATGTCTAACTCCTGTCTCTTGTTTGCATGCATCTGAAGAATACGTCCAACACGTTCCTTCTTATCCTTTGTTGCATTTAACACGTAAGAACCAGACTTACATGTTCCGGAATAAACACGGAAGTAAGCAAGTTTTCCTACGAATGGATCTGCCATAATCTTGAATGCAAGAGCTGCGAAAGGCTCATCATCAGATGAATGTCTCTCGATCTCGTTGCCATCCAGGTCAACACCCTTGATTGCAGGGATGTCTGTTGGAGCTGGCATATATTCGATAATAGCATCCAGTAACTTCTGAACACCCTTGTTTCTGTATGCAGAACCACAGCAAACAGGCACTGCCGTACACTCACATGTTCCTTTACGAAGAACCTTCTTCATATCATCAACGGATGGCTCTTCGCCCTCAAGGTACTGCATCATTAAATCGTCATCTAACTCACAGATCTTCTCAATGAGTTCTGTACGATACTCTGCTGCCTGATCAGCCATATCTCCAAGATCATCTGTAACAGTGATGTTATCACCCTTCTCATCGTTGTAGATATATGCTTTCATCTCGAACAGATCAATGATTCCCTTGAAATCATCTTCTTTACCGATTGGTAACTGAAGAACGATTGCGTTCTTTCCTAATCTCTCACGGATCTGATCTACAGCACCGTAAAAGTTTGCACCTAAGATATCCATCTTATTGATGAATGCCATACGAGGTACATTGTAGGTATCAGCCTGACGCCATACATTCTCTGACTGAGGCTCAACACCACCCTTTGCACAGAAGACACCAACGGCGCCGTCCAATACACGGAGTGAACGCTCAACCTCTACTGTAAAGTCTACGTGTCCAGGAGTATCGATGATGTTAATACGATGCTCAAGAGCGCCCTTTTTCGGCTTTGTGAACTCTTCTTCTGTCCAGTGACATGTTGTAGCGGCTGAAGTAATTGTGATACCTCTTTCCTGCTCCTGCTCCATCCAGTCCATGGTAGCAGTACCTTCATGAGTATCACCGATTTTATAGTTAACACCAGTATAATACAGAATACGCTCTGTTAATGTTGTCTTACCAGCATCGATATGAGCCATAATTCCGATATTTCTGGTTCTCTCAAGTGGATATTCTCTTCCAGCCAAGGTTTTTTCCTCCTATTAGATTTCCAATTAGAATCTGTAATGTGCGAAGGCCTTGTTTGCCTCTGCCATCTTGTGCATATCTTCTTTTCTCTTAACTGCTGCACCAGTATTGTTTGCAGCATCCATGATCTCGTTTGCCAATCTCTCTTCCTGAGTCTTCTCACCTCTAGCACGTGAGAAAGTTGTTAACCAACGAAGAGCTAATGCCTGACGACGATCCGGGCGAACCTCGATAGGTACCTGATAGGTAGCTCCACCGATACGTCTTGCCTTAACTTCAAGAGCTGGCATAACGTTGTTCATAGCCTCCTCGAATACCTCGATTGCTGGCTTTCCTGTCTTCTCTTCTACTTTAGTAAAAGCGCCGTATACGATCTTCTGTGCAACACCTTTCTTACCATCTAACATAATGTTGTTGATAAGCTTGGTAACCACTTTGTTGTTGTATAACGGATCTGCTAATACGTCTCTTTTCTGAGTATGTCCTTTACGTGGCACGTTACTTCCCTCCTTAATCATTTTTAATTAATTCAACGGTACTCACATGTGTCTCTCTAATGTGTTCGTGCGGGCTATATAATGAGTAGGTTATATCCGGTAGCGGATACAACAATAATCCCAACACTAAACCTATTTAGCTCTGTTTGTGACCCATTGTCTGCCAAATAATCTGTTTATTATTTAGCTGCCTTTGGTTTCTTAGCGCCGTACTTAGAACGGGCCTGCTTTCTGTTCGCAACACCAGCGGTATCTAATGTACCACGGATGATATGGTAACGTGTACCAGGTAAATCCTTAACACGACCACCACGGATCAGAACAACACTATGCTCCTGTAAGTTGTGTCCTTCACCTGGGATATAAGATGTTACTTCGATTCCGTTGGAAAGACGAACTCTGGCAATCTTACGAAGAGCTGAGTTAGGCTTCTTAGGAGTTGCTGTCTTAACAGCAGTACAAACACCTCTCTTCTGTGGAGAAGAAGTATTGATTGGCTTCTTCTGCAGAGAGTTAAAGCTTCTCTGAAGTGCAGGTGCTGTAGACTTCTTTACAGTAGTCTGACGTCCTTTTCTTACTAACTGGTTGAATGTTGGCATTATTTTCACCTCCTGTAATTAATTTAAAAGTGTGCAATCTTATGCACGCTAAAATATTATATAAACTTCTTTGCAACTTGTCAAGATAAATTTAGAAAACACAAAAAAGTCGCAATATGCGACTTTTTTGCTTTATCTCTTATTCCTCTGTGGATGTTGTAACAACTTCTTCTGTAACAGCCTCTTCTGTTGCAGCTTCTCCCTGTGCATTCTCTGCATCCGGTTCAAAATTGAAATCATCAAAATCATCGAAAGACATCTCTTCATCTTCGTTCACATCACTGTCAAGTTTGATGTCGCGATATCTCTTCATACCAGTTCCGGCAGGAATCAGTTTACCGATAATTACGTTCTCTTTCATACCAATCAATGGGTCAATCTTGCCCTTGATTGCAGCTTCCGTAAGAACCTTTGTTGTCTCCTGGAAGGATGCAGCAGAAAGGAATGAATTTGTAGCAAGTGAAGCCTTTGTGATTCCAAGCAATACCTGAGATCCAACTGCCTGCTCCTTGCCCTCTTCTTCCAGCTTCTCATTTAACTCTAAGAAGTCAAGAGAGTCAACCATGCTTCCTGGAAGAAGATCGGAATCTCCATTCTCCTCAACACGAATCTTCTGTAACATCTGACGAACGATAACCTCGATATGCTTATCGTTGATTTCTACACCCTGCAGACGGTATACACGCTGAACTTCACGAAGCATGTAATCCTGAACAGCTCGAACACCCTTGATCTTTAAGATATCATGCGGGTTTACAGATCCTTCTGTCAGTTCATCACCGGCTTCAAGAACTGCTCCGTCTGTAATCTTAATACGTGATCCGTATGGAATCAGGTAAGTCTTTGTCTCACCGGACTCTGGGTTTGTTACGATAACTTCACGTTTTTTCTTTGTATCTTTAATGTTGGCCACGCCGCCGAACTCGGTAATAATTGCAAGTCCCTTTGGCTTACGTGCCTCAAAAATTTCCTCGACACGAGGAAGACCCTGTGTAATATCGTTACCAGCAACACCACCGGTATGGAATGTTCTCATGGTAAGCTGTGTACCAGGCTCACCGATGGACTGTGCGGCGATGATACCGATTGCTTCACCAACCTGTACTGCCTGACCTGTTGCCATGTTTGCACCATAACATTTTGCGCAAACACCCATATGGGAACGACATGTTAAAATGGTACGGATTTTTACACTCTCGATTGGATTGCCATTTGCATCAACACCTTTACTTACAACAGCCGCTGCACGTTTAGGAGTAATCATATGGTTAGCCTTTACGATTACATTTCCGTCTTTATCATAAATAGTTTCACAGGTAACACGTCCGGTAATTCTTTCCTCAAGACTCTCGATTTCTTCCTTACCTTCCATGAATGCCTTAACAACCATGCCCGGAATCTCACGTTTTGTTCCTGCACAGCAGTCTGATTCACGAACGATCATATGCTGTGATACATCAACAAGACGTCTTGTCAGGTATCCGGAATCGGCTGTACGAAGCGCTGTATCGGACATACCTTTTCGAGCTCCATGCGCGGACATGAAGTACTCCAATACATCAAGACCATCTCGGAAGTTTGACTTAATAGGCAACTCGATTGTTCTACCGGTTGTATCAGCCATCAGTCCTCGCATTCCGGCAAGCTGCTTGATCTGTTTATCAGAACCACGGGCTCCGGAATCAGCCATCATGAAGATGTTATTGTACTTGTCAAGACCTGTCAGAAGTGCTGTTGTCAGCTCATCATCAGTTTCTTTCCATGTTTCTACAACTTCTTTATAACGCTCTTCTTCAGTAATAAGACCACGCTTATACTGTCTTGTAATGCGGTCTACTGTGTTCTGTGCTTCCTCGATCATCTGCGGTTTCTGAGGTGGCACGGTCATATCAGAAATGGATACTGTCATAGCAGCACGGGTAGAATATCCATAACCCATTGCCTTAACATCATCCAATACTTCTGCTGTCTTTGTTGCTCCGTGAATATTAATAACTTTCTCAAGAATCTGCTTGATCTGTTTCTTTCCTACTCGGAAATCTACTTCAAGTTTCAAAGCATTGTCCGGATTGCTACGATCAACAAATCCAAGATCCTGTGGAATAATCTCATTGAAGATCAGAAGACCAAGTGTTGTTCTTATAAATCCTGCAACTTCTGTTCCATCCTGTAATGTAGCCTTACGGTATACATAAATGGACTGGTGCAGAGAAATTTCTCCATTCTCGTATGCAAGCAATGCCTGGTTCATACTTCCGAAATGATATCCAAACAGATCCATTGGTGTACAAAGCACACGACGGTTGTTATCTGTCACATCTTCGAACCAGATCATATCATATAAGCCCAACTCACTCTTTCCAGTTGTTGGATCCGGAGTTATCAGTTTCTTTAACTCATCAAGATCATTGTAAATCTTATCAGAAACAGCCTTTACATTCTTGTCATCCTTATGGTCTGCAAGTTTGTGCATAGTCAGATAATATACACCAAGTACCATATCCTGTGAAGGAACGGCTACAGGGCCACCATCGGATGGTTTCAGCAAATTGTTTGGTGACAAAAGCATGAAACGGCACTCTGCCTGTGCTTCTACGGAAAGTGGAAGATGGACAGCCATCTGGTCTCCGTCGAAATCGGCGTTAAATGCGGTACATACAAGCGGATGCAACTTAATTGCTTTACCTTCTACAAGGATTGGTTCGAAAGCCTGAATACCTAATCTATGAAGTGTAGGGGCACGGTTCAGCATAACCGGATGCTCCTTAATTACATCTTCCAATACATCCCAAACTTCCGGCTGAAGTCTTTCAACCATCTTCTTGGCACTCTTGATATTGTGCGCAGTTCCATTTGCGGCAAGTTCTTTCATAACGAAAGGCTTGAACAGCTCGATTGCCATCTCTTTCGGAAGACCACACTGATAAATTTTAAGTTTTGGTTCTACACAGATAACAGAACGTCCTGAGTAGTCAACTCGCTTTCCCAACAGGTTCTGACGGAAACGTCCGCCTTTACCCTTTAACATATCAGAAAGAGATTTCAACGCTCTGTTTCCTGGTCCTGTAACCGGACGTCCACGACGACCATTATCGATCAAAGCATCGACAGCTTCCTGCAGCATACGCTTCTCGTTACGTACGATGATATCAGGAGCTCCTAAATCAAGAAGTCTTCGCAGACGATTGTTACGGTTGATAATACGTCTGTAAAGATCATTCAGATCGGATGTAGCAAAACGTCCACCATCCAACTGAACCATTGGACGTAAATCCGGTGGAATAACCGGGATAACTGTCATGATCATCCATTCTGGCTTGTTTCCAGACTCGCGGAATGCTTCAACCACTTCAAGTCTCTTAATAATTCTTGCACGTTTCTGGCCTGTTGCATTTTCCAATTCTGCCTTGAGTTCTGCAGAATCTTTCTCAAGATCGATTGCAGCAAGTAACTCTCTGATAGCTTCTGCACCCATTCCTACACGGAATGCGCTACCATACTGTTCTCTGGCATCCTGGTACTCTGCCTCAGATAAAACCTGCTTGTATGCAAGAGATGTGTCTCCTGCATCTAATACGATATAAGATGCAAAATAAAGAACTCTCTCCAATACACGAGGTGATAAATCAAGGATCAGTCCCATACGTGATGGAATACCCTTGAAATACCAGATATGGGAAACAGGAGCTGCCAGCTCGATGTGACCCATACGTTCTCTACGAACGCTGGACTTTGTAATCTCAACTCCACAACGATCGCAGACAACACCTTTATAACGGATTTTCTTATATTTACCACAGTGACATTCCCAGTCTTTCTGCGGTCCGAAAATCTTCTCACAGAACAAGCCATCTTTCTCAGGCTTCAAAGTTCTGTAGTTAATTGTCTCAGGTTTTTTTACCTCGCCATGAGACCACTCACGAATCTTTTCAGGAGATGCTAATCCAATCTGGATTGCATCAAACTGCATCGCCTGGTTTGTCTCCACTTTATTTGTTTCTGGCATTGTATGACACTCCTTCCCAATTATTCTTCGTCATCAAGAACTTCTTCTGCGTCATCAAAAAATTCTTCCGCATCATCAAACTCTTCGTCTGCGTTGTCAGGTTCCTCAACATTTACAAGTTCTTCGTTCTCTGCATTGAACTCCTGCTTTGTGAAACCATGTTTCTCAAATGACTCACTATCTTCAAATGCATAATCCTTATCGTTTCCGATAATCGCATTGATATCTGTATTACCGTACTCACTTGTCTCGATCAGCTGTACTTCGTTTCTATCCTCATCAAGCACTTTGACATCCAGTCCGAGAGACTGTAACTCTTTCAACAATACCTTGAAGGACTCAGGAATACCCGGTTCAGGAATATTATCACCTTTGATAATTGCCTCATAAGTCTTAACACGTCCTACAACGTCATCAGACTTCACTGTAAGGATTTCCTGTAAGGTATATGCTGCACCGTAAGCTTCCAGTGCCCAAACCTCCATCTCACCGAAACGCTGTCCACCGAACTGTGCTTTACCACCAAGTGGCTGCTGGGTAACTAAAGAGTAAGGACCAGTAGAACGTGCATGGATCTTATCATCTACCAGGTGGTGCAGTTTCAGGTAATGCATGTGTCCGATTGTTACAGGTGAATCAAATGGTTCTCCGGTACGTCCATCACGCAGCTGAACTTTTCCATCACGGGAAATTGGAACACCTTTCCACAGTGCTCTGTGGTCTCTGTTGTCCCATAAGTACTTCATAACTTCTTCGCCAAGTACATCTTTGTATTTTGCTTCAAAATCTTCCCATTCGAAGTTTACATAATCATTAGCCAATTCCAGTGTATCCTGGATATCAATTTCCTTTGCACCATCAAATAACGGTGT
>OMEA01000031.1_pt1 | contig 69407 bp, 39 predicted proteins | sample 1645321 | NCBI WGS metagenome assembly OMEA01 (sample SAMEA103958151, study PRJEB25191) | human gut metagenome
GTAGAAAAACAAAAACTCGTTGTACATCCACACAAGAACGTACAACGAGTTTTTTTATTTATATTGGGAGTTTTGACACGCCCTCCTATGTGCTTTTTGGGCTTTACCTTTCCGCTATGCGCCGATGACCGTTGGTTCAGCCCGTTTTGTTTGAGTTTTGACACACACTCTCCTATGTGCTTCTGCCCCTTCGTGGCGTGCTGCTTATACTTTATACGCCATATTCTCCATATAGTTGCTACGCTTATTCACGTATAATGCCTGATGTGCAGAATATTTGCAATAGAAGCACGAATATGAAGTGTTTGAGCATCAGATTATGTTTTATTATTTGTTGTTTTAGTGCATATTTGTTGCTTTGACGGTGTGATTCTTCTCTATAATTGTTCTGTTTATTACGGAAACTACTCATTATTTTACTTAATATAAGTTAAGTTCAAAATGGTCCAATTTCTTACATTCTTCTTTAACAATCTTCTGTGTCGGAAGTTATGAAAGTGAATGGAGAATTATAATAATCATATAAATGTTAAGCGTTGTAAAAATGGGGGGGTAAACGCAAATATATACTAATATTCTATAGCTGTATAATTATAGTATATTATAAATATGTACCTTTGCAATGAAACGTGTTAAATGTTGGACTTTTTTCAGTCCCTTGTGATAAGAATATGAAAAATCATAGGTATAAGTTAGTATTACTTGCTGTGTGTTTATTGTTTGCAGCAAGCGCTTTCGGACAACATACTGTGGTGAAGACCAATGCACTTTATTGGGCCACTACCACTCCCAATCTTGCACTTGAGACCAAGATAGGGCGGAAGTGGACTGCCGAGTTATCTGCCGGATACAATCCTTTCACCTTTTCCGATAACAAGAAGTTGCGCCATATTGCTGTGCAACCCGAGGCACGTTATTGGTTGTGTTCGCCCTATGCCGGTCATTTCTTCGGCATGCATCTCGTATATTCACATTATAATATAGGTGGCATCAAGTTGCCGTTAGGCATCTTCAAGGACCTGCGCAACTATCGTTACCAGGGCGACCTTGGAGCTTTGGGCTTCGGATATGGCTACTCATGGATGTTGTCTGGCAACCATTGGAGCATAGAGGCAGAGGTTGGAGTAGGCGTAGGCATAACGAAATACGAGAAATATGAGTGTGCCACATGCGGTTCTAAGGTAGGCAGCGACACCAAAACATTGTTTATGCCAACCAAAGCAGCCATCTCGCTTGTATATAATATCAAGTAATCCGCTTTACGTCTAACACATAATCATTATATGAACACCTTTATATATTTAATGATGTCGCTGCTGTCGTTGGGCATAGTAATGCCCACTGCAGCCCGCACAGCAATTCCAGCTGTCAATCCCACCGCATCCGCTCCAGGCATCAACATGCGATGGACAGCCGACACGCTGCATCTTTCGTTTGCCCTTAGCGAGTCGCGCAATGGCAGCGGCAGCAACTATGCAATATGGGCGATGCCCCGATTGGGCAGTGCCACGGGCGACACCATCACCCTTCAGAACTCCGTGTTTCGTGGTCGTCGCAACATGCGATATGTCGAACGCGAGCGTCATTTCGCCCCAACCACGTCCGACCGTATGATGCGCCGCTTGAATTCGTCGCCCCGCAGCACCATGCAGCGAGCCCGCAACGAGGTGATGCTTGGCGACACCGTGCATTACGACGTAGCCATATTGCGCAGCCAGTATCCGTGGCTGTGGCAGAACCGTGTGACGCTCGACGTGCTTCGCGAGCAAGACGGCTGCTGTTCAACCGATCGTCTCGCCCCGTCCACCCTTGCGTCCCTGCGCTACGTTCCGCCCTTCGTGCCCCAGTTGAGCCTTGTGCCAGACAACACCGGCAAGGCAGGCGAACTCGAGAAGACCAATCCGCTGCTCCGTCCTTACAGCCAGTATCGTCCCTACACCAAGGACCGCATACTCCGCAAGGAAGAGGGAGCGCTCTACGTACACTTCGATCTTGACAAGTCAACGCTGCGTCACGACTTCCGCAACAATGCCGCCACGCTCGACCGCATCGTAGACATAACCCGCCAGATACTTGCCGACACCACGTCGAATGTCCGTGTGATTCAGATAATAGGACTTGCGTCGGTAGAAGGCCCCGTCAAGCACAACGAGCAGCTTGCCGCCTCGCGTGGAGCTGCGCTCAAGAAGTACATACAGCAGCGTGTGAAGATAGCCGACTCGATGTTCGACGTAGCCAACGGAGGCGAGGCATGGACCGAGTTGCGCTCGCAGATAGAAGACCTTCAGTTTGACAGTCGTGACGAGATGCTTCGCATTATCGACACCGAGAGCGACGTCAACAAGCGCGAGCTTAAGCTGAAGACACTACGTGGCGGAAAGCCATATAGCTTCTTGCGCGACAAGGTGCTTGCCGACCAGCGCAACTCAGGTTATCTGCGCATCTACTACGATTATGTGCCCGACACCGCAGCAGCCACCATCAACCGCGCTACCGAGCTTATCAACCGCTCACAGTATGCCGAGGCTCTGCAGCAGTTGCGCACAGTCAGCACCGACCGCCGGGCATACAACGCCCTTGGCGTGGCTCTCTACATGACGGGCAACCGTACCGAAGGCATGGAATACATACGTCGCGCTGCCGCCGATGGCAACGCCGAGGCACAGGACAACCTGCGCCAATGGGAGGCAATACAGCGTGCCGAACAGTAAAACAAGAAAACGTAACGTGTAATACGACAAGAGAATTAAAACATTATAAACAAACATCGTAAATGCGTTGATAATCAACCGCTTACGAGGAGGCAATCCTGCGGCATTTCAAAAGGACTCCTTTTGAGGTGCTAAAGGACTCCTTTTGGACCGCAAAACGAGTCCTTTTGGTGAGCAAAAGGACAACTTTTGCACTGCAAAACGACTCCTTTTGCAGAACACAACTAAAAAGGCTTGAAACCTCAACGTACGGGGCTTGAAAACCAACGCATCTACATTAACAAAAACGTTCATTTTTATGAAAAAACTAAGCAGCTTTTTCCTCATGGGCACAGTAGCCCTTGCAGGACTTGGTGTGATGTCATCGTGCTCGTCTGACGACCTCGGCAATGACTCCACAACAAACCCCGGCGAAACAAAGGCAGTGAAAACCCAGTTCGCCCTTAACATTCCGCGCGCCAACGGAGGCACACGTATGAGCGATGTCAACGCACAGGCTAAACAGAATTTCCTTGGAATGGAGGACATCCGCATGTACTCGTTCAGTGGCAATCCTACATCTACCTCAACAAGTACAGCCACATTTGCCCTTGCAGAAATCGCTTCTGGTATTACAGCCGATGCTTCATCAAAAATCTACAGCGACGTATCTGTACCCGTAGGAACTACACACTTCCTCTTCTATGCTCACGCTCCGCAGGGAACAACTGATACAGAGAAGTTCGCTAAGGGTGTGCTTACATTTACTGCACCCACAACAGATGCTACTGCAACAAGCGGTATTTCAGCAGCTTTGGTTGCCGTTAAGGGAACTGACGCAACTTCTCAAACAGCCCTCCTTAATATTCTTAATGGTGTAGCAGGTGTTAATGGTTGGGCTACAGCAGGTGCTGATACAAAACTCGGCAAGCTCTATACACAGTATATTAAGGCAAAGGCAGGTTCAGCAAACAGCATTCGTTTTACTCTCCAATCGCTTTACAACAGCCTTAGTGGTGTCATCTCAGCAGCTGATGATGCTCAAAAGACAGTTGCTGAAAATATCCGTAAGGAAATAGACAAGAGCTTTACACCGACTACAGGTACTGACGGATATGTTACTCTCGCATACAAAGCAACTGGCGACGTTAGCAAATATCCTAACAACATCAATCTCCCTGATGGAGCTGTGCAGCTGTCGTTCGATGCAACAAATAAGTTTACTTATGATGCTGCAACATCAAGTCTTACAGGTATTCAGAACCTCAATGCCTCAATGGTTTGCTTCCCTGCATCTATCTATTATTTCCAGAGCAGCGACCTCGCAGCTACAGCCGTAGAGCTTGACGCGTCAAAATGGCCGACATCTACAACCGCTTGGACTGGCACAGCAGCTCCTTGGCTGAAGGGCGCAAACTCTCTTGCTGACGGTTGGACAGCCTCTGTTCAGCCCACAACACGCTCTATCGCAATGCGTCAGAACATCAACTACGGAGTTGCTAACCTCGCTACTACCGTTAAGTGTGGCGCTGCTTCGTTGCCAGACAACACAGACCTCACTGTTACTGACCCAAGCGAATTCCCTGGTACAGTAACCGTTCCAACTAAAGGTTTCCCCGTTACAGGTCTGCTTATTGGCGGTCAGCCCACAAAGGTAGGCTTCAACTTCCAACCGGCATCTAATGACTTATTCGAGTATACTATCTACGACAACAACCTTACAAATATCGTAGCAAAGAACGGAGTTGCTTCTACAACCAACTACACCATCGTTCTTCCTAACGATAAGGGTCGTACAGCTACAGATCAGAACACAGTTAACGTAGCAATTGAGTTGACCAACAACTCTGGTGTAGCCTTCCGTGGTGCAGACGGCATCATCCCTGCCGGTGGCAAGTTCTATCTTGTAGGTCAGCTCAATCCTGATGCCAAGACTATAGAAGGCGTTACCAACCCTGCAGTATTCATGAGCGACTACAAGACAACTATGAATCTGAACATCACTTCGCTCAAGAGCGCTTACAACACAATCCCCGACCTGCGTTCAACAAAGCTCCAGCTCGGTCTCTCGGTTGACCTTGACTGGCAGGCAGGTCTCCAGTTTGACGTAGAAATCAAATAAAACCGCAGCCAGCAACAGTCTGTCACCCCATAGGGCGGCAGCCCTTGATCAGGCTGCCGCTCACTATTTTAACACTACACGTACATGATAACATTGACATTACGACACGGCGTGAGGCTTGTCGCGGCAACAGCCATTGCCACGGCATGCCTCACTTCGTGCATAGACGAGGACCTGACACAGTGTGGCAAGAACTACACCGTCGACTACACCGTGCGCCAGCTCACCGACGTGCCTGCCATTCTGCAGCGCCAGCTCACCACCCCTGCCGAGCAGCAACTCTCGGCACAGTTGCTCGCACCGCTCAATCGGGTGTTTGCATCTACCGCCGCCGACCTCGACCTCTCCTTCTTCGACAGCGCTACGGGCAACGTCGTGCAGCACGAGCAGCACGACATCAATGCCTCGCATGCCCAGTACACCCTCTATCTCAAGAAACTCGACTACCGCAACCTGGCACTCGCCAATGCCGCAGCCGAGCCGTTTGTGGCTGTCGACGGAGCCGCTTCGTCCTCCACGCTTACGCTCAGCCAGACCCCGTCCGACACCATCGACACCCACACCCATCCACTCTTCACGTCGCGACTCGACATGACACTTGCCGACCAGAGCCAGTCCTACCATGCCGACCTCTACATGCAGAACTGCGCTTCGTGCCTCGTTCTCGACCCCGGCACCAACGTCGTGCAGAGCCTTTCGGGCTATGTCGACGACATGGCAACCGAGTTCAGCGTCAGCGACAGCACCTATCACTTCGCACGCCACACCGTTGTGCGCTCCACACCCGTCAGCGCCGGCGGACAGTATGCGCTCTATGCCGCATCCATGCCGTCGCCAATGGCAGCCCAAACCTACACCTCAGCCGACGGCATCAGCCAGACCGCCACATGGCGCATAGGCATAGTGGTGCGTATGGCAGGCCGTTACACCAAGACCACGCTCTATGTTCAGGAGCCGCTACGGGCAGGTGAGCTGCGCATCATCAAGTGCAAGATAAACAACCGAGGCGAAGTGGTGCCCAATCTGCACAATGTAGGTGCCAGCGTCGAGCTCGACTGGAAACCCGGAGGCGACCACAACATCGACATCTGACAATTCCCATCAACACAAACCGTATACAAATGAAACGCATAGACTATTTCTTTACACTCATAGCCACGCTCCTTCTGCTCGCCTCATGCGGCAGCAGCAGCGACGAGCCGTCGCCCTCCACAAAGCCTAAGGTGGCGCTGCGCATGCTTGTGCAGGCACCCAAAGCTCCGTCGTCGCGCATTGCCGCCCCCGGCACCTCAACGGGCGAGGCCGACTTGTGGGACACCTTCCTGCTCGCCTTTGTCTACAAGAGTGGCGAGTCAGGTGCCAATACTGTGATAGTCGACCGCATAACGCGCACGCAGTTCAACCAACTCGAACGCTACAACGACAACGACAATGTGCGCTACTACACCATTCAGCTCATGCCCGGAGTGGTTTATTGCTACGGCATAGCCTACAGCTCTGACGCAACCGATTACGACATATACCGGCGTCTGCAACAATGCACATCGAAGGAGGAAGTTGACAATCTGTTGATTTCCAACTCCTACGCCGCAGGCAGTGCCGATGCCACGTCCAAGTTCCTAAGCGTTGCCACGGGCTACTATCATGATTTGAAAGACAAAACCCGTCAGGGCACAATCGACATAACCAATGCCGCAGCTTCGGCAGAGTCGCCCTACAACGTGCCCGTGCTTAGGCTCGTGCGCTTGGCATGCAAGATAGACGTGCAGTGGGATGCCGCTTCGGCATTCACAGGCAGCCAGTTGCGTGCCTACGTTACGGGATTCAATTACACCTCCAATCCTTCGGTCACAGGTGCAGGCTCCGGTCGTCTCTTCCCCGAACTCGCCACGTCTACCGAAGCGGTAGGCGGCAGCACCGCATTCCTCAACACCAGCGAGATAAGCCAGCGCAACGGCCGTGCCTATCACTACGTCTTCCCCGAGTCGCAGAAGGCAGTAGGCACAAAGCCCAAGCTCACCTTCGACGTCAATGGAGTCGATGCCGACGGCACGACGAAGCAGTCTGTCGTCACCGTCAACTTCAGCAGCCAGCCCCAGGCAGCCACTTGGTACAAGATCAACGCCACAGTGAGCGGCATTTCTGCCAATAAGGAATTCACATGGAACATCACCCAAACACAGGGTACGAACTAAATACCATTCTAATATATGCTTCGATTTATACAGAATGTAATGGCAGCGGCAGCCCTCATGGCAATGCCGCTTGCGCTCAATGCGCAGACCAATTACTACGTCAAGGCACCTCACGACCTCACTACGGCTACGCCAGAAGGCACAGCCGACGGTTCTTCGTGGGACAAGGCTATATCTCTGCAGCAGGCATTGGCAAAGGTTAAGGCAGGCGACTGCATCTTTGCCAAGGGCTACACAGCCGGTGAAGCCACCGGCAAAGACTTCTACTACACCGTACCCGACCGCAAGGGCTTTGTCCTGCCGTCGGGTGTGCGCATGTATGGAGGCTTTGCGGGCAACGAGACCGAGATCAGTCCCGACAATCTCGACACCCAAGCCAATGACCCACGCAGCTGTGTCGGCAGCGACCTCTCGCACATGAAGTACCGTTCGGTGCTCACTGCCGACATCGACTGCAACGACACCGTGTCTGACACGTGGCTGCTCTTTCCGCAGAACTCTACTCGCAAGGACAACGCCCGTCACGTTGTGACGATGAGTCTTGCCCCTACTGCCGTCAATCCCAATGCCGGCAACGACCCCACTGTGCTCAACGGATTCTACATTGTGGGCGGCAATGCGTCGGATTCGGACGATTCTTACGGTGGCGGAGTGTACATCACCGATGCCGGCACAGCCGACAACAACACCGGCGAGCGCGGTTATGACGTGTCGCGCTGCTTCTTCACCAATAACTACGCAGAGCGTGGCGGCGCCATATACGTGGCAGCCAACGTCAAGCCCAACGCCAACCGACGTGCCTACATACGCTACAACACCCTCTTCAACAACGTGGCAGGCACACGAGGAGCCGACGACAACCTTGGAGGCGGACTCTGGGCAGAGGGTAGGGCAGACATCGTCAACAACCTCGTCTACTGCAACATCAACGGTGGTATGCGTGTGTCGGAAGCCACTACCGTTGTCAACAATACCATTTCGCGCAACAACAGCGCCGGTATCGACCACGTGTCGCCTGACAAAAATAACAAGCTCACCGTATACAACACCATCGTCTGGGGCAATCACCGACTCAACAAGTATTCGCCTGCGCCCCATTTCAGTCATGGCGCATACTATACACACCGTGGCGAGGCAAACCCCGGCGACGACACCAACGTAGTTCTTGAAGAGAGCAACAATGCAGCTGACGGCGCAACGCCCAACTTCAAGGATCCGGTTACATCTGCCAGATACGACCGTAGCTACATCTGGACCACTACCGATTATCCCAAGTGGTCGTATGCCATTGACTACGGTTCGGCACTCATTGCCAAAGGCGACCCTACACAGTATAAATCTGCCACTTGGGGCGACCGTGCGCTCAGTGCCGACAACCGTTTCGGCACCGCCGACAACAATACTACCACCATCGATATAGGTGCCTACGCCTATACCAAGGTGCCCGCTTCGCGCCGTCGTTACGTCAAGACAGCAGCCAATGGAGGCAACGACGACAACGACGGACTTACTTGGGCCACTGCCTACGCATCACCCCAGAAAGCCATCGACGCCCTCAACGACGGCACAGGCCAGCGTGGCGAGGTGTGGGTGGCAGCCGGAACATACGCCCCCAGCGCCCATATCACCAAAGACACCAACAGCCCCGTGGCATTCCTCATGCACAGCGGCATCAACGTCTTTGGCGGATTCCGTGGCACGGAGACCTCGATCGACCAGCGCGACGGCTATTACGATAAAGAGACCGATCACCAACCCAACCGCGATTCTCAATATACATGGAAGTTCCGCGACGAGTATCGCACCATATTCCAGGGCCAATCCTACACCCTTTCGGACTGGAACAGCACCAAGGGCGAGTGGATCATTAACAGCGGATCGTACCACGTGGTGTGGTTTGCACCCATTGCAGCCAATGGAGTGGGCACGTCTGACAATAAGGTGGCAATGTTCGACAAGGAGACCGTGCTCGACGGTGTCACCATCGAGGGTGGCAGACACACCGTCGAATCCGGTTCGGTAAGCGAAGGCTATCTGCCCAACGACGGAGCCGGAGTGCTTATGGGCGAGAATGCCATACTGCGCGACTGCGTGGTGCGCTACTGCTCTGTCGCAGGACGAGGCGCTGCCGTGTACAATGGTGGCGGACGTGTCGAGAAATGCCTTATATATAATAATGTGAACGCATCGGGCGACGGTGGCGGAGTCTACATCGACGGCTTCGGCATCGTGTCGCGCTGCATCATCACCAACAACAAGGCGCGCAATGGCGGAGGCGTCTACATGAAGAAGGGCAAGGTGGCTGACCATGCCATACTCGCCCTGTCGGTAGTAGCCAACAACGAGAACACCGCCAACGGTGCCGTCTATGCCGACCAGTCGGGCAATCTCATACACAACACCATTGTCAACAACTACACCTCAACCTCTACCGACGAGTCGGACGATAACGCTTCGCACACGGGTGGAGTGTACGTCAACGGCTACTGCTATGCCGTAAACAACATCATCTGGAACAACGGCATCAAGCGCCCGGAGGGCTCTCTGGCAAGTTCGGCAAACCAGCAGGCACAGATATATGCCTCCAATGCCACTGCCGCCAACGTGCGGTTCTACAACAATGCACTCTCATCGCCCAACTCGGCAGTGTGGAACAACGTCTACCAGTCGGGCACAATATCACTCGGAGCCAATGCCGCTGACTGCGTATTCAAGCTCAACGACAATGGCGCAGCGCAGTACGGCTCATGGAATCAGATAATCGACTGTATCGGATTGCAGTCGTCGTGGAACACAATCGACTACTACTGGCCCACAAAGAACGGCGCTTCGCTGCGCTCGTCAGGACTGCCCCAGTATATGTTTGATGCCGAACTGCTGTTCCGTCCCGCTGCCGACATCATCGGCGCAATATTCAATTCCTATACCATCGGAGCCTACTACTCCGACGTAGTCGATTTCCGTCCGGCTCTGTTGCGTCGCGACGGCAAGGACGTTGTGCGTCTGTATGTCGACCCCAATGGCTCCAAGGCTGACGGCGACGGCTCGTCATGGAGCAACAATGCACCGTCGCTGCACGAGGCACTCGTCTTCTTCGAGAACTTCACGTTGCCGACTACAAAGTCGTTCAATACACTTAACGTGGAGACACCTGATGCTTATCCAGGACAAAATAGCATCACGCTCAATCCCGACAATACCATATTCGAGATCTGTCTGCGCGAGGGCAACATCCAGCCCGAATACTCTTACGACAACAACGACGCCAGATCCGTGTCTCACCGTATTCCGCGTATGGACTGTCCGCTGCGCATCGTGGGCGGCTATCCTTCGGCTTCAGCCAACGCTACGCCTACCGATGCCGACCGCGACATAAAGAACCACCGCACCGAGTTTGATGGACGCTATACTATCGGAGCGCTCAGCGGCCACTCGTATCATACGGTGCGCGTGCAGAATGGTGCCGACGTGACGTTCGACGGAGTTGCCGTGACAGGCGGCAACGCTACCGAGAACTCTACGATACACACCGGTGCAGGTGTGCTTCTGTTCAATGGAGCACGTGTACAGATGGACAACTGCATCATCGAGAACAACCGTGCCTATACAGGTCCGGCTGTGGGAGCCACCACATTGGCTGACGACGTGAAGCTCGTGATGCGCAACTGCGTTGTCAACAACAACACTGTGGTAGAGTCGCAGGAAAAGGCTGCAAGCGACGATCCGTGGCTTTTGAGCATTACGCCAAAGGATATTGAGTTCAATCATGTCACCATTGTCAACAACATAGCGTGGGCTCCGCAAGACGAACTGCTCAATCGCAACGCCCGTACATCGTATGCTCTTGGCAATCAGTATCCTGCCGGCACGGTGACAACATCTTGCAACAACACATTCCATGACATTGCGTCAACAGGTAAGGACGGAGCTGCCAACTTCTCCAACCCCTCTGTCAACTGTGGTGCAGCCGAGTCGGGCAACGTATATTATGGCGGCAATGCCGACTATCGTCCGCTAACCAGTTCGAAGGCTATGCAGGTGGTCATCAACAAGGCTGCTGCCAACGCTGACGATATGTCAGTCGACATCTATAACGATGAGCGCGACCTCGGTGGCGCACCCGACTTGGGCGCTGTTGAGGCTCTGCTGCCTAAGTCGGGCAGCGTGATTTACGTGCGTTCGTACAACACCGTGGAACCAAATGACAACACCGAGGTGCTTGACGAGACCGACGGACAGCCCGACTTCAGCCTGCTTAAGAACAATCCCGGCGTGGTTTACAACGGAAAGTCGTGGGATACTGCCATTCATGGCAATGCCATGTGCGACACGCTCAATATGGACAAGCTTGACAATTCCATATATGTGCTCAAAGATGGCATGATGCTTGCTGCTACGTATGATAACTCAAACTACTCAACGTATCTCGGCAAAACCACTACTCCAGTACGCACCGAACCCTATTATGGTCCGGCGTCGGGACATTATACACGCTTCCTTGTGCCTGACTGGACTGGTAATTATCAAAATACTGCTGCTGGCAAGAAAGCGTGGGACAAGTATTATCAAGGCAATACCAACCAGTGGGACTGGGCATCTTCAACTGGCAACTATAACAGTATCAACAACGACCGCAAGGAACGATATGTCAGCGGATTGCAGTTGGCAGTGGAAATAGCCGCCAAGTACAACGCCCTGCACAAGAACGATGCAGGATTTGAGCCTAAGGTTGTATGGGTAGGAGCCGGAGTATATACCGACTACAAGGGCTTTGTAATCCGCAATGGTGTCAAAGTGTATGGAGGCTTCCCCAAGGAAGGAACACCAGGCGAACAGGAGCGCAAACCGCTGCTCTCGCAGTACGTTCCGGCTCGTTTGGCAGACGCATCACGCACTAAGTCCGACTACGAGACAATACTTCAGATACGCAAGGAATCACCAGTGAAAGGTAGTACAAGTGACAATCTTGACATATCCTCTTTTGCTGAAAAAATTGTAAATGAATGTGCCGATGACGCTACCAATGGTGCTACAGGCATGTGCCAACGACACTATGTACTGTATCAGCCTGACGTGTGTGTGACAACCTGGCATGTGGCAGGCGATGGCAATAACAGTGCATACAATGGCAACGAGTATCGCTGCGACAAAAAAGGCAGCTACTACTGGGAGAAATATGTCAGTGGCGACAAGCCCAGTGTGTATAAAGAGTATGCCGATGTGAAGTGGGACGGATTCACCGTTCGTCATGGCTACATTATTAATTATATGGCTAACCGTGACGGTGGTGCAGGCGTGCGCGTGTTCCATGGCGTTGAACTCGAAAACCTCATCATCACCAACAACCTCACTCACGGCTGCCGCACTCGTGGCGGTGGACTCTATATGGATGGTGCCAACTCGACAATATCCAACAGTTTCGTGCTCAACAACCTCACTACCGACAAGAACGCCAAGTCGATGAACAATTGGTCGGACGGATATGTTGCAGGTTCGTATAACCAAACTGGAAACTTTGGCGATAATGATGACTACGGTGGCGGTGCCTATATGATTGTGGGCACGGGCTACAATATGGTCGTGGCTAACAATCGTGTGGTAAGCCATCTGACACAGTCGGGCAGCGGTGGAGGCATCTTCATCGAGAACGCCAAGTTCTACAACAACACCGTGGCTTACAACACCTCAAAAAGAAACGGTTCTGGCATAGAGCAGTGGGCATCGGGTGGCAACGCCACCGGTGTGTCGTCAGAGCTGTCGCTTTACAATTGTATCGTCTACGGCAACAAGAGTACTGACTTCCCCGACAATCCTCAAGTGTCGTCGACAAGCATCGGCACATTCAAACCTGCCCACAACTGCTTCCTTATAGGCGGTACAAACAGCACGGCGGGTGTGTGGAACGAGAGCGGTGGTAGCAATGCCGACGAGAAACTTTATTCTTCAGCCAACGGCAACATTATATATAAAGGTAGCGAGGAGTCTTCTTGCAACCCGTTTGCAGCCGGTGACAATGCCCGTAAGACCAACGACTATCGTCTGAGTAGCTCTACCAAGTGTATGAACGGTGGTACCGACAACCTCAACCAGAACAATGAGGAGCTTGAGCTGCACCTCCCACTCACCGATATGGACTACTCCGACCGTATCAAGGACTGTAAGGTGGACATCGGTGCATACGAGTCGGACACTTACTCTAACATAGCTTACGAAACACGCAACGACTCTATCGTGTTCTATGTGACGCAGACTGGCTACGGCGACAACTCCGGACGCAATCCGGAGAATGCTGCCTGCGCCGATAAACTGCAAAAGGTGCTCAATGTTGCGGGCGAATGCTTCGCCAAGAAGAAGTCTGGCGACACCGCTTTCAGCGCAATAAAGAAGTTCGTTGTGAAGGTGGCTGGCTACAATATGAACAACTCCAGCGAGGGATTCATATATCATCCCAACACCCTTGCCGACCCTTCTGACCCTCAGAGCTACACCTATCTCATCCCTGACGGAGTGACGCTGATGGGCGGATATTACGAGGGTGAGCAGCAGACCGTAAGCGAAACCGCTGGTACTGAAACTATAAAGAAGATAAAACTGGTAGGCTACAACTGGTACGACGACAATCGCAACGTGTGGGACGGATGGCGCAAGCTGACAGACGGAACCCTTGCCAACAGCCGTACGGTTCTGTCGGCAGTAGCCAAGTTGCCTGCTACCTCTACCGTTGACCGCATTGTGGGTCATCACGCCGTAACATTCGGCTCATGGCCAACCGGCGATTTGCAGAAGTGGAGCAAAGAAGCGGTGAGCAGCAGTGCCACTATCGACGGATGTTTCATCGTCAGCGGCGAGGCAATCACTAACGACGGACACAAGGCTTTTGGTGGTGCTGCCATCGTGCCGAAGAACGCTCATGTGCGCAACTGTGTCATTTCGCACAACAAGGCGGTTCGTGGCGGAGGTCTGTATCTTATGCCTGGAGCCATCGTGAGCGGCACTATGATTGACGAAAACGAGGCTCGTGTGGGTGCTGGTATGTATGTTGACAACGGCGATACTAAAGACGGTACACCCAACAACCGTGCCTATGTCATGTCGACAACAATCGTCCGCAACACGGCTGAGAATACAGGTGGAGGCGTATTCTTTGAAGAAGGAGCGCTTATGGCAGCCAACTGCGTGGTGTGGGGCAACTTTGCCGCATCCGACAAGAACCTGGGTGGCATTTCCGACAGGGACTTTAAGGACACCAAGCTCTACGGTTCTGTAGATGGAACGAATGCTGTCACAGGTCGCGAATATCCCTTCAACGATTGCTTCATCGAGACTTTCAAGATCAAGTCGAACCACCCCAACATCTCGATGACATCCGAGAATACACGCTATTTCCGTTCGGGCGACACGTATGTTCCGCGTCCTTTCTCGCAGCTTATACACGCTGGAGCGGACAACGCTACTATGCTCAACGTGTGGAAGAAGAGCTTCGACGTGGCAACCTACGATATGCGCTCGGTTGAATTTGCTGTCAGCAACCTGCAGAACAAGCTCACCGTGGGTGCGTTTGCAGTACACCTGGCTGCTACCGACAAACTCTTCACCCGACTGTTTGTGTCGCTCGACGGCGGCAACGAGGTGTCGGCAGACATTCAGCAGAAGTATGTGGGACGCTCGTTCTACACTCCGTTCAACTCGCTCGGCAACGCTCTGGAGTACATCCGCAAGATGCGTGAAATCGGAAAGGCTACTGACGACACCCACTTCGAGATACTCCTGGCTAAGGGAACCTACGTACCAGTGCTGGCACGTACCACCACTTCGACCAAGCTCGACAAAGATATGCGTATGTGTTCGTTCTCTATTCCGGTCAACACGGCGCTCTATGGCGGATTTACGGGTAAGGAACTCTACTGCACAGGCAAGGGACTTGTCGATGAAAAATTCCCTGGCAAGCCTACTGGCACGTTTGTTGCCGATGGCAAGATGACCGATATTCTCGCCGAACGCAACAAGAAGGAGAATACATCTACGTATTTTGTCGACCGCAACTTGAACAATATCATTGAACCGTGGGAGTTCAACTCGCTCACCATTCTTACCGGCGACCTGCTCAACGATGAGTCCGAACGTGCCTATCACGTAGTTTATGCCCACGATGACACGAATTATACGCCTGCCGAAAAGGCAAAGAAGCGCCAGCAGTTGGGCATAGTTCTCGACGGAATAACCATCCAGCACGGTGCAACTTCGTCGTTCCTCGACTTCGACGACAGCAGCGGTAAGGAGCTACTGAACGAAGTTGGTCACGGCGGAGGTATATATAGTAATGGTGTAAACGTAACGCTCAACCGCTGCCGACTGATTGACAATCGAGGCATACATGGCGGTGCCGCCTTCATCAAGGATGCCGATTTCTCTGTATTGGGCTCGCTCGTGGCAGGCAACGAAGCTATAGCCGACTCGCGCATGTGTTCGGAAGCAGGCAAGGGTGGAGCCCTCCACTTCAACTATGACGACCAGAACGCCTACGGAAGTTTCTATACTGCCAACTCGCTCTACGTCAACAACAGCGCCGAACCGTCGCTCGACGGCACAGGCGACGGTATGGGTGGAGCCATATACTTCAAAGTCGGCAACGATGCCACTAATCACGAAATGCACTTCATGAACTCGATAGCAGCCCGAAACAAGGCTACTAATGGTGCAGGAATGTACTGGAACGGTAAGATTCTTGAAGGTAATCACTTCTCTTGCAACAGTGTTGTATGGGGAAACAAGGCAGACAAGAGTCAGCAGATGTTCTTGAAGAATGTGAGTCATGTAGCCAGCGACGTCTTTGTCAATCTCAATCCGAAGACCGATTACACGGATGTGACGCGCGAAGACGGCAGCGTTGTACGCACACTCATCAACGACAACATCGTACTCAGCACCGACAACATGGCTATTGACGGTCCGCGCTTTACCAAACCGACCGCATTGGCTGGCGTAGATGGCTACGACCTCAAGTCGCAATGGAACCCTGCAGGCATCTCAATACTTACTGATGCCGGCGACGGAGTGTTGAAGAAGGACAACTCTGGCAACTTCAACAATGAGACCGGATCTTATTACGACTTCTGGAACAATGTTGTGTCGGACACAATACGCACTTATTTCGCTGCCGATTATGGTATAAGCCGCTATATGTTGCGCCGTCAGTCGAACATGAACAGCAATAGCACTGTTTCCGATACGCACTGGACCGACTACGCACGTTATCTAGGAGGACTCAACGAGGACGGAACTATCGCCGACAAGACCATCGACATCGGACTGTATGAGTATCAGTATAAGATAGACTTCCGTAAACTCATCGGCGTTTACATCGGTAATACAGAGCAAGGCGACGGCGACGGACGCGACTGGGCTAACCAATCGTCCGACCTGCGCAGCGCCATTATCGCAATGGCAAACCCAGATGGTGCCGTAAGTACGGGCGATGGATATAAGAAGCGTACCGTATATGTGCGTGGCGGAGAGTACTTCTCGCCGACACTTTATGCCGGCAATGCCTTCTCGTTGTATGCAAGTGAAAGCGATGAATGGGGCGAGTCGGTTACGATAAAGGGCGCATGTACGGGCGAAGGACATGGCGACAAGGCTCAGCAGGACTTCTCTAAGCAGACCGTTGTAGTTCCGAGCAAGCTGCCGATACTAAAGGCTGGCAGTCTGCTCAACGTAATGACTAAGCACAAGCCCGTAACAATCGAGGGTTTGACATTCAGCAACGACTACGGTCGCGGACTGCGTGCGCAGGTTGACGATGCCCGCGGCTCGCTCACGATACGCAACGGCGGATTCCGTGAGAATGTAGGAAGCGGAATGTTTGTGGCTCAGAATAAGGGTAAGGTGCTTATATATAATACGGTGTTTGCAAGCGATTCGTGCAAGAGCAACATCAAGAACGAAACCGGAGAAGCCGCAAAAGTGGGCAACAATGCGGCGCTTGTCACCACTGGCAAGACAACGGTTGTAAACGCAACGTTTGTCGAAAACCTTGGTCCGGCTATCGCTTCTAGTCCTACAACTCATGAGTTTGGCGAGGCTTCACTCAAAGATACTCGCGTATTCAACTCCGTTTCATGGCAGAATGAGGACAACAAGACCGACCTGACGCAGCTTGCCGACGGAACAACCCAGATAAAGGCGTGCAGCATTTACGCCCCAGACGGAGTGTTCGCATCGGACATTATTGGCATAAAAGGCACTGGATTTACACGCAACAACAAGGCGTTTGCCTATCATTATGCTGATGGCAAGGTGCGAGATGGAGTAGTTAACGGTCCGGCTAATGCCGATGCCATGAACGGACCAAACTTCACCAATCCCGCAGCCAAGGATTATACGCTGCGCCCGTCGCTCTTCTTGCTCGATAGAGGTTCGAATACTCACTATCAGAAGGAGGTGCTCGGCTATGACGATGCAAAGATAACGGCAGCCAATCCAGCCATTCCCGACACTGAAGTAGAGCTTGCCAACAAGCGCAGACTTGTAGGCGATGCCGTTGATGTGGGTGCCTACGAGCACGACGCACAGCTGCGTCAGATACTCTACGTTACGCCTATAGCTTCGGCTGAGAACACGGGCGAGAGCTGGAACAAGTCGATGGGCGACCTCCAGTCGGCTGTTGACCTTGCCGGACTCTACTCGCGTCGCAACGGAGACGACAGCTACGTGTTTGTCGACCAGAAAGTTAGTGTAGACAATCTGAAGCTCGAACTCGACCGTATACACGTTTATGGCAATATGAACGGTGAAAAATCCGCATCGGACGAGACCCCGGACGGAGCCAAGAAGGTGGTCAGCGACCTCCTCGGCAAGCGTCATGGAGCCTTCGAAAGCGGATACAGCATGTCGAAGATTAAGAATCTTACGATTGATGCCGATGCCGTAGTCGACGGATTTGACATAACGGCTTCAGCCCAACTGCGTAAGGGATTGCTCGGCGGAGCGCTCGTTGAGTGCAACGTAACGGGTACGGGCGAGGGCGTACTGTACAACTCGCTCGTCTACGACAGCAATTGGGAGCAGACCGTCAAGCCTTCGGCAATATCACAGCTCACCGTCTCAGGTGTCAGAGCAGTCAACGTTTCGAGCCAGGGAACAATCGAGAATGTCAGCACCGATGCCTCAAATAAGTTCAGCTTTATGCCCGATCTGCTTGGCAGCTATGCCAATCGGGCACCGGGATGGAAGTGTGGCAAGGCAGTAACGGGCACCGTCAGCGTAGCCGACACAATCAGCCATACGCGCTATGTGCCCTCGTCGCTGCGCTACCGTTGCTATCAGCTCAACGACGACGACAACGACAATCTCGACAGATGGCCTAAAACCTCAACACAATATGCCGCTGCACAGATGTGTATAGACAAGGTGGGCCACGCCTACGACGTACTTGGCAACAAGCGTTTGCGCAATAATCTTGACAACGGTTGCTTCGAGACGTGGAACGTACTGAACGGTGGCGACACCACGACAATCAATGCTGCCGACTATCCGCATTGTCCTTCGGTGATGTACGTGCGCAGCGGTCGCGAACTGGCTATCGAAGACGGTGTCTATCCCTACCCCGGCACCGACTACAACGCCAATGCTTACTTAGCATTCCTGCTGCTTGAGCATCACGCCGGACTGCGTTCGCGCAAAAACTGGTTCGGATATATGCGTCTGGCGGTTGAACGTGACTTCGAGAACGGACAGTCGCAGTATGTGTACATGCCGTTCACGGTCGACCATGTGACCAATTCCAACCACTTCAAGGCTTACACCTACAACGCTAAGAAGCGAGCCAAGTACGACTATAAGTACAATGCCAATGACAGAGCTTGGATTGATGCCGACCGACTCAGCTACATCGGACTGGCACTTGTGCCCAATGCCAGGGCGCGAACGAATTTCACCGCACGCTTCTACAGCAAGCAGCTCGACGAGCATCCGACGTGGCAGATAACCGGCAACAATCTCAACGTCACGCTACAGCAGAGCAACAACCGCTCGCCGTGGTCATCGCCGGCTGACGGCGGAGCCAAGTTCACACACAAGGAGAACATGGGATGGAACCTCTTCGGTTCGCCCTACATCTGCTCGATGAACTACAATGACATGGAATATCCGCGCATAGCCTACTGGCTCAACGCTTCGGGCGAGATGCAGACGCTCAATATGAATCTCACTATTGATGCAGAGCAGCCGGGACACATCCCTCCGTTCGATGCAGTGTTCACCCAGACCGCTACACTTGCAGAATCCGAGAAGTTCAGCGTGGCACAATCCACCTACGTTTCGGGCAAAGCTTACGCCTCAACCACACGCATGGCAGTAGCGATAGCGCCCTACGCAGCCACACGTCAGGCTTCTGAAGCCAATGTGTCAGATGAGTTCGCCTTCCAGGCAGTGCCTCACGACGAGGCTCGCAGCGACTATGATATGGGAGCCGACGGCGTGAAGTGGATGTCGGGCACACAACCCCTCATCTACGCCGAACGCAACGGCGGACGCTACTCGTTGCTCAGCGCACTCGATGAAGAGGGCGAAGTGCAGATTGGAGTCAGCGTGCCCGAGGCGGGAATGTACGTGATGCAGGTGCCCGAAGGATGCGATGCCACCGACTATGAGGCAGTATTGCTGAAGGACGCAAGCACAGGCAAAGCTGTAGATCTGCTCGAAGGCAGCTACACCTTCAGCGCCACAGCCAAGGGCGAGCAGAACAACCGCTTCTCGATAGCGTTCCGCAAGACTGCCGATGCCGATGCTTCAAGAATCTATGTGAGCCGTGTGGCAGCCGACCGCATACGCATTGTGGGACTTCAGACTGACGACGACGTGCGTCTGTATCTGCCCAACGGAATGATAGCCAACCAGACACGAGCCACTTCCGATGCCGTAACGATGACGGCAGGAACGCAAGGCGTAGTGATAGTGGAGGTTGTAAGACAGGGCAAGCAGGTGTGCGTGCGCAAACTGAAATAGATAGTTAGTAAGTATGATTAGTAAGGACGACACGAGCAAGGGGGCAACCTCGGGTTCGTGTCGTTTTTTGTTTTGGAAGGATAGAAAATCCAATTGATTTTTCCCTTTTCCCTTTTCCCTTTTCCCTTAAAATTCCGTCGCTTTTCAAAAGGAGTCCTTTTGGGTTGCAAAAGGGTTCGTTTTGGGTTGCAAAAGGAGTCCTTTTGGAGAGTAAAAGGAGTCCTTTCAGAGTGCAAAAGGAGTCCTTTTCGGCTCATCCGATATTTGGAGTGATGTAAACATGAGCATTTTGTCCAATGCTTATACAAGAAGTGGCTGACGGGCTGAAAGCCCAATAAGCTCATAGCCCAGGGCGGTGCCCTTGGTGTACGGATTGATAAATGCAAAACGCCCTGTAGGGGCAAAAGCATTGATAATTAACGCTTTTGCCCTTACAGGGCGCATTGTTTTGGGTGGCTTTTTACCTCAGGGCGTTGCCCTGGGCTATGTGCTTCTGCCCCTTCGGGGCGTGCAGCTTAGACTTTTTGACACACGCTCCTCCTACAGTATGCTTTACAATATCCGCCGTATGAACCTTATACCTTACTTATACCATTCCTTTCCACTTTTATCCTTTATTCTTCCTCGTTCAAAATCTTCCCAAATACAAACAAATGTTAATCTTGTTCATAAATCCGTTGTTTATGCGTTTATATATCAGAAAGCCTAAAGAATGAAAGACAAGGAGTTTGAACATATAGCACCAGTGCTGCGCCAACGCTCGGTAGACACAGCGCGCAGCCTCGGACTTGATGCCGACGATGCAGAGGATGTGGCGCAGGATGCGCTGCTGAGGCTGTGGTCGTTGCGCGGAGAGCTAAAGATGGAGCGTGTTGAGGCCCTTGTCGTCACCGTGGCGCGCAACTTGTCGATTGACATTCACCGACGACGGCGCACCGTTCCGATGGACAGCCGCCCCATAATCGACGAACTCCACACCCAGCCCGACACGCTTATGGAGGTAGCCGACGATGAGCGGTGGCTCGAACAGAGAATGCAGGCACTGCCATCCACCGAGTATCAGGTGCTGCACCTGCGTCAGGTGGAACGCAAGACCGACCAGCAGATAGCCGCAATACTCGGCATCGGTGTCGGTTCGGTGCCCACGCTGCTCTCCCGGGCACGTCGCAAACTGATGCAGGCAATGCTTGCACGGCAGCGTAAAGAGTAATCCTTGGCAGCGTAAAGAGTAATCAGTAAGATGAACAACCCCAATAAAATGAAAGCTATGCAAATACAGCAACTCATAGACAAATACATGAACGGACAGACAACCGTTGACGAGGAGCAGCTCATAGCGCGCTACTTCCGCTCTGCTACCGACGTGCCCGACTCGCTGAAGCCCTACCGCGACATGTTCGCCTACTTCGACGATGGCATGCCATTAGGCACTTTGCCCGAGTTTGACGGTTCAGCCGGGCAGGCAGACACTCGTGTTGCGCCCGACAGCAGCAAGGTTGTCGCTCCGCGCAGACACAGCCTTCGCATGGCAGCATGGTGGAGTGGGGCAGCGGCAGTGGCAGCAGCCGTGGCTCTGTTGTTGATAATGTATCGCCCGTCGGCACCCGTCCAGCCCATAGCATCGGCTGTAGTAGTGAGCGACACGTGCAGCACGTCCACGGGTGTTGAGGCTGAACAGAACGTCGTGACCGACTCAGTAAAGCTCAAGCCACAGCCCCAACGTCGTCGCCCAAGCGTACGCCGCCGCTACTACATAGCTCCGCCCAAGACCTATCTGGCGCACGCTGCCGCCACTGACAGCATCACGCCCGCAGCCAACGCCAACGTGAACGGCTCTGCCACCGATTGCCTTGTAGCCATACACGAGTTGCCCGAGGCAGAGCGCCAGAGCATAGAGCGCGACATAATGGAGTCGCTCAGGCTTGTCGACGAGGTGCGCAACACGCTGCTTGCAGTAGACATGCTCAACCAAATCGACGACGAAGCCGACGACGAACTGTATTGACATCGGATGAATAATATACTCGCATCGAATAAATACACCTAATAAAACATTGACGATTATGAAAAAGATATTCACAATGATTATCGCCCTTGCGCTCGTTCCGGCATTTGCGGCAGCGCAGACCACCATTGCACGCGTAGTGGAGCAGTTCAAGAAAGGCGCTGTTGAAGAAATTTCAACCTCCAAGGAAACCGACACCGACACCGACGGCAAGCAATGCGTTTATGAAAGAAATATATTTCTTGTGGCAAAGAACAGCGGCAAGTTCAAGCAGCTGATGGATGTCTTCAACGACGAGCAGACGAATGCCTACTCTGTGAACAAGCGTATGGCAGGCTATGACGGCTCTGCCAGTAGAATAGGTTACGGCAAGAATTCGGAAAAGACGATAGTGTTTATGAAATATTCCGACCGCAACTACTTCGTGCTTTACTTTAAGGACCCTGCCGATTCGAAGCGTCGCACGTGCTATGCATTGGCATGGTATGAAGGCAAGAAGGACAAGAAGAAAAAGGAAATGTGGTGTGTAGACATCATACGTGTATACAGCCTGAACCCCGAATACGTGAGGTCGCTGCCCAAGACCATAACCAAGACCACTACTACCGTCAATTCCGACGGCAACAACACGTCAATCACGGTCAACTCCGACGGCACCATCATACGCTACGACCGCAACACGGGCAACAGCATAGTGTATCGTCCGCAGGACAACAAGAAGGCAAGCAGCATCGATGTGCCCATAAAGAACAGCGGCGACTTCATACAGCGGTTCAACGATCTGCGCACCGAGTATATACAGGTGGTGCAGTTTGCGGGCAAGGAGCAGACCTTCTTCGCCAACCGCATAATGCCGCCCGTCAACAAGATGCTGCAGTTGTGCCGAGAGCACGGCAAACTTCTGAAAAGCAACGAGCGCAACTCGTGCATGGGAATACTCGACGATATGAAGCAAAGCGCACGTGACAAGGGCATACGCGAAATGCTCAATCTCGCCCAGACGTATCTGGGCGGCAAGTAAGATTTCTCTCTCTATTAATATGAAATAATATAATCCCAGCCCTCCGGTTGTCGTGACGACAGTCGGAGGGCTTTTTCTTCTGTTCCACCCGAAATGTTTTGTGATGAAAACATAGGCTCAAGACAGGATAGAACAGGCAATGCAAACAGTAGGAGGCTATGGCGTCCTCGCCGTAGCCTGAGCAGTTTGCCGACGCATTTGCTATTGTTATGATTTGCACTTTCAGCTTGCTCAGGCTACGGCGGGGACGCCATAGCCTCCTACAGTTACTTTCTTGTCTGTCTATTTGCGTCAATCCATCTTCCGTAACAAGACTTTTTCGCAGTCAAAAATATTGTAATTGTAATAAAACGTTAACCATGTGAAAATGTTGTAAAAAAAAAACAACTACTTGCCGAAATTATATTTATCTTTACAACTTCAAAACGGACGAAACCTAAAGGTAGCAATACGGCAACCTGAACTTATATATCGATTTATACATTTTAGAAACTAATTATAAACAATCTCTTACAAGATGAAGAAAAACAGGACTATCCCATTGACATTGTTATTGTCAGCATTGGCAGCAACTCCGGCTGGTGCGAGTGCGGTTCCTGGTGCTTCGGCATCGGTCTTGCAGACCATGCAGCAGCAGACTTCCGCATGCAAAGGCGTCGTTAAGGACACTAATGGCGAGACACTCATTGGCGTCTCAGTAGTAGTGAAAGGCACAACCAACGGAACCGTGACCGGACTTGACGGTGATTTCGCCATCAATGGCGTGAAGAAGGGCAGCCGCCTCGTAGTGTCGTTCATCGGTTTTACTTCGCAGGAAGTGGTATGGAACGGCACACCGCTCAACATTACTCTTAAGGAAGACAACAAGACCCTCGACGAGGTGGTTGTTGTAGGTTTCGGTACGCAGAAGAAGGAGAACCTCACGGGTTCTGTCTCGCAGGTGAAGATGAGCGAAGTGCTCGGCGACCGTCCCGTAACCAATGCCGCAGCAGCATTGCAGGGAGCCATGCCCGGACTCACCATCGGTGGCGGTACGGGTCCTGGACAAAGCAAGTCGTTCAACATCCGCGGTACGCTGTCAATCAACGGTGGCGGTCCGCTCGTGCTTATTGACAACGTAGAGGGCGACATCAGCCTGCTCAATCCCGACGACATCGAGAGCGTATCGGTATTGAAGGACGCCGCATCGTCAGCCATCTACGGTGCGCGTGCAGCCGGTGGCGTTATTCTCGTTACCACAAAACGCCCCAAGGACAAGTCAAAGATTAATCTCAACTACAACTTCAACGTAGGTTGGGAACGCTCGCTCAACGTACTTGAGCAGTCGAGTCTGACCGAATATATTGATGCCTATCTTGAGGCAGGCTACACCAACTCTTACTGGGCAGGCAACGGCGACGTGGCAAAGTGGCGCGAGTATCTGCAGCAGTACAAGCAGAATCCGTCATCGCTCAACACCGTCGGCGACGGCATCTATAAGGATGAGGACGGCCGTGTGTACTGGCTCAGCGAGAAGAACATGTACAAGCGCATCCTCACAACGGGCGCTCTGCAGAACCATAACGTGTCTATCTCGGGTGGCAACGACCGCATACGCTTCCGTATGTCGGCAGGACTGAGCCGTGAGGATGGTCCGCTCATCACCAGCAAGGACAAGTACATGCGCAAGAACATTTCGGCATTCGTCTCTGCCGATGTCAACAAGTGGTTTACACAGGAGGTGAACCTGCTCTATACCGATGCCGACAAGACCAATCCGGTGAACGTAGGCAACATGTCGGGATTCTACACCACACGTCTTGTTGGCTACTATCCCGAGGGAAACATACCCGGTTCGATACTCGGAATTGAGGACGACCTGCCCTCGCAGACACCGAGCAACATGCTCCGACTGGCTCCGGTATCACATCTGAATACAGCCGTAACGCGTGTCTCTACACGCTCTGTATTCAAGCCGTTGAAGGACTGGACCATCACAGCCGAATACACCTTCGACAAGAAGGATGCCGACTCGCACTTCTATTCGGAGCGCTTCCGCTTTGCCGATGTGCAGCTGGCTGCCAAGTGGTCGGTAGAGTCGGGACAGGACTACTACAACATGCAGGACACACAGAAGCGCTACAATGCCTTCAACGTGTTCTCTAACTACGACCATCGTTGGGGCGACCACTCGTTCAAGGCAATGGCTGGTTTCAACCAGGAAAGCTATTCGTACAAGTCGTTCTATGCCCAGGTGAAGGGACAGACTACTCCGTCGGTACCTTCGTTTGCAGGCGGTTCGGGCGACAAGAGCATCACCGACGGCTATTCGGAGTATTCAATACGCAGCGGTTTCGCCCGTCTCAACTATGCTTTCAAGGACCGCTATCTGCTCGAGCTTAACGGCCGCTACGACGGATCGTCCAAATTCCCCAAGAACGACCGCTTCGGCTTCTTCCCGTCAGTGTCAGTAGGCTGGCGTTTGGGACAGGAGAAGTTCATGGAATGGTCGCGCACATGGCTCGACGACATCAAGCTGCGCGCCAGCTACGGTTCTATCGGCAACCAGAACATCAATCCTTATCAGTTCCTTTCGACCATGACCGTCAGCCCAAGCACCGTATGGCTCGACAAGAACGACAAGGTCAACGTAATCTCTTCGCCGGGACTCATCAGCAGCAGCTTCACATGGGAGACCGTGAAGACCATCAACCTCGGTGTTGACGTTACGGCGCTGAACAACCGTCTGCAGATGACATTCGACTACTACAAGCGCCGCACCGACGGAATGCTTGCCGACGGCATCGAGATACCGGGCGTTGTGGGTACATCGGCACCGCTTCAGAACATTGCCGACCTTTCGTCTGACGGTTGGGAACTCAATCTGACATGGCGCGACCGTATCGGTGATTTCGCCTACAACATCGGTTTCAACATCTACGACAATCAGGCTAAGATAAAGAAATTCAACAACGAGAGCGGAATTATTGACGGCCAGTACTACGTCGGACAGAAGCTTGGCGAGCTGTGGGGCTATGTTGCCGACGGCTACTATAGCATCGACGACTTCGTGATGGACGATGCAAAGCGTGGCGTATGGACTCTGAAGGAAGGCGTGACATCTATCCAGGGCTATTCTGTTCAGCCTGGTGACGTGAAGTTCAAGGACCTCGACGGCAACGGAATGATCAATTCCGGCGCTGGCACATTAAGCGATCCGGGCGACCGTAAGATCATTGGCAACACTCGCGCACGCTATCAGTTCGGTGCCAACCTGGGTGCAAGCTACAAGGGATTCAGTCTCGACGTACGTCTGCAGGGCGTAGGCAAGCGCGACTACTGGCTCGGCGGCTCTTCAATATTCCCGTTTGCAGGTGCAGGTTCGGGCGATGCTGTGTTCCAGCCGCTCTTCTCTAACCAGACCGACTACTGGCAGGCAAAGAGCTATGATCCTGCCGATCCCGACTATATGGTTGCAAAGAACCCCAACGCCAAGTTGTTCCGCATCTACAATCAGGGCAACAACGTAGGTTCTAACACTCGTGTTAGCGACAAGTATCTGCAGAATGCAGCCTATCTGCGCGTCAAGAACATCACCCTCGGCTACACCTTGCCACGCAATTGGGTGAAGAAGGCGCTCATAGAGCAGGCACGCGTGTACGTCAGCGTTGAGAACCTTGCCACTATCAGTGACCTGCCTAAGGGCTACGATCCCGAAGGCAACACCAGCAACAGTATTGTATGGGACTATCCTTACTATCGCACAATATCTGTTGGTGCCAACATCACATTCTAATAACACAACTATAAAAGCCTGAACAATGAATAATAAGATATTCGCCGCGGCAGCTCTTGCCGCAACACTCACGCTCACGGGGTGCAACGACGACTTTCTTGAGAAGACGCCTAAGACCGACCTGACCGAGGTCAACGCATTCCTTGAGTACGACAACTTCAAGGCGTTCATGTATCCGTGCTACGCCATGTTTACTGACACTAACATACGCACCAACTTCAACACTTGCGTTGTCAACTCGCAGTTCTACGGCGACTTCTACGGCGGACTCGTGACAAGCCGTGACAACAGCAAGAACCAGTATGCCTATCGCACTGTTACGCAGACAACAACGGGCAACGGATGGAACTTTGACTATATACGCCGCATCAATATCATGCTCTCGCATCTTGACGACGGCGTGCTCAAGGAGTCGGAAGCCAAGCATTGGCGCTCGGTAGGCTACTTCTTCAAGGCGTGGGGGTATATGGAACTCATCGACAGATTTGGCGATGTGCCTTGGATTGAGAATGTAATCAACGAGGAGAGTCCCGAAACTTACGGTCCGCGCACACCGCGTAAGGAAGTGGCACAGAAGATTATCGAATGTCTGGAGTATGCCATCAACAACATTGGCGACTTCAACGACGGCGACAACACTATCTCTGCCGATGCCGCACGTGCCGCCTTGTCGCGCTTCCTGTTGCGCGAGGGCACATGGGTAAAGTATCATGGACTCGACGAACCGTATGAGGAGTACTTGAACAAGTGTCTCACCGTGTCGCAGGAACTCATGGCTAAGTATCCTACATTATATAATGGTATGGAGAATACGCCTGCATCGGGCTATGGCGAGATGTGGACCACCGAGGACCTGACCAACGTTCCGGGTGTCATCTTCTTCAAGCAGTATGTTGACGGCATACTGATGAACCGTGGCAACGACTACGAGCACATCGCAGCACATCACGAAGACGTGCCTCAGTACACTGTAGACATGTTCCTTATGAAGAACGGTCTGCCTATAGCCAATCCCAACTCGGGCTATAAGGGCGGTCGCGGCAAGGATATGTGGGACACTTTCGCCGACCGCGACCCGCGTCTCTATCAGAACATACAGCCGCCTTACGTAGTAGTTCCTAACAGTGGCAATGTCGACGGAGTCAATCTGTTCAAGTCATGGCGCTACGCCAAGGCTGGCGACGTGATTGAAGGACACACCGTAACTGCCGAGGAGGCTGCCAAGTATCGCACATACATGGACTATCTCGGTGCTAATACGCAGTGTCTGCGTGGCGGTACGTTCGGCGGAACCGGTATGAAGCGAGTGCCAGGACAGAACTGGGGAGCGTCGCTTACGAAGAACAGTCCAAACCTGACCGATAACTCTACAACTGCCTACATGCGTTGCCGCACAGGCTACTACACTTGGAAGCACTACGACATGTGGGAGTTCTCTACTGGTTCAAGCTCATACTGTACAGCCGACAAGCCTATATTCAAGATTGAAGAGGTGCTGCTCAACTATGCTGAGGCAGCTTGGGAACTCGGACGTTTCGACCAGAGCGTAGCCGACAAGACCATAAACAAGTTGCGCGACCGTTCGGGTGTGGCACACATGGTTGTAGCCGACATCAACGACGACTTCGATCCTAACCGCGACAAGGGCGACGCTCCTTGGTGGACAGGCCATGGCGGCAAGTTCGGCAACTACAATGTCGACCCCGTATTGTGGGAGATTCGCCGCGAACGTCAGATAGAATTGTTCGGTGAGGGATTCGCTTTCTACGACGTTCGTCGTTGGGCTAAGGCAGCTTATTATGTCAATCGCCAGCCGTGCGGTATGTGGATTACGGCTACCGACAATCCTTATGGCACAAAGGGCAGCAAGTACTCTGGCTCGTTTGTCGACTATGAAGAGATTCAGAATGCCGGTAAGTCAGTAGGCGAGAACAATTCTACTGGCTCAGGATGGATATATACTTATCCGAGTCCGCTCGATGCTGGTGGCGGATGGCTTGACACTTACTATCTGATGATGGTACCGACCAAGCAGATTGCGCTCAATCCCCAGCTTTCGCAGAATCCGGGCTACAACGAGTTGTTCGGACTTGGCAAGTAAACATTGATACGTAAAGCCCTACCCCCTTGCCCTTCTCTCAGCGGAATAGAGGTAAGGAGGTAGGGATTTTTTTATGTCGTTCTCGACAAAAAACATTAACTTTGCAACTGAAAACAAACAACAATCGATATGAACAAATCTCTTCTATTAGCCTCGGCAGGCATTGCATGCGTGCCAACGCTGCTTGCGGCTAAGACAGCAAAGGCCGCTAAGCCCAACGACCCTGCACGCCCCAACATCATATTCATACTGTGCGACGACATGGGATATGGCGACCTTGCATGCTATGGACAGCCCTATATCTCTACGCCCAACATCGACCGCATGGCAAGCGAGGGCATGCGCTTCACTCAGGCATACGCCGGTTCGCCCGTATCGGCACCGTCGCGAGCTACCATTATGACTGGTCAGCACTCGGGACACTCGCATGTACGTGGCAACAAGGAGTACTGGTCGTACAAGAATACCGTGAAGTATGGCGACAACGTCGACTTCGCCGTAGTAGGTCAGGAGCCTTACGACCCTGCCCATAAGATTCTGCCCGAAATGCTCAAGGACCGCGGCTATCGCACAGGCGTGTTCGGCAAGTGGGCAGGAGGTTATGAAGGTTCGGCTTCAACACCCGACAAGCGTGGCATCGACGAGTTCTATGGCTACATCTGCCAGTTCCAGGCTCATCTGTATTATCCCAACTTCCTCAACCGCTTCTCGCGTTCGCAGGGCGACACAGCCGTTGTGCGTGAGGTGATGGAGGAGAACATCAAGTATCCGATGTTTGGCAAGGACTACTTCAAGCGCACCCAGTACTCGGCACGTATGATACACGACAAGGCTCTGGAGTGGATTGACAGTCAGGATGCCGAGCATCCGTTTGTAGGCTTCTTCACCTACACTCTGCCCCATGCCGAGCTGGCTCAGCCCGACGACCAGATACTCGAAGGTTACAAGAAGAAGTTCTTCGTCGACAAGACCTGGGGCGGACAGGAAGGCTCGCGCTATAATCCCGTAGAGCATACACACGCCCATTTCGCCGGAATGATAACCCGTCTGGACTCGTACGTAGGTGAAGTGATGGCCAAACTGAAAGAGAAGGGACTCGACAAGAACACTCTCGTCATCTTCACAAGCGACAACGGACCTCACGAGGAGGGCGGTGCCGATCCCGAATACTTCGGTCGCGACGGCAAACTGCGCGGATTGAAGCGCCAGTGCTACGAGGGTGGCATACGCATTCCGTTCATAGCATGGTGGCCCGGACGCATTCAGGCTGGCACAACAAGCGACTTGCAGTTTGCCTTCTACGACCTTATGCCTACATTCTGCGACCTTGCCGGTGTGAAGAACTTCCGCAAACGCTACACCAACCGTGCCCTGCCAGGCGACGGTTTCGACGGCATCAGCATCGCGCCGACACTCCTTGGCAATGCCGACAAGCAGCAGCTGCACGACCATCTGTACTGGGAGTTCCACGAGACCGATCAGATTGGTGTGCGCCGAGGCGACTGGAAACTGGTAGTAGTAAAGGGTAAGCCACGTCTGTACAATCTCGCCAACGACCTGCACGAGGACATTGACGTGTCAGACAAGCATCCCGAAATCGTCAAGCAGCTCATTGACGTAATCAAGAAGGAGCATACCGACAACCCGATGTTCAAGGTTACGCTGCCATATTAATAACAGGCGAACCTTATATATATATAACTGAACTTTCGAAAGTTCAGAGAATTCAGTAGTTAAAGGAGTTAAGAAGTTAAGCCAAATGCTTATAATGCTATATCAAGCAAAAAAAACTAATGGCTTAACTCCTTAGCGACCGTAGGGCGCGACAACTCCTTAACTTCTTAACTACTTTCGCTTGCGAAACTTAAATATATAATAGGTGAACCGGGTCAAGCACCCCATAAGGCAGGCATTGTATGTTAATGCTTCCTTATGGGGCGTTTTTAGAAGTCACGCCATCTCACCGTCTCACCATCCCAACTTTCATATCCAGCCGTTAATTTGCATTAACGCCCGAAATAAAGTCGGAAGAAAATGCACCCAATTGGATTTTTATTGCTAAATTTGCACGCAATAAATTTTTAAGTTATATGTCATCATTTGTTGCTGATAAAATTGTAATGGACGGTCTCACTTACGATGACGTCCTTCTTATCCCCGCTTATTCAGAGGTACTGCCCAAAACGGTAGAGTTGAAAACCAAGTTCTCTCGTAACATCAGTCTGAATGTGCCTTTTGTCACAGCAGCCATGGATACCGTGACAGAGTCGGCTATGGCTATTGCCATCGCACGCGAAGGCGGTATTGGTGTTATTCACAAGAACATGTCAATCGAAGACCAGGCGCGTCAGGTTGCCATCGTTAAGCGTGCCGAGAACGGCATGATCTACGATCCGGTGACTATCCGTCGTGGCAAGACAGTAAAGGATGCTCTCGACATGATGGCCGAGTATCACATCGGAGGTATCCCCGTTGTTGACGACGAGTGCCATCTCGTAGGTATTGTTACTAACCGCGACCTTCGCTTTGAGCGTCATCTCGACAAGCTCATCGACGACGTGATGACAAAAGAGAACCTCGTGACAACCCACATCAAGACCGATCTCTCGGCTGCTGCCGATATACTCCAGTCAAACAAGATTGAGAAGTTGCCCGTTGTTGATGGCGAAAACCACCTCGTAGGTCTTATCACTTACAAGGACATCACTAAGGCTAAGGACAAGCCAATGGCTTGCAAGGACGAGAAGGGTCGTCTGCGTGTAGCAGCTGGTGTAGGTGTGACAGTAGACACACTCGACCGTATGAGCGCACTCGTTGAGGCTGGTGCCGATGCAATCGTTATCGATACAGCTCACGGACACTCTAAGTACGTTATCGAGAAGTTGCGCGAGGCTAAGGCTTCATTCCCCAATGTCGACATCGTTGTAGGTAACGTGGCTACCGGTGAGGCTGCCCGTATGCTCGTAGACAATGGTGCTGACGCCGTTAAGGTAGGTATTGGCCCGGGCTCTATCTGTACAACACGTGTCGTAGCAGGTGTAGGAGTTCCGCAGCTCAGCGCTGTTTACGACGTGTACTCAGCTCTGCAGGGCACAGGAGTGCCTTTGATTGCTGACGGTGGATTGCGCTATTCAGGCGATGTCGTTAAGGCTATAGCCGCTGGCGGTAGCTCGGTTATGATCGGTTCGCTCGTTGCAGGTACCGAGGAGAGCCCCGGTGACACCATCATCTTCAACGGACGTAAGTTCAAGAGCTATCGTGGTATGGGTTCGCTTGAGGCTATGGAGAACGGTTCAAAGGACCGCTACTTCCAGGCAGGAACCAAGGACGTGAAGAAGCTCGTGCCGGAAGGCATCGCCGGACGCGTACCTTACAAGGGAACAGTGCAGGAAGTTATCTATCAGCTCATCGGTGGTTTGCGCTCAGGTATGGGCTACTGCGGTGCCGGAACTATCGAGGCTATGCACAACGCCAAGTTCACACGCATCACCAATGCTGGTGTGCTTGAGAGTCATCCGCACGACATCACCATCACAAGCGAGGCTCCTAACTACTCACGTCCGCAGTAATAGCTGCAACGTGCAGAATCAAACGATGCTACGCCCATCACGATTTTGGGCTACAGCATAAAAGGCAATGGCCTGTGTAGATGTCTGTATCTGACAACTGCACAGACCATTGCTTTCACCGATTTAAATATAACGCAAATTCAACGGATATAATCCGAGTTAACAAGATGAATATTAAAACACTGTTGGTTGCTATGTCGCTCACGGCAGGCAGCGCTTTTGCCCAGACCGCCGACCCGATAATAATGACCATTGGTGGCAAGAACATCACACGGTCGGAGTTTGAGTATGCATACAACAAGAATGCCGCTGAAACCACGATAGACAGAAAAAGCATAGAAGAATATGTCGACCTGTTTGTCAACTACAAGCTTAAGGTCATAGCAGCCGAGCAGGCTGGCATTGACACTACAGCCGCATTTCGCAACGAATTTCTCATGTATCGTGACCAACAGGTACGTCCTACGTTCATCGTCGACGAGGACATAGAGCGCGAGGCGCGTAACATCTACAAGCAGACACAGACACGAATCGATGCCGAAGGGGGAATGGTGCATCCGCAGCACATTCTTGTGGCACTGTCGCAGCAGGCTGATGCCAAGCAGCAACGGGCAGCATCGCTTAAGGCAGATTCTATATATAAAGCCCTGATTGGCGGGGCTGACTTCGCCGACATGGCGCGCCGACTGTCCGACGATAAGGGTTCGGGCATGCGAGGGGGCGACTTGTCGTGGATACAACGCGGACAAACAATAAAGGAATTTGAGCAACAGGCGTTCGCTCTGAACAAGGGCGAGATATCGAAGCCATTCCTTTCGCCATACGGCTATCATATTGTGAGAGTGGTAGACAAGCGCAATTTCTTCCCATACGACTCCGTACGTGCCGACATAAGACGCTTTATCGAAAGTCGCGGACTGCGCGAGCGCATCATTTCGGCTCGTATCGACTCCATAGCCAAGCTCTCCAAGCCGGCGCTCACACCACAGCAGGTGATTGACCGTCGTGCAGAAGAACTCATGAATGGTTCGACCGAGATGGGCGGACTGATACGCGAGTATCACGACGGGCTCCTGCTGTACGAGATATCAAACCGTATGGTGTGGGAACGGGCTGCTAACGACACCCGGGCCCAGCAAGCATTCTTCAAGAAGAATCGCAAGAAATATGCGTGGACAGAACCGCGATTCAAGGGAGCGGCTTTCTATACACGCAACCAGAAGGATGCCGAGGCTGTAAGAAATTTGCTGCGCAGCATGCCGTTCGATAAATGGACAGAGGCGCTGAAGACACAGTTCAACGATTCTACCGAGCGCATCAAGGCAGTTGTAGGCATCTTTGCCAAGGGCGACAATGCCACGGTCGACCGCGCAGAATATGGCATCGACAAGACCGATGCATCTACATTGAGCAACGATATATATAATGTAGAGGGCACATTCGGCAAGATGATAAAGCGTCCGCAGGCTTATACCGACGTGCGCGAACTTGTAGTGTCCGACCTGCAGGAGCAACTCGAACAGAAATGGGTGGCTGAATTGCGACGCAAGTATGCTGTGCATGTCAACCGCGAGGTGCTAGCTACGGTCAACAGGCATTAGAATGCTGAAGCCGATATTGCAAAGTGAGTAATCATTAAGATATAGAATAAAACAAAAAGAGATAGATGAAAAAATCAAAATCAATATTAATGGCTATTGCAGCTGTATTGCTGTGTGCTGGCATCGGTGCCAATGCGCAGCGTGGCAAGGGTCTTGTGATTGATGCAAAGTCGCAGCCCGACACATCGGCAGTAGCCATTTCAGACACGGCACAGAGCCGTGCTGTGGATGCCGACTTCAAGGCTCCCGAGCATAGTGTGGTTGATGAGGTGATTTGGGTGGTAGGCGACGAGCCTATACTTAAGTCGGATGTCGAGATGACGCGACTCCAGGGCGAGGCCGAGGGAGTGACATGGCATGGCGATCCCGACTGCGCCATTCCCGAGCAGATAGCCGTTCAGAAACTCTTCCTGCATCAGGCTGAGATTGACTCAATACAGGTTACAGAGGGTGAGATAGCCCAAAACATCGACATGCAGATCAATCGCTGGATACAGCAGGCCGGTTCTAAGGAGAAGCTTGAGGAATACAAGAAGATGAGCGTTGCTCAGATGCGTTCGCAATTGCACGACGACTTCCGTAACAACCAGCTCATACAGCAGATGAAGGAGAAGCTTGTGAGCGACATTTCGGTTACACCTTCTGACGTGCGCAACTATTTCCGTGACATGCCAGAGGATAGTATCCCCTTCGTTCCTACTGAAGTTGAGGTGGAGATAATCACACGTCAGCCCCAGATTGACCAGGAGGAGATAAATAGAGTAAAGAACGATTTGCGCGATTATACCGACCGTGTCAACAAGGGCGAGACTTCTTTCGCCACATTGGCGCGTCTTTACTCAGAAGATCCTGGCTCGGCTCGTCAGGGAGGCGAGAAGGACTACGTAGGTCGCGGAATGCTCGACCCTGCCTTTGCAAGTGTAGCGTTCAACCTGACCGACCCCAAGAAGATTTCGAAGATTGTAGAGTCGGAGTATGGATTCCACATCATCCAGCTCATCGACAAGCGTGGCGACAAGATAAAGGTGCGCCACATACTACGCATTCCGCGCGTTTCGCCCGAGGCTGTTGACTCTATGCGTACACGTCTCGACTCGCTTGCTACCGACATACGTGCCGCAAAGGTGACATTTGAGGAGGCTGCCCAGGTGGTATCCGACGACAAAGACACCCGCAACAATCACGGACTCATGTCGTACAACGGACAGGACGGACGCACATCGAAGTTCCAGATGAAGGACCTTCCGACAGAAGTGGCTCGCGAAGTGGAGCACATGGAAGTGGGCGATGTAAGCAAAGCGTTCCAGATGATAAACGAAAAGGGCAAGACGGTGGCTGCCATTGTCAAGCTGAAGAGCCGCACTCCTGCCCACCGCGCCTCCATTACCGAAGACTATCAGGTGATGAAGAACGTGGTATTGCAGAAAGAACGCGCCGACTTCCTCCACCAGTGGGTAGTCAACAAGATCAAGACCACATACGTAAAGATGAACGACCGCTGCAAGAAGTGCAAGTTTGAGTATGAGGGATGGATCAAATGATCCGATTATGCTTTAAAAGGCTTATTGTTTAATGCTGATGAATGAAAATATTCCTATAAAAATAAAATGGCATAGAGTCGTCGTTATGACGGTTCTATGCCTTTTTGGCTTTAGTCTGATGGCAACATTGGCGGCTCCATACAAAAAGAAGAAGCGCCAGAAAACAGACGAACGCGTGTATCTTGTACATGCCGACGAGTTGAGTTACGACCAATGGGGAGCCGTGCCTGGAGCCCAGATAGTCAAGGGCAAGGTGCATTTCAAGCACGCCGGAATGCAGTTGTGGTGCGACAGCGCCTACTTCTTTCAGGTGGAGAACTCGGTTGAGGCTTTCGGACACGTGCGCTTCAGGCAGGGCGACACCCTCTCGCTCACCTGTGACCATGCCGACTACAACGGTGCCGAGCAGATGATGCACGCCCGCAAGAACGTGGTGCTGAAGCATCGCACGCAGACCTTGTACACCGACTCGCTCGACTACGACCGCATGTACAGTCTTGCCTACTTCTTCGAGGGCGGCAAACTGGTAGACGGCAAGGACCGTCTCGTGAGCGACTGGGGTGCATACAGCACGGCAACGCGCGAGGCTTCGTTCTATTATGGAGTCGAGATGTTCTCGGGCAAGAACCATATTACCACCGACACCTTGCATTACGACACCCGTACGCAGATAGCCCACGTCGTAGGTCCGTCCACTATCAAGTCGAAGGGTACGATTATCCACACCACCGATGCCTACACCAACTCGCGCACCGACCGCTCGCAGCTGTTCGGACGTTCTACCATCGTCGACGGCGACAAGACCATTACGGGCGACTCGCTGTTCCATGACAACTCAAACGGCGACAACGAAGGATATGGCAACGTGATATATGTCGACAAGAAGAACAAGAACGAGATGCGGGCCAACCGACTCTTCTACAACGAGAAGACCGGATACGGATATGCCACCGACCGCGCCTTGCTGCTCGACTATTCGCAGCGCGACACGCTATGGATGCATGCCGACTCGATGAAGATATACACCTTCAACATAAACACGGACTCGGTATACCGCAAGGTGCATGCCTTCCCGCATGTGCGTGCCTACCGTCAGGACGTTCAGGCGGTGTGCGACTCGCTCGTGTTCAACTCGCTCGACTCGTGCATGACAATGTATCGCGACCCGATAGCGTGGAATCTCAACCGCCAGATACTTGGCGAAGAGATAAAGGTGTACTTTGCCGACTCAACCGTTCGCAAGGCTGAGGTCATCGAACAGGCATTGTCAGTAGAGCAGATTGACGCCAAGGACCACTTCAACCAGGTGTCGTCGAAGCGTATGGACGCTTATTTCACCGATGGAGCCATACGCCGTACAGATGCCATAGGCAACGTAATGACTATATATTATAATCGTGACGAGAAGGACTCGGTACTCACCGAGCTGAATTATCTCGAAACCGACACCATGCGAATGTTCATGTCTGCCGACCGACAGCTTGAACGTATATGGGCATCGAAGGCCACCGGCACAATGTATCCGATCACTCAGGTGCCGCCCGACAAGTCGAAGCTGCCCTCGTTCGAATGGTTTGACTATATACGACCGCTCGACAAGAACGACATTTTCGAATGGCGTGGCAAGAAGAGCGGCACACAACTCAAGAAAATACAGCGACGCGAAGCACCGCTGCAAAAGTTCGATTGAAAGGCGACAAATTCGCTATAAAATAACAGCGCAGCCCTTTGGTCTTGCAAATGTATTCGTTTTGACGTGCAAAAGGACTACATTTGCAAGGCAAAAGGGCTCCTTTTGTATGCTAAAAGGACTCCTTTTGCACTCCAAAAGGACTCGTTTTGAATGCCAAAAGGACTCCTTTTGAAAAGCCGCCCGATTCAGTCCTGAAATGAATACGTTATCATAGCCCGATGAATACGTTATCGTTGGCAGATGAAAACGTTATCATATTAACTCGCAATCTTGAGCTTATAATGAGTAACAGTTCTGAATTATCATTACATATCCAATAGTCGGATGAACCATAAACTATTCCATATAAAATAAAAACTTCCTTCATTATGTATTTTTTCAATCGCCGTCCACGCGGATTTCATTATACCATGCGCTTCAGCAACGAGCGTCGCGACCTCCTGGACGACCTTCGTCGGGGCGTATCGCCCGAAGTTCTGGCACAACGTTCGCTACAGGAAGAAGCCGGACAGACTGGTTGCACAAGGCGCAGACGCAGCACGCGCGGCCTGTTTCTTGCTGCAGGAGTCATGATTGTAGTAGTGCTGCTACTGCTTTTGGCAGCCATTTTGCTGCTGATGTAACAGGCGGCAAAACAGAATAAAGTGCTGCCTACAGTTTGCTTTTATGATAAAAATGCTTATATTTGCAACTAAAGTAAAGATTCAGTTGCAATAATAGCACACAACACGTAAAACCTATGAGCGATATAATACAACTGTTGCCCGATTCAGTGGCCAATCAGATTGCGGCAGGCGAGGTGATACAGCGTCCCGCAAGCGTCATTAAGGAACTCGTCGAGAACTCCATCGATGCCGGAGCTACGTCCATCCAGGTGGTGTGCGTTGACTCCGGACGCACCTCAATACAGGTTATCGACAACGGCAAGGGCATGTCCGAGACCGATGCCCGGCTCTCGTTCGAGCGCCATGCTACAAGCAAGATACGCAAGGCCGACGACCTCTTCAATCTGCATACGATGGGATTTCGAGGCGAGGCGCTCGCTTCGATAGCAGCCGTGGCACAGGTGACGCTCAAGACACGCATGGCAGACGACGACCTGGGCACACAGTTGTCGCTGGCAGGGTCGCGTTTCGTATCGCAAGAGGCTTGCTCGTGCGCCGTAGGCAGCAATTTCCTCATCGAAAACCTATTCTACAACGTTCCAGTGAGGCGCAAGTTCCTCAAGTCGAACGCCACCGAGCTCAACAATATCGTCACGGCTTTCGAGCGTATAGCCCTCGTCAATCCCGACGTGGCATTCTCGCTCTACAACAACGACAACGAACTCTACAACCTCAAGGCCTCTGGCTTGCGCCAGCGCATAGTCGACGTGTTCGGCAAGAAAATCAACCAGCACCTCCTGCCCATAGATATTGACACCACGATGTGCAAGCTCACGGGATTCATAGGCAAACCCGAGTCGGCACGACGCAAGGGAGCGCGCCAGTACTTCTTTGTCAACGGCCGCTACATGAAGCATCCCTACTTCCACAAGGCGGTGATGGCAGCCTACGAACGACTCGTACCCGAGGGCGACCAGGTGCCGTATTTCATCTACTTCACCGTCAAACCCGAAGACATCGACGTAAACATACACCCCACCAAGACCGAAATCAAGTTTGAGAACGAACCCACGATATGGCAGATACTTGCCGCAGCCGTGAAGGATGCGGTCGGAATGTTCAGCGATGTGACAGCCATTGAGTTCGACACCGAGGGCCAACCCGACATTCCGGCACTCGGAACCATGGACGAAGTACGTGCCCCCAAACTGCAATACAATCCCTCGTACAATCCATTCAACGAACCCTCGCCACGACGCTCGGCTCCATCAGAGTGGGAAAGCATGTTCGAAGGACTCGAAAGCAGCTCTTCGCGCCAGCGCCAGACATCGCTTTTTGATGGCGGCAACGACATGATATTAGGCTCAAAAGCCAATCGCAGCATCACCGATACAATGCCCGACATACCCGACCTGCAGCCCGTTGCATCGGCAGCCAGCGTCGCTCCTAATCCCGAACCCGTCCCGATAGCATCCCGAATGACCGCTACAGACGAACCGTCGTCGCCGTCGTCGTCGCCCATAGAGGACAAGTCGCCCGTACATTATCAATATAAGGGGCAGTACATAATGACCGCCGTGAAGTCGGGACTCATGATTATAGACCAGCATCGTGCCCACATGCGCATACTCTACGAGCGTTATACCGAGCAGATCAACGCCAACAAGTCAGCCACACAGAAGCTGATGTTTCCCGAATCGGTACAGTTCGCCCTGTCGGAAGACGTGGTCATGCAGCAGCTGTTGCCCGATCTGAAGTCGGCAGGCTTCGACATGAGCGAGCTTGGAGGCGGAGTGTACTCCATATGTGGCGTACCCTCGGGATTGGACGGACTTGACTACGTCTCGCTCGTGCAGGATATCGTGGCCTCGGCAGCCGACAATACCAGCTCAGCGCTCGACCATGCCACCCACACCGTAGCCCTATGCCTGGCACGAAGCGCAGCCGTGGCATACGGACAGGTACTCGGCAACGACGAGATGGAGAACATCGTAAACGACCTCTTTGCCTGCTCCAACTTCAATTACGCCCCCGACGGCAGCAAGATACTCTCCATTCTGAAGCAGACCGAAATACAGCGCATGCTCGGATAGGCCGTAATCGGCATAAACCATAAGAAATATTGACAAGCATAATGACACAAACATACACAATGGCATAAAATATTAACATACAATCAGATAAAAACTTCAGCTAAACTGTTCGTTATTTATCTTTTTTAGCCATAATGACAATATTTTCGTCAAAATAGTGCGGTTATTTAGTTTTTATTAGTAACTTTGCCGAAAAATAAGGGGGTATAATGCCCTTTAGCTAAATTTCAATAGGAAAAATTGATATATAATTTGATTGTTAAATAATAAAGGTTATGAAAAAGTTATTTATTGTTTTGGCAATGTGTGGTCTCACAATGGGCTCAATGGCTCAGGAGACAACAGATCCTGTACAGAAGTACAGCGTTGCAACAAACTCATTCTGGAGCAACTGGTTTATTCAGGTAGGTGCTGATTGGAACGCATTCTACTCAAACGAAGAGCATGGACAGGGTCTTGCACGTAGTCCGTTCAAGAGCTTCCGCGCAACTCCGGGCTTCTCATTGGCTATCGGTAAGTGGTTTACACCGGGTCTTGGTCTTCGCACTAAGTTCTCTGGCGTTTGGGGCCGCACTGTAGTAGACGAGAACAAGTACTCTAACAAGACTTGGACACTCAACGAGAACGTTCTCTTCAACCTCAGCAACATGATCTACGGCTACAACCCGACACGCGTTTGGAACTTCGTTCCTTTCGTAGGTGCAGGTATCAACCGTAACTGCGACGCCAACACTTACGCTATGAACCTCTCTGCAGGTATCCTCAACACATTCCGCGTAAGCAAGCACGTAGGAATCCACCTCGAGCTCGGCTGGAACTGGGCTGAGTCCGACTGCGACGGCGTTACATACGGCAACTACGGTGGCCGCGTTTGGGACAGCCACGACAACAAGCTCTACGCTGAGCTGGGTCTTACATTCAACCTTGGCAAGGCTACTTGGGACAAGACTCCTGACGTAGACGCTATCAAGGCCCTCTCACAGAGCCAGATCGACGCCCTCAACGCACAGCTCAATGACGCTAACGCTGAGAACGCTCGCCTGAAGAACCTCCTCGCTCAGAAGAAGGATGAGCCAGCTCCTGTTGCTAAGAACTACAGCAACACTCCGATGTCTGTATTCTTCAACATCAACAAGGCAACTGTAGCTTCACGTAAGGACCTCGTTAACATCAAGTCACTTGCTGACTTCGCTAAGGAGAACAACTCTAACCTCGTTGTAACAGGTTATGCTGACAGCGCTACAGGTTCTGCAGCTTACAACCAGAAGCTCTCTGAGCGTCGTGCTGAGACCGTAGCTAACGAGCTCGTTAAGATGGGTGTTAGCCGCGACAATATCTCTACAGAAGGCAAGGGTGGTGTTAAGGACCTCTCACCGGTTTCTTACAACCGTCGTGCTACTGTTAAGCTCGCCGACTAATCAGCAATGCTTGGCGATTGCATAGGTAATCGTAAAAAAACAAACAATATGGGTGCTTTCCGCAAGGAAGGCACCTTTTTTTATGTCCTTAGGCTTTATAAAAGGTTGGTTTACGCTCCATAATTGAAAAAAGATATGTAAATTTGCGTAAAATAAATCAACATTCGAATGAGATACTTACAAAAGATGCGCCGATTTGCGGCTCTCGTGTGCGAACCGTTGCGTTGCAATGCCCCGTTTTTCGTGTTCATGTATGTCCTTGGATGTATATGTGCCTGGGCGACATTGCCCGATGTTCGTGGAGCACATCTGTACAAGAACCTGTACCCCGAACTCTTTCTCGATGTCTATGTGCTTGCCTTGGTGCTCACGTTGCTGCCCCGTCGTGTGCGCCCATGGGTGCGTGGCATATTCTATTTTATATTGTATGCGGTAGCGTTGGTCGACGTCTATTGCTTTGTCAAGTTCCATTCGTCGCTCACCCCAACCATGCTGCTCCTCGTAGGCGAAACTGACTCGCGCGAAGCAGGTGAGTTCTTGCGCTCATGTGTGTCGCCCGACATATTGTTCAGCAACGTGGGATGGGTGGTGTTGCTTATGTTCATACATCTGCTTGTAGCGTTGCAGTTGCGCTTTCCTCACTTCGTACCGAAGAACTGGTGTCGTTTGTTCAGGTCGTTGCTCGACCGTTTCGGGCTGATGCTTAAACGGGTGCGCATCGTTAGTCAGTTGGCAGTACTCATATTGCTTGTAGTTTCAATACAAGATAGCGCCCACAACAAGGCAGCCTTCGTCAAGCTGATGTCGGGCCGTACTATCGGCGAAGTGGAGCATACGCTTACCGAGAAGGACAAAGCCAACCTTTACCAACCTATCTACCGTCTGGCATTCAGCCTTTACGCCAATACGCTCACCGCAAAGCAGGTAGACCGCCTTGTAGCGAGGGTTGATAAGGCGCGCGTGGATTCATGTTCGTTCCGCTCGCCAAACATAGTTCTCATCATAGGCGAGAGCTACAACCGCCACCATTCGGCACAGTATGGCTACTGCATGCCTACAACGCCACGCCAGCAGAAGCTCGAGAAGCAGGGTCGACTTGTGAAATATACCGCCGTAGTGAGCCCCTGGAACCTCACGAGTTTCGTCTTCAAGCACATCTTCTCGCTCTATACTGTAGGCGACAAGGGCGAATGGTGCGACTATCCGTTGTTCCCTGCCGTGTTCCGCAAGGCAGGTTATCATGTCACATTCATCACAAACCAGTTCCTACCGAAAGCCGGTGAGGCGGTGTACGACTTCAGTGGCGGATTCTTCTTGAACAATCCGAAGCTGAGTGCGGCACAGTTCGACACCCGCAACACCAAGTTGCACGAGTTTGACGAAGATCTGCTCAAGGATTACGACGAACTTAAGGGTCAGAACGGCGACAACAACCTCATCATTTTCCACCTTTTGGGTCAGCATGTGGCCTATCGCCAGCGCTCACCGAGAAATCGCAAGCACTTCCACGGCGATGATTACAAGGAACTGAAGCCCAATCTCAACGCCCGCGAGCGCCAGATACTCGCCGACTACGACAATGCCATACTCTACAACGACTCAGTCGTGACCGAGATAGTGAAGAAGTTTGAGAACGACGACGCCATCGTCATCTACGTTCCCGACCACGGCGAGGAGTGTTATGAGGGCGATATGCACTTCTTCTGTCGCATGCACTCAGCCAAGGTAGACGCCCGTCTGGCTCACGCCGAATTTGATATACCTATGTGGATATGGTGTTCGCGCAAGTACATACGCCGCCGTCCGGAAATATTCCGGGAGATAATGTCGTCGCGCAATCGTCGTTATATGACCGACGCGTTGCCCCACATGCTACTCTATCTTGCCGGAATATCGTGTCCCGAATATAAGGAACGACTCAATCTGCTGTCGCCCCATTATGACGAGACACGTCCGCGAATACTCAAGAATTCAGCCGATTACGACAAGTTGAATTAGGAATTAGGAGTTACGAATTAGGAATTTGTCGGCTGTGCCGATTACGAATTAAGAATTAAGAATTTCGTAATTCACAATTCCAAACTCGTAATTCCTAAATAGAACAACTCGTAATTCGTAACTCCTAATTCGTAACTCATAAATAGAATAACTCGTAATTCGTAACTCCTAATTCGTAATTCATAAATAGAATAACTCTTAACTCGTAACTCCTAATTCGTAATTCAAGAATATGCTCACACGTACAGAATGTTCCGCATTGCGTGGACTCGCCATCATAGGAATCTTCCTTCACAACTATTGCCATTGGCTTGGCTTTGCTGTGAAGGAGAACGAATACACGTTCACTATATCGAAGAGTTCGCAGCTCATTCAGGCTATTATGTCGCCCGACTGGAATCTGCCTGTCCATCTGCTCTCGTTCTTCGGCCATTACGGCGTGCCCGTGTTCCTGTTTTTGTCAGCCTACGGACTCGTGATGAAGTATGAGAACCGTGGCGGACGCAAACCGTCAGCCAGGCAGACCGCCTTCCTGCCCTTCGTAGGCCACCATTACGCGAAGCTTTTCAAGATGATGATAGTAGGATTTGTCATCTTCACAATGGTAGATGCCATCACTCCGGGCCGTCACAACTATCACGTGATGGACATACTGGGCCAGTTGTTCATGTTCAACAATATGATGCCCGACCCCGACCACGTCATCTGGCCCGGTCCGTACTGGTTCTTCGGACTCATGATGCAGCTCTACATAGTCTATCGTCTGCTGCTTTGGCGCAAGGGCGACATCTTCCCGTTGCTGCTGATAGTGGCATGTTGGGCTATGCAGGCTTTCTGCGATCCCGAGGGCGACACCCTAAACCGTGTGCGCTACAACTTCATGGGCGGCGTGCTTCCGTTCTGTGCCGGACTGCTCTACGCCCGTCATGCCAAGCCGATGAGCCATGCCTTCTGGGTGACGCAGACCATAATAAGCGTAGTGCTCGTCTTCTTCTTCAGCTTCAACTTCCAGTTGTGGCTGTGGGCACCGCTCTTCGTGTGCTCAGCATCGGTAGGAATAGCCAAGCTCACGCCTGCCAAAATCAACAAGTGGATAGCCTGGATGGGAGGCATATCAGCCGCCCTCTTCGTGCTTCACCCCATCACTCGCAAGATATTCATACCCATATCGCGCCACGGCGACGTATATACAGGCTTGCTGCTGTATGTAGTTGCGTCGATAGCTTTGGCATGGTTCTATCATAATTTCAAGTTGCGCAATGAAGATACCCGACATTGAATTAGGTAACATATCACGCTTTCGTGCCGAGCAGATGGGAGCCGCGATGCTCTTCGTCATACTCTTTCACGTTGCACTCGACCGTGGCGACCCGTTCTACGGATTGCGTCGGTGTGGCAATGTGGGTGTCGACATATTCCTCTTTTTAAGTGGAGTGGGGCTGTGGTTCTCGTGGGTGAAGACGCCCGACGTGCTTCGGTTCTACCGTCGTCGCCTCTTGCGCATCGTGCCGACATGGATTGTCGTTGCCACGGCGTTCTATCTGCCCGACTATCTTGGTGCGCGCCGCTTCTCGCGCAGCCTTGTCGACCTCATAGGCGACATCACCATCAACTGGGATTTCTGGCTTCACGACGAGCTGACGTTCTGGTATGTGCCAGCCATTATGGCACTTTACCTTGTGGCACCGTGGTATATGCGGCTCGTGCAGAGCCGTCCCGTCTACCGATGGTTGCCGTTGCTGATGGTGATATGGTGTGTTATGGTGCAATGGGTGCTGCCCATACACCATGCCGTGGGCCATATAGAGATATTCTGGAGCCGTGTACCCATCTTCTTTATAGGCATCAACTTCGGCGAAATGGTTCGTACGCGCCGGCAGTTGCCCGGTGAAGCCGTGTGGCTGCTGCTCATCACGTTCCTCATGACGTTCGGCACGTGTCTCTATCTGGAGCAAGTGCGCCACGGACATTTCCCCCTCTTCGTAGAGCGTATGCTCTACATACCCTTCACGGTGTGTACCGTTCTGGTGATGAACCGCATCTTCCGCCGCATGCCGCAATGGGTCAACAGCTCGTTCCGGTTCGTCGGAGCGTTGAGTCTGGAGGCTTATCTCATCCACATCCACTTCGTGCTTGTGTATGTTCAGCCCTATCATCTGGGCTATTGGCTCACCTTCCTCGTCACCGTAGCCATAACGCTGCCCATAGCATGGCTTCTGCAGCGACTCATAGGACTGCTGACGGCAAGGCTATAGACCACAATGGTCGTGATAATAGACAACAATTCAAAAAAAACTGACATATATGATAAAGAGCATCCTGCGCCTTACGCGCCCCAAGCAATGGATAAAGAACATGTTCGTCTTTATCCCCATGTTTTTCGGTGGCGAACTGTTCGACCTGCACAGCGTGTGGCTTGCCGTGCTGACGTTCTTCGCCTTCAGTCTGGTTGCATCGTCGATATACTGCTACAACGACATTGTCGATATTGATGCCGACCGCAATCATCCCGTGAAGTGCCTGCGTCCGATAGCATCGGGCGAAGTTAGCATACGCCTGGGTTATATACTCATGACGCTGACGTTCTGCCTCGGCATGGGCGTATTGCTCCTGCTGCCCCCCGAAGTGATGAGCCAGGTCATGGCAGTCATCGTGTTCTACTATGTGCTCAACCTCGCCTATTGCTCCAAGCTCAAGCAGTTTGCCATACTCGACGTGTGCATCGTGGCATTCGGTTTTGTGCTGCGCATACTGGCGGGAGGCTTTGCCTGCGAGCTGGCTCTGAGCAACTGGATAGTCATAATGACCTTCCTGCTCACGTTGTTCATGTCGTTTGCCAAGCGTCGCGACGACGTGTTGCGCATGAATTCCACCGGCGAGGCGCCACGCAAGAACACCGTGCGCTACAATCTAACGTTCATCAACCAGGCCATAACCATCACCGCCTCCGTGACGCTCGTGTGCTATATCATGTATTGCGTGTCGCCCGAGGTGAGCGAGCGTTTTGATACGCCCTACCTATACCTTACGTTCGTCTTCGTGCTGTTGGGCCTGCTGCGCTACATCCAGATAGCCGTGGTCGACGAGAAGAGCGGCGACCCCACCAAGATAATCCTGCGCGACCACTTCTCGCAGATTATCGTAGTGGCATGGCTGCTGTCGTTCCTCCTTATGATATACGTGATATGATGCGCCGGCTGTATCTGTTCGACTTCGACGGGACGCTTACCTCCGCCGACACCCTGCTGTGCTTCATACGCTATGCCTGCGGAACGTGGCGCTTCCTGATAGGTTTTGCGCTGTTCAGTCCGTTGCTGGTGCTCATGAAGCTTGGCCTTTATGCCAACTGGCGAGCCAAGCAACACCTCTTTGCTTGGTATTTCCGAGGGATGAAAGCCAGCGATTTCGACGACGTGTGCCGCCGTTTTGCCGCCGACAACCATAGTCTGCTGCGCCCGAAGGCGCTCGAAAAGCTGCGTCACGTGTTCGGGCAGGGCTCGACAGTGGCAATAGTCAGCGCAAGCATCGACAACTGGGTGCGCCCGTTCTTCTATCAACTGACGGCGCACAGCGTTTCTGATTTCCGTGTCATAGGCACCAAGGTGGAGGCCGACAGCAACGGCAGACTCACCGGACGCTTCCTCACCAACAACTGCTACGGCCCCGAGAAGGTGCGGCGTGTGCTTGCCGAGTATCCCCAACTTGCCGCCCAACGCTCCTCGTATGTCGTTGAGGCATATGGCGATAGCCGTGGCGATAAGGAGCTGCTCGCCTTTGCCGACAACGCTTTCTATCGTCCGTTTCAATAGCCCAAATCCACCTCCATTCCAAAAGGACTCGTTTTGCCCTGTAAAAGGACTCGTTTTGCACAGCAAAAGGACTCCTTTTGAGTGCCAAAAGGGCCCCTTTTGAGAGCCAAAAGGACTCCTTTTGAAACACCGGGCGATTTCATCTGCCAATCCGAAGCGTTTTAATCGGTCTGTCATGGTTGCAATATAGATAAGTAACAGTTCGGAATTATCTTTACATATATAGGAGGAAGTCAAAACTCATACAATGCGGGCTGAAAGCCCAATGACATTCATAGCCCAGGGCAACGCCCTGGGTAAACGGATACAAAGCCGAACAACGCGCCCTGTAAGGGCAACTGTAAAAACAATGGGATATTAAAGTTGCCCTTACAGGGCGCATTATCGGTAAATGCCTTATACCCAGGGCGTTGCCCTGGGCTATGGAGGAAATTGGGCTTTCAGCCCGCTTTTGTTTTACTCTTGCCATATCCTCCTATAGAAAGTCGCTCATATATAAAAATAAAAAAGGAAAAATACTTATTATAATAAGATAATGTGTAAGGAAATCCAACATAAGTCAGACGGAAAGATGGGCGAGGTGTTGCGCTTCGCCGTTGTCGGCGTCATAGCCACGCTGATACAGTATGGAGTGTATTTCGTGCTGGTGCTGTGGCTCATCCCAACGCTTGCCATGACCATAGCCTATGCCGTCAGCTTCGCCTTCAACTTCGTTGCCTCCACACGCTACACGTTCCGTGTCAAGGCTTCGGCACGTCGTGGAGCCGGTTTCGCCCTAAGCCATGCCGTCAACTATGTGCTGCAGATGCTCACGCTCAATCTCTTCATCTGGCTGGGACTGTCCAAGCAATGGGCACCGATACCGATGTTTGCTGTCTGCGTACCCGTCAACTTCGTGCTGGTGAGATACTTTTTAAAGGTAAAAAAGTAAAAAGGTAAAAGAGTAAAAAGGTGAAAGAGTAAAAGAGTAAAAAAGTAAAAAAGCTACAATTTAGATATTGATATGAATATAAAAGACAACCCCTTAGTTAGAATATTCACGTCGCTCTTCCGCATAAAGCGTGAGGAACGCGCATTAGCAATAGTGCTGTTGCTGGTGTTTTTGGCATTGGATGCGCTCGTCGTATGCAAGTATTACGACGTGTTCACACCGCTCAACGCCCACTATTGGCATCTGTTCATATCCAAGTTCCACATTTCGGGCTTCGACCCCATCACCTATTCGGTGGTGAGCGATTGGACGGCAGGCTACAATGTCTACCGCCATCCGCTGCTGGCGTTCTACATGTACGTGCCCTATCTTGTCAATCAGGCGCTGATATGGGCTACGGGCATCAACTGCGCCATATTCATCGTCACAGCCATACAGCTGTTCTCGGCTTTCTATGCAGCCATTTTCTTCTATCGCATTTGCCGTGAGATAGTGGGCGTGAGCCGCACCGACTCAACGCTGCTTACGTTCTTGCTCTTCGGTTTCGCCTTCGTGATGCTCTCGTCGATGGTGCCCGACCACTTCATCATATCCATGATGCTGTTGCTGCTTGCCCTCTACGTCAGCGGAAAGCTGATGATACGCCGCCGCAAGCTCACCATCTGGCAGTCGGCACTCTACTTCTTCCTCACCGCCGGAACGTCGCTCAACAACGGACTGAAGATATACTTGTCCGACCTTTTCGTCAACGGATTCCGTATATTCCGCCCCAAGTTCCTCTTCCTCGCCATCCTTCTGCCTGCCGCACTCACATGGGGAGCGGCACGCATGAGCTACGACCATATCGTATGGCCGCGTGATGTGGCAGCCAAGGCGGCACGCGCCAAGGCCAAGGCAGCCAAGGAGGCTAAGAAGAAGGCTGAAGCTGCCGAGCGACACCGCCAGGATTCCATACGCATAGCGTCGTTCACGCTGGAGCAGATGGATTCGTTGCGCCGCGATTCGGTGCAGCGCGACTCCATAGCCAAGGCAAAGCCGAAGCCTGTGCGTCGCCGCAAGAACGGCAAACCCATTGCCAATGGCGAGTTCATAGGCTGGACCGACATCACGACGTCGCGCTCGGAGTCGATTGTCGAGAACCTGCTGGGCGAGTCGATACAGCTCCATCAGGACTATGTGCTGGGCGATGTGCTCAAGTCGCGACCAATGATTGTAAGCTACAACCACTGGTACAACTATGCCGTTGAGGCTGTCATAGCCCTCCTCTTCGTGCTGGGAGTGTGGGCAGGACGCCGCTCGCGCTTCATGTGGCTTGTCATGTCGTACTTCGCACTCGACATGGTGCTGCACATAGGATTGGGATTTGGCATCAACGAGGTGTACATCATGTCGGCACACTGGATTTACGCCATACCGATAGCCGTTGCTTTCCTGCTCAAGAACGTAGGTCGCCGCCGCTATCAGCTTGCCCTGAAGGGCGTGCTGGCATTGCTCGCCTTGTGGCTGTGGGCGTGGAACGTCACGCTCATTGTGGGCTATCTGTATTAGCAGCCCGCACCTTATACATTATATATATACGCAGCTCTGCAGCTGCCGAATACTTCTTGCATAAATGTCGACAACCATGCTGATAAGAAAAGAAGAACGCCCCGTGGCACTCGTTGCCGCCTTAGTGTTCACCGTGCTCAACGCATTGCTCATATACGCCCACTACGATTCGTTCACGCGAGGGGCGCACGTGGGCTTCTGGTCGATGTTCTACAACCACCTGAATATGTCGGGCTACGACGTCTTCTCGCTGATTTTCATTTCGTGCATGCGCCTGCATTGGAACTCGTTGCGCCATCCGCTCTTCGTACTTCTGCTGCTGCCGCTCTACTGGATCAACCATCTGCTCATGCCACCGACCGAGTTCAACTTCGCACCGTTCCTCATGGCGGCGCTGCTCATAGTGTGCGACGTGGCAGGAGCTGTACTTCTGCACCGCATATTGCGCGATATTGTAGGTGCCAACCGCTCGGATGCCGCCCTGCTCACAGCCATGTTCTACGGCATAGCGCACGTGACGGTGGCAACGATGGTGCCCGACCATTTCGCACTGTCGCTGCCTCTGCTTCTGCTTACGCTATACGTTACAGGCAAGCACTTGCTTCGTGGCACACGCATGCCGCTGTGGCAGTCGGCTCTTCTGTATTTCTTCACCGCCGGCGTAACGCTCACCAATGGCGTTAAGGTGGCGCTGGCAGCATGGATAGCCAACGGAAAGCGCGTGTTTTCGGTGCGCAGCATACTGTCGTTCGTAGTGCCAACGCTCATACTTGGAGCCGTCTATGTGGCTACGCAGAGCCTTATCATAGCCCCGCAGGAGCGTAGCATCAAGCGCATTGAGGCGCATGTGGCCAAGAAAGATCCTGCACGTATAGAGCGGTTGAAGAAGCACGACGAGTTCGTGCGCCGTCAAAACGGTGAGGCTATGACCAAGAAGGTGCCCCTGCTTGAGTGGAGCGACATGACCACTTCGCGCTGGCAGTCGGTGGTAGACAATCTCATGGGCGAGTCGTTGCAGCTGCATCGCGACCATCTTATGGAGGACGTGCAGCAGACGCGCCCCGTATTCGTGGGCTATCGCTCATTTATTAATTACGTCGTTGAGGCTGTGCTCGTGCTCCTGCTCATAGTGGGTGCGTGGGTGGCGCGCCGCGAACGCTTCTTCCTCGTGGTCGCTTCGTGGTTTGCTTTCGACATGATGATGCACTTAGGGTTCGGTTTCGGACTTAACGAGGTGTACATCATGACCGCCCACTGGGCTTTCATATTCCCCATCGGAGCCGCCTATATGTTGCGCCGTAGCCCCTCGGGAGCGCTGCGCCTGCTCGTGGCGGCCCTCACGGTGTGGCTTTGGGCGTGGAACGGAACAATCATCGTCGGCTATCTGCTGTAGCCCTTCAGCCTATACGTGTATATTTCAGGCACAGCCTGTATAAATAGTGATAGATAAAACTATGCGAATCTTACATCTGATAACCCATTTTGACCTTGGCGGAGCCGAACGTGTCGCCGCCAACATAGCCGCGTCTACGAGCGAAGGTATGGAATATCATGTCGCTGAGATACTGCGCGGACGTTCAGACTACACCCCCAAGTTTCTCTCGGAGCTGCGCGCCGCCGGCGTGAAGTGCCACCGTTCGTGGATGCCCGACATCAGTTGGCACTTCCTTGTGGAACGTATTGCAGCCCTGCTGTTCCCCCTGCGCATGCTGTATATTATGCTGCGACTGCGCCCCGACGTCATACACACCCACACCGAGACCCCAGATCTGGCTCTGTACGTGTGCGTCAGACTCATGCCGTGGCTCTTTCGCCATACACGCATAGTGCGCACCATACACAATACGAGGCTCTGGACCGGACTGCCACGCACAGCCCGCTGGGTGGAACGTATGTTCATAAAGCGTCAGTCTAACGTAGCCATATCCGATTCGGTGCGCGACGCCTATGCCGGACGTTTCGGCTCGGAGCCGCCGATAATACATAATGGAGTGGGCGAGGTGCCCCAGCAGCCATGGACGCAGCTGCATCCGGGCAAGGTGAACATCCTCTTTGCCGGCCGACTCGAACCGCAGAAGGGCGTGAACGTGCTTTGCGACGTGCTGCGCATGATGTCTGCCGACCAGCGTTTCTTCTTCACCATAGCCGGCGACGGCTCCCAACGCCCACTCGTGGAGCACACTCTGGCAGGCGGCGAAACCGGACTGCCGCTCACTAACGCCCGTCTTCTTCCGCCTATATACTCACTCCCTTCATATTTGGCATCGTTCCACTATCTGTTTATGCCCTCGGTATTTGAGGGACTGAGCATGCTCTCGATGGAGGCAAGCATCAATCGTCTGCCCGTCATAGCCAACGACGCTCCCGGACTGCGCGATACGCTGCCCCCCGACTGGCCCCTTATGGCACACGGCAATGCCCTGGACGACTATCGCCGCATCTTCGAGCGCCTTTGCGACGACGCTTTCCGCACCCGAATAGCCGACAAGGCACAGCAGTATGCACGCCTTAATTTCTCCATACGCAGCATGCAGCAACGATACGAGGAGTTTTATCTCATCCCGAAACGATAAGCGCAAATGTTCGGGTTTCATAACATTTAACTCCATAAAGACAAGAAAATCAACCAAAAAAGCGTAACTTTGCATCCTATAGTGAATTTAGGACAGATATCAGAATAACAAAATAAAGAAAAAATGGCACAAGAAGACGTTTTCAAGAAAATTGTGAGTCATTGCAAGGAGTATGGTTTCGTATTCCCAAGCAGCGAAATCTATGACGGTCTGGGCGCAGTATATGACTACGGACAGAACGGCGTTGAGCTTAAGAACAACATCAAGCAATACTGGTGGCAGAGCATGGTGCTCCTCCACGAGAACATCGTGGGCATCGACTCAGCCATATTCATGCACCCTACTATATGGAAGGCCAGCGGACACGTTGACGCTTTCAACGACCCACTCATCGACAACCGCGACTCAAAGAAGCGCTACCGTGCCGACGTTCTCATCGAGGATCAGATAGCAAAGTATGATGAGAAGATTGAGAAGGAGATTGCCAAGGCACGCAAGCGTTTCGGCGACTCGTTCGACGAGGCTCAGTTCCGTGCCACCAACGCACGCGTTATAGAGCACCAGCAGAAGCGCGACGCTCTGCACGAACGTTATACCAAGGCTATGCAGGGTCCGGATCTTGCCGAGCTGAAGCAGATTATCGAGGACGAGGAAATCGTCGACCCCATCAGCGGCACCAAGAACTGGACCGACGTACGCCAGTTCAACCTCATGTTCTCTACCGAAATGGGTTCTACTTCTGAAGGCGCAATGAAGGTATATCTGCGTCCTGAGACTGCTCAGGGCATCTTCGTCAACTATCTCAACGTTCAGAAGACTGGCCGTATGAAGATTCCTTTCGGTATCGCTCAGATTGGTAAGGCTTTCCGTAACGAGATTGTTGCACGTCAGTTCATCTTCCGTATGCGCGAGTTTGAGCAGATGGAAATGCAGTTCTTCGTTCAGCCAGGCACCGAACTCGAATACTTCCAGAAGTGGAAGGAGACCCGTATGAAGTGGCACCAGACTCTCGGCTTCGGTGCAGAGAACTACCGTTTCCACGATCACGAGAAACTTGCCCACTACGCCAACGCCGCTACCGACATCGAGTTCCGCATGCCGTTCGGATTCAAGGAGGTTGAGGGCATTCATAGCCGTACAAACTTCGACCTCTCACAGCACGAGAAGTTCTCTGGTCGCTCAATCAAGTACTTCGACCCGATGACCAAAGAGTCGTACACTCCGTATGTAATTGAGACCTCAATAGGCGTTGACCGCATGTTCCTCAGCATCATGTGCCACTCTTATCGTGAGGAAAAGCTCGACAACGGAGAGACCCGCGTCGTTCTGCTTCTGCCTCCTGCACTCGCTCCGACGAAGTTGGCTGTGCTCCCACTCGTAAAGAAAGACGGACTGCCAGAGAAGGCTCGCGAGATAGTGAACAACCTCAAGTTCCACTTCAACACTCATTATGATGAGAAGGACACTATCGGTAAGCGCTATCGTCGCCAGGATGCAGTCGGAACTCCTTACTGCGTGACTGTCGACTATGACACTCTGAAGGACAATACCGTTACTCTTCGCTTCCGCGACACTATGGAGCAGGAGCGTGTAAGCATCGATCAGCTTCAGAGCATCATCGAGGACAAGGTGAGCATCACCAGTCTCCTCAAGAAATTACAGTAATATAAAGAATGAAGAAATTTAATATTTTCGCACTCTCGGCGCTCGTAGCGGTTCTCATTGCAGGACTTGCCTCGTGCAGCGAGACATCGGACGAGGTTGAGGAGTATGCCGATTGGCAGAACGTCAACGCTACTTACTTCGACAAGACTTATTCCGAGGCTAAGAAGAAGGCTGATGCCGGTGACGCAAGCTGTAAGGTTTTGCGCGCTTACAACATTGACGAGAAGGTGGCAACCCACTCTTACGACCATATCGTCGTGAACGTGCTCAAGGCTGGAAACGGCTCGGGATGCCCGCTCTATACCGACTCTGTGAAGGTACACTACAGTGGACGACTGCTGCCTTCTGCCAGTTATCCCAACGGCAAGGTGTTCGACCAGTCGTGGACAGGCGATTACGACCTCACAACAATGATGCCTGTGAAGTTTGCCGTGAAAGGTCTTGTCACCGGATTTAGCACCGCTCTGCAGTATATGCACATTGGCGACCGCTGGCAGGTTATCATTCCGCAGCAGTTGGCTTACGGATCGTCAAACACACCGGGTGCAGCTTACTCTACACTCATATTTGACGTGACCCTCGTGGCATACTATCGTGCCAACGATGTTCCAAAATCGGCATCTCGTTCGGACGATGGCAAGACAGCTGAGCCGACCGGTTGCTGGATTTACGAATAGTCTACAAGATCCCGTTTGCTATATATATAATAATGTAAGTGAACGTCCGTAAGTTCAGAGAATTCTGTAGTTGAAGGAAGGATGTAGCCCTTTTGATTCTTATAGGTTCATACCTTAGGATTCAGAAGGGCTACATTTTTTTTTGTATGTCTTTGATCTATATCAAACAGGGGGCTTTGATGTATGTCAAATTGGCTTTTGATGTATGTCAAATCAACCTTAATTTTGTTGTGTGTACGCACACAATACTTTGATTTACATCAAAAATCAGGCGATAAAGGGTAAGAAATGCGTATAAACTCTTGGTTGTGTACGTAAACAATAGTAACTTTGCATCGTCAAAACAAGGGAACCGCGAGGCAACCTCGATAGACAACACATCATGAAGGTATAGAAAATTTGAGAGGTTTAAGGTAAATAGACTATCAGAATATAATTCAAAGAGAAGGTAAAGGATTAGGATGACTTGATAGAAGGTATAAAGATTAGGATGACTTGAGAAGGTAGTAAAGATTAGGATGACTCAGAAGAAGGTAATAAAGATTAGGATGACTTGAAAAGGTAGAAGGTGATTGAGTTCAGATAACAACACAATGATTAGTAAGTATTAGCAAGAAGGTAAAGACAGAAGATTGCATTAAGGGATAACAAGAAGATAGGTAAAGTCAAAGGTAAAGACAGAAGATTGCATAGAAAGGATAACAAGGACAATAGGTAAAGAGAAAGTCAATAGGTAAGAGAAGTCAATAGGTAGAAAGTAAAAGGTATTGGAAGTTAATAGGTTTAATGGTTTTAAAGGTAAAAAGGTTATGTTGATGACAATGATGATGACCCTATTTGCAGCCAGTGCTGCAATAGGAATGTGGGGAGACGGCAACGGTAAATGATCGTTTGTCCTCCCACTGAGGCAAGACGGAGCGCAAGTCAAAACGCAATGAGGTCTGGCTAATTAAATGGGAAAATAATAATTTTAAAATAAGAAGAGGCTGTTTCGGACAATACCGAAACAGCCTCTTTTGCGTGTATGGATATTTTATTAATCCCACAGGTGCGGATCGTCAAGCGACATGACCGAACCCTGGTCGATTTTATTGCCGCCGTCGGGCAGTATTATTTCAACTTTACCGTTGTCTTCGCTGTCGTTGACCACTCCCGATGCAGCTATAGGCATGATTGTGTCGATAGCTATCACCTCTGACTGAGGTGCTGTATATGATTTCTTTTTCATTTTGTTGAGTTGATTTATTGATATCTGTAATTTGTAATGTTAGCTTGCTTAGGCTATGGCGGGGACGCCATAGCCTCCTGTCGTTTGTCGGACACTCTAAGTTTTTGATTATTCAGAGTGCCGTATGCGACGGTAGTTTATTTTACTGCAAACTTCTTTCCGTTCTTGATGTATATGCCCTTGGTCAGCGAATTGCCGTTGACGCGCTGTCCCTGTAGGTTGTATACGGCGTTGTCAGTGGCGTTGCTGTTGTCCATAACGATAGAGTTGATGGCTGTCTCAACGCCCTTGATGCTTATCTTGAGCATTGCGGGGGTGATAGATGCGTTGTCGCTGATGGTGAAGAAGCAGCGGAAAGCCTTGGTCTGAGAGCCTGGATTTACAAACAGAACCTTTCCGCCTTCGGTAACGCCGGCTGCCTTAACGGTGCCGTTGTTGGTTATGTCTGTGGGCGAATAGATTCCCTGGAATGTCACGTCAGCGTTGCCTTCAGTCTTCGGAGCGTCTGCGCTCACTTCCTTACCGTAGAATGTGTAGGTTGTGCCGGCAACAGTAGGCTTGATGAGGTAGGGCACGCCAGCCTCAATGCTTGTAGCGTCAGCGAAGTTAACGGTATTGCCGTTGACAGCATCAAGCTTCTCTACGAGTGTGCCTTCGCCGAAGTTTGCCTTTATCTCTTCCTCGCTTATGGCGAACGGAACGCAAAGAGTGTTCCACTTGTCGGCTACGAGTGTGCGGTTAAGCTTAACGTATGTGTTGTCCAAAGTCTTGAGATTGTTGGCGCTTTCTTCTGCCAAATCAATTACAGGATAGTCGACATAAATCTTGATGCTTGTTGGAGTAGCGTAATCCCATACAACTTGGTCGTTCTTGAATGACACCTTTTGTGAGTTGCCAGTCCATATAATCTTGTCTGATTCTATCTTGTAGTTGCCCTCAGAAGTGCCTTCCAGTCTGTTCATATCGCTACCAACCATTTCTATACGGATGATTTTCCCGTTCTCTACAGTTATATCTGTAGAGCTGCCTCTACCATTGATATGATATTCGTCTGTAGCAAATGAAGCTAATCCAGAATGAATCTTGGCTCCATATTTAGCCATTTCGTCCGATTGAGTAGAGCCATTCAAGATACTTGTATGTCCCTTGTCTTTGCCGGCAACGAATTCAATGCACTTAAAGTTGATATTCTCAACGACATTGTTTACGTTCAGTTCGTAAGAAACTGCGCCTTGTGTGTATTTGTCGTTACCTGCAAATGTTGCAGTAATGGTTGTTGTGCCCCAAGAGTTAAGTGTTACATTGCCGTTTTCGTCCACTCTTGCAACGTAAGAGTTTGAACTTGTGTATGTGACAGGCAAGCTGTTCGGGTTTATGAGTTGTACATATTGCTTAGCCTCATTGCTATTTCCGTTGAAGTCGTCTGTGGCTGATGTTGCAGCGAAAGTGATGCCGTTGTCGCGACGTTGTTTCTTGTAGATTTGTACGGTACCATCATTGTTGTAATAGCCAAAACTTTTACCATTGCTAAAGCTCAGATTCTTTTTCCATGGTCTTTCGTTGTTCTTTACAGTTGCATTTCCGTCTTGAATTATAGAAATGCTGAAAAGGCAATATTTATCTGTTGAAGCCTGCATCTGAACATTCTCGTTAAAACGGCTTTCATATGAAATATACTGACCGTTAAACTTCAGATACCAGTTGCTTCCATTGCTTTCAAGTATGGTTTCGCCCAATCCTTCTGTATATTTGAGAATACCGTCAGTGATAGTAACCTGAACAGGGTCTATTTTTGTACCCTCTGTATTCACAGCTCCCATCGCGTTGGTTCCTGAAGCAATAACAACAATGTCTCCGCTCTTCAGTTCCGAAGCGTCAGTTACGAGTTTGTAGGTGTCACCTTCAGCGGCTTTACCTACCAATGAGCATGCTATCGTCAGCATTGCTACAAACAAAAAACGTAGATGTCTTGTCATAATTAAAATGTTGTTTTTACGATTTTATTATCCTTTTTATATTCTTTGTTCAAGCGTTATAATCCTCTTGAAAAAAAACTGCAAAAACCGACGCTTTTCAAATGTACTCCTTTTGGCTTCTAAAAGGACTCCTTTTGCTCTCCAAAAGGACTCCTTTTGCATCCCAAAAGTACCCCTTTTGCAATGCAAAAGGACTACATTTTTCGGAGCACTGTTATTTCGTCGTAATTACACTGTTTTAATATCTAATATTTATTGACGTGCAAAGTTAATCAAAAAAAGCCATTAAGCGATAATTTTCGGTCGCTTAATGGCTCTTTATCAACGGAATATGGCGTTAGTGTGGACGTTTTAGACCATCTTTAACGCCTTATTTGCAAATGTTTTAATTGTTTTATCTGCGTGCGCAGCAGCCTGCTTTGGCGAGATGCCATGCCTCGCGCACCCACAGCACGAGGCTCGAACCGATGATGATTGTCCCCCAATCCTTCAGCGAGAGGCTCACCACGTTGAAGAAGTCTTGCAGTATCGGAGTCTCCACCATCAGCACCTGTCCTGCGAATATTATCACAACGATGGTGAGCAGACCCTTGCATCCGCCGAAGTGGAGCGCCGAACGTCCCGTCTCGAAGGCTCGCGCGTTGAACAGATAGAAGAAGTGGGTCATGACGAATATGGTGAACAGCAGCGTCAGTTCGTATGCCGTGAGGTGTCCCTCGGTCCAGAACGTCAGCGTGCCGAAGCCTGCGAAGAGTTGCAGATAGTTGAGCGAGAGCATGTCGCTGAGGCTGTCTACATCGGTATGCTTGAACACCAGCAGGAAGAAGAACAGCAACACGAAGAACAGTGCGCCCACTCCTACAATCTCGCCGTACATGGGGCGTGTGAGGATGAAGGCGTGGCGGTCGCGCGGACGGTCGTGCATTACGCTCTCCGACGGCGGCAACGACGCCAGAGCCATGGCTGCGAAGGTGTCCATAATCAGATTTATCCACAGCATCTGCGTCACCGTGAGCGGCGACTCGGTGCCCATGAAGGCTCCGATGAGCACTATCAGACAAGCCGTAACGTTGACGGTGAGCTGGAAGAGCAGAAATCTCTGTATGTTCTGATACAACGAGCGTCCCCACATCACAGCTTTGCCGATAGATGAGAACGAGTTGTCGATGATGGTAATGTCCGACGCCTCCTTAGCCACCGATGTTCCGTCGCCCATCGACAGGCCCACGTGCGCGGCTCGCAGGGCAGGGGCGTCGTTGGTTCCGTCACCCGTCACAGCCACAACCTGGTTGAGTCGTTGCAGCGTTTCGACGAGTCGCTTCTTGTCCATGGGTCGTGCGCGGGCTATAATCTTGAGTTCGGGCACACGCTGTAGCAGCTGTTCGTCGTTCAGGGCGGCAAACTCCGGTCCGGTCATTATGTTGCGGTCGGAGTCGGCGGTGGTCCATAGCCCTATCTGTCTGCCTATCTCACGTGCTGTGGCAGGAGTGTCGCCGGTGACAATCTTGATGTTTATTCCTGCGTCAAGACACTCCTTGATGGCGTCCGGCACATCGCTGCGCACGGGGTCGGCAATAGCTGTTATGCCTATGAAGTGCAGTCGGGTGGCTGTGACTCTGCCGTTGCTGATGGCAACGTCGCCCTTGTCGAGCATCTGGAATGCAAAACCCAGTGTGCGCATGGCGTGGTTCTGATAGTCGAGCAACTGGTTTTCAATGCGTTCACGAGTAGCGCCTTCGCCCATGGTGCGGCACATGGCGAAGACTATTTCGGGAGCGCCCTTGACGTACAGAATACGTCGGCCGGGCATCAGAGCCGAGTCTACCACAGTAGCCATATACTTCCGCTCGGTGTTGAAGGGCAGTTGGTCTATGACGGTAGAACTTTCGCGCAGCTCACGGTAGTCGGTGCCGTGCTCGTAGAGCCACAGCAGCAGCGCGCCCTCAGTAGGATTGCCGAGCACGGAGGGGCAGTCGGGGTCGGTGAAGTCGAGCTGTGCGGTGGAGTTGAGCGCCATTGACTCCGCCACAGCCGAACTCTTTTCGTCGAGTCCGTACAGTTGCAGGCTGTCCACACGCATCTGGTTCTGCGTCAGCGTGCCCGTCTTGTCGGTGCATATCACCGTCGTTGCACCCATGGTTTCGCATGCGTGCATCTTGCGCACGAGATTGTTGGTCTTGAGCATACGTCGCATGCTGTACGCCAGACTCAACGTCACCGCCATGGGCAGGCCCTCGGGCACCGAAACCACAACCAGTGTGACGGCTATCATGAGCGTCTGCAGCAGGTAGGCTATGAACGGCAGCCATTCGAACTGCACGTACGAGGACGAAAGGAAGTACATCAGGATGCGTCCGATGATGATGCCGGCACCTACGCAGTAGCTCAGTTTGGCAACGAGCCGACCCAGTCCGTCAAGCTGTTCGTCGAGCGGAGTCTTCACCGAATTGTCTATCTGCACCGCCTCGAACACCTTGCCCTGCTCCGTATGGTCGCCTATGGCAAGCACGCGCATTATGCCGTGTCCCTCCATCACCTTGGTTCCCTTCATGACGTGGTTGGACGGGAACGTAGCCTGGCTGTCAAACTCGCTTGCAACGGTGGTTTTGGCGCACATAGGTTCGCCTGTCAGCGTCGATTCGTCGACGTTCAGCAGCGTGGCTTCTATCAGTTCGCCGTCGGCAGGAATCTCCTCGCCCGTGTTTATCACCACTATGTCGCCCACAACGACCTCGCGGCGTGGTATCAGGGTCGTGTTTGAATCGCGAATCACCTCCACCGGTTCGTCGTCATTCACCTTGTTGAGTATGGCAAACTCCTTGTCGGCCTGATATTCGAAGTAGAACGAGAGGCCCGTGGCCAGCATTATCGCCACGAAAATGCCCACAGGTTCGAAGAAGACGGTCGGTCCGTCGCCCAGAGCGAAGTATTCGTAGCACGAGATAAGTATCGAGAGCGCGCCGGCAATGAGCAGAATGATGATGAGCGGGTCGCGGAATTTGTCTAAGAATTGTAGCCAAAGCGGAGCCTTGGCGGGCGGAGTGAGCACGTTCTCGCCATACTTCGAGCGGCTCTGGGCAACCTCTCGGGCGGTGAGACCGGTGTAGTGATGTTTGGATTCCATAGTGTTATTGTTGATGTTAACGTTCACAATGTGCAAAGTTATCAATTATATGGCAAAACGAAGCTGACTGAAATGCAAAAAAATATTACGCCCGAAGTTACACGTACATTATATTTTGACTTTTCACTTTTTTTTCGTACTTTTGCGAGTCAACTGAATTTTTATTCCCAACTTACTATAAAAACCCACTACGGCAATATATGGACGACGAGATAAAAGACAACGAAGAGATAAAGAAGGAGAACGTACAGCCCAACGACGAAGCCACTTCAGACAACGACATCGAGTCTGGCGGCGACGACGCTGCTGCCGATACGTCGGCTCCGACCAGTCATTCCGACTATAAGCCGGTGAACCGTTTTGACGCTTCTGCCGTTCATCATCTGAGCGGTATGTATCAGAACTGGTTCCTTGACTACGCCTCGTACGTCATACTTGAACGTGCCGTGCCACACATCGAGGACGGACTGAAACCCGTGCAGCGACGCATCCTGCACTCAATGAAGCGTATGGACGACGGCCGATTCAACAAGGTGGCTAACATAGTGGGCCATACCATGCAGTTCCATCCGCACGGTGACGCCTCGATAGGTGACGCTCTGGTGCAGATGGGACAGAAGGATCTGCTCGTAGACTGCCAGGGTAACTGGGGAAACATACTCACCGGCGACCGTGCTGCGGCTCCACGATACATCGAGGCACGCCTCTCGAAGTTTGCGCTCGACGTGGTTTTCAATCCCAAGACTACCGACTGGCAACTCTCTTACGACGGTCGTAACAAGGAACCGATAACGCTGCCTGCCAAGTTTCCGCTGCTTTTGGCACAGGGAGCTGAGGGTATTGCCGTAGGGCTCAGCTCGAAGATAATGCCGCACAACCTTGTCGAGATATGCGATGCAGCCATTCACTACTTGCGTGGCGAGGAATTCCAGCTTTATCCCGACTTCCCTACAGGCGGATCGGTTGACGTGGCAAAATACAACGACGGCCAGCGTGGAGGCATAATAAAGGTGCGCGCCAAGATAGAGAAGCTCGACCAGAAGACCATCGTGATACGCGAGATACCCTACTCGAAGACTACCACAACGCTCATCGATTCGATACTCAAGGCCATTGACAAGGGAAAGATCAAGGCAAAGAAGGTAGATGACAACACGGCAGCCGAAGTTGAGATTCAGGTTCACCTCGCTCCGGGCGTGTCGAGCGACAAGACCATCGACGCATTGTACGCATTCTCCGACTGCGAGATAAACATCTCGCCCAACTGCTGCGTAATCGAGGACAACAAACCGTGCTTCCTCACCGTCAGCGACGTGCTGCGCCATAGCACCGACACCACAATGGGTCTGCTGCGCAAGGAACTCCTCATACGCAAGGCTGAACTTGAAGAGCAGCTGTTCTTCTCGTCGTTGGAGCGCATTTTCATTGAGGAGCGTATATATAAGGAGAAGAAGTTCGAGCAGTCGAAGTCGCAAGACGAGGTTGTAGCGTTCATCGACTCAAAGCTCGAACCGTTCAAGAACCAGATATTCCGGGTGCCTTCTGCCAAGACTTCGGCTGAGGGCATTGTGGAGCAGGAGATGGTGGAATACACGTTCCACCGCGAAATCACACGCGACGACATTCTGCGACTGCTCGAAATCAAGATGCAGCGCATACTGAAGTACAACAAGGACAAGGCCGACGAACTCATTGCACGCATCAAGGCAGAACTTGCCGACATAGAGTACGACCTCGCCCACATGACCGACGTCACCATACACTGGTTTGAATATATCCGCGACAAGTATGGCAAGGATCATCCGCGACGCACCGAGATACGCAGCTTCGACACCATTGAGGCTTCAAAGGTAGTTGAGGCAAACCAGAAACTCTACATCAACCGACAAGAAGGATTCATCGGAACCGGCCTCAAGAAGGACGAATTCGTGTGCAACTGCTCCGATATTGACGACATTATAGTGTTCTTTAAGGACGGAAAGTACAAGATGGTACGCGCTGCCGACAAGATATTTGTGGGCAAGAACATCCTGCATGTACAAGTTTTCAAGCGCAACGACAAGCGTACTATATATAATGTGGTGTACCGCGACGGCAAGAACGGACCCGCTTACATCAAGCGTTTCTTCGTTCCTACGATGACGGTGGGCAAGGACTACGACCTCACGCAGGGCACTCCGGGCTCGCGTGTGCTCTATTTTACAGCCAATCCCAATGGCGAGGCTGAGGTAATCAAGGTGACTCTCGAAGCCAACCCGAAGCTGAAGCGAATATTCATCGACAAGGATTTCTCTGAAATAGGCATCAAGGGACGCACGTCGAAGGGCAATCTCGTGACGCGAAACCCCATCCACCGCATCGGTCTGAAGAGTCATGGACACTCTACTTTGGGCGGTCGCAAGGTGTGGTACGACCCCGATGTCAACCGACTCAACTACGACGAGCACGGCAGACTGCTCGGTGAGTTCTACGACGACGACTCAATACTCGTCGTTCTCGACGATGGCAACTTCTATATATCAACCTTCGACGCTAACAACCATTATGAGTCGAACATAAAGATAATAGAGAAGTGGGACCCCGACAAGGTGTGGACAGCCGTGCTGTACGATGCCGACAACGACAACAATCTGTATCTTAAGCGATTCCGTATGGAGGCAACCAAGCGCCCGCAGAACTACATCGGCGAGAATCAGGAGAGCCGGTTGGTGCTGCTTACAGATACGGTTTATCCCCGACTGGAGGTTGACTATGCCCCGACTACGGCTCCAGACGGCTCGACCATGCAACGTCCGCCACTCGAAATCGATGCCGATGAGTTCATAGCAGTAAAGGGATTCAAGGCAAAGGGCAAACGTGTGACAACGCTCGAAGTAACCGATGTGAAGGAACTGGAGCCTACACGATTCCCCGAACCGGAAAATGAAGAGGCAGACGACACTGCCGATGAAGAACCCGAAAACCTCGATCCAGATGCAGGCAAGAGCCAGCAGCAGGTGATAGACGAAATGACCGGACAACTCAACATATTTACTGAGAATGCAGATCTTTAAGAACATATTCATTGCCATTGCGCTGCTGTGCAATGGAGGGGCAACGGTTGCTGCACAATCCGATAGCGACTATGTCCCGGATGAGGCTCTGTCAGCCCGCAGCGAGCGCCCGACGCTGAAGACAAACGCCATGATTATAGGCGTAGGAGCAACCAATCTGCTCGACACTTATCTCTCGCCCGAGAAGTATCGTGGCTTGGATGTGCGCTTTCTTTCGCACACTCGTCGCGAGAAGGACTCCACCGTGTGGATCAATCAGTTCCAGCACGAGGGCAACGTGGCTTATGCCGACAATCGTTCGGGCAATGGCGGCGAGATGACAGGAGGCTATACGTTCCGATATTCGCTTCTGCGCAAGTGGAATGTGAGCTTGTGGAGCCATCCGTTGCAGCTCATTGCGGGTGGAACGGCAGCCGGAAACATCGGCATAATATACAATACACGCAATGGCAATAACCCTGCCAATGCGCGCCTTTCGCTGCACATAGAGCCTACCGTGGGCTTCGACTATCCCATAGGACGCCCTAACGGCAAGCGTGGCATTGCCTTTCGACCGGGCGACGCAGCACGTTATCCCGTGGTGTTGCACTACGAAGCCTCGGCACCTCTGTTCGGACTGATGTTCTCACCCAACTACGGACAGTCGTATTACGAGATATTCAACCGTGGCAACTACGACCATAACTGCGTGCCAACGACCATAGGTTCAACCCCGTCGTTGCGCCAGATGCTGACGATCGACTTCCGTCTGGCACACACAACGTGGCGAATCGGCTACCTGGGAACCATCGAACAGTCGCAGGTGAACAATCTCAAGACCCACATCTACACCCATTCGCTCATGATAGGTATAGTGAAGAGGTTCCGCACGCAGAAGCAATAGCCGCCGACCAGCCAAAGAACAGACAGCAAACCAATGTGAAATGCTCCTCCATACGATAGGAGGATAAAGACAGACAGATGACAAACAGAAAGTTTTTATGCAACATCGTTGTGTCAATCATTGCGATACTCTCGCTCGGCTCATGCGTAGACGAGGAGGAATATGCCGACAATCCGCGTGGCAACTTTGAAGCTTTGTGGAAGATTGTCGACGAACACTACTGCTTCTTCGACTACAAGAAGGAGCAGTATGGACTCGACTGGAACGCCGTTTACGACAAATACTCGCGCCAGATAGCCGACGATATGACCGACAACCAGCTGTTTGAGGTGTTGGGCAATATGCTCGGCGAGTTGAAGGACGGCCATGTCAACATGTATTCGTCGTGGGATGTGGCGCGCAACTGGTCGTGGCACGAGAACTATCCTTCAAATCTGAGCGACACACTCATCAACCGCTACCTCGGCACCGATTACCGTATATCGTCAGGCATGCGTTATCGCATACTCGACGACAACATCGGCTACATCCGATTGCAGTCGTTTGCATCGTCAATGGGCGAGGGTAATCTCGACGAAATTCTCTATTATCTCATGCCGTGCAACGCTCTCATCATCGACATACGCGACAATGGCGGCGGAATGATTACATCGGCAGAGCAGCTGGCGGCACGATTCACCAACAGCACGTTGCTTGTCGGCTACATGCAGCATAAGACCGGACGCGGCCATTCTGACTTCTCGTCGATGCAAGAGCAGCACCTCAAACCGTCGAAGGGAATACGCTGGCAGAAACGCGTGGCAGTATTGACCAACCGTTCGGTGTACAGCGCCGCCAACGAATTTGTCAAGTACATGCGCTGTTGTCCTAACGTTGTACAGATAGGCGACCGCACAGGTGGCGGAGCAGGAATGCCTTATTCCAGCGAACTGCCCATAGGATGGAGCATACGCTTCTCGGCTTGCCCCATGTACGACAAGGACGGCAACAGCACCGAGTTCGGTATAGCGCCCGACTACGACGTGCAGCTATCACAGACCGACCTACTGCGTGGCAAGGACACTATAATAGAGAAGGCACGAGAGGTGCTCAGACAATGACACTTGAATCATTAACATAATAAAAACAATTCACTATGAACAAAGCAATCAACACAAACAACGCTCCCGCAGCAATCGGTCCGTATTCACAGGCTATTGAGGCTAACGGCATGGTATTCGCATCTGGTCAGCTTCCTATCGACCCTGCAACAGGCAACTTCGCCGAGGGTGGTATCAAGGAGCAGACACGTCAGTCGCTCACCAACGCCCAGAACATTCTCAAGGAGGCTGGTACCGACCTGGCACACGTTGTTAAGACAACAGTATTCTTGAGTGATATGGCTAACTTCGGTGAAATGAACGAGGTATATTCTGAGTTCTTCACACAGCCTTTCCCTGCACGTTCAGCCGTTGCAGTGAAGACTCTTCCGAAGAATGCGCTTGTTGAAGTAGAGTGCATTGCAGTGAAGTAACGCTCCTCAGAATACGTATAGACATGAATGGAGACTACAGCAAGTTTTCTGCCGTAGTCTCCATTTTTAGTATCAAGGCAATAATAAGCCTTCTGAAAACCATCTTCCCATAAATAAACCAACCATTACAACATGAAGTTCTATTCACTTTTGCTCATGGCTCTGAGCCTTCCGCCACTGCTGACCAACGCTGTCGGACAGTCAAAACAGAGTCAGTTTCAGTTGAAGCAATGCAATGTTGCCAATCCTGAGAACACCCCACGTCCGGTATTTCCCGTTCCGAGCCGCAGACAGATGCTATGGAACGAGACCGAGTTTTACGCCTTCTTCCACTACGGCATGGACACATACACCGGCAAGGAGTGGGGCGACGGCACCGAAGACGAATCCACATTCGCACCGACACGAGTGCCCGACCCTGCCCAATGGCTCCGTGTGGCAAAGCAGGCGGGCATGAAGGGCGGCATAGCCGTGGTGAAACATCATGACGGATTCTGTCTCTGGCCCACCAAGACCACTGACCACAGCGTCTTGAACTCAGCCACCGAGACTGCCCGCAAGACAAATATTCCGCGCGACTTTGCCCGTGCTGCCCGCAAGCTGAAGATGAAATACGGATTCTACGTGTCGCCGTGGGACCTCAGCAGCATCTATTGGGGCGAGAAAGACAGCCAGGGACGCTACACCGACAACTACGCCAAGAAGGTGTTTTTCCCCCAATGTGTAGAGCTGGCGCAGTATGGGTCGGACCAGTTTGAAATGTGGTTTGACGGTGCAACGGGTGGCGATCATGCCGGATATTACGGTGGAGCATACGGCGGCAAGGGTACAACGGGCCGCCGAACGATAGACAATGCACAGACATTCTACGACATTCCCAACCTGCGCGACTCCATTCACAAGCTGCTTCCTAACGTTGTGATGTGGGGAGTAGGCGGTGAGGTGCGCTGGATAGGCAATGAAGCAGGTCACGCAGGCGAAACCTGCTGGGCAATGGGGTCGGGCGAGAGCGGCAATGCTGATGCCTGGCGCTGGTGTCCGGGCGAAAGTGACGCCAAGGCTACCACAGGCGGATGGTTCTGGAAGAAGAACGAGAAAGTGCTTTCAGCCGAACGACTCTTCCAGATGTATCTTGAGACAGTGGGCCGCAACGCTACACTCATCCTCAATCTGCCCCCCGACGTCAACGGACTTATTCCGCAAGCCACCGCTCAACGTATGGCTGAACTCGGACGCATGCTGAAGACGCGACTGGGCAACGACCTTGCGCTGAAGGCTAAGATCAGTGTGAGCGAGGAGCGCACCCCAGGTTCACACACCGACTACTCCGTACGCCGACTCACCGACGGCAACAAGAACACCTATTGGGCTACCAACGACAACACGACACACGCCACAATCACGCTGAAGTGGGACAAAGCAGTCACCGTGCGATACGTTCAGCTCATGGAGCACATCAAGCTCGGACAGCGTGTGCGCTCGTTCACGATAGAGACCAGCGACGACGGCACCACATTCACGCCGCGCGCCACCAACATCCAGACCACCACGATAGGCTACAAGCGCATCGTTCCGCTCAACGGGTCTACCGCCAAGAGCTACGAGGGCGACGGATATAAGGTGAAGGCAATGCGCATTACCATCAACGACAGCAAGGCTTGTCCGCTGATTCAGAGTCTGTCGGTATTCTAATCTCTCTAAAAGCATACAACAATGAACTTCAAGATATATACAATCATAGCCGCGCTGACACTGCCTATGGCTGCATCGGCGCAGAACACCGAGCGCAAGCTGTGCGACTTTGAGTCGGCTGATGCCTACCGCTCGATAAAGGTGTACGACACATGGGAGAACTCGCCCTTCCGCAACAACTCCGTTGAGGGAAACATACAGGTAGTGCAGAATCACCTGAATGATGCCGACCCTGTGCGCGGTTTTGTCCCCAATCCCTCGCGCCATATCCTCGCCGTGCAACGCTCGCGCTTCGGCAGCAACACGTTCGGTGCACTCGTTACGCTCAATGAGCCTTTCGCCCAGACCAAGACCGTGCAATACGTGCACGTGAAGATATACTCGCCCAAGGGCGGACCTGCCATGCTCATCGGACTGGGCAACCGTGACGACCGTCCGCACCAGTCGCCACTGACCGAGCAGTTTTGGGCTACAGCCTCGCAACCGCTCGTTGCCAATCATTGGAACGATGCCGTGTTTGCCGTGTCGGGAGCCAATGGCGTGACCATACACAACCTGCTCATCGTGCCCGACGCTACCTCGCCCCATAATCTGACAGCCGACTTTGCCGCCTACATCGACGACATCGTGCTCTCAGCCGACGAAAAACCGTTCTTCACCGTAGGCGCATTTGCAACCTCGCGTGTCTTCAAACGTGGCGACCTCGTGACGCTCAGCCGAGGCGTTGACGACCTTGGCGGCGGACTCAACGGTGACATCCTGCTTGCCGACGGGTCGGCTGTGACGGGCCGTACAGCTAAGTGTGGCGAGCCGTTGAGCGTTAAGGCTGTTCCGGCACCAGGCTTCCGATTCAACAAACTCGTAATACGCCACGGCCGTAACATCGACGGCAACGCACAGGGCGACTGGACCGAGACCGTCGTGACAGCCGACCGATTCAACAACGGCACCTATACCATCCCTGCCGACATCATCGACGGCGACATCCGATTTGTGCCTTATTTCAGCAGCGTGGCTGCAGAAGTGAAGTAGGCTGGCTGCTAATGTCGAAAAGATTAGAATAATGCTATCTGTAGGAGGGAATAGTATCCCTGCTATACCCACTCAATTAACTGTAAATGAAGGCTGAGTGGAGGATATGTCAAAAGTCAAATCAGTACGCCCCGAAGGGGCAGAAGCACATAGCCCGGGGCACCGCCCTGGGTAAAAAGTATCGTAAATACCAATGCGCCCTGCAAGGGCAAAAGCTTAATTATCAATGCTTTTGCCCCTACAGGGCGTTTTGCTTTTATCAATCCGTACA
>OMEA01000036.1_pt1 | contig 64843 bp, 51 predicted proteins | sample 1645321 | NCBI WGS metagenome assembly OMEA01 (sample SAMEA103958151, study PRJEB25191) | human gut metagenome
GCTGATTTCACCCTCTCATTATGAGGGACTTTTGAAGAATTTGTAAGCGTCTCTATCAAAAGAGGTGAATTAACTAATCTTATCGTGCTAATCTCATTTGTTTGTGCGACTCTGACTCCGGCATCACAATGCCGTTCTGAGCCGTTATTTTGCCCCTCTGACGAACTTTATGTGCTCGGATGAGGGTTTTATTGTCTTGACGAAAACAGACGCTTAAAACGCCTTATTTGCGTTTCGCCTCAACAAGTAGGTCGTATAGTTCCACGGAACGTTCGGTGGCGAAATACTCTGCCCATTCCCGGAACGTGTGCGGTATCTCCAGCACTCCGTCGTCGTAGTCCATGCAGTCCCACCAGTCGGAAAGTTCCGCAAAGACTTCAGGAGGGTTTGTGCCCAATGCGTCCACTACTTCCGTCGGGTACTGCTCGATGAGCATCATCTGCCAATCCCCGAAATCTGTACCGGGGTTTTCATGCAGGATATTCCATGCAGCCTCTTTCAGATCCGCGTAGAAGTCCGGAGCTTCATCAAGTTCTTCCTCTTGGTTTTCTTCTGCCTTAACCTCGTTGAAGGCGTTCATCAGCATATTCAGTTTCTTCAAGTCCTTATCTTCGTTCATAGTTATTCTTTCTTCAACACCGTACAATCATATTCTTTTGGCGACACCATGTCCAATTGGATTTGCTTGCCAGAGATACGGCTACACTTGTATGTTGTATCAGCCTTGCTAACCATGAACACGTCCATCGAAACCGATCCATTTGCAATCGTCCTGAAACGCTTGGTGTAATCTTTTTCTGATACAATTTCGTTTGAAACGCTTTGCGTCAAACAGAAATTCGTCAATGGTATTATATTCTTCTCGTTAGCAATGAGATATATACCATCTTCCCTGACTTCAAATTTATCAACTCCATTTTCTTGATATACACCAGCATTGAATACATACCAACTTCTTTTCCTGCGCAATTCCCTTGCTTGCATATCTGCACAGGTATTTATTTCAAGTTTAGCAGACGAACCGCGCAATACAAGTCGATAATCAGTTGATGTTGTTTTCATATCAACGGTGTCTTTTACCAATTCACTGCTCTCTTTCAATGTCGGCTTGAATATTTCAAGTACTTCATTGGGTATTTGGTAAAATTCATCAGGAGTTGATGTTGTTGGCTCTGCGCAAAGGCAATCATAACTTGAATAGACTTCTGCCTTACCTTCTTCGTTTTCTGAGGAAGAACTGCATGAGGCAAGAATGGCGAACAATGCAAGAGACAAAGCTTTCTTCATACCTTGCCCTCCACCATCTTCTCATAAACCTTAATCAGTCTTTCTTTCTCTGCAAGCAAAGCTTCAAGTGCCTTAATACGCTCTTCCCAAATAGCAGCACTTACATCACCGTTGATGTTGTTATGCGCCCCGTTCCCATTGACTTGATTATTATTTCCTGCCAACGAAACCTCCATCGACGTATCAGATAAATCATCCGTGTATTCTTTGAAGAAGTTATAACCCAAGGCTTCACTTATTGTTGCGAGTTTGTCTGTATCAATACTTGTTTTATCAAGTATCCTATTCACATTTTGTTGGGGTACGCCTATTTTTCGACCAAACTCAGACTTTGACATACCAAGTTCATTGAGTTTCTGCTCAATGCTTAAACCGATGTTAACTCTTTCAATATTCATAAGCATTTTCGATTTAGATAAATCATTATATAGTTAATGATTCTTAATTCCGAACAGAAATCTGCTCGTTTTTGATGTAGGTAAATCTATTTTGATTACCTTTGCGGCATAAAGATACTAAAAAGTAATCAAAATAACGAATAAATGGAAATAAAACGACTTAAAACCGCTTCACTTTCCGATGCTTTGATGCAGATGTCGGTTGGTGAAACTCGCCTTGCTCCCGAAGGGTACAGTAACAAGACCGTCATAAAGACCTGCTGTGAACTCAAAGAGAAAGGCTATGTGTTCAGCACAACAACGAAGACTGGAGAACAAGTAATAACCCGAATAAAGTAAACAACAATGAAAAAGTTAATGATCATATCAGCACTCCTTGTTGCAAGCCTCATCAGCTGCAACACCTCAACCCAATTGTCTAACGAAGAACTCGACCGCATCAGCTGGTCAGCCTTCTGCAAGGACTTCGGCTACAACGAAAAGGCAGATGCCAACAACGAGAAAGCCATCAACGATTATCCCGACGCTTGGCGCGGTTCCGTTGCAGAAGAAGAGGCGTTCAACAAGTTGGGCATAAACCTCTACAACTAATGTCTAATAAGTTCTGCACCTCCTGCAAACAGTCCTTCAATGCTCTCAACGGCTGTTTCTGCATGTTCCTCAACCGTTACGTTGAGTACGCAAAGACACCACCATGTGCAACCACTAATAACAACAAAAATGAATAAAGCATATTCTATCATCCGCGTTTGCATCCTACTTATCATCGGATGCGCAGGAACACTCTTCCTTTTCGGAGAGGAGCAAGACAACAGTTTCTTCGCGTACCTATTCCACCTTATCCTCGACAAGGCCCTCGGTTTCCTCCTGCTTGCTCTCACCATCTTTCTCTTCAACAAGTGGCGCAAGCATGACTGGTTACTTCAGTTCTTCGACAAGCTGTGCGATGAAGCCGACGAGACCCCAACCCCAATGAGCCGACAGGAGGGCGAACTATAATGGACTTCCTCAACTTCCCCGACAAGTGTGTACGCTACTCCACCTTCCTCAATGATGTGGCCGCAAAGGTGGTCCACATGATTAAGCAGGATGCCAACGATCCAGAGTTCATCAGCCAGAACAAAGCGTTTCAGATGTTCGGTCGTGGCAATGTGGAGCGGTGGCGCAAGCAGGGCAAAGTCCTTGCCTACAAGCGTCCGGGCAAAGTCGAATACCGTACAGCCGACCTGTGGCTATTGCAGAGGATACAACAAGACTACCTTGACAAGTAGCCTCAACTGCCGCAGATAGAATGCTTAATCGGAAAGGGCATCCCGGCGCAACGGGAACCACAGAAGGCATGTTACAGCCGAAGTACAAGGCCCAAATATGCTCACGGAGTGCATTAGTGCGGTTCGACTCCCACCTGCGGCTCACAGACAAACAAATAATATTCATCTTTTAATTTTTAACACTATGAGTAAGATAGGACTTACAGTTGAGCAAATCAACGCAATGGAACCTACTGGGATTGTTCGCAATGACAATGTACGCGACAAGTTCATCCAGATTTACGAGGCAATGTGGACACCATCAACCGGAACATCAGGTGAAGCAGCCTACGAGCGCGAGTCACGCAACTTCAACCGTCTGCTTTCTGAGAAAGAGGACGTGCGCAAGACGTGCACAAAGTTCTCGCTCTTCACAGCTTTTCTCGACGTGGCAATTTCCGGACTCACCCTCGACCCCGGCACCAAGGCGCAAGCCTACCTCCTCGCTCGCTCCGTCGCCGTTGACAGCTACTATGACAACGGACAGAAGAAAAACAAGTACGAGACACACTGCATGCTCACCGTGTCCGGATATGGCGAGCTGGTGCTTCGTGCACGCTGCGGCCAGATACGCCACGCCGACAACCCGGTTATCGTGTACGAAGAGGACAGCTTCGAGTATGGCGAACGCGACGGACAAAAATTCGTCAACTACACATGCCGTCTTCCCCACACCACCGGTCGTATCGTTGCTTGCTTCATGAAGATCACTCGCGCCGATGGTTCTATCGACTATGCTGTCATGCTGCCTGAAGACTGGACACGACTCTCCAACTACTCCGCTCGTCAGAACGGCAAGTACAATTATCAGACCAAGACATGGGAGAACGGCAAACCCAATGCGCTCTACGTTGCACAAGGCGGACAGATTGACCCCGGCTTCCTCGTTGCCAAGTGCATCAAGCACGCCTTCAAGACCTATCCGAAGGCACGTGTCGGTCGTGCTACGCAGTTGGAGTCACAGCAGGTTGACGAGACAGAAATCACTGGCGACATCTACGGCGTTACCGGTGATGGCGAGAAGGTTGACACCGCCACTGGCGAGATTATCCAAGAGAAGCAGGACTTCACACCTCAGACCGACACGTCTGCAGGAGTAACCGTTGACCCTGCCGCCAACAACGACGACGACACATTCTAACCCTATAATACTTACAACAATGAGCGAACAGACAGCAGACCTCACCATCGTACGCAAGGAAAACGTACAGATGATAGCGCAATCCGCGCCACAGATTTACAAGGACAACACAACCTCGTCCGAGCGTTGTACCGAGTATGGCCAGAAACTCCTTGCACAAATCAAGGCCAACGGCATGAACGATGAACTGGATATGCAGTGCGCCAACTACATCAACAAGGCTCGCAACACGGTGAAGAAGATGAACACCAACCGTTCTGCCATCACCAAGATATTCGACCAGATACGTTCCGAGTTCACCGGCATGGAAAATTCTGTCGATCCTAACAAGACCGGCTCTATCCCTTATCAAATTCAGCAGGAGCGCAATGCCTATGCAGCACGAAAGCGTGAAGAGGAAGAACGCCGCCGCCGTGAAGAGATTGTCCGTCAGCAGCGCGAACAGGCTTTAAGCCGCTACAAGCAGGACGTGGAGGACGACTTCAAGCGTCAGTTCAATGTATATACGACCAATGCCACAAACGAGCTGACAAAGCTCAACAGCGGTCTGACCCTCGAAAACTACGAAGCACAATGCAAGACTATCCGTGAATATCCTGTCACTCTTCCTGCTGAATATGGAAACACGCTGAACTCTACAGTCCTTATCCCGACTGAAATTGCCGACATGAGAGACCAACTGCCGGGCATTCGTTCTTCCATCCTTTCCAAGCTCATGCAACAGTTCCGTGAGCAGTTTCAGTTCGAGGTGGCCGAATACCGTGACTCCATCATCGACATGCTGCCATCAAAGAAAGCAGAGCTGGAACGTATGCAGAAAGCCAACGAGGAAGAGAAGGCACGCATGGCTGCTGAACTGAAAGCACGTGAGCAAGCCGAAGCCGCACGTATAGAGGCTGAGCGCAAGCGCAAGGAGGAAGAGGAAGCAGCCAAGAAGAAGATGCAAGCCGAGGCTTCTGAGATTGGCAACCTGTTCGGTCAGCAAGCGGTTGTTTCTCCGGCTGGCTACCAACCTAAGACCTCTGTCAAGAAGCGCATACACTTCCACGACGCACAGGGCGTTCTCGCTGCTGTATCTATGTGGTGGTCCAAGGAGGGACAGTTTATGTCGGTCGAAGACCTCGCCAAGATATTCAAGAAGCAAATTACATTCTGCGAGAAGGTGGCTAACGACAAGGACCACCCGGAGTTTATCAGTTCAACATCAGTTTCCTATGATGAGGAAGTAAAAGCTAAATAAACAGTTATGTACGAGAGTGGTTATTATCCTGCCGGTGCGGAGTTCGACCCACGCGCACCTTGGAATAAACGAGAGCCTACGATGGTCGAATGTGCTGCATGTGGCGGCAAGGGCTATCATTGGTACGCCTACGACTTTGAGGCAGACTATGAAACAGAATGTTCCGAAGAAGTATGGAATATGCTACCAGAAACCGAGGAAGAAGACGAAGCCAAGGGCGAACACATCATCAAGGGCGAAAAGGAAACCTGCGAGGTGTGCGACGGTGAGGGCGAAGTTGAATATGAACCTGATTACGACAATTATGACGAAGATTAACAACCCGGACGAATACTATCAGAGAAGTGAGGTCAGCAATTCTGACCTCACCGAACTGAAGGACCTGCTGCACCCTCACATGCAGTTCGGTGACAAGGAGGCTGCTTTCCGCTTCGGGTCTATCGTCGATGCCATCATCACCGAACCCTCGCGTGTTGACTTCCTGCACATGACCATCGACGGCGAACAATGTTCTGAGGAGGAGTTCCTCCACGCTCGCGAAATGCAGCGTGCACTGCGTGCAGAAGCACGACGAGACCCATTTCTCGCTAAGGTGCTCGAACATGCCGATACACAACGCTTCATGGTCAACAAGCAGCAGGAGTTCAACAATGGGGGATTTACCTTCCATCTGGACACACGCTGCAAATGGGACTGGTGGTTGCCAATGGCCAACTTCGGCGGCGATCTGAAAACAACATTCGCCTCAACACAAGCGGAGTTCGACAACGCTGTAGATTTCTTCGACTGGGACCGTAGCCGGGCATGGTACATGGACATCGCCCATTCCGACCGCGACTTCATCTACGCAATCAGCAAAAAGAACTGCAACATTTTCAAGAAGTTCATCAACCGTGGCGACGACATCTACAATCGCGGACGCGAGAAGTACGAAGAACTTGCCTTCCAATATTGGGCTTTCAACCTTATGTAACAGACAAAGTATGAAAAAGAAATTATCACAGACAGCACAAATCCAGCTGCTCAAACGCCTCAGACGTATGTGTCCGTTCGCTGTGTTCTCTGGCTCTTACGGATATACATGCGGTGGCATGGTTGGGGGGGTACGTTCTTCTTCAGGCATGGCCGCTCGCTCAAAGGAAGCTCGCCATTGCATGCTCTCATGCGCCGACTTGCGCAAGCAAGCATACATACATGGATACGACATAACGATTTCAAAACACACAATCAATGCGTATGGCTGAAACTCTGAGACATAACCTTCGCGTCGAGCCTTACGACTATCAGAAGGAGGGCATACTTGCCGGGCTGCGCTGGCACCGATTTCTAATCGGCGATGAGCCGGGCTTGGGAAAGACGCTGCAAAGCATCGGTGTCGTTGACTGTGCCAATGCTTACCCTTGCCTTGTGGTCTGTCCGTCCTCGCTCAAAATCAACTGGCAGCGCGAGTTCGAGAAATTCACAAACAAGAAAGCCCTTGTGCTCGACAATTCCGTGCTTACAACATGGCCTTATCTTCTCCGGATGGGCATGCAGCAGGTGGCGGTCGTCAACTACGAGTCTCTGCGCAAATACTTCGTGTGGGACATCAAGGGAGGCTCACGTGGTGGGTTCCGGCTGAAAGATGTGGTTTTTACGCCCGACATCAAACTGTTTCGCTCTATCATAATTGACGAGAGCCACCGCGTGAAAGACCCATCAGCCCAGCAGACCATCTTCGCGCGTGGCATTGCTGAGGGCAAGGAGTATCGCATTTTGCTGTCAGGCACACCGGTTGTCAACCGTCCTGCCGACCTCATAGCTCAGCTTTCCATCATGGGGCGTTTGCCTGAGTTCGGTGGACGCTCTAAGTTCCTTGCCGAGTACGGCGGTGGCGAAATCTCCAAAGAGAGACGAGGAAATGACGAAGACGACGCACCGCGCAACCTCGACCGGCTCTCTGCAGAACTCTATGCACGCTGCATGATCCGGCGCGAAAAGGCCAAAGTGCTCACCCAACTGCCAGACAAGACACGCACCGACCTCATCGTTGACATCAGCAACCGCGACGAGTACGTGCTTGCCGAAGCCGACCTTGCAGAATACCTGCGCCAATACACCGAGTGCAACGACATCGACATACGGCGCAAGATGCGCATGGAGGCTCTTGTCAAGTTCATGACGCTGCGCTCGCTCTCTGCAAAAGGAAAGGTGAAGCAAGCCATCGACTTCACGCGCACCTTCCTTGCCAACGGCAAGCCGCTAATTCTCTTCTGCTCTCTGCATGAGATTGTGGACGAGATAAAAAAGGCGTTTCCAAAGGCTGTATCTGTTACCGGGCGCGACTCCATGATGATGAAACAAGCTGCCGTCGATGCGTTCCAGTCTGGGAAAGCACAGCTAATTGTCTGCTCCATAAAAGCAGCTGGCGTGGGTCTCACACTCACGGCATCGTCAAACGTGGCTTTCGTTGAGTTCCCATGGACTTATGCCGACTGTTGCCAATGCGAAGACCGCGCACACCGTATCGGACAAAAGGACAACGTGACGTGCTACTACCTCCTTGGTCGTGGAACCATCGACCGCACCCTCTATGCCATCATCCACAAGAAGAAGTCCATCGCCAACCAGATAATGGCTACCGACGACGACATTCCACAGGATGAAATGTACTTCGACCAGCTTACGTCACTCTTCCTCAATCCGGACGACGATGGCTGACCTATGTAAGACCGACCTGCAGCGCATTATCAAGTATCTCGATGATGCGGCCGCTCTCTACGATAAACAGCACGGTCTGCGCAATTCATGCCGTGCATGGTGTATTAGACAACTCACCCAAAAATTAAAAAAGAAAATAAAATGAGACAGGTTATAAGCCGAAATCTAACCGGGCGTTACGCCATCATCAAGATCTTCCCATTCATCCATGCGCTGAAGGTGGAGGTAAGCGAAAAATTCATCGACGAACAGAAGAATGAATTGACAGAGTGCCGGTGGCGACTCGCAACAGACAAAGACGTTCTCGACCTGCGCATACCTATGACAGGCGAAAACAATATAGCAAAAAACATTATAAACTCAATTTTGTCTATCATGACAAAGAATGAATTGGCACGTGAGGTATCAGTATCAGAGAAACTGCACCTCTCAACAACAGTGAAAGCCATCGACGGCACACTCAGAGTTATCAAGGAAGCACTCGCCAAGGGTGAAGTGGTTGTTATCCGTGGCTTCGGCACCTTCACCCCGGTTGAGGTAGCCGAGCGCACAGCACGCAACTTCAAGACCGGCAAGCCTCTGGTTATCCCGGCACACACGTCTGTCAAGCTCCGTGCAAGCAAGGAACTGGTAAAGGCTATCAACGAAGGAAAGGAGGCCACACTATGATGCTATATGAATGTGGTGTTCGTTATGAGCGGACGATGGCGAACGGCATTACCAAGAAAGTAACAGAGTTGTACCTTGTCGATGCCCTCTCTTTCACCGAGGCTGAAGGACGTATCACCAAAGAAATGGAGCCGTTCTATTCGGGCGACTTCGATGTTGTAACAATTAAGCGCACCAACTACTCCGAGATTGCCGAGAACGACAAGGGCGACAAGTGGTTCCGCGCAAAGCTTCTCTATATCACGCTCGACGACAAAGGCCGAGAGAAGAAGACCGCCACTCACTTCATCGTCCGTGCCACCGACATCAACAACGCACACGCTGTTGTCATTGACCGCTTGAAGGGGTCAATGGTTGACTTCGAGATTGCTACGCTCGACGAGACTAAGATTATGGACATCTTCCGTTACAAGCCTAACACAGCTAATGGATAAGTTCTATAATCATGCCTTCCAAGGTCGGAATAAGTACGGCAACAAGCGCGTAGGCTCCCACGCATCCAAGAAGGAGCACTACCGAGCTGCCGAGCTACGCATGATGCAGCGTGCCGGACTTATCTCCGACCTTCGGGAGCAGGTGTCATACCTGTTGATACCTGCACAATACGGCGAGTGTGGCAAAGATTTCAAAAATCGTCCTACACGTGTTCTTCTCGAACGCCCCTGTTCTTATGTAGCCGATTTCGTTTATACCGACAAGGCTACCGGGCAGACCGTCGTGGAAGACACAAAGGGAGTCAGAACAAAGGAATATATCATCAAGCGGAAACTCATGCTGCATGTGCATGGAATATGCATTAAAGAGGTTTGATTTATATGGCACGAGACAGTTTTATATTCTATCGCAGTTTCCTTGAGGCTATCAAGTGTATGCCCTCCGAGGTACAGGCCGAGATTTACCCGGCTATCGTGGAGTATGCCCTTAACGGAAAGGAGCCTAAAGGACTATCCGACATTGCCAAGGGTTTCTTTATCCTTATCAAGCCAGTGATGGATGCAAACAACGCACGCTCTGAGGGCGGCAAGAAGGGCAAGAAATTCGGCAAACTTGGCGGTCGCCCTGCTAAGGGTAGAGCTGTCTCGTCTGCCATTTCTGACAAGCCCAACGTAACACCCGGCTACACGCTCACGCTGGAACAGGAGATTGAAGAAATGCGTGCCGATTGTTCTTGGAACGAACCGGTATGTATGCAGTTCCACATACGCGAGGACGAGCTTGGCAAACGCCTCGACTCCTTCCTCAACCACTGCCGTTGCGAGTATGAGGGTAAACCTCACGACAATATCAATGATGCCAAACGTCACTTCTGTTCGTGGATGCGCAAGGCGTACACTTCACATGCCGAGCCGGAAGATACACAAGAGCTGCCACCTCCGTCATACGAGTTCAATGGCGGCTTCGGTGGGCAAGATGTTTAACCTTTAATCTCTGAAACTATGGCTCAATATCCACAATGCCTAATCGCAGAACTTGCCAAGTATGGCCGTCAGCCTACCGGCGACAAAGACTGGGACGCTGCCGTCCTTTCCGTTCTTCGCAAGAACGAACGCGAGAAGGATGCACCGTGGCTCACCCTGCACCAATGCGCACTCAACCTACGGCGAGAGAGCGAAAAGGAGGGAGCACAGGCGTACAACCTTGCCGACCCTAACGTATATAATGCCCACTGCAGCTTCCTTGTCTATATCGCCAACTCTGTTGTGCTGGCTCCTCAACGCCGCAAGTTCATCGTTGACGACGACAACAAGCAGGTGCTACGCTTCCTCTTGCTCTACTTCAATAACTGCCCTCTGGCTGAAGAAGTATTCCCCGAACGTGGCTACAAGCTACACAAGAACCTCCTTATACAGGGCGGCGTAGGTGTTGGCAAGACGCTCCTCATGCAGATTTTCAGCGAGTATCTACGGCGCACTAAGAACCCTCGCTTCTTTCACAACGTGTCGGTCACACAGATGGTCAACTACTACACCATCCACAACAACCTCGACCGCTTCACTTACTTTGAGGAGGAAAGCAAGGGCTTCCAGTGCAAGCCCGAAAATGTGTGCCTCAACGACATCGGCATACAGGACCGCACGTTCTTCGGCATGGACACCGGGTTGCTCACCGATGAGTTTCTTCACGCTCGCAATGAGATTTGGACACAGTTCGGCAAGTTCGCCCACCTGACTACAAACCTTGACAACAAGGAGCTTGAAAAGCGGTTCAAGCGCAATGACGGCTACGGTCGACTTGTGGATCGCTTCAAAACATACAACGTTATTCCTTTACCGGGAAAAAGTAGAAGATAAATTATGGAAGAATTAAAAATGTACTTACCAGTTAATACCAGAATAGAGGATGGTATAAAGAAAGTTTTAAGAAAAGCAGAACAAATAGGCCAACGTGTTGTAGCTGATTTCAATGGGTTTCTTATCGACTCAAATTATAGTTATGAAAAGAACCTTGAATTATTCGATGAGCACTTTAAGCGACCAACACCTAAAAAGGATTATAGAAACTGGGAGCAACGCCGCTACGAGATAGCAAAGACCATGCTCCCTGCCATCTACACCGACGATGGCAATGCGGCAAGAGCTGACCACTCGCCAATCAACGGCTTTGAGTACAAAACCCTCGAAGGCTGCTGCCGTGAAGCTATACGCTTCGCAGATACACTTATCAAAGAGCTAAAAAAGAGTGAACAATAAAAACACTTTCATCAAATGTGAAGTGTGTTTGAAACGTCATGGTAAACATAAAACAATAAGACAATGAAAAAGTACATTGGAACAAAGACCATCATGGCAATGACGATGGCAAAGAGTGAAGCAGAGAAAGTGTTGAACCGTAGCCTTGCTGACGCAAAGGGTGGCGAAGACGGTTACTTCGTTGAGTACCCGGACGGCTACAAGTCATGGTCGCCAAAAGAGACGTTTGAGGAGGCTTACAAGATTGCTGACACATACCTCGACCGTATGCGTATTGAGTATGCCGATGTCAAGGAGCGCGTTTTGAAACTGCACACGTTCCTGATGTCTGAGGAGTTTAGAGACATGCCCAAGGAGAAAAAGAACAAGTTGCAGGCTCAGTGTGGCGCAATGTCTGCATACGTCGAAATACTCGGTCAGCGTATCGACGAGGCTAAGATGGAGCAGAAGCAACAGGAGGCTGCACAAGCTGCTGCCGCTGCACAGAAGATGCGAGAAAGCCTTGTCGGTCTCACCATCGTTGAGAGTGGCAAGTGTGACTTCTGCCCAAGCGAGACAACGGACTGCATGAAACTCATCCTTGCCGACGGCTCGCACATCTGCGTGAAAGACATGAGTAAACAACCCTCTAAAGCACAGTAACAATGAGTAAAGAAATAACTATCCCTGTTCCCGACGGCAAACGTGCCGAGTGGATTAACGGTGTCCTCACTCTTGTTGACGAACCGAAAGTAGATAAACGTCCAGTAACTGAACGTATCAAAACGTTTACGGATGCTTGCAATGCGCTTGGTGAAGAGCATCCACTTGTCACACAATACCGTCTTACTGCTGCCGCATACAAAGGCGACCCCATGACGGAAGATTTCATTGGCTACCTCAAACTCCGTATCATCGTCGCTGCCCTCAATGAGGGCTGGGAACCTAAGTTCGAGAAAGGCGAATACCGTTACTTCCCTAGGTTCTACTTCTATACCAAAGAGGAGTACGACAAGTTAGACGACGAGGTAAAAGGTCGTTGTGTTCTTCGCTCCGGCTACTACACGAACTCGTACTACGGCTTCGATCTCACCATCACGTATCACGATGCTTCGTACTCGTTCATCTGCTTCGGCTCGCGGCTTGCCTTCAGAACTCGTGAACTCGCAGCCTACGCAGGTAGGCAATTCACCGAGGAATGGGCTGACTTTATGTTTAAGCCTCGCACTGGCGAGGAGTTAAACGGAAAGTCAGAAGCAGCGAAAACTACCATCGACTTCAACAACAATGAAGATGAATAACGGACGCTTACAATTCTTCAATCTTGTCAAGGCTATGCGTGAGGCGCAAAGGGAATACTTCTCTACGCGCTCTCACGAAGCCTTACAAAAGGCTCGCTCACTTGAACGTAGTGTAGATACCTACATCAAGCGTGGCGACGATTACCTTAAAAACAAAAGCAAGAACCAACTTTATTCGATAATGAAAATCGGACTCATTGATGCTGACCTTATGTGGGACAAACACGCCAACGGAAGGAGATACGGCAAGACAAAAGCAGACATTTTCCCAAATCTTGTGCTGATGAAGCTATCTGCTTATCATAAGCAACGTGGCGATGATGTGTCGCTCTATATGAGCTTCGGGCAACACGATAGAGTGTATATCTCTAAAGTGTTCTCCACAACTCCAATAGACCGACAAGTGATATTCGCTAATGAGATTTACTTTGGTGGCTCTGGGTTCTGCATTGAATTAGTTGACGGCAAAGAGGTGTATCGGCACCCTGAATACAATCCGTTTACTGGACACTTGATGTTATCACACAGAAGCAGGGATAAGGACAGACCCTACAAGGAGTGGACAGAAATACATCTACACAGAGAACCTGCCTTACGAGATTGAGCGCATAATGCCCGACTACTCGCTTTATCCCACCATCAAAGACACCGCTTATGGGTTCCTATCAAGGGGTTGTCCTCGTGGTTGCCACTTCTGCCACGTTGAAGCTAAGGAAGGGCGACGCTCGTATAAGGTCGCAGATCTTAGCGAATGGTGGAACGGGCAAAAGAACATAGTTCTGTGCGACCCGAATATACTTGCCTGCCGAAGTTGGAAAAGCATGCTCCAACAGTTAGCTGACAGCAAAGCAAAGGTTGACATCAATCAGGGCATGGACGCAAGACTACTCACTCCCGAGAAGGTGGAAATGCTGAACAAAATACGACTCAGCACAATTCACTTTGCATGGGACGACTATAAACAGAAAGATAAGGTTCTCAAAGGTCTGCAGTGTTTTGCAAAGCATTTCAAGCGAAAGCTCGACAAAGGACACTTGGCGCAAGTGTTTGTTCTCACAAACTACGACACGACTCCAGAGCAAGACCTTGAACGCATCTATACGCTTCGAGACATGGGCTTTGAGCCTTATGTCATGGTGTACGATAAGCAGCACGCAGCACACTTCTACAAGTCGTTGCAACGCTGGGTGAACATGCGGGCGATTTTCCACAAGGTGAAGACCTTTGAGGAATACGACAAGGGATTGGCAAAAGAGTAATAACGAATTAAAGGAATTTATAACAAGCGAGGGCACCAATAAACGCTCCAACACAGGAATGGGCAGAAGTCATTGGAAACATTCATGATAATCCTAAATTATTAAAGCGAAAAAAACAATGAAAACTTACATCGGAACAAAACAGGTTAAGGCCGAACCTATGAACGAATTGGCCGCAGTAGAGAAAGGTTACGCTCGCAAGAACGAGGGCAACCACGAATGGCGTGAAGGTTATCACGTGCAGTACACCAACCCGGACGGCAGCACCTACGACTCTTGGTCTCCTAAGTCTGTCTTTGAGCAAGCCTACAAGTGTGCCGACAGCTTCATCGACCGCTTGCAGATAGAGCACGACGAATTGAAGGAGCGTTACAACAAGCTCGACAACTTTCTTGAAAGTGGCAAGGCAGAGAAGGTATGCGAAGAAAACCAGATTTGGCTCATGGCTCTCCAGCGTATAAACATGCAAAATTATCTCGGCAATCTTGCTACGCGCCTTAAATTCTTGAAAGATGCGCCATCCCAAACGCAGGGCTAACATGCTCTACAAGCTACGTAGGAGAGGTATTCACTTCAACACCAAGGAACGGTGCATATACCTCCCCTACAATGAGGATCCAAAGCACTACCCACAAATACCAAGGTTGTGCCGGGAGTTTCACTTCTACATTCAATTCATCATTACATGATGGATTGAACATCCCTCTAAACTTAAAACCATCTTTCATCAACAACCCTATATCTTTGCATTATGATTGAGCTCTTGGAACGTACACGCCGCCCCGACATAACATTCTCCCGTAATGGCCGCATTTCCATTACGGCAAGAGTCGTGCGGCTACTCTCGCTCCAGCCGGGCGACAGCATCAACGTAGCCTTCCACCTTGGCGAGTGCTACCTGCTTGCTGTCCGGCACCAAAATGCAATAGGACGGCATGTCGCACAGTGTCACCCGACAAAGAAAGGTTCTAACAACTACTGTGCGTCTTCCGTCCTTCTCGCACGGCTCATGCTCGACAACTGCGGCATAAAAGAGCAGCGTGCCTCATTCATGATAGGCCAAGCAGAGAAACGCGACGGCGAAACAGTTTTACCAATAATATTTAAGCATCCGTTATGAACCAAGAAATAAAATATAGTGGCTTCTCCGCAGTGCCGTCCGACTACGAATGTTCCGACGGCTCTCTTGCCGTGTCCATCAATCTCCTGCCAGAAGACGGTGCCTTGAAGCCTATCCTCGCGCCATCAGAAGTTATGCAGCTTCAAGATGGTGAGGTCGTCAAGTTTATACACAAGACATCCTCTTTCACTCACTACATCGTATATTCTGAGAAGAGTGGGAAAATAGCCTCAATAGACAAGGACACAACAGAACGCATAGAGGTCGGCTCACTATATAGTGTTTCTCATTTCAATGCTGTAGGTAATACATTGCTTGTCTTTACATCCGGTAGCTTCTACTATTACTTGTGGAAGCCTGGCAAATACGTCAAACTGGGCGACCATATCCCGGATATTGAAGTGTCGTTCGGTCTTGTCGGCCATCCTCGTTTGTTCAGTCTTTCCGATGATAGCAAGAGTACGTTCACCATTTACTTTGATGGTATTTCCGAGGGAGCACTCTACAACGAATTCACAGAAAACAACAAGACTCGTATCACCGAACAGATAATGGCTAAAGTCAACAAGTTTGTTGCTCAGGAGACTGTCAACAAAGGACGGTTCTGCTTTCCGTTCTTTGTCCGCTATGCCTTGCGTCTATACGACGGTTCACTTGTTTATCATTCCGCACCCATTCTCATGAACCCATCTACTAAGGCAGCTCCCGTTGTATGGTGGAACAGGGCAAGGGGAAAGAATAGCTATACAGAGGCTGTCTGTGACATCATGCTTGTGGCCGCATCGCTCGATTATAAGGTTGTACGGAATGTCGACTTGTACAATCTTAATGACTGGTCCGACATTATCAAGGGTATTGATGTGTTCATATCCAAGCCTATATACACATACGACCAAGAAGGAAAGATTTCTTCCATGTCAGATGTTGACAACTACAAGACAAAGTTTATTGGCCGCCTGTATGCCGACAATAAGGACACCGTAACATCGACAAAGGCAGAAGACAAAATACTCGGGCAGTTCTCTTCTAAGGAATTTCTTGACTACTACTGTGAGTGGGAGTATTCTAAGATCTACGCTATATACTATTCGTCTGACCGCTCTTATCCTCCTACGGCTTTCCACATGCCGGAGTTCACTGAAGGAAAGGTGTCAGAGTCTATCAAGAACACTTCAACGTTTTACAAGTTGTGTTCACTTGAAATTGCAGATGCCATTGCCGACAACAAGCGAAAGGACATTATCGTTGATGATGAATATCTACAGTCTCTTGTTACGCGCGAGGTTATGACCGATGATTATCTGACGCATGACCAGCTGCATGCTGATTACTCATTCGTCTATAATAGTCGCCTCAACTTGTCCGGACTCAAACGCAAGCCATTCACCGGCTATCTGGCCCAGTCTATGTTCGCATATTGCAATGGACGTTACGACTGGGAACCAAACGGTTTAACACTAAACATATCAATGGCGGCATTCTCTACTGATGATTATTCCATTATGGTTTACATCAAAGAAAACGGACAGGAATATGCTGTGGCTTCCGGCTACCGTTTTTATGGAATGGATATGCAGTTATTCTGTAGCTATGAAATGGAATCTACCAGCGGTTCAACGCAAACGACGATAAAGAGTAAGCATTCGTGGGGGTGTTATGTTTTCTACCCAAACCCGAATGCCTACAAAATGGTTATCTATAATTTCAATGCTGCATGTTATGCCATCGACCTCAAACAGCATGAGTTCCTGAATGGTGCCTTTGCTGTCCTCGACTACGAGCTGGTACGTGAAAAGAACTTCACTTCGCTGCCGTCTGTCTATCCGCCACACGAAGACAATAACTTCCCTATTGAGATTGCCAACAAAATCTACACCTCCGAAGTCAACAACCCCTTCTACTTCCCGGTACTTGGTATCAACACCGTGGGCACGGGAGAGATTAAGGGCATCTGTTCTGCAGCAAAGGCTCTTTCTGAAGGACAGTTCGGTCAGTTCCCTCTCTATGCCTTCACCTCTGAGGGTGTATGGGCGTTAGAGGTTTCGTCCACCGGCACCTATTCTGCCAAGCAGCCCATCACGCGTGACGTGTGCATCAATCCCGATGGCATAACGCAGCTCGACTCCGCTGTTCTCTTCCCAACAGACCGCGGTATAATGCTGATCAGCGGCTCGCAGACGCAGTGCATATCCGAAGCCATCAACTCCGAATGTCCGTTCGATGCGCTCCGGCTTCCCGGGTTCGACAAGCTGCACACCATGCTCGGACATGAACCTGCAACAGACAAGTGCTTGCCTACGCTGCCGTTCACCAAGTTCTTGAAGCAGTGCCGGATGCTATACGACTATGTTCATCAGCGCGTCATTGTCTATGCGCCCGGTATCACATACGCCTATGTGTTCTCGCTGAAAACAAATCAATGGGGAATGATGTCCTCTAACATCGTCTCACACCTCAATTCATACCCGGATGCACTGGTCATGGACACAAAAAATGCTGTACTCAACTTCTCTGTCCCAATAACGGATACCGTCAAATGCCTGTACGTCACACGCCCTCTCAAACTTGAAGCGGCAAACGTATTGAAGACTGTCGCCAGTGTCATACAGCGTGGACTGTTCCGCAAAGGAAACGTATCCACGGCCCTCTACGGTTCACGCGACTTGCAGAACTGGCACCTTGTATGGTCAAGCAAAGACCATTATCTACAGGGCTTCCGTGGCTCTCCTTACAAGTATTTCCGAATTGCCGGTGTAGCCACACTCTCACCAGATGAAAACATCTACGGCGCGTCAGTCGAGTTCACACCTCGACAAACCAACAAGCCGAGATAAAGAAGATATTATTAGGTTTAGTTGTTTATTAAGGTTAGATTGTTTTAGGTAACAAAGATAGTGCAAACCGAACGCAATGAAGCACGCTTCAATTGCTGAGGTGCAGCCTATCTTATTCAAAAGAGCCGGGATGCGTGATGCACCTCGGCTCTTGTCTTTATTATCCTAACCAATGTTGCCTGATACGCTTCCGTTCCATTCTCGAATGGATGGAGGTGCGTATTTCTTGTTCTGCCTCAGCAGCCTTGGCAAGCCACGTCTCCGACTTCGACGGATTGGTTATGCTTAGCCAGTCGGCCACGCCTCGGCACACAAGGTATTCGTGTATCAGCCTTTCCACATAGGTCAGCGTGGTTTGTGAAATAGTGTTGGGCACACTCATGTTTATATGATATTGCTCCCTCTCCTTTAGCTTGTCGTCAAACTCTGTCTTGACGATTTCCTTCTTTGACCAAGGGTAAAGCATTTCCCGGCACATGGAGACACCTAAATCCAGCACTCTTGTCACCCGGTCCACATTGCCCTCCTCGCCAACGTCAGCCACCATGTGCTTGGCGTGCTCGGTTTCCGGGGCCATTACATGGCTCTCCACATAGGCATTGTTCTTGATGTCATAGAGCAGCTGTTCTCGCTCGAAGGTAAGCTTCACCTTTAGCTTCGCTCCCTCATTCTCTATGCAGCAGTTCATAAGCCCTCCTCCTTAGTCTGTTGGACGCTTCGGGCGGCTACGCTTGCTCACTGCCTGTTGGATGCTCAGTAAACTTCTCTGTGCAAGGGCAATGTACTGTTCAGCGTCTGCCTTGTTTGTCACCATGTACCACTCGGCGATGGCAGTGTTCTTCAGGTAGTCGTGGATAGCCTCGCCTACACCGGTGGTTGCAGCCTCGTTGAAGTTGCTCGGCATTGTGAGGTTAAGCGTCAGGTCTGTGCTGCCGTCATAGTGGCTGTTGTCTGTGGTTGTGCCGTCCTCGTTGAGGTAGTCCGACAGTTCTGTCTTCACCTCGGCAAAGCCTTTCTTGATAGAGCGAAGTATCTTCTCGCGGTTTTCTTCGTCCTCAGAGGCAAACATGCTCGCCACCTCCTTGTGGTTGTCCTTGTTCTGGATAGTACGGCCACGCAAGAAGGTCTCGTTCATGATGTCGAAGAGAAGCCACGAAATTTTGATGGTTGCCGTCACGCTCTTCTTGGCACCTAATGTATTTTCTTGTCCTTCCATGTAAATAAAATATTATTTGTTAGTCACTCGGACGGGTCGGTCTCTTGCGGCTGTATAGCAGACGTTCCGCACCGTCCATCATTTCTCCGGCTTGGTTGAAGTAGTCAGCGGCTTCGCCCTTGTTGGCCAGCTTGAACCACTGGGCGATGATTGAGGCAATGAAGAAGTTGCGAAGGGCCGACTGTACATTGTCTTTCAGTCCTTTGTCAAATGACTTGCTAACCTCAAGCACGGCTTCGTAGCCTGTTCTCGTCACTTGCGACGGAATAACGATGCTCTGTGCCTCCACTTCTTTAGACTGTAGAGTTCTCGTTACAGGTATCTGCTTGGTAGCTCCGCTCACGAGCATCTCTTTCAGTCTCTCGTTGGTGGCAAGCACCGACTCCTCCCAAAACCTTCCGAGGTCTGAAAGGTCGCTGTCCGTGGCAAGGATGCGGTCTCGCGCTCCCTCGTCGCCGTCTATCAGCTTCGCGCCTGTGTAGTCGGTAGCCTTGGCCACCTCTTCATACACGTCGTCCTTGAATATCTGTACGGTTATTGTCTCCATGTCAGAATGAGATTAGTGAATACGTTAGTCCGATGCCTATATATGGCTGCATACCTTGTTTGCCGAAGCCGTAGCCTGCCGTCACACCGATATGCCATTTCTTAGGAGGCTGCTTAATCTTGCGCGTTACATACTCATGCTTGGGATATACATAGATGCTGTCAAGCTGCACGTCATATCCGCTCACCCATGCCGTATAGTCACTGCTTTTATACACCTTTTGGATGATGGGGATAGTAACCTCCGCACTGTCACGCACATCTGCCACATCGTTTTGTGTACAGCTTTCTGCCGGTTGTGTGTCCGCACGGATAGATGGCTGCGCCTTGTCACTCTTGGGAAGAGTCACGGTCTTGTACGTCAACACCAAACTGTCCTTGGGTACCGGCTTATAGTAAGGTATGGTGTCAATCACAGTGTCACGCACCACTTCTGCAGGTTCACGATCTTTGCTGTAGCCTCCGCAATGCACGATGCCAACCAGACAGACGATGCCAACAACCACACCTAACATTGCCCACAAAAAGCCTAAATTCTTCTTATCCATAATAGTCTTTGATAAATTCAACAATAGCGTTCACATGCACGGCTGTCACCTTCTCCTTGCCTTCCTCGCTCAACAGCAGGTCAACGTCTTCTTTGTTGTCTTGGAAAAGGTTCTCCGTCAACACTGCAGGGCAGTTCGTGTCTCTACAGATAGCAAGGTTCTGGGCGATGTACTTGGCATAGGGTACACAACGGTTGCCTTTCAGTCCTTGAAGTATAGCTTCGTTCCAAAGATACTGCGCCAAGGCCTTGCTCTTTGCGGATGCGTTCATGCCTACATGGGCAGAAAAGCCTCGCGCCTCATGCCATTTGCCGTCGCCTCCTGCTGCATTGTTGTGGATCGAGACAAGCAGCACGTTCTTGGTGCCTACTTTCTTGCAGATGTCGTTCACACGCTTGCAGCGTACAGACAGCGCAACGTCCTGCTCCTCTTCCACAACACGCTCTGCATTGTAGCCCATGCCGCGAAGCTCGTTCACAACTCGCGTTGCAATCTCTCTTGCATAGGCATATTCACGCAACCTTTTGTCCGGGCTGCATTTGCCGGGGGTGTTCACCCCATGGCCGTTGTCAATGAGTAATATCATCTTTTTCTTCTTTTAGTTTGTCAAGGTCCAAGTCAAAGTGCCTTGCTGTCTTGTCCACCATGATTTGTTGCAACAGTTTCCAAAAGCTATGTTCCGCCTCGGGGCGGCAGCTGCTCTCGTTCTCCAGTATCGACCATGCCTGTTCAAAACATATCACGCCTGTCAGCATATACGACAATGGCACCTGCATGTGGATAAACACCCAGTGCTCTACCAAATAGGCAAGAATAATAAGCGAAAGCCTTTTCGGAATTGTCTGCTTCACCACCTTGCCGAAAGCGAACGAGGTAAATTTGGCCTTCTCTCTTGTTGTTCTGTCTGGATAGGATCCATGTACACGCTTGTCGAGCTTGAAAGCGGTGTAGGCATCATAAAGTATAAAGATGATGGCAACCGCTATCAATGGGAATGTCGGTCTGAACTCTGCCACAAGCCAGCCTATCATGCCGCCCACGGTCATGGCCGCGAACTTCCAAAGTTTGAATACTACTGCCATACTGCCCATCTTATTAAGCGTCCTACAACTACTCCTGCCACTGTGCAGCCGAAGTCTATCCAGTCCCACTTGCCGCCATACAACTTGTCTTTAAGTTCCAAGGCTCCGGCTACACCAGCTCCGGCATACAGCGCACAGTAGGTATCATCAGCTCCCAAGCCGATGAGAACGCCGCCTACGATATGTCTGCCGCGGTTGCTGGATTTTAACCATGTAATAATCTTTTTCATATTTCAAAAATTTTACTGTACAAAGATATCGCAATGCCATCAAAAGCGTAGTTTATCTTTTGTTACGGGAGACGTATTTGATCAATAAACAAGATAGCGTGAGAAATCAAACTCCTTTATATCAAATTCTATCTCGTCATAATAAGCCAAAATGAAAGTGCGAAGTCTGCGCTTCAACATTTCTACGGTCGGCTTATTGGTGAACTGCACTTGATGATGGCGAGGACGGACCTCGTCAGTAAACACATTTCTGTGATACAGGCAAAAGGTTGCGAGCCACTGACCATTGGGGAGTTGTTGTAATGGAACGAAATTCTTGTTCATGCTATGCCTAACATTAGTTGGTCGAGGAATACGGCTGAACCACACTTGCGCATCGTTCTCCGCACCTGCTCGACAGGTTTAAATTGTTTCTTTAGTTTGAACACCTCGAAGTGTCCTTGAATGTAAAAGTACTGGAACCATCCTTCATCTATCTTGTTCACGGCTTGTCGGCGCACTCCATAGGAGTTGTGATGTCGCATCATGCCGAAGAATGAGTTAAGCGATTGAACGAAATGTTCTGCGTTCTTCTCGGCCTTTCCTTCCTTCAGCAGCTTGTTATACTTGTATATCGTGTCAATCAGATGCGCTCGCGTTCTGTTGCTGATGTATGTTCTTCCGGGAAGTATCATAGCACCGACAAACAGCACGCCTTTCGTGTAATGCTGAAAGTACTTCTTTATCGGATGAAGCTGTATCAGCAGCTTCTCTCGTAAGAAAGCATCTATCTTCTTGTCTGCCGACATCAGCAATTCACGATTTTGCGACATAATGACAAAGTCATCAACAAACCTCACATAGTCCTTAAAGCCGAGGATGTACATTATAAACCAGTCCATAACAGCAGCATAAAAGTTGGCTTCAAGCTGCGAAGGAAAGCGCCCGATTTGCAAACTCTTTCCTTTCGGTGCAAAGAAAGAGCTCTTGTTCTTCGGCAACGCCTCCCACAACTCTGGTGCTGACAACTTACGGCAGTTGTTGGTAGGATTGTCATATAACGTAATCCTCATTAAGTAGATGAGGCACTCCAAATCATCGCCTTTATAATTAGCTCTGATGAACGGCTCAAGCAAAGACCACAAAATGTCTCGGTCAATACTCATGAAGAAAGACTTGATGTCACCTTTATATATCCAGCAGTCCTTTGTGTAACCTTCGGACACGTCGTACATCACCTTTGGCATTTCTTTTTCTCTGGACAACAAGTGCAGGTCATCGCACAACCCGATATACATCATATATACATCCAATTCCTCCAACAACTCGGCAAGATACTGAACCCTTCTCTGCTTATTTGAGTTGGCGCGTCTTATGAGAGTGAGACAATGTACAAGCGTGAGAAACATCTGGTTCGCAAACTCATACTTATAGTCTTTCGGGAATTTAACTTTCCGCTTCTGCTGCCATAGTAGCTGCGCACGAACATCTTTGTAAATTTTCAAGTCTTTACTTAACATTTCGTAATTTGGAATTAAATTTTACATAATTTATATCATTCAATAGCGTTGCTCTCTTAACGATTGCTAATTTTATTAACTTTCTTTTTCTCCATCCCCATTGCGTCTTTTTCTCCTGTCTTCAAAGACAGTGAGCCACCCTGACGGGTAACTCACTGAAAGGGAGGAAGTTTTCAAAGAGTCAAAGGGGCAAAGGGACAAAGAGATTAAATTGCTTCACAACTCAGACAAGGACGAACCCTGTTCGCGTTGTCCTTGCTGTAGTTGCTGTTGATGTAACCACTACTAACGCCCACGAACCATGCGCCGCTCGACGAGTACTCGGTGCTTGACCAGTACCAATCCTTACTAAGTGTTGAACCACTGATAAGGGTCATCATTTCGTCAATCTCGTCACGGTACTTCGTCATTGTTCGCATTTGCGCAATAGACGGCAGATAGTATTTACCGGCTGCAGGATCGTCAGAAGATAGCGAGTAAGCACGAACACGCTCTGCTGCTGGATGCGAGCGGTTGTTGGTTTTGGCGTAGGCTACAATCTTGTCGGTATTACCCTCGCCATCGAAATCGTCCCATACGGTTCCGTCGTTGGGGTTACCATAGTCTTTCAGCTCGTCAATGTTCCATCCGCTCTGTTTCGCCCACGCATGCGTATTGCCACCTGTGTCATTAAGCATGTTTTCTTTACCGATAATCCACTGATGGGAGTAGGCGCGGATGCGAACACCAAGCGTGATGTATGCGTAACGGCTATTTGATGAAAGGTCATTCCATTCTTGTTTAGTAAAGAACGTAAGCTGCTTTGTCGCTTTGTGGTAAGCCGCCACACAAAGGTCGAGCAATCCTCCAGCCCATTTCATTGCGTTGGCGATGTCCGTTCCGGTTGCGGTCTCGACGTCAAGCTCGATGCCTGCGTTCTTCAACGCTGCAATCTGCTTTTCTTTGTTCACTCTCAGCAAGATAGCTGACTTCTCTGCTTCTGTCATAAATTTTATTTTTATTTGTTAGATATCGCTACAACAATATAGTTGTTAGATTTGTTTGAGTCGTACCAAGCGTAACCACACTGCGTATTCACTCGCCAAAACTGACTTTCAGAAAACGACTGACAAGTGTGTATATCGCCCCAGTTGAAGGTAATACCACACATTGCGGTCAGAATATTCTGCAGAGCAATATGGTAACGGTAAATCTCCCATGCCTGATTGATGGTCGGCAGATTCCATACGCTGTTATCGTCCTGCTCGTCACCGCCCTCTCTCAAAAAAGCCTTGTATTCTCTGACCACTCTTGCAGCTGGAGCTTCATATCCGGCTGTCTGATGAGCGGTGAGGATAGCTGTTGTCAATTCTTCCGCATCATAGTCTGCGTACACCTTCGGCGCATCCGTATGCTGCGTTTTCGTTACCGTCAGCGACGCGCTTCCCCACGAGCTGTTGTCAAAGCGGTTTGCTGCCATCACGAAAGACTGATGATGTGAACGGATGCGGATGCCTCTGATAAGGAACTTTCCCTGCTCTTCGGCAGAGAGCTGCGCCCATTCGTTGGTCACAGCAGAGGATATGTTTGCCGATGTGGTGTTTATTGTGGACTCATCCAGTATCTTAAAATAGAACTCTTGGTTGTCCGTCTTTCTGTTTACCGCCAAGTCTATACTCAGCAATCCGTTAGCCCATTGAATGTACTCGGGAAACAGCGTTGCTCTCATCGATGTCGAGAGGTCCTTAAATCCCGTGTCAATAAGAGCCTGTACTTGCGCGTCCTTTACGTCACGCAATTTTTGTACTACTTGTGCATTTGATGCCATACTGATTAGTGATTTTAAAAGTTGGTAATTTGCCACTCCCAAGATATAAATCTCAAGAGTGGCGTTATTGATTACATGCTCTTAGGAAGGAATACAAGGCTCCATTGTCCGTACTTGTTTGCGATGTCTTCCGCTGTCATAGTGATGAAGATTGAAATATCAGCATCGTTATAGCCGTCAGAACCGCTCGTTCCAAGTTCTCGTGCCGCATACTCATCATAGGTCTCTCCATTGTAGTAAGAATACCACTCGTTGATATTGTCTTCTGTAGGATCGTCACCACCGATAGGCGAATATTCGCCACCGAGATACCATGAAATGTTGTGTATATATGCAAGTATATAGACGAACAGAGTTATACCCTCGATACCTTTTTCGATTGCAGCGATATCCTCCTGTTCATGAATGGCAGTGAGCTTGTACAATCCGTTTACAACAGGCTTGTCCTGTGTATTACCACCCATATCAATACCGCCTACTTTAGCACGCACAAGACCTATGAGTTCCTTGCCGTCTCCTACCAAATCTTGGTCTGCCACACGCAAGTTCCACGCCGCCTTTCTTGTAGACAGCACGTCTGCGATGAGCCTTGGCGCATTGAAATGCGGTGTGCCTTCTACCCTCACTCGCACCACATTTGCCATCGAGGGCACGCAGAGTCCCGACGAAGCGTTGAGCCCAGTGTAAGATAGGTTCGGCAGGTTCTTGAAGTACAAGGTCGTCATAGTACCGGGAAGATGCAGCGTATCAATAGGCGAACTCTCAGCAAGAGTGATTGACTTTAACAGACTGCCTTCTGCCAACACCTTTCTTAGGCGAGGACACAGCGAGGCATTCACGTCAGTGATCATCGTGTTCCTGATGTCTATCTCTTCCAAGAAAGGCATCTGTCCTAAGTTCAGAGTGCTCAGTATGTCGGTGGTATAGGCTGGAGTATATCCTTCACCGCCAATGACGAGCTTGCGCAGTAAGGTACACTCGCTCAGCATCCAGTTTGAATTCTTAGGAGAACAGCCGCTGATGTCAAGCTCGCTTATCTTGTCTGCACCGAAGATGTAGATGAGCTTACCGCCTTCTCCTGCTGCAACCTCTGTAAAGGTGTGACTCTCACCTTCCTTTAGATAGCAACTGTACTTGGCTGACGAGGTGGAGTCCACGCCCATGGCGAAGTAACCGTCCTGTGCTGCCGTTATCTTCACCGTGATGGGTCCCATAACACGGTCTTGGAAGAAATGACGGAACAGGTCGCCGGTCTGGAAGTAGCCGTCTCTGTATGCGAAACGCTTGCGCTGGAAGGCTGGCAGACTCTCCAGCCGCAGACCATGCAAGGCAGGATAGTGGTTGTCGGCAGCGGTAGCTGTTTCTATATACTTGCGCTCTCCGTCAAACGAACTTACCACCTTTGGCCATTTTAAGATGCGGTCTATCATCCAATAGCGGTAGCAGCCATCGGTAGAGAAGATTTCAAGACCGGCCTTTGTCTTCGTGGCACGCATCTTTGCCGCCGTGTCATGAAGAGTCAGCGTCTCCGTACCTGCATCATTAAGCCATACGCCTTCGCCTCTGTCAAACAAGGCATAGCTCTGTTGGAACATTACACCGTCCCATCCTTGATACAGATGGCTCGCTGCTCCGTCCATATCCCAAGGGATGGTCAGGTAGCAGTCGTTGTCTGCCTCGTCACATGAGTCTCCGTCGTACCAATGATTGAAGTAACAACGCATGTTGCCGTCTGTCTCCAAGTAAACAGCTATCATCATGTTCTTGGCTCGCTGGTCCACGGTGGCTTTGTAGTCGCTCGCCACAACATAGCAGTGAGTTGAATGGGGAGAGAAATACTTGTGCATTTCCTGCTGCCATTTCTTCCTGCGGTTCTCCTTGGTACCGGCTACGGTGTTGCCACCAAGGGTAATGGTTGTGCTTGCACCGGCTCCGTTGAATACCTTTTCGCTGCCATCAGGGTTCTTGGCGGCGTTCTCTTCGGCATTGTCGGTCAAATTCTGGTTACACTGCTGACAGAAGGCCAACTCTCTATACAGCTGGTACGGAACTTTCTTGCCCGACGCATACAGGGCGTTCAAGTCGTCGTCGTCAGGGTAGCGCATTTCATAATAGGTGCTCCACACTGGAACGTCGCCATCGTCTGTGTGCAGCGTCTTCAGCATATCGTCCACACTGTTCACGCCCTGCTGCCAACAGAACTCTTGATATTGTCTGTACTCGTAGCACTCCACAGGGTTCAGCACGCGGCCTTGCACACTCCATTTCTTAGTGGCGTTGTCATAAGTCATGGTGCCAGTGGTGTCCTTCCATTTTCCTCCCTTATACTGCACATACTTTCCGTCTGATGTCTTGTAGGATGTTCCCCAGTCGTAGTTCTTGACGTTGTCTGCCTGTACCTCAGAGAGGGTCTTGTCAAGCACATGACTGTCTTCCACGGCCACCTCACCTATCTCTGTCATGGTTCCGGTACCATCGTTCTCAATGAAGCGTGTTTCCGGACCACAGAACTCACTCAGCATATACAGCGTACCCGGTATCAATGAGCTGGTATCTGCAAGCACACTGGCCTTGAAGGTGTCAATAGCGGTGTCCCTCGGAGCTACTATTTCCTTGAAGTCGCCATAGTTCACGCAACCGTCATTGTATCCCTTCACGTCCTCAAACCCGAAGAAGTGGGGATTACCCTTGTCGGCATTGAAGTTGGCTTTCGAGTGGAAGTAGGCGTTCTCGGGTAGTGTTGCTGCCTGTGTTCCCTTGTCTTGACCTATGCGGTAGTCGGTACGGAAGAGGGCACACGTCACACCGTCAATGCTTGTATGTAGTTCTTCGCTCTTGTCGGTGTTGTGTCGCTGGGCAGGGGTCATATAGTCACTACCAAGGGCTATCTGCGTGTCGTTCATAAGCTCCATCAGGGCACAGTTGTTGGCACCGGCAGAGTCCGAGTAGTCCACCTTGATGGTGATGGTCTGTATAGGTGTACTGCCTTCATTTATGCGGATTTTCTTCTTCTTCGCAAGAGCTGCTGCATCGTCAAACTTGGCAAGTATAGCCTCATCGCCGTTGTACATCTCGCTTATCTGCTCTCTTGTATAGAGTAGCGTTATGCCCTTCGACTTCTTGAACTTGGCCTTCTTGTTCTTGATGGCATAAGCAAGCGTCGAGGTACCCTGGTTTGTTGTCGGTACTGCTTCCACCTTACAGTTTGCCCATGGACGATCGGGGAAATAAATATACCAGTCCATCAGAACAGATGTCTTCTTATCCTTCAAACCTTCGATGTAGTCAGGATAATATATCTCGCTGTCCGTTACCGCGCCACCGTCTTTGCTAAGGTTCTTGTCCGAAGTGCGCGTCATGGCCACAACCATGATACCGCGGTCTAACAACTTCTGCATGTCTGGGCGTGGTTTCGTGGTGCCCTCGGCTGTAACATCGCTCATAACTTGGTTCTGCTCATACTCGGTCAGCATGGCAGTCGTGTCTGTGAGGTTCACGATGTAGTTGTTGAATGCTTGAATAAAGTCATAGTAGGTGTTCCAGCGTACCACCTCGTATAGGTAGAGGTCGGCATCTGTTCCGTCGAAGTGTATCATGTCCGCAATGTTGGGGAAGCCACTTACAGTACTGATGGGAACACACGCTGCTGCATCACCGTTCTGAAACACCTTACACAGCATCACACCGCTATATGGTGCTCTGGCTTGTGGCTCTATCACAATGTCTATGCGATATACGGTGTCGTCAAGGTAGGAGGTGGCGGCAGTGGTCTGTACGTCTTTCAGGGCTTCGTCGCTGTCTCCGGCGGTGGTCACGATGAATTTCTCTCCAGTAAGCACAAAACCCAATCGCTCGCCCATACACCACACAATCTTTGCATTACGTTTGGCAATGTTCTTAACCTTGAATGTAAAGCTTAGTGCCATACCGTTGGTGGGTATGTCCTTGCTTGCCAATGGTGTGTCGCTGCATGTTGCCGTCACGTTCTCGGCTACACGTAGTGCCATTCTGCCGTCTGCTTTTTCTGTACCGAAGTTGTCTGCGACAAAACCGTTGCTCGACCAATTGCTGCCGTTCACATCCATCTTCACTACACTGCCATCTGAGCAAGTAGCTTTGATGCTTTTATCAATATCATCGTTACTTCTACCAGCAAAACTTAGTTTGTAGTATGAACCCTCAGTTTCGCTGATAGCAAGCAAACTGCCGTCTATAACCAATTTCAGTTGCTCCGCCAAATGCGTTTCACCGCACGTTGCATCAAAGATTAAGGTGTCACCATCATGATAGCCAACAATGCGCTTCTCTACCGTATAGTAACTGCTGCGGTTCATAACCTTGTTGGCAATCGTTTCTGTCTCGTCAGTGGTCTCGTTCTTCACCTTCACCTCTACATTTGGGTTGGCGTTGTCTCGCTGATAACAGGCTATGTCAAAGCTGACGGTCTTGAAGAGTTTTGTCTTGCCGTCGCTGTCGTCATACCATCGTGCCACAATGATGGGCTTCGTGTAGTCGCTCACGCTCTCACGCTGCTCTATCACCATGACTGCGGTATGCAGCGTGTTACCTTGCAGTCCTGATGCTACGTCTTGTCCTTGTATGCGAAGAGGATATGCGCCGTGTCCCATGCCTTGTGGGTCGATGGTCACATTATGGGTATAGGTGTCCTTAACCAATACACTCTCCAGCGTCTCCCAAACACCGTTGCGGTATATCTCTATCTTCGTCTGGATACCCTTGTCTGAAGCATTGTTTGGGAAACGATACATAGGGATGCTTACCTTCTGACCGCCAACCTGCAATGTGGTGCTCTTCGTATAGCTCAGTGTCTGGCTGCTCTCTACGGTCACATCAACGGCTATCATTTCCACGTTTCTCGTGGCTGTCTTGCCGGTGGCATCGGTGGCTACGGCTTGCAGCTCTACGCTGCCGGCACTGGCCGCAATGGTGCTTAGGTCAAACTCGAAGGTGTACGACTTTAACGAGGAACTGCTTGCCTGATTGGGCTTGAATGAGGCTACAGTGGTCTTGGTCGTGCGATTGATAAACACCACACTCTGTATCTTGTTGTCCTGCGATGATCCATCGGATAGCTGGGTCACACTGCGGATGGCGGCTTTCAGTATGGCTGTGCCTCCTGCACGGACATAGAAGGGGTCGTTTTCAAAGTTGATGGCAAGTGTAGTTCCACCGCCACCTCCAGTGCCGGTGCCCACACTGAACTGGGCTTCAGACAGGGTGTCGCCAGCCTTGTTTTTTAGCTTCAGTGATACGCTGCCTTCTTCCTCTGTAGCCTCTATCTCCGTTGGAACAACCTTATACGCTCCTCCTGTAGAGAAAGCGTCTGTACCGCCAGCTTCCATCGTGTCGCTCGCCACAAGTTTACTGCCGCCGCCGAAGTCCTGCCAAAGCCCGGCCTCGTAGAAGTCTGCAATGGAGTCGCCCTGATACTGTTTGGTCTCTACCTTATTGGCTTCTGTCGTATAGCTTATCACCAAACCACGCTTCTGATAGTTCACACTTGTTGTCTCTTGATAGGTTTTCAGAGCTGCAAGTGCAGTGCCAAGGGTGTAGAAGCCTGTAGGTAGAGGGGCTATGATGTCAATGTCTATCATCGACTCTGAACCTTGCACCATCGAACCGAAGTCTTTCCAGTTCTCTGTGTCGTACCAGTTATTATCTTCCGTATTGGCTCCGGTATACTGGTAAGTCTTCCAAGTGCCTTTCTTCAATGCAAAGGTTATCATCAGGCCTACTGCAGCCTTGCCATTTTCCTTCGCTGCGTGAACAGCTGAATTGGCCGTATCGTCGGTATCACACAACACATAGTAGTGTCCTCCCTGCTCTACCGTCGGGTTGTAAATGCTGGCAGAGCTGCCGCTGCCGCCAATCCTCTGCATCTTCTTGTCAACGATACGGAACAACTCGTCTGCACAACAATAGATATGGTCCGCACGTCCTACGCTGTCGGTGTTATACATTTCTTCCGGATAACCGTATGTCTCTGTACTAACACCTCCGAACTTACGGAAGCACCACTCTCCTTCGTAGTCCAAACTTGGAGCATACCACAAACCACGACTCGGTGCCTTGCTGGTACCGTCCCACACTCCATCAAAGCGAAGAATGTTTATACCCTCAATGCGTATGTTCGCTGTCTGGAGTGTGCTATTTAGCTCGGCTCCCTCGTCACCGGGATATGCAGTGCCTCTGGTATGGCCCAATGCCAAGTCCGAACCTATTGCAACAAGCGTGCTGCCTCCCCAACGATAAGTCTTGTTGGCTGTAACGTCTATGTAAATCTTGTTGCTGTGTGGCACACGGCCTTTCATATTGGCCTCACCGTAAAGGTCACCGTCTATCCAGTTGTTGTAGTAAGTGATGGTCGGGCGCAAGTCACCTTCCGTTTCCGATGGCTGCGTGTATTTCAGCACAAAAGCACCAGCATCTCTGCTGAAAACAACGCTACAGTTCTCGTCCGTTGAGTACTTGTTTAACGACATCATCTGCGAAGTAATGTTATTGAAGATGCCGTTGAACTCAAGCACATCGTCCACATAGCCGGGAAGATACTGCGAAGGTATCTGGTTCTGTTCGTCCAACGGCGCAAGTCCGTTGGGCTGTCCTTTGGTGTTCTTGAATGATGTGAGGTCTTTCTGCACACCGCTGATGCTACTCGCAAGTTCAGTCTTGTTGTCGCTTACAGTCTTCTTCAGTGTGTTGATGTCGCTCTGAGCTGTGCCCATCTTTGTGTTGAGGGTGTTGATGCTCTCGCCTTGCGTGGTCTGTGTAGAACGTAGGCTGCGCACGTCTTCCTTGTTCTGGTTAACGTCCACCTTCACGGCTTCGAGGTCGGCTGTCATTCCCTCCACGGCTTCCATGTACTCGGTGCTATCAACCGTAGGATTACCCTTCAGCAGCGGATTACCGTTGCTGTCAACTTGCGCTACCCATGTACCACCGTCAGCTACATAGAGCTGGCCAAGATGATCTGACGCTGCACTGCCTTCTACGGTCACCAACGCCCACCATCCTTCATGAGGATTAGGGTAAGCCTCGCGTAGCTGTGCCGCCGTTTTGAACAGGCCTTTGTTCGGGCCTTTTATGTTCTTGGCTTCAAGCCAGCCGTCAACGGTCAGATTGTGGCCGACCTTTGCCGAACCGCGTATGGTGGCCTTGCCGCCGATGTTAACGTCACGACCAACCGCAACGTCACCATCTATCTGTTTTGTTGGTATTGAACTCATTATTCAAAAATGCTTTTTGCCAAGGTGTTCATTGCGGCTGCTTGCTCGCTCGCACCATAGGCGGTTAATACTAATGCAGCCGTAGTATAGACCACGGCTGTGTAACAACGCTCGCTGATGTCTATGCCGTCCTCCTCGTCTATGCTCGGATAAGGAATGTATGAGGCACGTTTCACATAGGCTTCCTCACTGTTGCAACTGTAGAACTCCAACACCTTGCCCTCGGCACGGTTCACTACGGCACACACCGGCTTCTGAACATTGCCCCGAATACCCTTGTATCTTGACGATTGCAGGTCATACAATGGGTCGTCTGCTGATATGGCCACATAGCAGGTGCGTTCCCAGTCGCTCATGCGAAAGGCTACAAGGCGCATGAAATCATCGGGCAGCAGAGTCCAACCGCTTCCGTTCTCCTCCCAGTAGATGGCATCGCCAAAAACGTGACCTTCTTCCAAGTAGTGAACGGGAGCGGACGACTCTACACGCCGAACGGCTTCCACTATCTTTGAGCGGATGATGTCATTCAACGATAAGGTGTCAATGTCCTCATCGCTGATGAGCTGCTCGCTTGTCTTGTTCTCGTCAATGGCAATGCGCACGTCACGCTCCACGACTTCGATTTTGTACACCATACCGTCGCTGTGATTACTCGGTTATAAAAATGATTTTAACGCCGTTTGCCTCACCAATGGCTACGATGTCAGCACGGTTCTTCATCGTACCACTCTTCACGCCAAAGGTCTTCGTGAGATAGTCCTTGGCTTCCTGATTGGTACTGAACTCAACTTCTGTAAGGCCGTCTTCGTTGTCGCTCTCGCTAAGCTCGGCTGCATCTTCCTCTGTAGATGGAACCTCGTCTTCGATAGGTTCAATGTCAACTTCGGTAGCAGGTGTGTCCGCACTTGCAGACTCGGCCTCATCAGCATCTACTGCATTGGTTTCCTCAGTCGGCTCGTCCGCTATGTCTTGGGGTTCTTCAACCTTGGCAGCTGTTGCCGCCACTGGCTTTACCTCTGCCGGGGATGGTGCTTGCTGCGTGCTTGGTTTGGCAGGATTACGCTCAATGCGTACCTCCTCGTCAAGTTCAATGGTGTCCATCACCGTAATGCGTCCGCGCTTAAACTCACTACTGTTTTCAATAGCGTGCTGCACAAGGAAGTCGCTTGTCGTGTACTTCGCGGGGTTTTGTCCGATGGCGGTCATTGAGCCGTCCGTGAACAATACTTTGAGCGTAGCTCTGCCTATTTTGATGATAGATTGATATTCCATCATGCCGTGCACTCCGTAGGTTATTCTCTTCTTTTTCATTGTCATTGAATGATGATAATAATAAAGGCGGACGGCATTGCTACCTATCCGCCTCTATTTGGTTGATGATTGGTTTAATTAAAACTTCTGATTACTCGGTTGCCATAACCTCACCTGCATACTCAATCCATGCCTCGCTCTTATACTGCCACATCTGACCGCTAACGGCCTCGGCATTGATGCCCGGACAATCCTGCAACAGGTAGTACACGCCTCCCTCAACTGGTGATGTAGGTGCCTCCGCGCTGTCCCACAGATGGATCTGCACAGCTGTGCTGTTCTCGCTGTCACCCTCACCGTTAATCCAGATATGGCACGAGCCTTTGAGTGCAAGTGCATCCCACACAAGGATTGCCTCGCGTGTTGCCTCCTCGCCCTCAACACGGTCTTTCGACGAGTGCTCTGCCGAATACTGGTAGTGCACAAGACGGTCAGGCGCAACGATAAATGCAGAATTGCTCCACTTCAAACGGTCAAGGGTTGGATCGTGCTTGAACTCGATGTCACCAAACACGGTGTGGAAATTGGTCACTACCCAGCCTACAGAGTTGGTCTTGGTAGTAATTTGAATTTCAGGGTGCTTCGAGTAGTCTATGCACTGGATATTCTCCAAGAAGTTCTTGCCAGCAAGGGCAATAACACTCTTGGGTACGTCCTCGCCTGTAAAGACCATCTTCGCCAAAGCAATGATTTCCTCAATTGTCCACTTGCCATTGTGATTGAGTTCCTTCTTCACTTGGTAGCGCACACCTTCGGTGAAGTAGATGGTCTGTGCACCGACCTCGGGGGTCTGAACAGTCATCTTGCCTTTACGACCTGCATAGAGAGTACGGTTGCCGCGCACCTTGAAGTTGGTAATGGCGGCTTCTGCAATCACGGCCTTGCCGAACGGAATTTTCTTCTTCTGCGCTTCGTAGTAGTCAGATACAATCTGGTTCATGCCGCGCTTCTGAAGATAAACCGTCTGTGCTTGTGGCACGATGAGGTCAGGGTCAACTTTCTTCTGTGTCTCGTAGAGAGCATTGGAAAGAATGATGAGTGTTGAACCGGCTGGAATTTCCGGAGTGGTACAGCTCTCATCGGTCGTGTTTGCCTTCGGACCGTTTACGGCTCTCACAATCGGGTTGTTCGTGGTTGGGTCTTGTCCGGTCACGAATAGCATGAGGTCTTTGCCTGGAGTCTTTGTCTTGCCGTCTGCGGCATAACCGTCCACACCCTTTACAAGCAGGGTGCCGTAAGGTCTTGGGATTTCGGCATCGTTGGCGAGCAACGGAAGCACGAACTGCTTGGCTGTTCCTGCCGCTACCTTAGTTGTCGAGGTCACACTGGAACGTGGCTCGTCAATCATGTAGTGTTCCACTTCGGGTGAGTTCACCTTTACCTTACGCGCATTCAGCATGAGCTGCATAAGCGGTGTGTCGTCACTCTTGAACTTGTAGAGTTCTTGGTCGAGGTCACTCTGAATGAGGTTACCCGGACCGACTCCGCCAGACGCTCCTGCCACTCCGCTGACGGTAGTGGGTGCTCCCGGCACTTGAGTCTGCATACCGGCTGTTCCGGGTGCAGGGGTGGTGGTTGTAGTGCCACCTACTGGTACGTTTTCTCCGTCCATGTCTTAAAATTTTAATTTGTGAATAATGTTATTTGCTATCGGTCTGTGCGAGGTTGCCGGGGGCTATACCGCCTGTCGCGCTCGCGAGATTGCTTACTGATGCCATTGCGCCCGGCACTTGGGTTCTCAACCCTGCACTCCCGGTCGTTGGCTTTACTTTCTTGCCCTCTGGAGGAAACTTTACGACTTCTCCTTTCATGGCTACATGGCTTCGTTGGCAATGTCAAAGATGCTTTGTGATTTCTGTTTGCCGGGCGCACCGCCATTCTTGCCGTTCAGTGGTGATGTTCCGTCGCCTTTGTCTCGCTTGCGCAAGCTTTCCACAATCTTGTCATTGCGTCCGGCGACACGTCCCTCTTCACTTGCTGAGGCTACATCACTGTCATGGTTGATGGCATTCACGAACATTGCAAGAGTCTCTTTCGAGAACTTGCCCATTACACCGTCACGAACCACGGTCAAAACGGCATCAACTACAGCGTCAATCTGTTCGTCGCTCATGCCACGCTCTTCTTGGAATTGACGAAGGGTTTCAAGACTTGCGTCCATGTTCTTCTCATATTCCTCGTCAAGCTGTCTTGACTTGGCTACACGCTCCACATAGTCCTTGTTGGCTTCGGCTATCTTCTCCTGCATTTCAGGATCTTCAAGCACGTCCTGTATTTCTATGCCGAAGTTTTTTACAAGCCCGACGTAGGGGTCGTTACCATTGTGCATGTCAGCAAGGAACTGTGCACTTCTCGGGTCAGCGGCAAACATGTCGGACATGGCCTTTTCCCTGTCCTTGTAGCCGCTAAGATCCTGCTCGTATTGGTCGTAATCGTCGTAAATCTGACCGTAAATCTCCTCATCATCCTCGAACTTCTTGTCGGGATATTTCTTTCGCAGCCGTTCCAACTGTTGGTCGCGTCTGCTCTTAACTCCGTTGTTATCAGCCATTATCTTCAAAATCTTTAGAATGTGTCATATTCATTTGCAAAAATACCTATATAAGATGTGGACTGACTTTTAACTTTTGTGATCTCGTTTCTGTAACTTTGAGGAAACAATCGGGCACTTTTATGAAATACTTTGGCAGCATTCTTGAATTTACACGCGAACGTAATAACGACCTCATGAGGGCATATCGGGAGAAACTCGCAGAGGCATCCATCATCGTGATGCCGGTCATCTTCGAACTTGTCGCTCAGTCTCCGGCTTCTCGCTTTTGGGTGAGCGAGGAGAGGGCTGCTATTGTCATTTCAGCAATGGCAGCTGGAAAACCGATGCCAAGGATGAGGAGCAACAAGCGTGAAATGTTTGAGGAGATTTACCGAAGGTTCGTTATACTACGTGAGAAACAGCCCGACAAATCGGTGTACGAACTTGTGACGAAAATAGTAAATCAACCTGCACCGAAATTCTATCTCACGCCTCGTACAGTGGGCGAATTTATTTACCGAATAAAGAATGGATGGTATGACAACCAATATGATAGATACAGAGATTGCACGCTTACTCGCTGAAAACGACCGGCGAAATGAGGTGATGTTTGCTCACTTCGACCCGGTCACTGGTGAAGGGTCTATAGGGGAACGTGTGCGAGTTTGTATCTCTGACTTTGCCATACCCGTCCAATGGCTCCCTGTAGAGATGATGAAAATACAAATGGTGAAGAAACTTGTCAAGGCTGGGTCTATCGACAAGTTTCTTTCGTCTGTTCTCCATGTTGAGCCAAACGATGATGATTACATCAAGGTCTCGCGTAAGTTCATACGACTACGCTTCAAACACGACTTCCCTTTCTGGGCGGCTACGCTCGCCTATATCCACAACAAGAAGGCTGGTAAGGACGTGTTGTTCCGGCTTTACTATCCGCAGCGTATTTTGGTGTCTCGTTTTGAGGCGAAGAGAAAAGCTCGTCTCCCTATACGACTAATATTGTTGAAGGCTCGACAGTGGGGTGGTTCTACTACAACACAGCTCTACATGGCATGGCTTCAGTTCAACCATCGAAAGGGACTAAATTCACTTATCATTGCACATCAAGGAGCGGCTTCTGACGAAATCAAGGATATGTTCGACCTCATGATTGACAGATACCCGGTAGAGTTCCTGCACAAACTGGGTGAGGCATATTCCGAGAACGAGCCGAAGTTGGTTGGTGTAGGTAAGTCTGGCTCCACTCATCGCGTACCACAACGCAATTGCAAGATTAAGGTTGGCACTGCTGAGCGTCCTAATGGATGCCGTGGCGGTGCCTATTCTCTTGTGCATTTGTCAGAGGTCGCCTTGTGGCAAAAGACAGAAGGTAAGTCACCGCAGGACATCGTGCGTTCGGCATGTTCCGGTATTCTTTTGGAACCATTCACGATGATCGTAATGGAGAGTACACCGAATGGAACAGGAAACTTCTTCCACACAGAATATACAGCTGCTGCAGATCCTACAATCAAATCACAATATGAAGCTCTTTTTATATCGTGGTTTCAAATTGAGCAGTATTCCAAACAGTTTGCTTCGGCTGACGAAATGCGTGAATTTGCACAATGGCTGTATGAAAATAGAGAGAATGCCTATGTGCCGTCAAATCGTGAGGAGTCCGGACGCTACCTTTGGTCGTTATGGGAGAAAGGGGCTACACTGGAGGCTATCAACTGGTACATAGAGGAGCGTGCAGGTAAGGACGACTTTGCTGTAATGGCTTCCGAGTTCCCTTCTGATGATGTGGAGGCTTTCGTTCATTCTGGTTCTATGGTGTTCGACAAATACCGTGTCAAGAAGTTCGAGCGGTTCTGCAAGCAGCCTCAGTATATCGGTGAGGTATATGCTGATGGAGACGAAGGAGAGGATGCACTTTCCAATCTCCGTTTCCGTGCAGACAGGCAAGGATTGCTTTCTATATGGGCAATGCCGGAAACATTCGATGGCTACTATGTTGTCAACCGTTATCTTACCGTTGTCGATGTGGGTGGACGTTCCAATAAAGCTGACTGGTCTGTTATCGTGGTATTCGACAGGCTTAGCATGATTGATGGTAGCGAGCCGCCGTCTGTGGTGGCTCAGTGGTACGGACATTGCGACATTGACCAACTCGCTTGGCGTGCAGCACAGATAGCGGCGTTCTACGACAATTCTCTTCTGGTCATTGAGTCTAACACGTTGGAGACTCACGACAAGGAGCGTCAGGTGGAAGGTGGCGACCAGTCGCAATATATTCTCAATCAGATTTCAGACATCTACCCGAACTTGTATGCACGCAAGCAGTCGGAGGATGAAATAAGGGAGGGCGCACCTCGTAAATATGGCTTCCATACCAATGTGTCAACAAAGCCGATGATTATCTCTACCCTCATCAAGGTGGTACGCGACCGACTCTATATCGAGCGCGACAAACGCTGTCTGGATGAATACAACACCTATGAGCGAAAACAGAACGGTGCGTATGGTGCTATTACTGGCAAACATGACGACTTGCTTATGACACGTGCAATAGGTCTGCATATCTGCTTCCGGGAAATGGATATGCCTGAATGGGTGCCTATTGTTAACCGTACACTTAGAAAAGACAGAAGCCCCGTTTCCGAGGCTTCCATCTGATAGTTTTATTAAGACGCTTGTAGCATCTGCTGTGCCTGTTGCATGGCAGATGCGTTTGCGTTTTGCTGAACCTGCTGCGCAAGTTCCGGAGAAATGCCGTCCGGCACCTTGCCTTGTTCCAGCTGTTCCCTTTGTGACTTGATGCTCTGCAGCAACTCGTCGGCAAATGGAAAGTCGCCGTGTTCCAACAGCTGCTCCACGCTGATAGCGTTCTTTTCCCACAACTGCATAAGCATGTCGTTGGTTAGAGCGCGGTATGCTGGGGTTGCCGTGCTCTCCACAATCGAAAGGTCAAACTCTACGTCGCGTATCTTCTTCGGGTCGTACTCCACAATGGCAGAGTTCTTTCCTGCAATGTTGAATACACGTGGCGTGTCGTAGAACTGCTGAATGTTCTTCACGTCCTTATACGCACCTTCTTTTACGAAAGAAGAGAACGTGTCGAGCAAGTCAAGCAGAGACGTTGAGGCGTTCTGTGCCTGTTGATTGTACAGACTGGCCGACATACCCGAATAACCGGGCTTGCCTTGCAATGCGCCGTTAACGCCGGATATGTCTTCGAAGAACTTCAACTGCATGTTCAGCAACTCTGAGATACCTATCTGTGTGCAGTTGTTGGCTATCTGCTGAGGCAATGGCGTTCCGGCCTTCGGTGTCCTGATCATGATGATGCCGTTGAAGCGTGCCCATTCGTCGGCAACGTCGTCCATTGACATTCCCTTCGGTAAGCAGTCTTCCGGGAACAACAGCACACCTTTTGCCGAAGCTCGCATAATCCAGTCGTACATCGTAATCAAACGGTTTGTGTATCGCTGCTGGTCTATTACATTGCTGACAAAGCTATGTATCTCACCGTCGATGAACGGATATGCTTTGAACACATACGGATGGCTCTTGTGCTCGTATGGGGTTTCGCCTTCTTCCAGAATGTCACCAAACGGAGTGAGCATGTAATAATACCAGTAGCTATCCATAAACCACTCCCAACGGATAAGCGGCACATCGCTCTCGTCCATACCAAGCTCACGGGCCTCTTGTAAACGCTTGTTGTTTTCGTCTGTTACAAGGGCTTGGAAATCCTCAATGTCTATCTTGAACACATCGCCGTTGTTTATGTCATGGCAGCGGACACGTGGTTTGCTTTCTTTCCTCCACACTTCTATTACACGACACCTCGATGTGTCGTATGGCACAAGGAAGTCATAATAACCTTGTAGAGGATAGCCGAAGTTGTCAAAAGTAGCACTGAGATATGATTTGTCTTTGGCAAACTTGTATATCTCGGCCAGACGGTTGTAATCGTTCCCATCCTTAGCAAAGCGTCCGCACAGTTCCTCAAACGATATGTCATGCACCTCGCCCACACAACTGCAATCCCAACCTCGGAAATCCCTCATGTTGTTATCGATGAAGAAGTTGTTGGGCTGTACATAGTCGGTCCAACAGTCCAGCTTGTTTTCTCGCCAGCCATACCACTTACGCTGCACGACAAAGCCCGATATAAGGAACTCCTCCATACATCGTGCGTTTATTTCTGTCATGCGGTTCAGCTGCATGTTGCATTGCAACACGGTACTCATCGTCTCGCCATATCGCTGCTCGTCGCGGTCTCGTGCCGTACAAGTGGGTTCCTTGGCTTGACTGCGGTATATACCAAGTACAGCTTGTACCATACGACGAATGAGGTTGTTCTTCAAGGGTACATTACCTTGCTTCTTGATGAGTTCCTCTTCGCGTATTTTTCGACCATTCACACATACGTAGTCATCCCACTGCCGTCCGTAGGTGTAGTTTTTGTTACGTTCACGGTCTCTGCGAAACGTATCCATAGCAAGCCAATACTGCTGGGCTTGCCACAATACCTCAAATGCACGGTTACCGCCCAACGTGTGCTTGGCTGTAGCTACGCTGTCCATTCCTTCATGAGGCATGACAGCACTCGCCTTATGTAATTTTCTTCTTGCCATATTTTTATAATTTGGGACGTGCAAAGGCAGTGCAAACCGAGAGCAATGAAAGCTCGCTTTCAATTGCCGAGGTGCAGCCTGCCTTCGCGAATGCAAAGGTAATTCCTTGCACCGTCCTTTGTTGTTTAACTATTGTTGCTTCAATCTGCCGATGTCTTCAAGCATCTTCGCACGTGTACTGAACATCGTGCTGACAATCGAGTCTCGTTCCTCTGCGCTCTTGCAGCGTAGATACTTCGACGTGAGTTCCTTCATGTCATGCTTGTATCGTTTCAAGCGCATGTGCTGGCGCATGTCATTCGACTGACGTAGCTGCTTCATTCCCTCGCGGTATGCTGCACGGTCGGTCTTCTTTATCTTCGACAATGCGGTCTCTTGCTTGGCAATAGCATCGTAATCACTGAGCAACTGTTTGGTTTCCTCGGTTTCCATCCTGCTGTTCAACTTCTCCTTGGCTTTCGTAAGCACTCGGTTCTGCTGGGCAGTCATTACGGAGTCGCGAGCTTCATCAGTGTACGCCCATCCGGTCAACGGTGCGCCTCTGTGCATCTTATATCGGGCATATCGCTCGGCTATCTCTGCTGGGGTCATGACTTGCGCCTCTGCTGCCGTTGCGTTAAGCTCGTCAAAGTAAATCTTGTCGATCTGACTTTGTGGACAGTTGATGATGCGCGTGATAAGCAGGGCACACTCGCGAGAGGTGTTTGCGTCGTCACCACAGTAGTCCATGATGGCAACCACTGCATCTGTCAGCGATTGAGGATTGACACCTATACCAGACTGAACCATCAAGTTGGTCACATCGTTCATGGCGGCAACCTTGTCTTTGTTCCATTTGTTTACAATGTTCTGCAAGTCTGAACTAAGAGGCATATCCTTTGAAGCGGAGAATAGGTTCAAACCTTCGCCTTTAGCAAAGCCATTACCTACAGCACTCATCACGTCACCTCCAGTCAAGCCTTCTATACTGCCGAACATGGTATGGCAGAAGATGTCATGCCACATGTCGCTCTTCTCGTCCTTGTCGTCACCTAAGAGGAGATAGGGCAGATAGGCTCCCAAGTTCCAAGCAAACTGCAACAGATAGCCGAACACGCCTACGCGGACTATATCACGCATCAGGCTTCTTCTATACTCGCTCTTGGCGTTCTGGTCGGCCTTGTCGGGGTCTATGCCGTCTCTGCGCATCTGCTTGGCAAGATACTCCTCTGTGAGTCCTTTGTAACCCGGTTCAAAACGGTGTTTGAGGTTACGGAGTGCATCATACAGCTGACGTGTGTACGACATCGAAGAGTTTCTGAACACAGTGAACAGAACGCTCAACCATGAACGGTCGGTCTGCATCGTAGAGAGGAACGCGCTTTCACTCGACTGCTGTGTCTGATTGAACAGAATAGTAGCGTCTTGCTTGGCTCGCTTCTCTGCCGTCTCTTCATCATAGCCGTAACGAAGATATTTCTTCTTCTTGGTCTGATACATAGAGTGTGCACCAATGGCAACAGTCAGTGCATCGACAAAGGCATTAGGAGACATACCGATACGCGAGGCTATTTCAACAGCGCGGTTCTGCCACATCTTCCAGTCCATTTCGCTCTTCATCAGTCTTGGGTCTCCTGCCATGCGGCTCTTCCAACGCTTCTCGAAGAGTGGAAGGTTTTCCATCGACCACTTCCAAGCTCCTATTGGATTGGCAATGTTTCCTGCAAGATATACAGGGCTGCTGTCAGAAAGATAAGCTGGCATAGAGAGGAACTGCTTTAATGCCGTGAACACTCTGAAACTAACCTTGGCTGCCGTTACACCCTTCGCCACATTCACAGCGGCCTTGTCAAGGGCTGCAATTGGTGGGCGATAGGCTCCTGCGGCCATACTGCACACATTGCGGAAGTTCTTCCACAGAGTCTTTCCACCACCATAAACACTCGTCATGTTCATAACTTGATTGCGGAAACGCTTGTATGACAGCAAGGTGTTCAAGTCGCGGTTGAACTCTGCAAAGGATGCCCAACGTTCCATCTGCTGAATGTGGTCAAGTATAACGCTGAATGCGTCTGCCCCCATCACGTCAAGGGCAAGATTGTTGCGTCTGCGCTTGATGATGCTACCGGTTGAGGTCGCTGGCAATGCGGTGTCGGTTGTATCGTCGGCTACGTCCACTTCTTCAATTCTCGCATTGGCAAGTATCTTCAAAGGGAAGTAGTTCTCAATTGCTGCCATTGAAGCACCGAACATGCGCTTATGCACCTCGTTGTACTCGTTGCGTTTTTCCACAAGGAACTCGTCCTGCATCCAGTCGGCAAGTTCCAAGAAACGAGGATCAACAAATTCTTTTATGTTCTCCACGTCTTCCTCGGTGATACCCATACGACGCAACTTCATGCGGCCGTCTGCCATCTTGTCAACCATGTAGATATACAGAAGGTTGCCTTGTGTCAGTTCGTGTGCCTTCTGCTCGCCACCGTCCCAGAAGGTAACGGTCGCTTTTGGAAGGTTGCGCTCCAAAGAGAATAGGTCGCCCCATTTCATCTTCTTGTCGAATACTTCGCTAACCTTCTCGTCGAGCGTCTTCAAGGCGTTTTGATAACCGGTGTACTCCTTTTCGGTAGCCTCAACCCATCCACGCATATAGCGGTTCCACAAGTAGCCCTCACCGTTCACGCTTTTCTTTCCGAACATTCTCAGCATCTGGTCGAACGTGCCTAAAGGTGCAAGAACAAAGCGCACTATACTGTTATTGGCTATCTTCTGTGCCTTGCTTTCCTTGTGATGCTCGTCGTTAGGTCTGCCGGTCATGTCGGAGTTGGCATTGTGATGGATGGTCTCAACGCGCTGCTTCTCTGCCTCACGCCATGCCTTGGCTCGCTCAACGCTGCCACCAAGAACACCGCCTACTTGCTCCACTATGCTGCGGTAGGCTTCGGCTCGCTCTATCTTGTTCTGACGGATGGCATCGTTGGTTGACTCCACGTATTCACGATAAGCATCGGCTTCCATCGTTCCTGCATCCAAGTCGGCCTTGGCTTCCTTAATGCTTTCACGAAGAGCCTTTTCCTCAGCCTTGCTTTCGGTAATGTCCTCTACAAACTGATGGGCAAGCAACAAACCGCTGTACTCGATGGCTGCTTCCTCGGCTACGGCATTGTCGTCACTACTCATACGATTGGTGCAGTCTGCAATACGCTCCTCTATGTTCTCCTTTGGTAAGGAAGTGGCTTTCCTAACCACCTGCGCAATACGCTGGCCTTCCGGGTCAAGCTGTCCTTGCACCTCAATACCTCGCGCGTCAACGCGGCTTCCACGGATGGAAAGGAGTTTGCCCAGCTGGTTAGCTCCCATGCGTAGCTGGTTGTCAACCATGATGTCCATAACCTTCTGAACGTAATCACTTACGTCCTGCTTGCCATGTACATTGTTCACGGCTGAGAGGATGCGCTTTGTCTCATACTTACTCAGATCATCGAGCAATCCGTTTTCAAGCAACACCTTTGCAAGGTCTGTTATGCTCTTGACAGTTGATAGGTCATACGCTCTCTGACGTGCCATTGCCTGACGCAACTTGTTAAGATTGCCACCGATGGCTCTCATTGCATCCTGCTTGGCTTGCCAGTTGTCGGCGTTGGCTTGGCTTGCCTCAACCTTCATCTTAGTGATGGTTTCTTCAAGTCCCATATCACCGTCGCGGAACATAATGCCGCCATCTGGGTCTGTTTCTGGACTATGATTGTCCTTTGCAGCGTGTTCAACATCAATAGGTTCTAAGTGCTTAAGTGCTGCCTCATTGGGTTGGGCACTTTTTTTATACCCATCACTGAACTTAGTATCGCCGAAACCTGTCTTCCTGCGCATAACCTCAGTATCAGCAGCATCGAACACAGTAGGCTTACCACCATTCTTCTTACGCTTGTATGCCTCATGCAGAACAAACGCCCAGTCCTTATCACCCCACTTCCTCTTGCCGGGGATTTTCAATCCGTCCAACAATTTTTGTAGAGCCTTTTGGAGCATGGCTTTCAGTTTGCCCCAGAACGTAAGTTCTTCGGCACTCATCTTCTCGAAGCCTTTCTCACCGATACGTCCGGCAAGGTCAGCTCCATATTCCTCTGTTGCATCACGCTTGAACTGCTCACGCTTCTTTCCGGCCTCGGCATGTGCTGATGCCATATCTGCATAGTATGAAGCGTTGGCATCCTCGCCATTGGCTACATGCTCCTTGCGTTTCTTCTCACGTATGCGGTCCACCTCTGCATCGTACATCTTCTGCGCCATGCGGTCAATGGTGCCGCGTATCTCGTCCTTAGACACACGATAGAGTTCATCAAGGGCATTGTTCAGCTTAGCCTCATCAGGGAACAGCACGCGCAAACCATCGTGACCCACAACCTCATGCACAAACGTATTCTCAATGTCTGCCATGTTAGCATTGTTGGGAACAACAATAGTCACCTCGCCAGTCATAGGATTGAAGCTACCCTTCATTCTGCGCTGGCGCACAGAAGGTAATGCAGCCACTTCTTCCTCTGTACGGATGATGCGCACTGGAGTATGCAGACGTTCGGACAGCTCGGTCACTCTCTCGCTCATCGCACTTTCCATTGCTTCCTTCGGTTCGCCTACCCACTTGCCGGCCATCTTCGCATTGATGCGTGCTATGTCTTCGTTGCTGACGAATGGCGTGTGTCCTTCGCGTCCGGGAATAACATCGCGGCTCTCCCAATTCTGTTTGTCGAGTGCAAGACTCTCCTCCGGTGTCAACTCCTTGCCGTCAAGTTCAAAGCGGTACCCCATCTTCTCCAACTCTCTGCGCACTTGTGGTACAAAGCGGTTGTAGTCACGGTGGGTCTTCAGCTCCTCACGCTTTTCCGGATGCTTCTTCCAGTACTCGTCAATGAGCTTAGCTTCCTCCTCACGGGTGAGCACCTTGTCTATCTTGCTCCAGCGTGAAAGATACAGCGTGCGGCCATTGTTCCACTGATGGGCACCGGTAGGCAACAGAGCATAGTCTGCGTGGAACGGCTCGTCTATCTCCGATTTCGGGATGAGGCTGCGTACCACAACAAGGTTAGGTCTCTTGTATGCCTCGCCAAACTGCGTATTCAAAGGTGTTTCGATGGCATGGTCGTATGGGTCGTATGCTGCCCACGTGCCCTTGTCTTCGGGGTTCTTCTTCAGGAAGTACTGCAACTGTGCCTCCTTGGTCTTAGGCTTCACGAATTTCAAACCGTCATTGATCTGCAACTCTGTACTCTTTTTGCCGTCAACCATGATGTAGCCATTCTTGTTGAGTTCGTCCAGCTTGCGCTGCTGCTCCTCGGTGAGTTCCACCTTTGGAGGTGCAGAATAGTTCCAACGTCTGCCTTCCAATGTTCTGCGCTCGCCTGTCTCGGCATCGGTAAATGCCATAGGTGAACCCAGTGCATCATCCTCAAAGGCTTGCACATTACGGTAAACAGGAACCAACTCACTCTCCGGCAAAGACTCCAGCTCCATTGCCTTCGGATCATCCTCATCAAGCAAACGGAACTTCGTCTTGTCTTCTTCCGATTGTCCAAGCTTGTTGTACTCGGCATCGAGTTCTTTCTGCTTGGCAATGGCTTCATCGAGTTCTTTCTGCTTGGGGAATGGCGCATCACCCTTAGGCATGGTCTTCAACATTTCGCTGTTGGTGTCATACTCGCGATGGTACACCTCATTGTTATGGATGATCTGCTCCAATAGACTGCGGAATACAAGACCTGCCTGTGTCGGGTCTTGTGGCATTCGCTTTGTGTAACGGATGCTCCATGCGTTGTTTCCTCCAAGCTGCACCTCGTAGTGTGAAGACAACAAATCATCGCCTGTTACAAACACGACATCGGCACGCTGACCAAAGCCTGCAAGCACCACTTTCTTGTTGTTCTTCAGTTGTTCGAGGATATACTGGCCAGCTTCCTTTGGTTTGTCAAAGTCCTGTCCATAATAAGAACCTTCTACGCACACCTTGACCTTTGAGGGATATGTGCCTTTTTCGTCTGGCTTGAAGCCCTCTCTTTGCAGGTCATGTACATCTCTGTCGCTTAACGAGATAAGGCGTTTCAGGTTGTCAACCTTCTTCGTCACCGTCTCGTAGTTCTGTCTCTTACGCTGTTGGTCACGCAAGAAGCCGTTGTAAAGTGACTTCAACTTCTTCACCAACTTGTCTTGCTTTGACTTCTCAAATATAATTGGATTGCCAGAAAGCAAAGCAACCATCTGTGCAGGGTCTATATTGCCGTTTTCGTCAGCATCGCCCTCATCAAAGCTGCGCTCGCCAGATATGGTTCCCATCTTGAACTGTGTGAACATCTTGCCCTTCGCGTCAAGCAATTGGTACTTGTATAAGTCAAGACTTCCCTCAGTGGCATAATAGTGTACACGCACCTTATTATCGAGGAAATCGTGAGCCACTACATTGCCCTGTCTGCTACCACGGCCAATACACTGCTCCAAGTCGGCAGGTTGCCATGGCACGGTCAGCATGTGCAGGTCGGTGATGCGTGTCTGTACATTCACACCGGTACCCATGTTTCGTGTACCTCCAATGAGAATACGCACTTTGCCGTCACGCACCTTTTGGAACAATGCTTCCTTTTCAGTATCGTTCTTCACCTGCTGAATGTAGGCTATCTCTTCACGGGGTATGCCGTAGTCCTTTGTCAGTCGGTTTATAATGTCATGATAGGCATCGTATTCCTTGTCCTTTGTTGGAACACCAATTTCACAGAACACAAGCTGCACGCCTTTTTGCTCCTTCATTTCGTCATACGACTTCTTGATGTTGTCACAGCAATAGGAAATCTTACCGACACTATCATCCATTTCCGGGAATACAAGACGCGGACTGACTGCTGCTTTTGCCGATATGTCTGATGCCACAAGTCCCCATGGGAATTTTTTCGGGTCTTTCGGGTGAATACCGAAATAGCTACCGTCCTTGGTCTGAAGCATATTCACAACCTCGCGGTTTATCTCGGCCACGGCATCTGACTGTGGCACAATCACCGTCTTGCCGTCCACCTTTGGCTTTGGCAGTTGCAGGTTGTAGTCGTTGCGCACATCGGCAATCTCTGCATAGAGCTGCGACAATTCTGGAACATTGTCGAAATAGCGGAAACGGTCTTTCATCTTGAACTCGTTGGAAACACCTGCCTCTAACTCCGACGAATGTACGGCAAAGGTGCTTGCCCATGCGTCAAAGGTCGGCATACCCAACTGCTCCAATTTGCGCGGACGCAAATAGTTGAGCAGGTTGTATATCTCAACAAGAGAGTTGGTGATGGTCGTTCCTGAAAGGAACACTGTTCCCTTGTCACCTTGGTGCATCTTCTGCAGGTGACGGATGCCGGTCAGCAGAGCAACGGCTTTGTTTGAACCTGATGCTTTGCCCAATCCTGCCACGTTCTGGTAACTGGTGACATAGGGTAAGGATTTGAACTGGTGGCACTCGTCCACAAACAGATAGTCTATACCCATGTTCTCAAAGCAGAACTCGCGGTCAGTGCTGCGGTCAAGTCGTTTCTCCAACTTGGCGTGTAGGTTCTGTCTGCGCTTTTCAAGCGATTTTATCTGTCGCTTGGTGAGCTGGCTCTTGTCGCCGGTGCCATAAAGGTATTCTATCATGGCATCGAGCTGTGCAAGCTGCTCATTCACTACATCGCCTTCTGCCTCCTCAGAGTGAGGTATCTTGCAATATTGCTCATGGCTAACGATGATACAGTCATAATCGTTGAGCGAGATATTAGCGAAGAACTTCTTGCGGTTCTCGGTACTGAAGTCCTTTTCTGATGGTGCAAGCACACGTGCGGTAGGATATGCCTCCTTGAACTCGCGTGCTATCTGTGGCACTGTTGATTTCAATGCCACAATCATTGGCTTCTTGGCTATGCCCATTCTGCGCATTTCCATAATGGCCGACTGCATGACAAGGGTCTTTCCTGCACCAACTATATGATCAACAATACCACCTCGGTTGTTGATGAGCATCCATACGGCATCTTTCTGATGCGGACGGAGTTCCTTGCCCATCAATCCGGGCACGTTGAGGTGTGAACCATCCCACTTGCGGAGCACAATGCGGTTGAAGCGGTCATTGTAGGCTCGCTCCATGGTCTGTATTCTATTGTCGTCACCGGGCAACCATTGTTCAAAATGCTCTCTGAGGTCGGCCACCTTGCTATTGGCAAGCTCGGTTGCCTCTTGGTCTATCCATGTGTTGCCGTCCTTGTCCTTACGCACAATGCGGAAGTCCTTGTCTTCAAGTGCTGCTTGGAATATCTCCTTGATGCTCTTGTCGGCTGTCTTCCAATCCTCTGCCTGTCCTCCGAGTTCTTTTGCTTCGATATTGATTTCAAAGGTGTCTGTTTCCGGGACATACACTACACCACTCTTGATGATTTCCCTACGCTCACCGTCAACCCACTCATAGTTGCGTGAAGACGATGCGTGCAATCCAAGGGTATCTTTCACAAAATCGTTGAGTACTTCTTGCGGTATCCATCGCGCACCAAGGTGTATTGTGATGTCGTCGAATGGTATAGTGACTGGCTGCACCTGTTCCAACTCCTTGACATTGCGTTCAAAGGTCGGGTCTGTTGCAGCTGCGGTCTTTGCCTCCTCCAATTTGGCTACTACATCGCCACTGAGGTATTCATCGCGTGTTACATAACGGTCTGTGGCATTAGGCTCCTTGAAAACAAGGTCACCACACTGCTCAAACCAGTCTGCGCCCAACGCCTTTTCGATATACTCGCCACGGATTTCACCATATTCCGCCAATGAAGTGGTTATGGCTTCCTGCGGTGTCTTGGCATCTTCAAGTTTGAGGGCTGGCTTGATGGTGTTCTTGGTGAAGATGTCGGACAGTCCTTGGAACTTGCCGCCTTTCCATACTTCAAGTGCTTGCAGTGTATAGCCGTCAATGTCGCTCAGGACAACAGCGTTGTCAGTGTCCTGCAACTTGCCATACTTGCTGACAAACTCATCGTATGCTCGTTTGAGCTTGGCACGTAGCATGTTGAGCTTCGTGTCCGAAAGTCTATCAATCTGCCCTGCAATGAGTTCTTTCATAGCGGTACGTACCTCTCCCATGGCAATGATGCGCTTCTTCTGCTTAGCCAGCTGTGGCTGCTCCTCAAACACCCTTGTCACCTCGCCATACTCATTCTTTGTAGCGGTCAGCACACCGACCTTGCCGTCTTGAATAACAAGGTTGCCAGTACTTACCCAGTTACCATCACCCTTGTACTCCTCACGAACGGCTTGTTTAACCTCGCGTGATGTGCGTGTGGTGTCAAAGAGCATTCCCTTGCGGTCACCAACAATACGCTTTACTGCTTTCTCAACTTCCTTGGCTATCTGATCGGTGGTCAGTTCGCTATGTAAGCCGAAACTCTTATCATTGTATTGATTACCTGCCACTACGTCGCCAATCATGTTCTTGCGGTTGCTCGCATAGTAGGCATTGTGCGACACCTTTTGCTTCTCACCATTGCGCTTGTTGGGTGCAGTGGTCTCAGCGGAAGACAAAAATGCTTGCTCACGTGCCGCATAGTCAGGGTTCTCTCGTGTCTTCTGAGCGTCCTCTTCATCCTTCCACTTGCGGATATAGATGATGTCGGCCATTGCGCCTGTGCCTTGGAATGTGTTGTCAGGCAGTCTGACAGCTCCCAGGAACTCGCCCTGCTCGGCTATGTATCTACGGATATGCTGGTTGCTCTGCGTGTCCATCACGGCAGGACTTGTCATCATGGCAACAATTCCGCCGGGGCGTGTAAGTTCGAGCATCTTCACAGCATAGTAGTTGTGAATTCTCTTCTGTGCCGACCGCTTAACAGGACTGTTGTCGTTCTTCCATGTCGGGTCGTTTACTTCGATGTCACCAAATGGCACGTTACTTGTCACCACATCTTGCGAGTTCGGTGTGAGTTCCGACTTCTCAAAGCCACAAATGCGCACATCAGCATCAGGATAAAGGGCGCGTGAAATCTGTCCCGAAAGCCAGTCAAGTTCAACGCCAGTTATCATTGTGCGCTCTTGAATGTCTTTGGGAAGTGTTCCCTCAAAGATGCCGTTGCCCATTGAAGGATCGAGGAAAGTGCCGCCTTTGAAACCTGCAAGCGAAAGGAAAGAGTTCATCGCACTTGCAATCTTGGTCGGGGTATAGTATGACGATAGGGCAGCTCGCTTGATACCTGCAAACACGCCTTTCTTGCCGTCTGGGTCAAGCGTGTCGATTGCATTTGCAAGTCTGCGGTATGGCGAATTGCCGTAGGTGTCCCTACGCATTTGGTCAACAGAATAGAACTTGCTCAACTGGTCTATCTGTCCCCAACCACGGAAACGAGAAAGTATCTGCTTTTCTTCATCAGTGGCCTTACGTCCCTCTTTGAAGAGTTTGGCTATTACCTCAATGGCTGACACGTTGCCCTCCAAACGCTGTGCAGGCGTGTAATTGTCGGCTTCATTGCCGTCTGTGCCATAATGGAAGTTATTTGTAAACTTGCGCACAGGTGTACGCTGCTTCTTTACGGCAGAAGGTCTACTTCTCTCGCCAGTGGAGCTGGCAGGTTCTCCCGAAGAAAGTTCTTTTCCTCCTCCGTCAATCTCTCCTGTCTGAACAGTGCGCGGTCCAGCAACTCGTCCACGCTCATCTGTGGCTCCGTTGGAAACTGTTCTATCAGCTGTGCTCTCATCACGTCCCCGATTTCCGACTGGTGGTTGTATTCCCCCGACCTCATCAGTTCCATGTACTGCTCCGTCAGCTGCTTCTCGTCCGTTTTCACGGCTTGCATCAGTTGACCGCTCTCCGTCAGTTCCTGCAACTGCTGTGGTGCGTTCTGCTCCATCAGTTCCAGTTTCATCAATGCCCACGGTGTCCGGGCGTTCTGCTCCAGCCACTGTTTGGCTTGGGCTACTGCTATTGCTGTCTGCTGTTTCATTATTATTTGGTTCATCAAACAGCCCGGCAAACAAATCACCTACGGGCTGCTCTGGTTTGACTTTCTTTGTTGCTTTTTTCTTGGATGCAGGCTTTGGCTTGTCTGCTGGTTTCTCTGATGATGTTGGCTGAACGCCACCATCCTCGTAGAAGTCGCCAACGGCTTCATGCTTCGGCTCGGCTGACTCGCTTGGCTTATGGCGCAACTGGTCCGGGTGAGCATTAACCCACATGGCAGGAGCAAGGCCGGTGTCAATGCGGATGCCGCCCTCATCGTTAGGCTGCACTACAACTGCATCAGTCCATGTGCGGCCACCATCGGTTGAATACTGCACCTTGTCACCTGCTGCATACTCTCCTTCATTGGTCACGCCACTACCTATAAGATATTTGTAGGCTTCACGCTGCACCTGCTTCAGAAGGTCAGAATACGTAACATTGCTGTCAACGAAGACATTTCTACCGTAGCGGTCATTGCCGGTGCCTTCAGGATGGTCAACACGGAACATGATGTGAGTAACTTCAAGGTCGCTGCCTCCAAAGCCATCTACACCCTTGGCTGCTCTTGGCTCAACACCTATTGTCAGATACAGCTCGCGTCCTTCTTCTAATGGCAGGTGTATAGACACATCGCCTCCAATAGGGGAAATGTTGGAAACTGCAAGTGGCTTTTTCTTACGATTGCCTTTCTTATCCGTCTGCTTTGAATGAGAAGCCTCATAGTGGCTAAGGTTCAAATCAGAAATCAACTGGCTTGCAAGGTTGGCTGCATCCTTGACGGCCTTCTTCTCGGCATTACGCATGTAGCCGTATGCCTCGTTGTAGTCCTTCTCCACCTCGTCAGCCTCATAGTAGCCAAGCAGGGCAAGCTGCTCATTTGCCTTGTCGAGGGTTTCATCTACTCGCTCTGCTGCTCCGGTGAGGGCTTGCTCGTCGCTTGAAGTTTCTGCGAGAGCCGTTGCTTCGCTTGCAACAGACTTTGCTTCTGCTGCAACAGCATCTGTATTTGCTGCTGTCTGCTTTTCGGTTTCTTTTCGTTGCTCATTTCTTGTTGCCTTTAATTTATTGTTTGCTTTTTCTGCGGCCACTTGTGTCTTGCCTTCCTCAACTATCATGTTGGCTTGTGCCATTATGTCCTTGGTAGGCTTGTCGAAATTCTCCACGTCAAAGGCTTTTACCTCTTCGTATGGAGTGAGGGCATATTTGTCATAGCCGGGGACATACTCCAGTCCTCCATAGAAAGCCTTTAACCAAGGGCGTACCTTGTCGCCCAATGCCTTAACCATCATGGAGGCATAGTTGCCAAACGACTCATTGCCACGCTCAACCATGGCCATGGCCAGACGCTGACCGACTGACATGAGCTTCTGACGCTGCTCTGCAGTCAGTTCGTCCGGATCACGGAACTTAAACCCGGCATCGCCCTCGTCGTCACCAATACCGAGAATATCACGAATGTCATTCATCAATCCGTTCATTTCCTCGTCACTGACCTCATACTTAGGCTTCTCCGGCTCTATTGGTTCTTCTGTTGGCACGCTCTCTACGCGGTTTGCAGGTTTCTTGCTTGCGGTCTTCTTACTTGTCGTTGGCTTCTTCGGCTCCACGGCATCGCGAAGTTCCTGCGCTGTCATTGGCTGGTTGTCTGCAACAGCTTCCTCATTACCAACCATTTCAGCGGCCTTGCGTGCGTCCTCTTCGCTACGGAACATCCAACCACCACTCTCACGGTCTTTCCAACCGCGTGCAGGGGCAAAGCGTCTCTCACCTGTACGCTCTTTGGCAAACTCCTTGACGGCACGCTCTTGGTCGGCTGTCAAGTCATGGTCAAAGGTAAGGAGAGAAACATCGCTCGTCTTGCCCTTCTTATTGGTGTAGGTTGAAGGAGTGATGGTATAGCCGACTTCTTCCGGTGCGTTGATTTCCACAACGTCCTTCTTCACCGACGAGTACTCGCCAAAAGGCTTAGTCTTACGCTTGCTCGACTCTATCCACTTTTCGAAGTCTTCGAGGTTCACGCCGGTAATGTCAATTCTGCGGCCATTCTCCCAGCCCTGCTCGTAATTGGCAAGATAGTCGCTCTTTGCCTCGTCCGCATCGTTGAAGCCAAGCATAACCTTGTGCTCGTCAAAGCTGCCGTCGGGGTTGTACTGGTCAACGACGAACACCTTGCGCCCGTTCCAACCGTCAATATCATTGGAGAGGAACACGTCAATATGGTCGCCGTCAACACCCACGGCACCACGAATGTAGCCGTAAGTGTTGTTCATCTTGCTTTCCCACTGCTTGCCGTCAGCATCGGTGCCTTTACGCACGCTGCCCTGCGGCTGCTCAATGGTGATGTCGAACGCACCGACTTGCACATGTCCCTTCTTATAGTTGCCGGCTTCCTTTTGTGCCTCGGTGGGGTCGGTGTTCACTTCGGCAGAGGCTGCTTCAATCTTGGCAGACAACGGCTGCTCATTGCCGTCAATATAGTTGGCTACTTCGTAGAGGTCGCCAAACTGCTTGCCGTCAATCTCATAATAGGTTCCGGGATAATTCTTGCTCTTGTCAGGAGCGTCAACCTTGATAACTTCCTTGCCATCAACGAACATACGATGCTTGTAGATTTCTCCATATTCGCTTGGCTCCGTCCACTCGTCTTCTGTATCGGTGATGCGCTCGCTTAGTTTCTCCTCGGCTTCCTTCGCCAATGCGTCGGCATCGGCTTCGTTTCCCTTAACTGGTTCTTCACTGGCTACGACTGGCTGTTGAGGCTCTGCACCGCTCCCAGCAACAACCGTAGCTTGTTCGCTTGCCTCGTCTCCTCCAGCTGGCTCTGTGGCTTCTGCTCTCCGTTTGCGTTCTGCAACGGCTGCGTCGATGAGGGCTTGTTGTTCTTTTGGTGTAGCATTTCTGAAATATTCGTTTACGTTTTTGAGAATTTCTTCCTTAGAGGTCACGTCACCGCTGAACATGTCTATCTGACCTGCAGCAGGTGAAGCAGCTTCATTATTGTATGTAGAGAGAACCTTGCGCAAGTCGCTCGGCTTTCCGCTGTTCAGCAGGTCGGCAAGGTGCAACGTAACGCCATCGGTTACACGACTGTCTCCGTATTCGTCGTCAAACAGACCATGCTGTCTGCCGTAAGGAGATACCGGCATACCTTCCTTATAGATTTCGGGCGAGTCAGACTTGGCACGACTCACAAGATCAACGGCTGCAGCCAATTCCTTGCTAAGGTCATAGCCGCTCTTGGCAAGTGTGCGGTTGTTGGCGATCTCGTTCAAGCCCATAACAACAGACTGACGAAGTGTCGGCGTGCTGATAATCTGGCGCACGGCATCGGGCGAAGTCTGGAAGACCTTGCCTATAAGTGTGTTCTCGATAAGTTCCTTACCTGCTGCCGACAAAGCATTGCCAGTGCGAAGCTCTGGTAACTGCATTTCGTTAATAACTCCTGCATCCAACAACTGACTGATGGCAGAAGCCACTGATTTGTCGTCGGCATAGTAGTCAGACATGCGGTCAAAGCGGCTGATGTCATTGGTGATGCTTGTGAACACTTTGTCAGGAACAATCTTGCCAAGTTTCACGGCGTGCTCAGGTTTGCTCTGCTTCTTCTGCTGTTCTGCGTTGAAACGTGCGAATGTAGTTGCATCGTAGGGCAGGTGCTCGTCCGGGACGAACACCACGCGCGGATGTTTCATGCCGTCTATCTGTTCGGGGGTGAAACCATACATCTGTCCGAACTCGCGCAGGTGGTCAATATACGCCTTGTCTGTTCCCTGCTGGGCTGCAATGTCGCCCGACATGGTGCGGTTGTTGCCCGAAAGCACTACCCCGTCCTTGCTGACAATGACTGGTGTCTGCATAGCTCTGCTGTCGTAGCTGTCTGCCATATCCCTAACAATGCGCTGCGCGTCTTTGTCACGCTTGTAGTCGCGGTCATTCACGCTCTCACCATTCTCATCAACCGGGAAACCTTCAGTAGGCTCGTAGGCATTGTTCACGTCATGGCTGGCTGTGGCTGCTCCTGCCTCAGTGAGGACGTAGTGACCACGGATTGTAGAACCATCTGCAAGGGTGATAGCATTAGGATTGCCCTCAACCTTGGTGGCTCCGTCCCACTTTGCTTTTATCTTCGGGTTCACGGCATGAGTGCCGACGGCCTCTTGCTCGGCTGCTTTCTCAGCGGCAATGCGCTTGTCTTCCTCCAGACGTGCAACGGCTTCGGCGTGTAGCTTTTCCTCGCGAACCTTGCGCTCTGCCTCCTGCTGCTCACGGATGGCACGCTTTCTGTCATTCATAAGGGAGTTGATGCGCGACCATGCGTTCAAGTTCTCTTCGGCTGCGGCTACTTGGGCGTTATACTCTTCCATGGCGGTGTTGTAGTTGGCCTCTGCTTCCTGCTGCGCCTTTACCATTGCCATTGGTGAACCTTTCAGAGAAGGAGCTTTCTTAGTGGGTTGCTTCTTCTTCAACGCTTCAAGTGCCTTAGTCGCCTGTTCTACTTGCGCTCTCACGATGGCAGTAGTATTTTCATCATTGCCTCCGGTAACCTCGTTGAGAGCGTCAAGGGCTGTCTCGCGGTCTGCCTTCTCAAACATCGGTTCACCGGTTTCCTCGTTGATGGGTACACGCTCCAATGCGGTAGGCTGGCGGTTTGCATCCTCTTCCTTGCGTTGCTGTTCCTGCTCCAACATCTGTTGGTTGTGCTGCTGCAACTGCTCGGCTTGCTCTTGCGGAATGGTGATACCGTTGCTCTGTGTGGCTTCATTGAAGGCACTGTGGGCGTACTGTTGCAACTGCTCATCGGTAAGCTGTGATACGTTTTCAGCCGAATTTGGTACGTTTTCAGCCGAATTTGGTACGTTTTCACCGTTTCCCTGTACGTTTTCACCGTTTTCTGGTACACCAAGCACGGCTTCGTGCTCGGCTTGAATGTTTGCGTATGCCTCATCGAGTTCTGTCTGTGGGTCGATGGCCTCACCAAGAGAGAACAGCTGGTCCGGGCTGGCAAACTTATACTCGCCAGTCTCTGCATCACATATAACAATACTCTGATCCGAATTGCGCACGTCAATGCCCGAACCATCGGGGAGCATCACGACATTGCCCTTGACAACGTACACCGGTTTGTCGTCAACCTTCATGGTTGCAGGCTGAACAACGCCCATATCCTTATGGGTGTGTCGTTCCACATTGGCTTGAACCTCCTTGCGCTTGCCGTCGGCGGCTTCATTGGAAGCGTCCATAACGCCCTCCATTGCTGCCTTGGCATTGACATAGTAGAGTACTGCGTCCTGTTGGTCTTCACTCAGCTCTGGGTTATTGACAAGCGGCCAAGGGTCTTCGTTTATTTCTGCAATGCGCATTTCAGCGTCAGCACCGAAGGCATCCTCACACATCTGGTAAGCCTCCTGCATACGCAAAGTAATGGCATCTACCTCGGCCTTAGCGTCGGCATCGCCTTTCTCCACCTTATCCCAAAGCAGACGTGCTTGGTCGTATACGGCTGCGGCGGCTGACTCTTCCTCCGACATAGGCTGCTCTGCCTCTGCGCTGGCTTCTGCCTCCTCGCTCTTCTGTTCCGGGAACAAACGCTTGATATAGTCTTCTACAGCTGCTTGCTCCTCTTCGGTGCGGTTTTTCGGCTCCTTGCGTAGTGTGGCGTCAACGTCCACGCCGGTTTCCTTCTTGATTGATGCGCGGATGGCTTCCGGACGTTCACCGTCTGCCATTGTCTTGTTGGCTTCAATGGCGCGGTCTATATCCTCAACCATCTTGCCATAGGCCGCAATAGCATACTTGTCGCCCTCCTTCACAGCCTTGTAGTTGCGCATGACAGTGGCAAAGTCGGCACCGGGTGCAACAGACTCAACAGCGGCTTGCACAACCTTGGCATTGGCGGCTGCTTCCTTGTAGCGTTCACCAACGTCCACACTGTTAAGCTCTGCCTGACGCATGATGTTGGCCTCCTCCTTCTTTGCCTCTTCCTCGGTCTTGAAGTGACGGCTCGTTACAACCTCGCCTTGTGCGGTCATAGCCTGTACTGTCACGCCGTTCGCATCCTTATTGGTTGTATAACCAGTGACGGTGCCCATCGGCAACATACGTCCAGTGAGGATATAATATGCCTTCGCTCTTGCGCTCTGACTGACGTTCGGGTCCTGCATGAGGCGTTCCATAGCTTCGTAGCCGTCAAACTCCGGATTGCTCACACGCTCGGCCTCTGCATGTTGGAAGTCAACGTCAAAGGTCATGGTCTTGCCGTCCGTCATGGTCGGCTTGGCTTTTGGTTTTGTCGGCTGCTTAGGTGTGCGAGTGAAGAGCGATGCAAGGTCACCATATCCGTTGCGTCTGAGTTCCTCACGTTCCTCCTTGGTGAAGTCGAGGTCACGCGGACTCGCATCCATGCGTTTACGTAGTCTCTCAGCAAAACTTCTTCGGTTGTGGTTGCGCTCCTCCATGGTCTTAGGCTCAGCTATAGGTCGAAGACCGGCAATAACCTGCGGTGCCGACTTGATGCCGTGGCTTACCTTGAAGCCCAACATCATAGCCATGTTGTCCGTCCAGATGTCCATTGCCTTGCGCTTTCTTGGGTCGTCGTCTGCTAACTGTGCGTTCTCAATCCATTCGGGAGTGGCAAAAATGGTTCCCTCGGCAACAGTAGAGGTCATAAGCTCTCCTGCACGGATGCCCACCTTGCCAGCCGTGCTCTCGGTGGCCTTCACCAACTTGTCAGACACGTTGCCCAACACTGGAGATAGGGTACCGGTAACCGAACCGAGCAACATGCCGTGCCCGGTCGCCTTCAACATGTCGCCAGCTGAAAACTCATACTCACCAGTTTCCGGGTTCAATGTTCCGCCCAGCCTCATCTGCTGCTGCATGTTCTTCAAGCCCTCGAATGTACCGAAGTTGGCAGAACCTGCGGCCACTCCTGCAACCATACGTCCGGCAAGTGTACGACCGACGTAACGCTCTGCAGCTTCTTTGCTTGCGCCTTTAAGTGCCATCTTGCCACTCAGTTTCAAGGCCTGTTTACCTGCAAAGCTACCAACACCACCCGAAATATAGGTAGTCGGGTCAATAGCCATATTCAAAACGGTACCAGTGATGTCGAGCGCACGATGATCTGTGCCATATCTGCCCATCGCATCCATGTCGGCGGCTTCTGTTCCGATGGAGTGGGAGAATAGACGTGCTGCCATATTGTCGGCAATCGTCTGTGAGAAGAACGGCTGGTCTGCAACCTTGCGAAGAAGGAACTCCGTCTTGCTCTTAGGCATTCGTGCTTGCACTGCACGCTCATAAGTAGCGTGGTACACCTCGCCTTGCAGGGCTTCCTTTGCAGCTTGCGATACCGTTCTGCCTTTCAACTCCGACGGATGCTCACGGAAGTAGCGGCTGTAGTTCAGCATCTGATTGTCCTTATACTCCTGTGGCATATTCTGCAACACAGACTGCGCCATCTTCTCCAGATTGAACGTGTCCTGACGCTTGGCTGCTCGTTTGATGTCGCGCAAAGTCTCGTCACCTCGTCGCAATGGCATGCCGTCCGGACCAAGAGGAGTGATAGATTTCTTCAACCTATCCCAGAAACTGCCACCTTCAGCACGTTCCATATCCTTGCGGTACGCCTCATCAGCAGCTCTGTCCTCGGCTTCGGCACGCTGCCACTCGTCTTCAATGGCCTTTCGCATAGGGGCCTCATAGTCCAGCTGCGCCTGTTTGCGAACGTCCTCGGGCTTGTTAGGGTCAAGTCCGTTCTCCTTCATACGGTTTTGGAATTGGTGGGCGAGACGTGCCGTTCTTGCCTCATACTCGGCTTGGTTAGCCTCCGTAAGTGATGTGGTGAGCGTACCATCGGGCAATACCCACTGGGTTTTCGCCTTGCCGTTCTCATACTTCACGCCGTATGGCTGAGGCGACTGCTCGCTCTGCACCGGCTTCTGCTGACTGCCGCCGCGTGCGCCACTACTTGCTGGAGCCGGGGATGCGGTGTTGAAGCCGACGACATGAGTAGGAGTGCCAGCCATACGCGCTTGGAACTCTCCAAGTCTGCGTCGCTCGCGTCCTTTCTGTGTCAACGGCTCCATCATGCGGCCAATCTTGGCATTGGTATTGGCAATGCCCTGCTGCACCTGCTGCTTCATCTGGCCCATCTGCAAGCTCATGCGGATTTTGTCCTGCTCCGTCATAGGCGTGCCCTTCGGCTTCTGCTTCTTTGGCTGTTCCGGGGAGGCCGAAACGGCTGAGGCTGGCTTCCGCTGTCCAGAAGATGTGGGTTCCTTCTTGGGTGCCGGTGCCGCCTTTGGTGCATACATACTCTCGAAGTCGTCCATGCTGCCCATGTTAAGCCCCATGCCCTTGGCCTTCTCGTAATACCACTTGCGGTCTTCACCGTTGGCAAGCGAAGACTTGAACTCTGCTTCACTGCCAATATTGTAGCCCTTGGCCTTCAGTTTGCCGTAGAGCCACTTTATGTCGTCATTATCGTTTACTTGTGCCATTATCTTCTTCTGCTTGGTGGTGTATTATCGTTATTGCCTCCGCGTCTTCTGCTTGGAGGCGTATTATCGCGGACTACGCGCTTGGCATAACCACTTTTCTTCTTGTAGGTAGTAGTGGACTTGCCGTTGGTCTCGCTGTCAGTCGTACTTGTAGAGGTAACATCAGTTTCTTCAAACGTACCGTGTTGCTTGGCAAAGGCCTCCGCAGCTGCCGCCGTTCTGAACTTGTACTCACGTCCATTCTCGTCCCATGCGCTGAATTCATTGTTATTGGAACGGTCATGCGCCCTTGCCGAAGCATAATGGTCTGTGGCCGCTGCCCGGCTTGATGCAGCCGACGCTCTCTGTGCCTCACCTCGTGCCTTTTCGGTATCAACCTTTGCCTTGTAGAGGTCAGGAGCATTGTCCGCTTCTGCCTTGGCTGTAACAGCCTCCTTCTCGGCTTTAGTAGCCTTACCAGCTTGCTCACGCTGCTTGTCGGGCTGCAATGCCGCAAGCCATCCGTGCTCCTCTTGCTCACGCTGTGCCTTCTCCCTCGCCAGTTTAGCACGTTCCTGCTGCGCTTCCATTTCTCGCAAGGTCTTGGCACGCTCATTCTGTGCGTCACCGATTTTGAGTGAATACTGGAGGTATTTGTCCGCGTTGGCTTGTCGTTCAGCTTTCAGCTTCTCCAGTTTCTCCTGCAATGGCGTGAGCTGGCTTGCCTCCTTGTGGTCATACATGTTAGGAGCACCGCGAGTAGTGAAGAAAAGGTTGCTCAACGCTTGCAGACCGTCGCTGACAGCTGAAACAATCTTCGCCGACTTCTCTCTGCGTTCTCTCTTCTTGCGTTCCTCCTCAGTTTCCGGCTTCACGCGGTTAGCGGCTTCCTGCAAGGCTGCTATCTGCTGATCGTAGCCCATCGTGTCGTTGTGTGGCGACACACCGGCTGGTTTGTCGGCAGGTGGTGCCACGTCAGTCTTTGGTGGTTCCTTCGACTCCGACGGCTCCGGCGCATTGCCTCCGCTGTTCTGCTCGGTCCATGCCTCCGTCCCTTTCGGTGCTGGCTCTGGCTGTGCAGGCTGCTCTGCCCAGTCAAGCGAACCTTTAGGTGGGGTATATCCACCATCATTGCCCTGCTCGTACTGTTCCCGCTGTTCTTCTGTCCAATTACTCATGTCGCATGTTTTTAGAAGGCTCCAGCAATCCCTGCACCTGCTTTGGCAACGCCCTGCACGGCTTGACTGATGGCTTGTGCCTTGTTCATCTCCAAATTGTTCAACGCTTCGTTGATCTGCGAGTCGCGCTGCTGATAGGTCTGCTCAATCTGGTCTTTGCGGTTCTCCGCACCAGCAGCTATCTGCGACGTTGCATCGGCCAATGCTTGTGCGTTCGCGGCCTTGGCTGCTGCTGTGCTCTCGTCAGTACCACCCATCACGGCTTGGGCACCTGCCGCCTGTCGGTTGCGGTTCCTGATGCTCTCCTCCGTCTGGGTGAGTATGCGCTGAGCGTCCGCCCTCTGCGTCGCATCCTCGTTATAACGACGGTCATACCAGTTCTGGTTGGCCTCCTTCTGTGCTTGGAGGTTCTTCTTCACTCGTCTCATCGCCTTGCTTGCGCTGATGCCGCCAAAGATGCTGCCGGCTGCTCCGAGTGCGCCTCCTGCTATGCTACCAATTAGTCCCATATCGTTTTATGTTTCAAAAGTTATAATTCGTGCGCTAAATTAGTAATGTATCTTTGCCCAGTACTTTTAACTTTTGCGCCAACGGCGCAACACAAAACATAATCAATATGAAGGGAATGAAGACCGGTGGCAGGAAAAAGGGCACACCAAACAAGGAGAACCCGATAAAAGGGTTCATCAAAACACATTCCTTGGCATACTTCGAACCCAAGGAAATAGTTGGCGACGACGGTAAGAAGCGCACAATGTCAGACTTCGATTGTGACATGATGATGCTTGCGCCTGACGATCGCGTAAACGCCGAGCTGCGCTTGCTGGAGTTCCACACGCCAAAGATGAAGGCTATCGACGTTGACATGAACGCACACGTCTGCGTACGCACAATCGAAGACAAACTGCGCATCCTTTGTGGCGAGGAAGAAGATGATGACGACAACGAGGACGATTAAGCCAGTCTCTATTTCATCTACTTTTAGACCGACTCATTTTGTTTACTCATAGTTTTTTAGGCTTCGACCTGTCCGTGAGGATGGGTCGTTTTTTATTTCCAAACTCTTCAACAAAAACCCCTATGGGGTTATTTCAGAAACCCCTAAGGGGTTATTAAAAACGCAAAACCAAAACCCCTATGGGGTTATTTATAAAACCCCTTACCCGTTTTTGAAACTGCATGAAAACCAACAGCAAATAAACCCCTCAACAACTACACTATTTTCCACGTAATCAACGACTTAAAACAGAAAACTCTACTGAAACGAATTGTAATAAACATGCTTAAACCATAATAAACGACGACAAAAAGTGAAAAACACAAAATGCCGTTATCCGTTGATTTTCAAGCAGTCGCAACGAATAAAAACCCCTATGGGGTTATTTTAGAAACCCCTAAGGGGTTTTTCATAAGAAGAAAACTCGACACAAAAAATATCCCCTATGGGGTTTTCCTCGCGCGCGCGTATAGATATAACGAATGTTATATAAACATAAAGGATAAAGGAATATAGATATATATTATACTCCTTACGTCGTATAATACGACAACAACGACGACAAAAAGACTTCGAGTTTGAAGTTCTTTTTTTATTGTTGAGCAAATACAAAATGAAAAAGCCCGACCTTGCAATTGCAAAGCCGGACCCCAATTAAAAGCCCTTACCTTTGGTGCGTTCATACACCGCCTCACGTTCCGTGTCAACGTTTTTAATTCTGAATTGAACTGCACATCTTTCCGGGATGCTGTCCGGCAGCTTCGCCGCCAGCCGTGATATTATCTCGTCAATGTTGCTGAAGCCGATGTCGCTCACCTCGGCCAGAACCTCACCACGGAAGTAGGCCCGGGCATATATCATGTACTTCGGTGCTATGCGGAACAAAGCGTCCTTCCGTTCGTCAACGTCTCGCGCCATTCCCTGCTTGCTCCTGCGTGTGCTGAAGAAGATGAAGTCAATCACTTTAGCGTTGAGTTCCCACGCCGGTGTGAAGTCCAACTTGATATAACCTCGTGTGATGGTGCGGCCATGAGAGTGGTTCATGGCAAATGCAACCTCGTCAATGGATGCTTTGCAGTCGTTCTGCGCCACTGTTCCCCATGTGTGCCGGAACGTGTATGCCTTGTACTGCTTCGCTTTCGGGATGCCCATACTCTCACAAACCATCTTGATGCCTTTGTTCACACAAGCACAGAAAGAGTCACTGTCACAAAACCTTTCATGGAAGTTGAAGAAGTACTTGTCGTTTGGATCGTGCGATTTGTACTTCTCCACCAATGGCTGGATAACCGGCTCCACGCGCATCTCGATATACGCATCATCCGTGCGTACCTTCTTCGTTTTCGCCCTGTTGTAGCATAATATTCCGTTGTGATAGCCGTCCCTTGGCATTTCGAACAGGTCAACCGTGTTGATACCTGCAAGGCAAAGTATCATTTTGGCCACGTCACGCCCAATCTCTGGCACCGGGTCAATGAACTTCGTTTCCGGCAATGGAGCGGCAAAGAACAGTCGGCATTCCTCCGGGCTGATGGCAATCTTTGTCGAGCGGTCCGCCTGTGGTATCTTCACCTTGCCCCAAGGGTTCGTCCTGATACGGATGATGCCGTTGTCATAGTCGTTGTATTCCTTGATGGCAGCTCTGAACATTTGCCTTATGCACACAGGGTACATTTCCTTTGCCCTGTGCGTCTGCTCCAACGTAGCTATCCATCGGTTCACGAATGTCGATGTCAGCTGTCCGAACATAAGCCTGTTGGTACCTGCAAACCTCTCCATGTGCTGCAACGCCAGTTTGTAGTTCTTGGCGTTCCGCACCTGTCCATTGTCAATCATACGGTCTATGTGAAGTGCAGCATAGTCAGAGAAGCACAAGTCCTCGTCCTCCTTGGTCACATACTCGATTATCTGCCTGACCGTCCACCTTGTGCAGTCCACCCTGTTAAGCAGCTCACTAAACCTCAATATGCGCCTTGCGCAATATTCCGTCACAAATGGGTCGGTAATATTCCCTTCTCGATCAAGCTGTTTCTTGGTAACAACCTTGTCTGTCTTGATGTAGCCGGGTTTGCGGTTCTGCATCACCCGGATGTACACTTGGTAGAAGCCGTCCTTTCGTGGCGTTCTTACCGTTGCTTTGAATAGAGCCATAATTTCAATTCTATTTTATTGTTCATCAAAAATCGTTTGTAAGCACTTGTAAGCACGACCACCAACGTTTGTGTCAGTTTTTGTAAGCAAAGCCTACAAATTCTGCATGATTAGTGTGCAGAACGTGCAGACCCACCAAAAACAATTTAGGCGGCAAGCCTCTTTATTATCAGAGACTTACCGCCTAACTCGTTAGTTACGAGGGCTTATCTTATTATTCCTCCACAGCAGCCTGCGCCGCTGCAAGTCTGGCTATAGGTACTCTAAACGGAGAGCATGAAGCGTAGTTCATACCAACCTTTGCGCAGAACTTAACTGATGAAGGTTCGCCACCGTGCTCACCGCAGATACCAGTGCGGAGATTAGGACGAGTAGCACGACCATTCTCTACAGCCATCTTGATGAGCTGGCCAACACCTTCCTGATCGAGAACCTGGAACGGGTCAACCTTCAAAATCTTCTTCTCCATGTATGCAGGGAGGAATGAAGCGATGTCGTCACGAGAATAACCGAA
>OMEA01000049.1_pt1 | contig 56306 bp, 44 predicted proteins | sample 1645321 | NCBI WGS metagenome assembly OMEA01 (sample SAMEA103958151, study PRJEB25191) | human gut metagenome
TGTTTTCCTGTGTCAGTTCCTTGATGGCTCTGAGGATGGTATCAGAGCTGCATGTACGAAGGGTAGGATGATACGAGAGATGGCGCATCAGTTGTGACGTTACATCTTCCACGCATGAGCCGCCACAGAAATAAACGCTCATCAGCGAACGGACTATCTCGCTGAACTGATATCCGAAGATACTGCTGCATCTCTGACCCAGTGTTGAGTCGATAACGGGTGAAAGCATGGAGTCAAATTTCTCCATGATTGAAAAAATTCCTCCAAAAGGTGTGAGTTTCTCAGATTTAATTTGTATTTTTGCCATGTCATATTAGAGTTTTGCTTGTTTTCTTTTTGCAACACTAAGATAAGTGAAAATTCTGACATGGCAAAATCCTGGGCAACTTTTTGTTGCTCAGGAACTTATAAATAAAGTTAAATTATAGTGTTGCGGAATTAAGGTTAAATTCCGTGTTTTCAGGTGCTGTTTTCGGGAATTATTCCGTGATTCACAATAAAAAAAGAGAGTTTGGAATGTATAAGCCTGCTATGGCTTTCAACTCCAAACTCTCCGTGTTTAACTTAAATATATCACTTTACTTTTACTCTTCGATGTTCTTGATAACATCCTGAACTGAACCGTCGCGGTTGAGCACTACGCCTACAACCTTATCGCCGAATGGCAACGGAGCCGGTGTGCCGATGATAGAGAGGGCACGGTCGCGAAGCTCTTCAAGTGTAACGAGAGGCAAGCCAGCCTGACGCATACGCTCGGCGATGTCGGGACGCAACGGATTGACAGCGATGCCGTACTCTGTAACGACTACGTCGACTGTGCGACCCGGTGTGATGAGTGTTGTAACCTCATCGACAATGCACGGAATGCGACCACGAAGCATCGGACAAACGATGATGCTGAGTGCTGAGTCTTCGGCAGTGTCGGGGTGACCGCCTACTGCACCACGGATGATACCGTCGCTACCTACGAGAACGTTAACGTTGAAGTGAACGTCAACTTCAAGAGCCGAGAGGATAACGATGTCGAGACAGTGGGTAGCCGAGCCTTCCTCGTGCATACTTGCATACTCGTATGAGGCAACCTCCTTGTGTGTGGGGTCGTTCTTCAATGACTCTGCAGCAACCTTATCGAACGACTGAACGTCGATGAGGCGCTCGATGAGTCCTTCCTCGTGCATCTTAACCATGTGGGCAGTGATTCCACCGAGTGCGAACGAAGCCTTGATACCCTGGTCGATCATGCTCTGGCGGATGTACTTGACAGCTGCCAACGAAGCGCCACCCGAACCGGTCTGTATAGAGAATCCTTCCTTAAAGTAGCCACTATTGACAATAACCTTGGCAGCCTGCTTGGCAAGAAGGATGTCGCGCGGGTTCTTTGTATCGCGAATAGCACCTGAAGCAATCTTAGAAGAGTCGCCCACGCTGTCAACCTCAACAACGAAGTCGACATCGTGCTCAGAAATCGAGTTAGGTGTATTGGGATAGGCAACGAGGTCGTCGGTGAGAATCACAACCTTGTCGGCATAATGAGCGTCGGGCAATGCATAACCTAACGAACCACAGATACTCTTAGCGTTGGGCGAACGTGAATAGCCGCAGGCGTTGCCGAGAGGATCGGATGAAGAAGCACCAAGGAATGCTACGTCAATATGGAGTTCGCCTGAAGCGATAGCCTCACCACGTCCGCCATGCGAACGGAACACTACGGGATGCTCCATAAGTCCGTGCGAGATCTCACGTGCCAAATCGCCACGCAGACCAGATGTAGAAATCTCGGTGATTACACCATTCTTTATATGGTCGATGAGCGGAGCGTGAACGTCCTGCAAACTTGAAGCAGCAAGATGAAGGTTCTTGAAGCCCATAGCAGCGAGCTTGTCTACAACCATATTCACAACCTTGTCGCCTCCACGGAAATGATGATGGAACGAGATAGTCATGCCGTCGCGCAAACCAGAGCGGCGAATAGCCTCCTCGAGTGTGACGAGTTTGGGGCTCTTGCGCTGCAATTCCATACGCGGAGCTATCTCCTTGAGCTTTGGCTCAACTTCGTTATATACACTCTTGCCCATAGCCTGGGCCATCTGACCTATGAGGGTCTGTCTTTCTTTCAGTGTGCTCATGCCAAGTCCTCCTCTTTAATTACGCCCGAAGCCATGGCGAGGTCAATCACGCGCTGAGCGCGGATAACAACCGGGCGGTCAACCATTTTACCATTAACGGCGATAACTCCTGAGCCCTTGCGTTCAGCCTCCTTGATGGCGGCGATAACTGCCAGGGCCTTGTCGATGGCTTTCTGTGTAGGTGTGAACACCTCGTTAATAATTTCAATCTGACGTGGGTTGATAATCGATTTGCCATCGAATCCAAGCTGATGAATCAGCTCTACCTCCTTGCGGAATGTCTCCATGTCGTTGAGGTTGCTATATACTGTATCAAGAGCATCGATGCCAGCAGCGCGTGCAGCCACAACGATGGTCTGGCGAGCCATAAGCAGCTCCATACCTTCGGGCGAGCGCTGTGTCTTAAGGTTGGCGCAATAGTCCTCAGCACCAAGAGCGATGCCCATCATGCGCTTGGAAGCGGTGGCGATGGCGTAGGCATTGACAACGCCGAGTGTGCTCTCGATGGCCGCCATAATCTGTGTGCGGCCGAGGCAACCAATCTCGCGTTCTACCTTTTCAATCTCACGCTCTACCTCAACAACTTCTTCGGCTGTCTCGGTCTTAGGCATACGTATAACGTGAACACCTGCCTTAACCACGGCTTCGATGTCCTTCTTGCCATAAGGAGTATTTAGTGGATTGATGCGCACTACCATTTCGGTGGTGCCATAATCGATGGTCTTCAATGCGTTGTGCACCAACAGGCGCGCAGCGTCCTTCTCGGCCATAGTGACTGAGTCCTCAAGGTCGAGCATAATGGAGTCTGGACGGTAGATATACGCGTCCTGCATCATGCCAGGATTATTGCCAGGCACGAACATCATAGTTCTTCTTAGTCTCATAGTTATCTTTTCTTAGGTTAGTCTTTCCACACATCGCATCCCGTTGCTCTTACAGCAGCCGCAGTGGTGCGAGCGCGTATAGTGCAGTCGAGCGCGCCTTTATCGGTGGCGTGTACCTCGGCCTGAGTGATGCCAAGACCTTCGAGTGTCTCGTGTATCACGTTCTTGATCTGGTTGCCAAACTGGAAGGCAACCGAACTCTGCAGTTGGATGTCAAGTCCCGGGCGGTCGCTCGGGGCAATCTGAATCATAATGTCGCCGGACTCCATGGTTCCAGCAGTAGCCTGTTTTAATTCCATAGGTATAGCAGTTATGTTATTAAAAAGTTAAATAAAATCATCAGGTTTAACGTGGGTAAAGTTACACATTTAAAATGTAATGGCAATCGAAAAAAGCAATAATTTTATTGATAACCGCTCTATTTCTTTGCCGTTCAGCGCAAAAGCAGTAATTTTGCACACAGTTATGGACAAAATCATCAAGAACATCATCTTCGACCTGGGCGGAGTGCTCGTCGGACTGAATCCGGAACGCTGTATCAATGCGTTCAGAGAGATAGGATGCGGGGTGCTTGCCTCGTATGTTGAGGAACATCGTACTGAGGACCTCTTCCTCGAAACCGAGCTTGGACGCATCGACGAGGGCGAGTTCTGCAACGAAGTGCGACGCATTGCCCATACCGACACGCCCGACAAGGACATAGTATGGGCATGGAACCAGTTGCTCACCGGCATTCCACACGAGAAACTGCTGCGTCTGGCACGTCTGAAACAGCAGGGCTACCGACTGTTTCTGCTGTCGAACACCAACTCAATGCACTGGAACCGCTGCCGCGACTACTTCTTCACGGCTTGCGGACTGCGTGCCACTGATTATTTTGAACATATATTCCTCTCGTACGAAATGCACTTGGCAAAACCAGACGTGGAGATTTTCAACGAGGCTCTAGCCATAGCAGGCATCAATGCAGCCGAAACCGTATTCATCGACGACAGCGAGGCTAACTGCATCGCTGCCGAAAAGGCGGGCATCAGTACTCTGCACGAGACATCGGGTCACCGATGGCTGTACGAGATTTAAGGACACAAACATTTCAGCAACATCAATCCATTGGAACATAACGCATCTTTTGCGGCTACTATAGGTTTCTTTGACGGTGTACACAAGGGGCATCAGTTCCTCATAAACCGACTCAACGAAATGGCTCACCGCGACGGACTGAAGTCGATGGTAATCACCTTCGACCGACATCCGCGCCAGGTGGTGCATGCCGACTATGTGCCGCAACTCATCACACCGCTCAACGAGAAACTGCGCCTGCTCAACCTCACTGGAGCCGACCGCGTCGAGGTGCTGCACTTCGACAAAAACATGGCAGCGCTGTCTGCCCACGACTTCATGCTTGAGGTGCTGCACCGCCAACTGGGCGTGAGCACGCTGCTCATAGGCTACGACAACCGTTTCGGACACAACCGCGCCGAGGGATTCGACGACTATGTGCGCTACGGCAAGGACATGGGCATCAATGTGGTGCACAATACGCCGATTGACGTGGAGGGCATGCGTGTGTCGTCGTCGCTCGTGCGCCGACTGCTTGCCGAGGGCGACGTGAGTGCTGCTGCCACATGTCTGGGACGGCGATTTGAGATAGAGGGAACCGTGGAGCACGGATTTGCCGAAGGACGCAAGATCGACTTCCCTACCGCCAACCTGCGCCCCGACTGCGACTGCCAGCTGCTGCCAAACGACGGTGTATACGCCACACGTATATGCGTAGACGGCGGCCCGTGGCTAAAGGCGATGACCAACATCGGCACAAACCCGACATTCGAGCGCTCTCGACAGACTATAGAGACGCACATCATCGATTTCAACGCCAATATATACGGACAGCATGCCCGTATAGAGTTTTGCCAAAGACTGCGCGGCGAACAGAAGTTCGGCAGCGTAGAGGAGCTGAAAGCCCAGCTTCAGCGCGACCGTGAGGCAACGCTGGCATATAGGTATTAACCATCAAAACCCTTATTTTATGAAACGTACATTATTGGATACGGCATGGTATCTGGCAGCATTCCTTATTATACAGTATGTCTGCATGATGGCAGCAATGATTGGTTTTCAGACTAAAGCCATCACCCCAATGGTGAACATCGTGTCGACTCTCGCAGCCAGCATTATCACAATAGCGCTGTACGGATGGCGTCGTTGGGCTCCGCTCAACTCAATCTACCTCAACACGCGCCCATGGTTCACACTGTTCTGGGTGGTATGCCTCACCATTGGAGCCTCCATTCCGCTTACGGCAGCACTTGATGCCACCAGACTGCAACTGCCCGACGTATACAAGCAGATGTTCAAGGGCATGATGCACAACGACTTTGGATTCATAGCAGTAGGCGTACTGGTGCCGATAGCCGAAGAAATGGTGTTCCGCGGAGCCTTACTGCGCCGTCTGCTCGACCTTACGGGCCATCAGAAGCGATGGATTGCCATCGTCACATCGGCTGCATTGTTCGGTCTGGTACACGGAAACATGCTGCAAGGGCTCAACGCTTTCGCCTTGGGACTTCTGCTCGGATGGATGTATGTACGCACCCGCAGCATCGTGCCGGGCGTGGTGATGCACTTCACCAACAACAGCCTTTCGTATATTATGTATCGCATGTATCCCGAAGCCGACGATATGACGCTCCGCGAGTTCTACGGTGGCGACATGACCAGAGTATGGCTGAGCGTGGTTTTCTCGCTCATGATATTCGGAGCGGCATTGTATCAGCTGAATATGCGGCTGAAGAAAAGTTAGCATATACATTATTTATTATATACAGATTTAGATTTTTACATTGAAGACATTTGAAGAATTGGGCGTAAGCGAGGAGATTCGCCGCGCCATTGAGGAGTTAGGATTCGAGCACCCCATGCCGGTCCAGGAAGAAGTGATACCCTATCTGCTGGGCAACGGCAACGACGTCATTGCTCTGGCACAGACCGGTACGGGCAAGACGGCAGCATTCGGAATTCCATTGCTCGAACGTACTGACCCCACAAACCGCAGCACGCAGGCCGTAGTGATATCGCCCACGCGCGAATTGTGCCTACAGATAGCCGACGACCTCAAGTCGTTTGCCAAGTATATCAAGGGCATCAACATCGTAGCCGTATATGGCGGCACTTCCATTATCGACCATATTCACGCCCTGAAGCACGGGGCTCAGATTATAGTGGCTACTCCGGGACGACTCATCGACCTCATGCACCGTGGCGCAGCGAAAGTGCAAGAGGTGCGGAACGTGGTGCTCGACGAGGCTGACGAGATGCTCAACATGGGCTTCTCCGACTCTATCAACGAGATATTCGACAACGTTCCTGCCGACCGCAACACCCTTCTGTTCTCGGCTACTATGAGTAAGGACATCGAGCGCATCGCTCTCAACTATCTGCACGACCACAAGGAGATTGTAGTGGGATCGCGCAACGAGGGTGCCGAGAACGTCAACCACATATATTATATGGTGAACGCCAAGGACAAGTATCTTGCCCTGAAGCGCATTGTCGACTTCTATCCGCGCATATACGGCATCATCTTCTGCCGTACCAAGGCTGAAACGCAGGAAGTAGCCGACAAACTCATACGCGACGGATACAACGCCGAACCGCTGCACGGCGACCTTTCGCAGCAGCAGCGCGACATAACCATGCAGAAGTTCCGCCAGCATATCACACAGTTGCTCGTTGCCACCGACGTGGCTGCACGTGGATTGGACGTCGACGACCTCACTCACGTCATCAACTATGGTATGCCGGGCGACACCGAAAGCTACACCCACCGCTCAGGACGTACAGGACGTGCCGGCAAGAAGGGCACGTCTATCAGCATCATACACACCAAGGAGCGTGGACGTGTACGCGAAGTGGAGCGCACCATAGGCAAGGAGTTTGTCGACGGAACGCTTCCTACTCCGCAGGAGATTTGCTCTAAGCAACTCTTCAAGGCTATAGACGAGATTGAGAAGGTGGACGTTGACGAGGAACAGATTGCTCCGTTCATGGAGGACATCAACCGCCACTTCGAGTATTTCGACAAGGAGGACATCCTGAAGCGTATCGTGTCGCTGGAGTTCGGCAAGTTCCTCAAGTACTACGCCAACGCTCCCGAGATTGTAAAACCTTCTACACAGCGCGACCGTAAGGACCGCAACGAGGGTCGCGACGGACGCAAGCGCGAGAAGCGTGCACCGGAGTCGGGCTATCGCCGACTGTTCATCAACCTTGGCAAGGACGACGGTTTCTATCCGGGCGAGGTGATGCAGTTCATCAACCGCAACGTACACGGCCGTCAGGACGTAGGACATATCGACCTGCTGGGTCGCATATCATATATTGAGGTGCCCGAGGAGGATGCCAACAAGGTGATGCGCGCGCTCGACGGAGCCAAGTATCGTGGCAGAACCGTACGTTGCAACGATGCCGACAGCACTCCTTCAGGCAAGGGCGGACGTACTCGTCGCAGTTCTAACGAGCGCAGTCAGCGTGCCTCAAACGAGCGCAAGCCTCGCGCAAACCGTGGCGGTTCGCGCTACGAAAGCGGCCGTCAGGACGATTGGCGACAGTTTATCGACAATCCCGACATCAAGCTTGTGGGCGACGAACCCGACTTTTCGGAGGAGGGATGGGCACGCCGCAAACCTCGCAAGAAGAAGTAATAATAAGTGATTAATCACAGTCGGCGCTGTGATTAATCACACATAATATTGTCTAAAAGGGACTCAAAAGTCTAAAAATATATGAAAACTTGATGCGTATGCATAGTTTTTCGTAACTTTGCACATGAAATATCCGTGTAATGAAATGAATTTCACGATGATAGCATCACCTCTCATTAGAATTCCGAATATGACAAAATCGCATATCTTGCTCGCTTTCGCTGCGGCTACAATGACGCTTACTTCCTGCTTTAAGGAAGAACCGCTCAATGCCGAATGCGACATCGAGAAAGCTTATATACATGTTGACGAACCGCTTGATATGTTCGTCAAGAAAACCGATACATTGGCTACTACCGACCAGACTGCCAATGTAGTGACGTTCTCGGTGCGCAAAGGCACCGACCGCACAGCCGTGGCGCCATTGTTTCAGATTACTCCGGGTGCTACAATTTCTCCTGAAAACGGTTCTACTCAAGACTTTTCTAATGGCGGTGTTACTTATACCGTGACTTCTGAAGACAAGGCTTGGAGCCGTACCTATACCGTACGTGTCAACGAAGTGGCTGACCATTCACCCTTATACGATTTTGAAAACTTCTTCCTCGAACCAGGTAAGGAAAGATATTACATCTGGACTGACATCATAAAGAACAATCCTGAGGACGAAAACGAAAGCGGAACACGACTGCTTAATTGGGCTTCGGGCAACGGTGGTTTTGCTATCGTGGCTGGCAATAAGACACCTGATAAATACCCGACAGCTCCTCTTGAGAATGGATATAAGGGCCATGGCGTTTGCCTGACAACTCGTTCAACTGGTGCAGCAGGCAACTTATTCAAGATGCCTATCGCTGCCGGCAATCTATTTACGGGTGAATTTATTGGCGATATGGCTACCAAAAAACCTTTGGAGGCTACCCATTTCGGCTCAGGCGACTTCTGTGTGATTACCAAGAAGCCTCTTAAGTTTAGCGGCTATTATCAGTACACACCGGGTGCGAAGGTTACCAACCGCAAAAAGGAGGTGCTTGAAGGTGTAGTGGACAAAGGCGACATCTATGCCGTATTGTTCCGCAACACCATAAAGGACGAGAATGGCGAAGACCAGATATTCTATCTTGACGGCACCAACGTAAAGACGAGTCCGCAGATTGTAGCAATTGCAGAGGCACCCGAGATAAACAAGACCGAAAGTGGATGGCATAAATTTGAAGTAGTGTTCAACTACCTTGCGGAAATCGACCCCGTAGTACTTGCCAACCGTGGCTATAGCCTTGCTGTTGTATGTACATCGAGCATCGAGGGAGCCAACTTTCAGGGAGCAGTGGGCAGCCAGTTGCTCGTTGACGAACTCCATGTACTTGTCGACGAAGAATAAACAGTCGGCTACAAGCAACAACATCTAACACCGTAACAGATATGAAAAGATATATTCTTGCCTTATTGCTCATAGCACTTACTACAGTACAGAGCATGGCAATAGGCATTTTCGACGACCTGCACTATCATGTGCGACTGGGCTACAACATAGGCGGCACAGCCCCAATAGGTATGCCTGCAACAATACGTACACTCGACAAGTACACATTGGGCAACAATATGACCATCGGACTCGATGCCTACAAGCCTTTGGCTGAGCGTTGGGGACTTATGGCTGGATTCCACTATGAGAACAAGGGTATGCGTACCGATGCCCGTGTGAAGAACTATCATATGGAGATGCGCTACGGCGACCAGGTGATTGAGGGTATGTTCACGGGACAAGTAGTGACAAAGGTGACAGAATGGATGCTTACCATGCCGATACAAGCCACATATAACGTGTCGAAGAAAGTGCGCCTTAAGGCAGGACCATACTTCTCTTACGTAATGTCGAACGACTTTTCGGGCTATGCTTACGATGGTTATCTGCGTGAGGGCGACCCAACGGGACAGAAAGTAGAATTGGGACATGACGACGGTGAGCGTGGCGATTACGACTTCACCGATGATTTGCGCCACTGGCAGTTTGGTGTCGACGTGGGAGCAGACTGGTATTTCTCAAAGCGCGTGGGCGCTTACGCCGACTTGGCGTGGGGACTTTCAGCCATATTCCATAAGCGATTCAAGACCATAGAGCAAAAACTCTACCCCATCTACGGCAGCGTAGGACTGATGTATAAACTGTAATATAACATTATATAAAATAAAACAAGACAACAATTTTATAAGAAAGGAATAATTATGAAAAGATTTTTACTCCCGGCTTTTGCGCTTGCTCTCGCAGTAAACGCTAACGCAACAAGTTTTCAGGCTAACATGGCTGCTGAACAGCAGACAGAAGTTCAAACAGCAAAAAGCAGTGTAACATATAAGGGAAAGCTAAATATTATAGTTCAAGAACAAGTTACACTTGCTTCTGCGGATGCAAATATCGTAGTCAATGAAGAAAATGATGGAACATGTACATTCATACTTAAGAATTTCTCTGTTGATATGGGCGAAGAAGTTCTAAACATTGGAGATGCTACAATATCAGGTCTACATGCCAAAGAAGAAAACGGAGCAATCGTTTTAGAAACGACAGAACAAGATGCTCCCGTAACAAATGGCAGCATGGAAGGCAAAATAAAAGATAACAAGGTTGTTATCTCTATGAAAGCAACAATTAAAGATAATGTTCTTAATGCTGATATTACTAAATTAATAGTTGTTCTAGTTGCAGAAGGAGAAGTAGATTCTCCTATCTCAGTAACAGCAACTTTTAAATCTGACAGTTATACTGTTAATAACACTGATGTAGCGCAGATAGCAGGAAGTTTCGATGACGAATGGGTAGATTGTATACCTTGGGATACCAAAGACAACAAGAATGTTGTTGGTACACAACCTAAAGGATGGCACATTGCCAATGTATCATACGGCGAAATGATAATTGGTAAAAAAGCAACTGGAAATGAAGGAACGAAATACGCGGTTAAAGTATATAACAATGAAGTAATGGGAAATAGCGTACCTGGATACATTACATTAGGAACACCATGGGCTACAGCCGAGGCACGTTTTACTCAAGTAAGAAATGCAGATGGTGGAACCTTTGGTGGTCTTAGCTTCACATATCGTCCTGATGCGATTAGTTTTGATTATCAACGAGACAATTCCAAGGGTACAGAAAATGCGACTGCAATAGCATACCTTTGGAAAGGAACTTGTGAACAAGCTGACGTTCCTGGTAATACAGCCGTAGGCGTAACTTCTTTTGGAAACGCAACAAAGAAGAATATGATTAATAGAGATCGTAATATTCTTAATATACCAACTGCAACTGGTGGTAAAGTGACAAATAACACTACACTCATTGCAAAACTCGAGCAGTCAATCTCAGAGAGCACTAAAGGCACATGGAAGAGCATGACAATTCCTTTCACATACAATGACGATACTGCCGTACCTGAGTATATCAATGTGATATTTGCAGCCAACGACTACTTCGGCGACCGCAAGAGCATTATCAAGGGAAACTCACTCACCATCGACAACGTTAAGCTTGTGTACTATCACGCTCTTAACAGCCTGACATACAACGGCAATAAGGTTGCCAACTTTGATGAGGGAATAACAGAATACACATTGAATGGTAAACTTGTAGAGGACTTCGACAAGGTTGAGTTCACTGTAAAGGGTGTAGGTGCCACTTACGACGTAGCAAAGGATGAGGCAAACAACGTTGCTACAATCACTGTAAAGGGTAACGACTACGACGTTAATCCGTCAAGCAAGACCGTTTATACAATCAAGTTCGACGGTACTGTAGGCATCAACGGCATCACAACCAGCACCAACTCAGCCAATGGCGCAATCTACGACCTCTCTGGCCGTCAGCTTAAGACCATGCAGAAGGGCATCAATATCGTTCGCGGTAAGGACGGTAAGATGATCAAGGTGATGAAGTAAACACGTCGACAACGACAATTCGCAATAACAACTGCGGCACAGAAGCAATGCAAAAAAGCTTCTGTGCCGCAGTTTTTTTTATTATAGCAAGTAAAGTCAAAAGTCGAAAAGACAAGAACAAGGCAATCTGTAGGAGGCTATGGCGTCCCCGCCATAGCCTGAGCAGTTAGCTTGAGTATTCTTGTTATTAATCATTTGCGACGTTGCTTGCTCAGGAGGATGTGTCAAAAGTCAAACAAAGCGGGCTGAAAGCCCCAAAAGCACATAGCCCAGGGCACCGCCCTGGGTGTACGGATTGATAAAAGCAAAACGCCCTGTAGGGGCAAAAGCATTGATAATTAACGCTTTTGCCCTTGCAGGGCGCATTGGTTTTTGTGATACTTTTACCCAGGGTGTTGCCCTGGGCTATGGGCTTCTGCCCCTTCGGGGCGTGCTGCTTTGACTTTTGACACATCCTTCTCCTACTCATTGCTTGCGGCATTATTCTCCGCAAATTTGCGGAGAATAAACCAGTTAATCTCCGCAAAACTTGCGGTAATGACCGATAAATCGTAAATTTGCCAATAAAACATTTCAGATATGGCACACAAATACAACGGAGCAACACAATATATATGGCAACACGCCGATTGGCCAAACATGACGGTAGACATGCAGGCATTGGCAGGTCTTGTTGCTGAGACAAACTTGCTGCGCGGTCAGCTGATGGGACGCGTGTCGATGTTCGGCTTTGAAGAGCAGAACACATCAATGCTCGAAACGATGACTTCCGAGATTGTACACTCGTCAAAGATTGAAGGTCAGATGCTCAGCGCCGACAGCGTGCGCTCTTCGCTTGCCACCCAACTCGGATTGAAATACGACGGATTGCCCCCAACCGACCACTACATAGAGGGCGTTGTGCAGGTGATGCTCGACGCTACACACAACTTCAGCCGTCCACTTTGCGATAAGCGTATGTTCGGATGGCACCACGCTCTGTTTCCTAACGGATACAGCGGAATGTACAAAATCAATGTAGGCAAATGGCGTGAAGGCAAGGAGGCAATGCAAGTGGTGTCGGGAGCGATGGGAAAGGAACGTGTACACTATGAAGCTCCGCCTTCAGAAGAGGTGCCACGCATGATGAACGACCTGCTCGAATGGATTGAGGCGGACGACTCCAAGACCGATCCGCTCATAAAGGCGGCTATAGCCCACTTATGGTTTGTCACCATTCATCCCTTCGACGACGGCAACGGACGTATATGCCGAACCATCACCGAGATGCTGCTGTCGCGGGCAGACCATACGGGCAAGCGCTACTACAGTCTGTCGTCGCAGATTCTACAGAACCGTAAGGCTTACTATGACTGCCTCGAGCATGCGCAGAAGGGCGGAATGGACGTGACGGAATGGGTGGCGTGGTTTCTCAGTACACTGAAGGACGCTATCAACGCATCGCTCACCAAGACCGAGAACGTTGTACGCAAACGCCAATTCTGGAACCGGCATGAGCAGACGCCGTTCAACGAGCGCCAGCGCAAAATGCTCAACCGACTGTTTGACGGATTTGAAGGCAAGCTGAATTCTTCAAAATGGTATAAGATATGCCATTGCTCGCAGGACACTGCAACACGCGACTTGAACGACCTTGTCAATAAAGGCGTACTACGGAAAACCGACGATGGCGGTAGAAATACAAACTATGAATTGAACGAATAATACACTTACATATATGAACGTAAAGATAGAACCCTCATGGCACGAGCACTTGCAGCAGGAGTTTGAGCAGCCTTACTTCGCCCAGCTCACCGACTTCGTGCGCCAGGAATACACCACCCAGACTTGCTATCCGCCGGGTAGCCTCATCTTCAACGCCTTCAATCTGTGTCCGTTCGACAAGGTGAAGGTGGTGATAATTGGTCAGGACCCTTACCACGAGCCTCGTCAGGCACAGGGTCTGAGCTTCTCAGTTGCCGACGGAGTGCCGTTTCCGCCGTCATTGCAGAACATCTTCAAGGAGATACAGAACGACTTGGGCAAGCCGATTCCTGCCTCGGGCGACCTGACCCGTTGGGCTAAGCAAGGTGTATTGCTGCTCAACGCCACTCTGACTGTACGTGCCCATCAGGCTGCATCGCACCAGCGCCACGGATGGGAGACGTTCACCGATGCCGCCATACATGCCCTATCAGCCGGTCGCGAGCACCTCGTATTCATTCTGTGGGGCGGTTATGCGCGCTCCAAGGCGCAACTCATCGACCGCTCGCGCCACTTCATCCTCGAATCGGTTCACCCCTCACCGCTCTCAGCCAACCGCGGCGGATGGTTCGGCAACCACCACTTCTCACGCTGCAACGCCTATCTCGAACAGTACGGAATAGCACCGATTGAGTGGTAGGAGAAATATAACATTTAACATTTAACATTAAACACTTAACATTTCCAAAAGGACTCCTTTTGCAGTGTAAAAGGACTCGTTTTGCACCTCAAAAGGACTCCTTTTGCAAGGTAAAAGGACTCGTTTTGCGAGCCAAAAGGACTCCTTTTGAAAAGCAGGCGTTTTCGAGGTGCCCGAAAGGAGCAATATGAAGGGTATAAAACAGTAAAATTGATATAAAAACAAACGACAGAATATGATATTAGAAATTTCGAATGTATTGGTGTCAAGCGACATCATCACCGAGCAGTTCTGCTGCGATCTGGACAAGTGCAAGGGCATTTGCTGTGTGGAAGGCGACGCCGGAGCACCCGTGACTATGGACGAGATAGCAGGCATTGAATCGGCTCTCGACACAGTGTGGGGCGACATGTCGGCATCGGCGCAGGCTGTGGTCGACCATCAGGGAGTAGCCTACACCGACCGCGACGGCGACCTCGTGACGAGTATTGTGGGCGGCAAGGACTGCGTGTTCACATGCTACGAGGGCGACTGCTGTCTGTGCGCGCTCGAACGAGCCTACCGCCAGGGCAAGACCCAGTTCATCAAGCCCATATCATGCGCCCTCTACCCTATCCGCGAGAAGCGTTTCAAGGACGGCACCGTGGCTCTCAACTACAACCGTTGGGACGTATGCGAGGACGCAGTGAAGAAGGGCAAGGAGTTGGGACTGCGTGTATACCGCTTCCTTGAGGGTCCGCTGGTGCGCCGTTTCGGTCAGGAATGGTACGACGAACTGTGTGCCGTCGCCGACGAATACATCAAGGCTTATAAGTAGACGGGACGCAAAAATGACGATTTTTGTGAGATATTCCAAATTTAATGGGTAATTTTGCACCTATTATAATAATAACAACGTATCTCAGAAAATATGGTACTCAACTACATCTGGATAGCCTTCTTCCTCATAGCATTCGTCATCGCCACCGTGCGACTGGTGTTTATGGGCGACACCGAGGTGTTTCCAGCCATTATGAACTCCACGTTCGACACGTCGAAGACTGCGTTCGAGATATCACTCGGACTCACCGGCGTACTCTCGTTGTGGCTCGGCATAATGAAGATTGGCGAGAAGGGCGGCGTCATAAACGTTGTGGCGCGCGTGCTGTCGCCCGTGTTCACACGTCTGTTTCCCGACATTCCGAAGGGTCATCCCGTCACGGGCAGCATCTTCATGAATGTGGCTGCCAACATGCTGGGACTCGACAACGCTGCCACTCCGCTCGGACTGAAGGCTATGGAACAACTGCAGGAGCTGAATCCGAAGAAGGACACCGCCACCAATCCGATGATTATGTTCCTCGTGCTCAACACGTCGGGACTCACCTTGATTCCCGTGAGCATCATGGTGTATCGTGCGCAGATGGGGGCAGCACAACCTACCGACATCTTCGTGCCCATTCTTCTCGCCACGTTCTTCTCTACGCTGGCGGGCATCATATTCACCTCGCTCTATCAGCGCATCAATCTCATCAACCGTACAATGCTGCTAACGCTCGGCGGCATGTCGGCTGTGGTGGCTGCTATAATATGGGGCTTCGCACAGATGGACAAGGCGCAGATGAACATTGTGAGCACTTCGGTGGCTAATATCCTGCTGATGCTCATCATAGTGATGTTCATCCTGGCTGGCATGCGCAAGAAGGTGAACGTCTACGACGCCTTCATCGAGGGCGCAAAGGACGGATTTACCACCGCCGTCAGAATCATCCCCTATCTCGTTGCGATATTGGTAGGCATCGGAGTGTTCCGCGCTTCGGGCGCAATGGACATGCTGGTGGACGGCATCAAGTGGACCGTTGCAGCCATGGGTGGCAACACCGACTTCGTGGGTGCTCTGCCTACAGCGCTGATGAAGCCCCTCTCGGGTAGCGGAGCACGCGGCATGATGGTCGACGCTATGACCACCTACGGTGCCGACTCGTTCGTAGGCCGACTCTCTTGCATCTTCCAAGGCTCTACCGACACCACCTTTTACATCCTCGCCGTCTACTTCGGCAGCGTAGGCATACGCTATACCCGTCACGCCGTAGCCTGCGGACTGCTGGCAGACTTGGCTGGAGTGATTGCGGCAATAGCTATCTGCTACATGTTCTTTTAAAGGTAAAAGAGTAAAAAGGTAAAAGAGTAAAAGAGTTAAGTAATATAAATCAAGCAATAAAAGAATCCACCCCTATGCAGCAAAATCCATTCAACCGTCCTACCAATCAGCCCGACAGCTACAAGACGCTGATTGTTTTCCGCAAATCGGAGTGTGTCTACGACATCACTTTCTACTTCGTAAGCCGATTTCTTGAACGCAGTCACGACCGCACGGTCGACCAAATGCAGCAGGCGGCACGCTCAGGCAAGCAGAACATAGTAGAAGGCTATAGCGATGCCGAAGGCTCTACCGAGATTGAACATAAGCTGACGGTAATAGCCAAGGGCAGCCTTGAGGAACTCAAAGAGGACTACAAGGACTATCTGCGCAACCATGGTCTGGAGATATGGGGGCCTCAGCATCCCAAATACCGGATGGCGCAGCCACTGTGCCGACGCATCAACGACAGCGCATGGTATCGAAGGCAGATAGAAGGACGCTGCGCTGAAGAAATAGCCAACATCGCTCTGATAGTGATTCATCAGACTCTCGCCATGCTACGCGGACTCATCGACTACCAGAACCGCAAGTTCTTGGAAGAAGGTGGAATAAAGGAGCAGAGATACAAAGCAAGAGTTGACTGGAGAAACGGAAAAAGATAGGTGTGCGCAGGATTAGTTTGGTGGGTTTGGTAGGTTTTGTAGGTGGCATAGGTATAGTAGGCAGCAGCCAAAACCTACCAAACCTACCACACCTACAAAACCTACCAAACCTACCAAACATACAAAACAATAACAACAATTCAATATGGCAAATCTCAAATCCCTTGCTAAGGACACCGCCATTTACGGTCTTAGCAGCATCGTAGGCAGATTTCTTAATTATCTGCTTGTACCTTTGTACACGGCAAAACTGTCTGCCGCGAGTGGAGGCTATGGCATCATCACAAACGTATATGCCTATACGGCTTTGCTGATGGTGATTCTCACATACGGAATGGAGACCACCTTCTTCCGCTTCGCCAACAAGGAAGGCGAGGATCCGCAGAAGGTATACTCTACAACATTGATGTCTGTAGGATTCACATCGCTGCTGTTCGTGGTGCTGGTGCTTACGTTCATCAGCCCGATATCATCGTTCATGGGCTATGCCGACCATCCGTCGTATATATGGGTGATGGCTGTCACGGTGGCGATAGATGCCTTCCAGTGCATCCCCTTCGCCTATCTGCGATACAAGAAACGCCCTATCAAGTTCGCTACCCTGAAGCTTCTGAACATCTTTATGGCGATAGCGCTCAATCTGATGTTCTTCCTCGTGTTGCCTGCCATATACGAAAGCAACAGTGCGACGGGACTCATCGCACAGATATACGACCCTACCGTTGGCGCTGGCTATGCCTTCTATGTCAACCTTTTCTGCTCGGCAGCGCTCACGTTCTTCTTCTGGAAGGAACTGGTGGGCATCAAATACCAGTTTGACAAGGCGTTGCTGCGTCGCATGTTCTCCTACTCATGGCCTATACTGGTGCTCGGCATAGCCGGCATTCTCAACCAGACTGCCGACAAGATTCTCTTCCCCTACATCTACGAACGCAGCGACGCTCACGCCCAACTGGGCATATATGGCGCCGCATCAAAGATAGCCATGATTATGGCTATGATAACCCAGGCGTTCCGCTATGCCTACGAACCGTTCGTGTTCGGCAAGTCGAAGGACAAGGACAACCGCGAAACGTACGCCCAGGCGATGAAGTTCTTCATCATATTCACTCTGCTGGCGTTCCTCGTAGTGATAGGCTATCTCGACGTACTGAAGCATATCATCGGCCGCGACTACTGGTCGGGACTGCGCGTTGTGCCCATAGTGATGGCTGCCGAGATAATGATGGGCGTGTACTTCAACCTCTCGTTCTGGTACAAACTCATCGACAAGACCATCTGGGGTGCCTGGTTCTCGGGCGCAGGATGCGCCGTGCTCATCGCCGTCAACGTACTGTTCGTGCCGCGATACGGCTATATGGCGTGTGCATGGGCGGGATTTGCAGGCTACGCAACGGCTATGGTGCTGTCGTATCTTGTAGGTCAGAAGAAGTATCCGATAAACTATCCGCTCAAGTCAATTGGCGTTTACGTGGCTATAACGGTGCTGTTCTACTTCTGCATGAACTTCGCCAACGAGCATCTGCCCAACTGGGCGGCGCTCGCAGTGAACACCGTGCTGGTGATAATGTTCGTAGCGCACATCATATATCATGATATGCCGCTGAAGAGTCTGCCCGTTGTGGGAAAATATTTTAGGAAATAATCAACAATCAATAACAATCTCTAAATGAAAAAGAATCTTATCCTGGCGGCTGCCATGCTGTTGTCATCAGCCGCCGCACATGCCGACGAAGGCATGTGGACGCTCTACAACCTGCCACATGCAGTGTACGAGCAGATGAAGACTTACGGATTCTCGGCTCCATACGAGAAGCTGTACAAGGGCGAAGACGCCATCATGAAGTCGGTTGTCAACTTCTCGGGCTACTGCTCGGGCGTTGTCGTATCGCCCGACGGACTGGTGCTGACCAACCACCACTGTGGTTTCGAGGCCATCCGTTCTCATTCTACCGTAGAGCACGACTACATGCTCAACGGATTCTACGCCAAGTCGTTTGCCGAAGAGCTGCCCAACAAGAGCATGTTCGTAAGTTTCATGGTTGAACAGAAGGACATCACACCCGAACTGGAGAAGCGTGGCATCAAGAACATGACCAACGACGAGCGCGCCAAGCTCTTGAACGAGGTGGAGAACGAAATGATCAAGGAGGTACACGCTAAGGACAAGACTCTCGAACTGGAAATAAAGCCGTTCTACGAGGGCAACAAGTACTACGCAACTACCTACCGCACATTCCGCGACCTGCGTCTGGTGTTCGCTATTCCAAAGTCGATGGGTAAGTTCGGAGGCGAGACCGACAACTGGATGTGGCCGCGCCAGACATGCGACTACTCTGTATTCCGCATCTACGCCGACCCGAAGACCAACGGACCGGCAGAATATTCGAAGGACAACGTGCCCTATCACCCGCAGCACTGGACAAAGGTTTCGATGGACGGATATAAGGAAGGCGACTTCGCCATGACCATCGGCTATCCCGGTTCGACCGAACGCTATCTCTCAAGCTACGGCATTCGCCAGATGCGCGACGCTGAGAACGCTCCACGTGCACAAGTACGCGGCGTGAAGCAGGACGTTATGATCAAGCACATGCGTGCCGACGAGGCTGTACGTATCAAGTACGACTCTAAGTATGCACAGAGTTCCAACTACTGGAAGAACTCACTGGGTATGAACAAGTGTATCGACTCTGTAGGTATCGTGCGTCAGAAGGCCGACTTTGAGGACCGCATCATGGAGTATCAGAAGTGGACCGGCTACCTCAAGGGTAAGCTCGACTTCGACAAGATGGCACAGCTCTATGCCAAGCAGCTTGACGTTACTAAGGAGTTCACAGCTCTGCGCGAGACATTCGGCGGCACTTCTGAGTTCAACTCACGCGCCATACGTCTGGCTATGATGGTGCCTGCAAAGAACAGTAAGGCAGCTAAGAAGGGCAAGAACACTTACGTATTCGATAATAACAGCGCTGAGTGGGACGAAGCACTCGACAAGGACGTGCAGGCTGCGCTCATAGACAACTTCCGCAAGTATGTATCTGCCGACCAGCTTCCGGCATTCTACAAGACCATTGAGGAGAAGTTCGGTGGCGATTCGCGCAAGTATGTCGACTGGTTGTACCAGACTTCGGTAGTGATGAAGAGCGGCAAGAAGATCAAGCTCGACGAGAAGGCTCTCGCCAAAGACCCCGGCTATCAGTATGGCAAGCAGATTAACGAGATGATGAACAACTGCCGCAAGCAGCTCATGCCGCTCCGCGAGGAGATAGCCGAGCAGGAGAAGTATCTCTGCGACGCCAAGGTGCGCATGGAGCAGGAACTGCCCCACTACTCAGATGCCAACTTCACCATGCGTCTTTCTTACGGTCAGGTAGGCGGTTATCTGCTCGGTGGCAATCCGTCGGGCTACTACACCGACGCTGCCTCAATCGTTCGCAAGATGGAGTCGGGCGAAAAGGGCACCATCGACTACCAGGCTGAGCCTATCATGAAGCAGCTCCTCTCTGCCAACGACTTCGGCAAGTACACCGACAAGACAACTGGCAAGATGCAGCTCTGCTTCCTCACCAACAACGACATCACCGGCGGTAACTCTGGTTCACCGATGTTCGACGGCAAGGGCAATCTTATCGGTCTGGCATTCGACGGCAACTGGGACTCATTGTCAAGCGATATATGGTTTGACAAGCGTCTGGCACGCTGCATCGGTGTAGACATCCGCTACGTGCTCTTCCTCATGGACAAGTGGGGACATGCTGATCGTCTGCTCAAGGAAATGGGAGTTTCGGGCGAGAAGTAAAAACAACAGAAAGCTATAAAAACAATTGAGAGTTGAAAATTGAGGGTTGAGAGTTATGATTACCGATTTTAAACATTTAAAATCATCGCATTGGAAACAATGCATATCATAACTTTCAACCCTCAACTTTCAACTCTCAACTTATATTATAAGAGACTTATCGGCTAGCCCAGAAGCGAGCGCCATTGACAGCCATGCGGGCTTCGAACACGCCTGCCTCATCTGGCTTAACGCATAATGTCTGACCGTCGCTGAGACGTGCCTGGATAGTACCGTCAGGATTGAAGCGGAAAATCTCAACCTGCTTGCCATCCTGCTCCTGCGACCACGAATTGGTCTTCTTATCGTATATGAAACTAACAACTTCACCATTTGGCGAAGTAATCTCATAACCATTGCGCAGAGTCTTTACGGCATAAATCAGTCCGTCCTTACCAGTCACTTCCTGCACAGTGCCCACCTTCTGAGCCAATGGGTTGCTTCCCGACCAGAATTCGATGGTATTAAGCACTAAGGCATCAGCTACTGCACACACAGCATAAGCCGGTGATATAAGAATGAATATAATCTCGTTGAGAAACTTCGAGCTGGTAGCGTGGGTGTTCCACTTGGCAACACGGCCAAACAGTGAGAATGAACCAACGCACGAGCTTGTTAGCAAGGTGGCGGCAAGCAATAGCGCCGAGACCTTAAGATGTCTGGTTTTCATAAGCATATAATTTAAAACATCCGTAAAGTTAGTAAAAAAAACGTATCGTTGGTTATATCCATGCCTATTTAACAGTTTTATGCACAAACACATTGACAAGTTATAACTAAAAAAAATCTCGGTATATCAGATTTATTTAGTACATTTGCAATTATTTTATACTAATATAAACCATACATAGATGACCTTACCTGACTTAAGAGACATAACAGTAGAATACGCCATACGCATGTGCGGAGGCAACCATATCGGCAATGACATATTAATACTGGACGAGATTGCAAATATACCCTTGCCTCGCGAGCCGCGTCGTATACAATGCCTGCTCTTGGCATTGTGCACAAAAGGATCAGGACGATACGTTGTCGATTCTGTAGAACATAACGTCGTAGCCGGCGACCTTATCATCATCAATCAGGGACGCGTCATCTACGACTGCACTGTGTCGCCCGACTGCCGTGGCATGGGCATCATCATCAGCTACGACTTCTTCAACGAAACCATTAAGAGCGTGCACGAACTGTCACAGCTTTTCCTATTTGCACGCACCCACCCCGTGTTCAGCCTGCCGGCTGAGAAGGCAAGCTTCATACGCAACACACTGACATGCATGAACCAGAAGATTGACGAACCCGACAACCACTTCCGCCGTGAGATGATGCAGTCGATGTTCCTTTCTATGGTTTATGAGGTGAGCAATGTGATATACAACGTACAGTCGCAGAAAGACGAGCGAAACACACGTGCCGAAGAGATTTTCACCAAATTCATATTGCTTGTCGAAAATAACTTCCGCAGCGAGCGTCGTGTTAGCTGGTATAGCGAACAGCTGTGCATATCACCCAAATATCTTTCGGAAACAGTCAAGAATGTGTCTAAGCGAACTCCTAACGAATGGATTGACGCATACGTTACGATGGAGCTGCGCATGCTTCTGCGCAACACACAGCATAGCATTAAGGAAATAGCCCAAAGTCTCAACTTCTCCAACCAGTCGTTCCTCGGCAAATATTTCAAGGAGCACGTGGGTATGTCGCCGTCGGAATACAGACGCAGCTGACATTATAATTCGTAGAAATAAATATGCAGCAATATTACAAAACGACACTTAACATGTTGTTTTTATTACGAAATATTACTGTTTTCTTGCTAAAAATCAAAAAACGGAAATATTTTCCCGATTTTTATATTGCTTTTGAAAGTAAATCATTAAATTTGCAATCACTTTGATAGGAATTTCAATGGTTTACTAATTAAAAGCAATTCAGATGGGAAAAACACAAGACCATCAAGCCAGCCATGCGTTGGCTGGCGAGAGATTTTCAGGACTTTACAATGCCGCCTACGAACACGATGCGTGCGGCGTAGGAATGGTAGTGAATATTCATGGTAACAAAAGCCACGAATTAGTAGACAACGCTCTGCGCGTGCTTGAGAACATGCGCCACCGCGGAGCCGAAGGTGCCGACAACAAGACGGGCGACGGTGCAGGAATCATGCTTCAGATTCCTCACGAATTCATCCTGTTGCAGGGTATACCGGTGCCCGAAAAGGGCAAATACGGCACAGGTCTCGTCTTTCTTCCTAAAGACGAGCCGCAGCAGCAGGCCATTCTGTCGATAATGATTGAAGAAATCGAGCGCGAAGGACTCTCGCTCATGCACCTGCGCACTGTGCCTACCAATCCCGAATGCCTCGGCGTGTCTGCTCTTGACACCGAACCAGCCATCAAGCAGGTTTTCATTACGGGCGTAACCGATGACAAGGTGTCCACCTTCGAGCGCACATTATATATTATTCGCAAGCGCATTGAAAACCGTGTCAATAACAAAGACTTCTACATCTGCTCGCTTTCGAGCCGAAACATAGTTTATAAGGGTATGCTGTCGTCAATGCAGGTACGCCAGTACTACCCCGACCTCACCAACAATTACTTCACATCTGGATTAGCACTCGTTCACTCGCGCTTCTCTACCAACACGTTCCCCACATGGAGCCTTGCCCAGCCGTTCCGCCTCTTGGCACACAATGGCGAGATAAACACCATTCGTGGCAACCGCTCATGGTTCAAGGCACGCGAGAGTGTGCTCTCAAGCGAGGCATTGGGCGACATCCGTGGCATATCACCTATCATACAGCCCGACATGTCGGACTCTGCAAGCCTTGACAACGTGTTCGAATTCTTCGTTATGAGCGGACTCTCACTGCCACACGCTATGGCTGTGATGGTGCCCGAGAGTTTCAATGACAAGAATCCGATTCCCGAAGATTTGAAGGCTTTCTACGAGTATCACTCTATACTTATGGAACCGTGGGACGGCCCTGCCGCACTGCTGTTCAGCGACGGAAGATACGCCGGAGGAATGCTCGACCGCAACGGTCTGCGCCCGGCACGATATACTATTACCAAGAATGACACCATGGTCGTGGCATCCGAAGTGGGTGTCATGGACTTTGACCCAACTGAGATTGCCGAAAAAGGACGCCTGCAACCAGGAAAGATTCTCCTTATCGACACTCAGGAGGGCAAAATCTACTACGACGGTGAGATTAAGGAGCGCCTCGCAAGCGCCCATCCTTACCGCCAGTGGTTGTCTACTAACCGTATACAACTTGAAAAACTGCACTCCGGACGTAAGGTTGACAACTCTGTCGACGACCTGACACGCAAAGAACTGATGTTCGGTTTCGGCGAGGAAGACGTCGACGGCACCATCGTTCCGATGGCTACCAACGGCCAGGAACCTACCGCCTCTATGGGCAACGACACTCCGCTGGCTGTATTGAGCAGCCACGCGCAGGTGTTCTTCAACTACTTCCGACAGCAGTTTGCGCAGGTTACCAATCCTGCCATCGACTCTATCCGCGAGTCATTGGTCATGTCTTTGTCGGAATATATTGGTCGCGTGGGTTCAGGAATACTCTCGCCCGACGAGTCAAACTGCAAGATGGTGCGTCTGCCCCACCCCATTCTGACCAATACTCAGCTCGATATACTGTGCAATATACGCTACAAGGGATTTAACACAGTCAAGTTGCCTATGCTGTTTGAGTGCAGCAAGGGCGAAGACGGACTGCGCGAGTCGCTCGATGCACTCTGCAAGAAGGCCGAACGCAGCGTCGACGACGGCTACAACTACATCATCCTCAGCGACCGCGATGTCGATGAGAATCATGCAGCAATTCCTTCGCTGCTCGCAGTGAGTGCCGTTCACCATTACTTGATATCTGTAGGCAAGCGCGTTCAGACCGCACTTATCGTAGAGAGCGGTGAGATTCGCGAGGTGATGCACGCCGCATTACTCTTGGGCTACGGTGCTTCGGCACTCTGTCCGTACATGACATACGCCATACTCGACGACCTTGTGAAGCGCGGAAAGATTCAAGAGAACTATCCGACAGCCGAAGCCAACTACATCAAGGCAGTGAAGAAGGGTCTGTTGAAGATTATGGCAAAGATGGGTATCTCAACCATCCGCTCATATCGCGGAGCCAAGATATTCGAGAGCATAGGTCTGTCGGAGGCGTTGTTGAAGACCTACTTCGGTACAGAAGTGAGCACTATAGGCGGCGTTGGACTCGAAACCATCGCCCGCGACGCAATCAGCATGCACAACAAGGCCTTCAACAACCACAAGAAGCTCGACTTCCTGCCCAACCTCGGACAATTCCACTGGCGCAAAGACGGCATACGCCACGCCTGGAACCCCGAAACCATCGCTACACTTCAGCTTGCCACACGCACTGGCAATTACGCTAAATACAAAGAGTTCACGAAGTTTGTCGACGAGAAAGAAGAACCTATCTTCATCCGCGACTTCTTCGATTTCAAACAAAATCCGATACCAGTCGACGAGGTAGAACCCGTCGAGAACATTGTTAAACACTTCGTGACGGGTGCCATGTCGTTCGGAGCTCTGTCAAAGGAGGCTCACGAGGCAATGGCTCTTGCCATGAACAAGCTCGGCGCACGCTCAAACACAGGCGAAGGCGGCGAGTTGAGCGAGCGTTTCCACGAGACTGTGGACGGCGTTTCGCTTTCGAGCAAGACGAAGCAGGTGGCTTCGGGACGCTTCGGCGTAACTACAGAATATCTGGTCAACGCCGAGGAGATACAGATTAAGGTGGCTCAGGGTGCCAAGCCGGGTGAAGGCGGACAGCTGCCGGGCTTCAAGGTGAACGAGGTGATTGCCAAAACGCGTCACTCTATTCCCGGAATCTCGCTCATTTCGCCTCCTCCTCACCACGACATCTACTCTATCGAGGACCTGGCACAGCTCATCTTCGACCTCAAGAACGTCAATCCTAAGGCTGCAATCAGCGTGAAGCTCGTTGCCGAGAGTGGCGTTGGCACCATCGCAGCTGGCGTTGCCAAGGCCAAAGCCGACCTCATCGTCATCTCAGGAGCCGAAGGCGGCACCGGCGCTTCGCCCGCATCGAGCATGCGATTTGCAGGTATTTCGCCCGAAATCGGATTGTCTGAGACCCAGCAGACACTCGTCAAGAACGGTCTGCGCGGTCAGGTTCGTCTGCAAGTGGACGGCCAGTTGAAGACTGGACGCGACGTCGTGCTCATGGCTCTGCTCGGTGCAGAAGAGTTCGGATTCGGTACTGCAGCGCTAATCGTGCTCGGTTGTGTGATGATGCGTAAATGCAACCTCAACACATGTCCAATGGGCGTAGCCACACAGAACCCCGAACTGCGCAAGCTGTTCCGCGGCAAGGCCGAATATCTGGTCAACTACTTCACCTTCGTAGCCCAAGAGGTGCGCGAATACTTGGCTCAGATGGGCTATCGCAGCCTCAACGAGATAGTAGGACACACCGAACTCATAGTCACAAAGAAGGACGAGAAGAATCCTAAGTCGGCTCTGCTCGACTTCCACCGACTTCTGTTCCAGGAGCCCAACGGTTGCTCGCTCTATCACACAGCACAGCAACGCCACGAGCTTGGCGACGTGCTGGACCAGCATCTGATTCGTGGAGCACAGAACGCAATAGAACGTCAGGACGAGGTTTCGCTCGATTTCGCCATCAAGAACACCGACCGTGCCGTCGGCGCAATGCTCAGCGGAATGATAGCACAGAAGTATGGCGAGGCAGGACTGCCCGACAAGACCATCAACGTGAAGTTCAAGGGCTCGGCAGGACAGAGCTTCGGCGCATTCCTCGTTAAGGGTGTCGACTTCAAACTGGAAGGCGAGGCCAACGACTACTTCGCCAAGGGTCTCTCAGGCGGACGCATATCAATACTCCCGCCCATTAGAAGCAACTTCGCAGCCGAGGACAACATCATAGCCGGCAACACCGGACTGTATGGCGCAACAAGCGGCGAACTCTACATAAACGGTAAGGTTGGCGAACGCTTCGGAGTGCGCAACTCGGGAGCCACAGCCGTAATCGAAGGCGCAGGCGACCACTGCTGCGAGTATATGACGGGCGGTCGCGTAGTAGTATTGGGCGAGACGGGACGCAACTTCGCCGCCGGTATGTCTGGTGGTGTAGCTTACGTTTGGGACAAGAACCACAACTTCGACTACTTCTGCAATATGGATATGGTCGAAATCAACCTTGTCGACGACAGCAACTACCGCAAGGAGCTGCACGAACTCATACGCCAGCACTACCTATACACCGGTTCGAAACTCGCACGCACCATGCTCGACGACTGGAACCGCTACGTTGAGGACTTCATACAGATTGTCCCCATCGAGTATAAGCGTGTGCTGCAGGAAGAGCAGGTACGCAAGCTGCAACAGAAGATTGCAGACATGCAGAGAGACTACTGATTTGCGCGAGGGCGCAAATCGGAATTTTGAGTTTTGAATTTTGAGTTTTGAATTATCGGACAGAGCCGATTAGGAATTGTTCAATTTTGAATTGATTGATAGAATCATGTTAAAATCAATACTGAACAACCCAAAACTCAAAACTGAATAATTCAAAATGCGCAAAGCGCACAACTCAAAATTCAGAACTCAAAACTCAAAATTGCGACTGCAAGTCGCAACAATTCAAAAGTCAAAATTCAAAATTCAAAATTAGGAATTATGGGCAATCCAAAAGCATTCCTCACTATACACCGCAAAGAGGCGGGCTACCGCCCCATACACGACCGCATTCACGACTTTGGTGAAGTCGAACAAACACTCAACAGCAACGACCGCCGTCAGCAGGCATCACGCTGTATGGACTGTGGCGTACCCTTCTGTCACTGGGCATGTCCGCTGGGCAACAAGGCACCCGAATGGAACGACGCTCTCTACAAGGGCGACTGGGAGCTGGCTTATCGCCTGCTCAACTCAACCAACGACTTCCCCGAGTTCACCGGACGAATCTGTCCGGCACTGTGCGAGAAGGCTTGCGTGCTCAATCTCGTTGAGCACGAACCTACAACCAACCGCGAAGACGAGTGTGCCATTACCGAACACGCATTTCAGGAGAACTACGTACGAGTAGAACAACCCGAGCGCAACGGCAAGAAAGTATGCGTCATAGGAGCCGGACCAGCCGGACTCGTGGCTGCCAACCGCCTCAACCACATGGGCTACTCGGTCACCGTGATGGAGAAGAACGAAAGCGCAGGCGGCTTGTTGCGCTACGGCATTCCTAACTTCAAACTCAACAAAGCTGTCATCGACCGCCGTATCGCCCTGCTCGAAGAAGAGGGCATCGTATTCAAATACAACTCGCCAGTCGACGTAGAACATCTGCCCGAAGGATTCGACGCTTACGTTGTATCAACCGGTACACCTACTGCACGCGACCTCAAGATTCCCGGACGCGAACTGAAGGGCGTACACTTCGCCCTCGAAATGCTCTCACAGCAAAACCGCGTATTGGCTGGTATGGAGTTCAAGAAGGAAGAACTGGTCAACGCCAAGGGCAAAGACGTGCTCGTAATAGGCGGTGGCGACACCGGATCAGACTGCATCGGCACGGCACACCGTCAGGGATGCAAGTCGGTGACGCAAATAGAGATTATGCCGCGACCCGTAGACGGACCCGACGACCCGAAGAATCCTTGGCCAAACTGGCCTCGTACACTCAAGACTACCTCGTCGCACGAGGAGGGTTGTACACGCCGCTGGAACATCAACTCGTTGGAGTTCCTCGGCGACAAGAACGGCAAGCTTACCGGAGTACGTGTACAAGAAATAACATGGAAACCCAACCCCGATGGCGGACGTCCGCTCATGGAGCCAGTGGGCAAGCCAGAAATAATAAAGTGTGAAATGGTGTTGCTCGCAATGGGATTCCTCAAGCCCGAACAACCCAAGTTTGCCCCCAACGTATTCGTAGCCGGCGACGCAGCCAACGGAGCCTCGCTCGTAGTACGTGCAATGGCAAGCGGAAAGCAAATAGCTGCCCAAATAGATAAATTCCTATCGAAGTAATTGCTTTTATATGTCCTGTTGCTGAAACAGAACAAATGGCAGCTATATAGAGACGGGGGCGTCGCCGAAGAGGCAACGGCCCCGTTATTTTTTTGCCCGTCAAACGACGGTTTCCGAAAAGGAGTCCTTTTGCCCTTCAAAAGGGTTCGTTTTGCATTGCAAAAGGACTCCTTTTGCAACCTAAAAGGGGTCCTTTTGAAAGCCAAAAGGAGTCCTTTTCAAATTCGTTCATTACAAGTGGCTGAAAAAGTCATTACAAGTAGGGCAAATCGTCATTACCAATGTCTGAACAGCTCCATATTCACCCGCACGCCCATTCCGTCGAAACGCCAGTTGCGCTGTGCTACGAACCAGCCCAGCGACAAGGCTCTTGTGGAGAATCCGTAGCCGTACTCGATGTAGGGATTGAGGCGTTTGACGGAGAGGGCGTTGATGTATATGCGCTCACGCTCAATCAGTCGGCCGGCTATGGGAAGCCACGACAGCAGTAGCAGCGGCGTCTCGTAGGCGGCATTGGCACGCACGTAGTATTTCGAGGCGTTGTACCACTGGCTGTTGAGCAACTCGAATGTGCATGCCCAGTCGTCGTTCCATCCTCCGGGAATGTTGTTTTCGCGGAAATTAGAGTAGTCAAGGAAGTAGCTGCCGAATCCCTTGTGTGTGTAGAATCCGGTGCCGGCGCGCAGCTGCAGATAGCTCAGCGCCGAGAGATGGCGCTTGTACTGTCCGTCTATCTCCACACGCTCGTAGTCTGTGTCCGACCCCATGAACTTGCGTATGCCACGCTCGTAGTCGATGGTCAGGATAGGTCCGTTGTAGCCCATGGGCCTATAGGTAAGCTCGGCGATAGGTGCTACGGAGTTGTACGAGTCCTTGCGGCCCAGAAGGTTGAAGCTATGGTTGTCGACGGCAGTACGCTTGTGCGAGACAATGCCCAGTTCCAGCCCCCAGTGCGACGACGGGTCGTAGTGTGCCACGGCCTTGAAGCTGTGCACGCTGAAGTTGGTGAGGTTGAGACGCGACCAGTCTATGCTGTCCTTGCGTTCCAGTCGGATGGCATCCATCAGTTCTGAGTTGTATATATGTCGTCCACTCGACCACTCGGTGCGTATGTAGGCGTTGCGTCGCTGGTTGATATAGAATGTGAAGGGGAAGTCGAAGTATATCTGCTTCTGCTTGAAGGAGTAGCCGGTCTTGAATCGCAGCTGCAGGGCCTGGCGTTCGTTGAAGAAGTAGGAGCCTCGTATGTCGAACTTATACGTCAGTCCGCGGCGCGCACTGTAACTGAACGACAGCGGATTGAGCACCGGACTGATGCGGAAGTTGCCCTGCTCGTGCGTGCCGAACTTGCGTCGGGTGCGCATCACGAGGCGGCGTCCTACGTTCTTCCAGAGCAGTTTGGTCCACATACGGGTCTTGCTGCGCTGGCTGGCAGTGTCGGCTTGGCGTGCGTCGCGTGCTGCGTAGTAGCGGCTGTAGAGATACTGCTCGTGGCTGTTTGCGGGTATGGGTCGCACGAGATTGAGCAGCGCCGTGTCGCGGCGGTTGACGATCTGTACAGAGTCGGGCAACTTCTTGGGCAGGTCGTACACCGTTGTGTATTCGGCGGTGATGTCGTTGCCGAGAAAAAGGAAGCGGGTGTTGAGGTTGCATTGTGCCGGCATGAGTGTCTTGACGCCCTCGTCGCCCGTGGTCATCGTTACATGGAAGCGCACGAGGTCGTACTCGCCGTCAAACGAAGTTTCGAGTATCCGGCCCGTCGATTCCTCTATACGTGCCCATCCGCGCACCAGTTTGGTGTTCTTGAGGCGCGGCCTGAAGCTTACGATTACGGCTCCGCGCATAAACGGACTGACCTTGTAGCGGTAGAAACGGCGGTTGCGCACGTGGAAAGGCGATATGATTCGTCCGTCGATGAGCAGTTCTTCGTAGATGAGAGGAGTGAGATATTTCAGTACGGTGGGCATTGTTCGCATGCCGTAAGGTATGGTGTTGCGCTCGAGCATCTGCGTAAGGTGCATGTCGCCCGGACGTTTCATCATCATGCGGTCGTAGGTTTCGCCTACATGTTCGCGCACTCCGGTGTTTGCAATGGCATACATCGTCGGAATGGCGAGCAACAGACAGTTGCGGCGGTTGGTACGTATGTCGTACTTCAGATATGCATAGCTCTCCTGAGCTTTCAGTCCTACGGTGTCGACCGAGGCTGCATAGCCGAACACACGCTTCATAATCTGAAGCGCGTACTTGCGGTCGGCAGCGTGGGCACGGGTGCATCCAGCCATCGTCAGCACTATAGCGAGCAGTATGTTTAAGAAGTATCTCACGGTTATATATTCGTTGCAAAGTTACACCAAATTTCATGTATCCCACATTTTTTTGTTTAAAAATTTGGCATTCTGCTTTAAAAGCAGTATCTTTGCACCCGCAAACTTATCCATTAGGTATAAGTCGGACTTGTAGCTCAGTTGGTTAGAGCAACAGACTCATAATCTGGAGGTCCTAGGTTCAAGCCCTAGCTGGTCCACCTTGATAATCAGCAACTTAGAAGAAATTCAAGTTGCTGATTTTTCTTTTCGGGAAAACAATGGGAAAACACGGCCGTTTTGATAACTCCATGATTTTTTGATAAACTTAGCATCATATCAGCCTAAGTAAGACATGTAAATAAGGTTTCTCAGAGTATCAGAATTGTGATGGGAAAACAGTTGGGAAAACAAGATTTAGACGGTTTTTCCTTTCAAGCAGACATTTTCATTCGTATCTTGGGACGTTTCTGGAACGTAAATTCCTCAATATTATTATCCGTCGTTAGTCAGGATAATGTAAAAGCCGCATGACTCACCTTAGAGTTGTGCGGCTCTTTTTGTATGTCCCTTTATCAAAAGCACCTGTTTTCCCCTATTTTTCAGCTTTTTGCCTTGCCTAAATCTTAAAATGTGTTTCAAAACCATACAAATTAAACTTACTCAGTTTTTGGCGTATAGCACTCATAATCCTTCATCTATTTAAACAGACTACCTTTGCCATCGGATTCCTAATCACGGGAGTTCAAAGATGGTTCATGAACCGAAAAGAATGTTTAATCGGAACGTCAGGAAGTACAACTGGCAGACCACAAAAATGTTTAAGTATGATTACAAAGTTAGTGACAATAGAGCAATTGCTGGAGAAGCCCATCTGCATGATGTCGGGACAAGAATTCGTCTTGCTCCTCCAGAATGCTGAAAAGCAAACGGCAAAGGTACCTACCGAGGTGGTGCCAGAGAAACATTATGAATATGGTATAGCAGGAATCGCCAAAATCTTCGGGTGTAGCATCCCTACCGCAAATCGCATCAAGAAGAGCGGTGTCATTGATGCAGCCATCACTCAGGTGAACCGAAAGATTACCGTTGACTCCGAATTGGCTTTGAGCCTTGCCAAGGAGGCTGGTACTACCATATCTATTAAGAAGTAGTATGGAAGGTGATTGGAAAGACAGTCTGTCAGTTGACGACAAGGGTAATCTGACAAAGAGCATCAGCAACTACAGGGCCATCTTCACTCACGATGAGAACCTGAGCCAGATTCGCTTCGACACCTTCTGTCAGGATGACATCTCCTTCTGTCCGTTGTTCCTCAATGTCAACGGCAGTAAGGTGGATGAGGAGTCGGTAGGAAAGATTCAGGACTATCTGGAGCAGACCTACCAACTCCGCCTGACTCAGAACAAGGTATTTGAGTTGTTGAAGACAACGGCCTCAGAACGCAGCTATAATCCCGTCCAAGAGTTTATACGCAAGGAGATGTGGGATGGCGTGCCGCGTATCGAGACTGCCATCATCGACTATCTTGGTGCAGAAGACACTCCTCTTGTCAGGGAACAGACCAAGCTGTGGTTTGTGGCTGCCGTGGCTCGCGCCTTCGAGCCTGGGTGCAAGTTCGACAATGTACTTACCTTGCCTGGGCCACAGGGAATAGGCAAGAGCACTTTCTTCAAGACCATTGGTGACCGATGGTTCAACGACTCATTCTCCTTTGCCAGCGGCGACAAAGAGAAGGTGGAGACCATCACCAACGGATGGATAATTGAGATAAGTGAACTCAACGGCATGAAGAGAGCCAATGATGCAGAGGCGGCAAAGGCATTTCTAAGCCGCAGAAGCGATTCCATGCGACCGGCCTATGGGCGCAAAGTAGTTGAGTTTCTGCGTCACAATGTCTTTGCTGCCACCACCAACGAGACCAATTTCCTCCAAGGTGACAACGGGAACCGCCGTTGGTGGATTGTCACAGTAAATGGCAATGGACATGTCTCTACATGGTTGCCCAAATTGCAGTCCATGGTGAACCAGTTATGGGCAGAGGCTTACACCTATTATAAGATGGGTACCAAACTTTATCTTAGTCCCGAACTGGAAGCAGAGGCAAATACTGTTCAGCTGAACCATTCAAGCATCCACAATGATCCCATCCTTGATGACATCCGTCTCTATCTGGAACGCATGGTGCCAAGAGCCTACTCCACTTGGAGCATCCCTATGCGTGCTGCCTATCAGAAAGGTGCATATACCGAGTCTTCTCCCGACGGCAAGCCAGAGGTGCTGCTCAACATGGTTTGTCCCCGACAGATCATAGAAGAGTTGCCCAACGACTTGGTGCGCCGAAATCCTGCCAAGTACACTGCTCAGTACATCAACCGGCTGATGTCTCTGGTAGATGGGTGGGAACGGAGCGAGCAAGAGAAGGTCAAGGGTTTGCACCCAGCCTACTGTGACAAGACAGGACGGGCAAAGCACCCTTGGGTGAGGGTCGGTAATGCTACGCAAGGTTTAATAGAAGGGAAAGAAGAAAGCATAGAGCCCGAACTTCCATTCTGACTTCATTGCATTCTACTGCCCCTTGTCCCTTTGTCCCAATAGTTTTATCAGCAAAGAAAAAATAAGATGCTTAGAAAGAAACAAGAAGTGTTTTCCAAACCGAGGGACAACTTGGGACAAGCCCCAAGCCATTCCCCGCTTTTGGGTGGTCGCTCGCTCCAACTATCTGTTGGCTGATTCCACAGATTATAATGCTGGCGGAAAGACAACAAACATTCCTCTTTTCAAAGCAGTGTCAAATTTTAAAATCTGAAAAATAATGAATAACAATTCCACTTCACTACCTTTTACCAAGGTAAACCTTAGTCTCACCTCAGAGGCGATAGACTTCCTCTCCGAGACAACAAACGGCACAAGCCATTTCGCCATTCTCGGACAACTGATAAAGAACACGTCCGTTATACCCAGTTCCACCTCTAAGCATGGTAATGTTATCACGCTCGATGTGGGCCAGGTGGAGTGTTCCATCCATTCCTGCTGCGCACGTTTTGGCATCGGGCGCAAAAAGTTCGAGGGCATCATGCGCCAGATGGAGCAACACGGCATCATCCGTATGCACCGCTCGCGTTTGGCTACTGTTGCCGACATGACCTGTATAACCTCATGGCTCTTGCTTGATGGCAGTACCATAACTAACGGCACTGATGGTAATCCGGCAGACCATTCCGATGGACAGCCAGACAACCACGCTGCCACACCCCATGCCAGCAGCCATGTCCATGATGGTAAAGCGGATGTCGCCTCCGTCCTCGGCGGTCAGAGTATTTCATACACAGACCGTCCTTCAGCTCCTGAGTCATCCGTCACCCCTATGGGTGAGCCAGGCACTCCCGACCTTACCGTGAACCGAGGCTATCCGCAGTCATGGCTTCGGATCTCTTCGCTGGCCAGGAGCAAAGGGAACCATTGAAACCACATACTGAAAACGAGTATGAGGTCAAGAATGATTGAGACGTTTTTTAAGGAAGCAAGTTTGTGTTTTTGGTCGCCAAAAACCACGTCAGCCCCTATACGCCCACGTATAGCCGCTTCCTTTGATGCAACGGGCTTTGCCCTGCATGGTGTCAGGCACACTGATACTGTTTCGCACACCACAGAGCCAGACCGCAAACTTGCTATCCTTAAAAACGTTTTCTTTCCCTACCTTTATATAGGTATCATTAGATTGTAGAAAAATTAAAACGGATTGTATATGGAAGAAAACTATAAAAAGAACGGAGGCATCGACACCCGCCGTGCCGGAGGGAGGCCGAAGCTTGCCAAATATGAACGTCGCAACCATCACCACAAAGTGAGCTACAACGACGAGGAAGAGAACATCATTCAGTATAAGGCGGAACAGGCTGGCAAGCCCGATGACGTTTATCTGCACGAGGCAGGGCTGGATGCTGTTGTTCAGGCCCACATGAGCGACGAGAACATAGAGCAACTGAGAGACGTGTGCGGTATGGCGAACAATACCAACCAGATTGCGCATCAAGCCAATGCTGGAGGGTTTGTTTCCGTACGTTCCAAGGCTGAGCAGCTTATCATCTCTTTGACTGAGCTTATCCGCAGAATCCTTCGCGGTGGCGACCTATCAGAGCCTATAAGTGCAACAAACGACAGAATCACCCATTAACGAAAGGAGCAACTATGATTTGCAAGATAAAACATGGGCAAGACTTCCAAGGGTGTCTTGATTACATCACCGGGAAGTACGACAAGGACAAGCAGGCTAAGGTCATCATGCATAGTGAAGGTATTCCGCTCTTGGACAACAAAACTGTTGCCCAAATCTTTGAAGCATACGCTACAAAGGGGAACAACAATATCCGTGCCCCGGTTGGACACTATGCTTACTCTTTCCACAAAAAGGATGGTAGCAGAGTGACTGACGAACTTATACGTAAGATTGTCCGTGAGCACCTTGAACTGATGGGCATCAAGAACACCGAGTTTATCATGACACGTCACTATGACACCGACCATGACCACGCCCATTTGATGTGTTCCATGGTGGATAGAGACGGCCACGTTATCAGCACAGCCTATGAGAAAGAGCGTAATGCACGTATCTGTAAGTATCTCACCAAGAAATACGGACTCTACATCTCCGCAGGCAAGATGAACGTCAACAGAAAAAAGCTACGTGGCAGGGAGAAGTTGAAATACCAATTCTATGACAAGATGATGCGCTGCAAAGCCAAGTCTGCCGACTGGGAGCAGTTCGACAAGGCACTCCGTGCCGAGGGCTTGAAGTTGCGTTTCCACTACAACAACGTCAACGGCAAACTGATGGGCGTTGTCTTCACCGATGGGAAATACACTTTCAGCGGACGACAGCTCGACAATGAGTTGAAACTCTCTGCCCTAACAGAGAAGTTTGGAGACCTGAAGCAGATAACCCATGAAAATATGCGTGATTGGTATGAGGATTATAGGCAGCAGCTCCACTACATCAATGACTGGAAAGCTTGCAAAGTCATAGATTGTGCCTATCCAGAGTTCGACAAGGTATTCCCGAATGGGAAACTACCATCTGGTGGTTATACATCAACTGACGGTCTGTTGTCCCATCTGTCCTTGGAATACCAGTCCGATTTCCAAGCGGAGCATGAAAACTCTAAGGATGGTAAGACCTCCTTTGTCGGTCTTGAATTGTTGTGCGACCTATTGCTCATACCATACGCCCAGCCACTCTCCATCGGTGGTGGAGGTGGTGGTGGCAACAACCGTGGCTGGCGTGACCTTGACGATGATGATAAGGAGAAGTACCGCTTTCGCTTCAATTACTCACATTCTAATAAACCCCAATTCAAACGTAAACGATAAGCTATGGCTACAAATAAACAAAAAACTCAGAAGGTGGCAGATAATGATGCAGCCACACTTGGCTATCTTCGTAAAAGCGATCTGTCCCACAAGGCAGAGATTCAGATGCTCATCACCCTTGCAGAGGCCCACGGAATCAAGATGGCCTACAATGAAAAGGACGGCGAAGTGACTGTTGAACGAGTTGAGCCCGTAAAAGAGTCCATCCAGACGCAACAATCTTTCGCCCAAATGCAGAGAACGCCGAACCAACCGCCTGACCAATCAGGCATTGATTACGTCAGGTTGGCTAATGCCCTGAAGGAGCCTGTTGAGAAGACACTGCAAAATGCAGTGGAAAGTTCGCCCGTCCATATACAGGCTATCTTCGACACTTCCGTGCACATGAAGAATAACGAGACCTCTATGTCACTTGCCCGTGAGGAATGGGCCAAGTGGGTGAAGGACGTTGGCAGTGAAACTGTATCACGGCTTACCAATGCACCATTCCCAACCAGAATTCCAAAGGGTAAGGCTATAACATTTGGAAAAGATACCGTGTACAAGGTGCCAGAGAACGAACTTGATGTTGCTCCAAGTCCCCCGTCAAAAGAGGCAGAAAAGCAACCCACGAAATATCGCCGTCTGCACCAACTCAGGAGTCACGTCTGGAGTGACATGGTGACCTCATGGTGGAAGTGCTTCGCCTATACTATTGCCCTATGCAGCCTTGTGCTTGCTGCTGCCTCATGGTATAGACAGACCCTGCTTGAAGCAGTAGTCAAGGAGTACTACATCATCAAGCCGGTCTTGAAGCAAGACCGAAAGTATGCCCCTTTCATTCACACGATGGATTCAGTCATCCTCAAAGATGGCATTGACGAAGTGTGTGAGAGGGTATATGGTGAGAAACGTTGAACCTCCTCGCTCAAAAAACCTGATTGGTGGTTTGCCAATCAGGTTTTTCTCTATGGAGAACGAAACCGCATACCTAATTCTGGTATCTGGCTTCTACAATTAGCATGTCATAACCACATTCGTAATTTGCGAATGTGGTTTTTAATCTTCACTTCCTTCTTCATCGCCATCTTTGTTGCCGCTTTCTTCAAATATACGTTGAAGCTCTTCCTTTGGAGGCAGCACCTTTAATAGCTCTGGCTCCATCTCGTCTGCGGTCTTATATGTTGCTACACCCATAGGTTGACGGAAATCCTGCATGATGTACTCTGCATATGCTCTATCTGCTTTCTTGCACAGGATAATACCAACAGGTGCTTCTTCTCCCTCGCGACGATCTTCATCGTTGAGAATGCGAAGGTAGCTACTCAACTGGGCAAGGTAAGCAACCTTGAAGTTGCCACGCTTCAACTCGAACACCACAGTACGTCGAAGGTCACGGTTATAGAATAGGAGGTCTATCCAGTGGTCGTGACCCAGTTTGTCAAAGTGTACTTGGTTGCCGATAAACGTAAAACCGCGTCCAAACGTCATAATGAAGTTCTTCACGTTGTGGACGATATTGCTTTCTATGACCCTCTCATCCACTTCTTCGTCGTGCATACCCAGTTCTTCCACATTGATATAGTCAAGCAGATACTCATCCTTGAACATCTGAATGGCACGATAGGCTTGTTTGTAGTTTGGCAGCGTAGCGAGAAAGTTATTCGGCATATTGCCTTGATGATGATAGAGGTCTTGCTGTTTAATGATACCAGGCAACTCGTCTGTGGTGGGTTTGTAGTTGTGACAATAGCGTATATAGAACAGACGTTCGTCCGTATCTTTCGTATTCTCCAATATACGTATATGATGTGTAAAACTAATGCTAAGGAATTCCACTAAAGGGAAGTCTTGCAAATTCGCCAATCGCAATTGGCGAATTATATTCCCCTGACTATCAATAGAGTCATCGTTATCTGGAGATACTATCGAAGCCTGATTCTCCAATTCGCCAATTGCGATTGGCGAATTGGGTTCTATGACATTCCATGTCTCATAAAACAAACGCATGTTTTTGAGGCTGGATACGCCGAAGCCCCTTAACCCGGGTAGTTCCTGACGCAAACGGAGACTAATAGTTTCAATTGAACCAGATCCCCATTTTTGGTTGCGTGTATTCTCGGAAATATATCTTCCCACACCATAATACAAGGCCAACTGTTCCTGATTAACCCCTTTGACAGCCCGTGCCTGACTTTGCAGGATGGCCGTCTTGATGGTCTGCACAGCAACTCTAAGTTCCGATGTTATTTGTATCTCTTTGTTACTCATATATTATATAACGTATTATCATGTTACTTTATTTTTGTACATTGCAGGAACGTCCTCCGCTGCCATCATTAGCTCTTCCTCTGGTATTTCATACCGCTTGACAGTCCTGTCTTGCAGAAAAATCTTGTTTAGCGTATATACCAGCGATTCCAATGTGTCTTCTCTTTTGACAGGCTTCAGTTCACATTCCCAAATGGTGATAGAGTGCCAGCCCATTGCAGCAAGTTTATGTTGGACTTTCAAATCTCGCTCCTTGTTCCGCTTTACTTTGTTGACCCAAAACTCTGTATTGGCTTTCGGTATAGTGTAATAGCGACAACCTTCATGCCCATGCCCAAAGCACCCGTTTACGAATATGCACGTCCTGTACTTCCTCAGCACCAAATCCGGATGCCCTGGCAGCCGTTTGTGGTTCAGCCTGTAACGGAATCCCCGTTTCCATAACCCACGCCGCACAATCATCTCCGGCTTCGTGTCTTTCGACCGAATAGCCGCCATATTGGCGTGTCGCTGTTGTGGAGTGAGAACGTCTGCCATAATGTTTAATTAAGTGGATTGATATTCCATCAATTTCTCTCCCGTAATAACAATCGGAGCACCTTCCTGATATTCGTTGTCCGTGTCCAAACGATATTCGGTCAGTATCCTTGCCAGATTGATATCCGGATTGATTGAAACTTCTTCATCAAATACAAAGCAGAAATAGTTACCCTGTGGGTTCGGATACAAGGCCTGACGCATACGCTCCTCCGCCATTACCGCATGGTGGTGTACGTGGAATACACGATACTCGTTCTTGTAGTCTTCCCCCAACCGATAGAGTATGACAAACTTTATACCGCCTTGCTCCAGCTGGCTCCGTTTCATCGTACCGGCACGTTTCAGTCCCTTGGTGAATATCCTCACATTGTACAGGTTCGTGCCTTTGTCGTTAGCTCCCATTATCCAGTTCAGCTGCGCATCGTCCTTGTAGCACCCGATGAGGAAGTTGTCCTTCAGATAGCGTTGTACATAATGCAGCGTCAGGAGTGATGCAGAAACCACAGGCCCCATTGCCTGCCGTTCCACCTTGGGCAACACAGATTCCGGATTGGTACCTATAGGACATTTCTCCATATAGAAGTATGGCGCCAGCAAAGAGAGTGTTCTCTCGTTTTCGTTGGCGAAGCGTTCTCCATTGTCCAAAGCCACCGAATAATACTCCTGGCTTCCTGTATCTCCGTATGGGGTGTACACCTTGCCCAGCAGCTGCTGGAAGTTCTGCTGCATAAACTGCTCTGCGTTGACACCCTCGCGTGGAGTGATGGCATAAAACGAATAGTTATTGTTCAGCTCGTCTTGAATGTTTTTCCTGAACAACTCCCTAACCTGCACTTTCCATGATGCCTTTGCAAACGTGTTGTTACGGGCATAGAGCGACAGTACATACAGGAAATTCACATCATAATGGGTAATGATCAGAGTGTCCCTGTCAAACAGTCTGTTTTCGAACTGGCGTGCATTGAACACCGTCTCGCGTTTCCTCAAATTGTCGCTCTCGAAACTCAGTCTTTTATCTACGAATGCTGATATAAAGAAGTTGGGAATGATGTTATAACCCTCTGTCGCTTCGTCGCGCAACCAGATGTTCTTGGGATTGTCCGCTTGTTTCTTCTCCTCATCGTCAGAAAGAAAGAGGTCAAGGTTCCATTGTATCACATTCCGTGCATACGTATATTGCTTATATACCGACTCGTCGCCAACTGAAGAACCTATCTTGTAGTATTTCGAGTCGCCTATATAGTATATCTCTTTCTGAACCTGCCTCTGTTGTGCCCCTGGATAAACCAGGTCGGCAAAGGTGTACATGTGGTCCACCCGTTTGCCGTCTTTCTGCTCTTTGAGCCCCGAAGGAATATCCTTGCTCCCCACCAGTTCGTCGATGATGGCCTCAAAGACGATGTTGAAGTTCTGTGCCAGCAGATACTCTTTCTGGTCGTCGTGCACGTTGATGGCATGCGACTTGTCGAAGAATGCATAGCAGAGTTCCCACAGCCGCAGAGCCTTGTCCGAGAAATACTTGTAGCGTATCTGCCGCATACGCACACGTCCGTAGCCTTCCAGATAGTGTTTGAACTTGGAACCAGTTATCAGCTCGAATCCCATGTTGATATTCACATGGAATCCGTAGTGGTTCGAAATGTAGTTCAGTATGGAGTAATAAATGATGAACAGTTCCTCGTCAAAGTTGATTTGCTTTCTCTTGTTGACGGGTCGCAGATAAACAGGAACATCATCCTGCACAATGGCCTGCGAGCGGGCTGTGGTGCGTCTCCAGTTGATTTTGTTGTAACCCGAATGGATGCTCTTCAGCACGAACAGTACATAGTCCTGGTTTTCGTGGTTGAAGCGTATCAGCTCCAGAATGATGTCCAAAAGCGTATCGCTCAGCCGCTGTCTCCGGTTGCCTATCTGTGCTATGTTGCGTTCGAGCAGGATGTTTTGGTTGGGATGTGTCTCCCTGTATATCATCAGCGCCCTGTACACCCATACGGCCAGTTCGCACACAAATCCTCGCTGGGCGGCATCCATCTTGCCGTCCTTGTCGCTGACGCAGATGATGTCTTCCGGCTTTTCCCCGAACACCCGGTCGTCCGACTCGTCCTCTTTGCTCTTTTCCTCCAGCACCACCTTGGGCAGGAAGAAGATATAGTCTTTCAGCTTGGGAGAATACACATGACCGACGTAGTTATAGCACACAAAGCCGTCGCTCGGACGTCGGTGGTACTCAATCAGTCCGTCGGTCACCTGCTCACGCTCCAGCACAGCAGGGTCGTAGTAATATCCCTCTATCAGAACCTTCATCGTCTGCTTATGCCTGTTTGTCTATCCGGATGTTCCAGCCTGCATTGTTCACGGCATCAATAAATCTGCCAATGTTGCCTATACCGAACTGCGTTGAAAGATATATCTTCTCGCCATTGGAGATTTCAAACTCAGTAGCCCTCTTGTTTGGGTCTGCTGAGTCTTTGGTACGGGCAATAAATTCGTCTTCCGTCTCCACCAGGTGGCGCACATAGTCTTTCAGCTCCAGGCCGTTCCATGCATGTGCTATTGTCTGTGCGTCAGCTTCGGGGTGTGCGTCAATATAAAGCCTGAATGCCTCGCGCGTCATTTGGGCTTTGTTCAGCCCGTCCTTGCCGTTCACGCTGTATCTTGAATTGTCCCGCTGGCGTTTTGCGTTGGGCACCGTGGCGCTTGGTGTCGCCGTTCCGTCATCGGGAACTTCGAACGGATAGACCTCCAGGTCTTGCAGGAATTTGATGACCACGTTAGTGTTCACCGAGCCGTCGTCGTGGAAGAACCTGTGGAAGGCAAGCATCTCGCCGTTGCTGTCCTTGAATGCCTTGTGGTTCGATTCATTGTCTTTGAACACGTCGTTCCAAAGATAGAAGATAATCTTTCCCACGAATGTGTCCGCTGTAATCTTGCCGTCTTTTGCTTTGGCAAAGAAATATCCCAGTTTCTTGTCTTCAGAGTGGGTCGTGCTCTCGATGATGGTGTTGATGGCTGTCAGGAAACTCCACCAGTCGTACTGGTCATTGTCATTCTCAATGACGTAGTTCTTTTTGGCATCGGAAATGGGCATATATACCCAGTCCCAGCGGCGTTTGAAAGCACTGTCGATGGGGAACAGGCTTTGGTCGCTGGTGTTCATCGTGGCCCAAATGTGCAAGTTCTTAGGCAGACACAACTTGCCGTCTTTAATGCCATCTTTATTAGTTAGTACGGGCTGATTGTTCTTATCAATCCCGTTCAGATATTTGGCCAAGTCCTTGTCTGCCATGATTGGATATTCCGACCATCCGTTTTCGTCGCGGTCGAGCAACTGGAACAGATCACCGAAAATCTGGGCACAGTTGCCGCGATTGATTTCCTCGATGACAAGGAATACTTTTTCGTCAAGGTTGTTCCATGCTGCCACATATGCTTGCAGGAATGCCTGCGGAACAAACGAGTAGGTGATGCAATCTTCATATACCTCTTCCTTGTCTTTTTGGACTATGTCACCAGCAACATTTCGAACAGCCTTCTTTGCTATTGTTGGCTTATAAGCACCCACAAATGTAGAATAATCGCTGTCAGGATGGAAGGTGGTACGGAATACCAAATTCTTTTCGTCCGCAGCCTTTACATCTGCATCGTCCTTGATCTTGTGACTCTTACCCGTGCCTGGTGCACCATAGAAGATTTGCTGAAGGGGTATCGAAATAACATCTTCAAATTCAAGAGCTTCTTCGTCTTCAAATTCTCCATTATCTTCAATATCTGACAATATGCGAAGATTTAACATTCCATCTCCTTCATCATCAAACTGGAGAGCGGAATAGTTCTCAACAAGATAATCTCTTACCGAGAACCCATTAACTCTTAACCCTTTTAGGTATATACGTCCGTCTGGTCTATAGAATAAGCTGACCTTGTATTCAGCATCTTTATTAGCACCAAAGAATGACTCTATTTTGGAATAGAGTTCTCCAAATGTATCGAGATAATTGTCAACTTTATTACTATAGTTCGATGATGACTTATACAAAGGCAGCTTCATGATAACAAATGACATGGCCTTTATAAAGTCTTCTTTGAAAATTCTAAATGTTACATTTCTTTCCTCTCCAGGACTAAGCGAACCCTGTGATATGAAATCAAATATTTCATTAGACAGGTTCAAACTCGTCTCTCCAGAGTTTCCATAAGATAGTTTGAAACCACTATCCTGCCTCTTGATGAATTTAATCTTCTTCATATTATTGACGCATTATTCGGTTAGTAATCAAGTAATATAAAACTACATAGATGGTGTTTACGCTGACGGCATTGCCTGCTTGTTTGTACATCGCGCCATCAGCAACGTTTGCTGCACCAGCTCTTTCCGCAAAATCATTGGGGAACCCTTGAAGCATAAATGCTTCTTTCGGAGTTAACTTTCGAATCGGTATTCTAGCCAGCTCTTCCTTGCTCATTCTCTCTGATGGTCTGTCGGTGCCGTTTGAAAGAATGTACATATCGCTAAAATAGTTGTCTTGACAAGCACGATGCATCTTGTGCATAGTTGCCGTTAGGGGACGTGCAACCACCTGATCGATTTCAGACTTTGACTTAAACCCGGCACTTCCGTTGCTCAGAATGGTTGGCTTTATCTTTTCTGACAGATAGTATTTTGCGTCCACATCCCTGTCAAGAACTTCTATCGTGGAATTATAAAAATCCAGAGAGCATCTATCTCTATTGATACCAGCAAATGCTTCTCTAACTCTGTCTGCTGAGAATTCAAAATTGCCCAGATGCCTTCTCCTTGCAAAGATGATAGCCCTGTTACGTTTTTGTGGAAGCCCGAAGTCGTTAGAGTTGAACACATCCATTTTGACTATGTAACCAGCGTTTTCCAATTCTGCCTGAATGACGGCAATGGTATTACCGCCATCGTGTTTCATTAGGTTCTTGACGTTCTCCAAAAGCACATATCTTGGATGTCTGCTGTTTATCATGTCCATGATTCTGAAGAACATCTGGCCTCTTTCTTCCTGAAATCCTTCCTGACTGCCCATCATGCTGAATGTCTGACAAGGGAAACCACCAGAAAGCAAATCATATCCAGGCAGATTCCTCATGGCTCGCTGGTCATTTACGAAAGCCACAATGTCCCCCATCACCAATTCGTTTGCCGTATCATAATTGGCTTTATAGGTAATGGTCGCCTTACTGTCAATTTCAGAATAGGCAACGGTTTTTATGGGAAAGCCTAAGTCTTGTGTGATTAGGTCCATTGCCCTGCGGAATCCTCCCACCCCAGCAAATAGTTCAACGTGGTTCATACGAATTTCATAATGCCGTCTCCTATAGCTTTAGCGAGTTTCACAGGTACGGCATTGCCGACTTGTGCATACCACATATTCTGCGAACCTGTTATTACGTAATCGTCTGGGAATGTCTGGATTCGAGCTGCCTCTCTCGGGCTTAATCCTCTTGCTTCCCAAGGATGAATGTACATGTTGCAGTCGAACTTCATGTGAGAAGTTATCGTTTTGCATATCTGGGTCTCATCCAGTTTGAAATACTTGTCCTTGAAGATTTCATTACGTCTCTTGTACGGCATGATGTCAGCGATTGACTCATGCAAAGAGTTAGCACCTTGGGGCAGTCGTCTGTAGATTTTTATGTCACGTTCGTTGTTATAGCGGTTCTTATGGTTGTAGAGCTTTGTGATTACTCTATCCCCATTGATGAAATTATAGAAATCAGTTTGCGGATAGTCAAAGTCCCTTTCTGTCAAGCCAGAGCGGACATCCTCTATACCGCTTTGGCCTTTCTCTTTCTTGGACTCCAAATGTGGAAGACCATAAAGGGCATCACGCAAAACGAATGCTTCGCGTTTGTTCTTGTTGATTTCGTCAAAGATAGTTTTGGGTGTTATTCCCATGCGATTCCCTATCATAATGAATCGCTCTCGGTTCTGGGGAACGCCAAAGTCCTGTGCCTTCAATACTGCGTAGTCATACGCATATTCTTCACCAAGATACTCTTTGAAGTTCTGAATGATTTCATCCTTCTTGTTCATCATCCCTTTTACGTTCTCCATGATGAAGAACTGTGGGCGAACATGACTCAAGAAAATAAGATACTGCTTGTAGAGACCATTGCGAGGGTCGTCAAGGATTCGCTGGCGATTCGCCATCGAAAAGCCTTGGCAAGGAGGTCCGCCACATACGAGTGTAATGTCAGCGAACATATCCTTGTAATCGTTGATGTGTTTGTTTAGCTCAGCAATATCACCAATATAGTAATGCTCGTCTGACAATTGATGATTGAACTTGTATGTGTTCGCGAATTGCTCGACAATCTCATTCACAAACCAAGGAGTAAATCCTGCCTGTTCCAATCCCAAACTAAGACCTCCGCAGCCTGCGAACAAATCTATCATTTTATATGTTTTTTTACTCATTTCTCACTTCTCTATTTCAAATTTCCAACCAAGAGCTTGGGCGATGCCAAGTACGTTGATAATATTGTTCTTGTCCCACTCGACACAGACTACGAACTGCACACCATCACCGCTGACGAGAATATCCTTGTCAGCAGTAAAGTAGTGTGGATGGTCTTCACCCAAATCCTTCCAGTTCTTGGCCTTGTCTATGTCCTGCTGAAGGAACTCGTTTTGGGCAAAGCGCTGAAGATAGTCGCGGCTAAAAGTAGCCTTCAGCTCTTCAAACGAGGTGTCGGGGAACTGACGAACATATTCCTTCACTATCTGTAGAACCATCTCGCGCTTTGAATACGATCCTTCTCCGTTCAAAGAGAGTCTGACGGTTCCCTTCAAATCCTCGCTCGTGTATTTAATGGGAACAGGCAGCACCTTTGGCTTGGGCGAAGCCAAAGAAGTCTTCAGCACAACATTGGGCCTAGGTTCAAAAATATCACAGCCCACGAACTTAGCGAGGAACTGAACGTATTTGAAGAATTCCTCCGTCTTACCACGCTGAATGAATGTCATGTGTGGCGCCTTGGGATCCTTATTGTTTTCACTCAAATCGAAAACATTCATTCTCGAAGCCTTCTCGTATGCTAAATATTCCAAGTATTGCACCTCGGTCTTGCTGAGTGAGTCATCGCTGGCTGTAAAGGCTAAGGCCTCTAGCCAAAACTCCTTTCTCGAAATATGCTGCTGGATACGGGTCAAAAAGGCATCTGTCTCTCCAATATATGCCTTTCCCTTTTCTCGGTTCAGCAATATATAGAGCGCAGGCTTCTGCAAGTCTTCCTTGAAAATTTGCAAAAAGTCCCCGTCCGTCCGCTGAATCTTGAACAGCTTGCAGAAGCAGTTGTCCATATAGACAATGCGCGACCCGTTCAAGTCATCGTTGTGCAGATATGTGTATATCGTCTTTGCCATATCTATTAATTTTCTATTACTTCTTCCTTCAGCTTGAAAGCCTCCGGATCTGTTGTCATTTGATATATCTTTATTTCAGGGTTGCAGATGCGTGCCACCCGGATGAGTTTCTCCTTATCTTCTTTGTCAATGTTGATACCCAAATAAACGGATGCGAAACACTCACCGCCAATCTTCGGGTAAGCGCGGACTTCCTTCCAGTCAATCACCTCGTTCTCGTCCTTGGGCTTGTAAGGCAGACCCATCGGTGCAAAGCAAGGATGGTTCAGCGTACCCGCAGGAGTGGGGGCAATCAGCAGCAGCCTTACCTCCTGCTCATACTCCCACGCTTTCGCCTTGGTAGACAGCTGGTAGCGGAAAAAGTCTTTCGCATCATGGAAGTAATCAGGCTTCTCGATAATTTCACGGTACTGCACCTCCATTTCCATAGCACCGATAAAGACGCTACATATAATCCGTGAAAGATACGTCTGTGCCTTTTCCATATCCAGGCCAACGCATACGCCTCGGTGATTGCCATAGTAGCTCCACATAAGGAGGGAATCGTGGATTTTCGACAAGCTGCAAATCCAAGTCTTGTTCCTCTGGTTCTCCATGTCGGTTTCCCCTTTTTGCTTCAGGAAATCAGCAGGAGGCCAGTTGTACTTGTTTGTTGGGGCGTTAGAGTAGTCAAACAATGCAGGATGGCAGTCGAACGGGGCGTTCAGACGCGTGGCATTGGTGAACTGAAGATTGCTACCCCGTAGCATCATCAGCCCGCCTTTCGCGTCCAGGTACTTGTATAATATCCGTTCTGCCATATTCTTATTCCAAGTCAGCAAGTGCTAATGTGTCTTCTCCCTCAAAAACCAAAGTCTCTTTATTGTGAACCATGAACTTTGCCTCCCAGGAATCCTCATCCAGCGCAGAAATCTGTTCGTCGTAGGTTGAGAGCATCTTCTCTTTTGCAGTCTTGGCATTGTCACCTGCCAAGAAGTTCCTTAGTCCTGCCATGGCACAAACGACAAATGGCTCAAGGTCTCCTTTTACCCTGACGGTGTCACGATACCCGACAAATAGTTGCAGCCCCAATGCTTTAAGATGAGGATAAAGTTTCTGAGCACAGGAGCAGGCTACACTATAAAAGGCTTTTCCGTTGAAATTATAATTGGTTGTGTGAGTGGAAACGACGGCTTCATCGTTCTCATTGTAGATACCATCCGCATCGCCATGACCCGCCAAAAAGCAAAGCTGATGGCTGGACATAGCACCAACCACATTTTGCTCATTCAATGCCGGCGGACAGACGGACGTGAACTCCACGCCATTATCTGCGCAGATCTGCTTTGCCTCATCTGCACATGATTCAAAAAAGTCATGAAGCACTGTCCCGGAATCGTTGTTATATGCTATCAAAACCTTACTCATAACTATTTCTTTGAATGGGTCAGTTGATAGATATAATATTCGTTGAGCATCTTCTCGAATGATTTCCCAACCGCCGTCTGCTGTCTTAACTCAACTAGGATGTCACCCCAGGTGTATGCCTTTCCGCTGGAAGCCTCGCTGAAGGCCTCTTTGTCATTGTCTTCCGGGTGACGGATAAGCCATTGTTCCAGGACACAGTCGAATTTAGTAGCCCATTGAGAACGTATCTTGTCTATAATAGAAACAACAGTCTCAAAATTATCATTACTTCTGTCCAGATAGAAGAAGTTCTCCTCGTTCATCATTTCAATGATAGAATCAAGGGGAATGTCAGTCCGCAGCTGGTTGGCAGACATCATCACGATGTAAAGCAATGATGTCTTCTTCCGAATCTCCTTAAGCAGGTCAATACCCTTTTTGTGGTGACCGCTGAAGTTCCAATCGATAAAGACAATCATCTTGCTGTTCAGGTTCTCCAAGACATATTCCAAGCCTTTGTCTGGATTTTGAAACACATGGTTGTAGTCGGCATCCTTATAGTGCATCCGGATGTTCTGAACAAAGGGCTCTTTCTCTGACAGGTTGTCGTCAATGATTACTATTTTGAAATCCATAATGATTATTTTTTAAAGGGTATTGTTATCTTTATTGTTGTTCCGACTTCTCCAAATTCGCTGTCAATAACAGAAACGCTGCCGCCAAGCGACTGGACTCGGGTCTTAACGATGTATAGTCCTACGCCGGCACCTCCCTGCTTTTCAGTTGTTGTGTAATACAATGCAAACACTTGTTCCCTGTCTTCAGTAGGGATACCGACACCCGTGTCGGAGACGAGGATCTCCAGCATCTCATTTCGGACTTCGTATGAACAGCGAATCACCTTTTGCTGGGATTCTGTCATGGCTTTCACTGAATTGTCAATCAAGTTCTGCAGTATGTCTCTGAAGAACTGACGGTTCGCATTCAATACCAATTTGTCGGGGAAGCCTGTCTGCAGCGTTATCCCTTCGCGCGAAAAGACATCGTCATAGTCGTTCAAGATTTCTTCGAAGGTGGCTTTCAAGTCGACCTCTTCGGGTGTTAAGTTCGACTGAGAATAGCTTAGCATGTAGTTAATCACCCTGTTGAGCACCTTGAAACGCTCGAACATTTCTTTGGCATAGAGTGAGAACCATTCCTCCTCTTCGGGATTCGGATAATACCGATAAAAGAACTCCACACGGTCACGTATCTGATTGAGAGTAGTCCGGACAGCATGAGTGATATTGATGGCAAACTGTTGTAGCGACATAATGCTCATGTAGATGTTCTCCTTGCGGGTGAAATCCTCCAAGGCCTTCTTCTGTTCGTTGATGGCCGTCTTTACACTGCGACCAGTTTTGCGTACCTGCTTAATCAGGGGATCGACAGTCGGTTTCAGCTCTGGTTTTTGGGCTACCATCTCATTGATGGCATCCATCAGGGAATTAATGTCATCGGATGCAGTCTGCAGTCCTTCTTGAGCATTGTCGCGTTTTGCCTTTCGCATTTCCACCTTATAGTCTTGAAGGGCATTGAGCTGGGTGATGATGAATTTCTTCATCTCACGATACTCATCATTGTCCACAAAGTCTTGGCGGTTGGTTGCGTCAATTATTTGGGGATTACCCTTCTTTGTAATATCTATAACACCCAGGAACTCACGGGTGCCAATCCTACTAAATATATCTTGCCAGACTCTTTTGTCAATTCCCAAGATATCGCGCTTCTGATCTGGATTTTCATTGGTTTCTGCAAAAGGAGTAGCAATGATGCCGTCGCGATATACTTTGAATCCGTCAATCGGATCGTTCGGGAAATCGTTACGGTATTTTCTTCGGGCAGATTCGTCGAAATAATAGATACGCATCCTTATTCCACCAAACGACTTAAATGGAATTAGACGGTGACCGAATGCGTTTTTCTCTTTGTCATAGTAGATGCTCTGCTGAAGTTTCTTATCTTCATCAAAATCAATCTTCAGAGAGATGGTGGCATTGTTGAAATCATCCATTGTCCTAACGGGTTCCTGGTCTATACCAAATTCAGGCGCAACCACCCGTACCTTGAACGGATAACTTAAATTTGCAAAAGGTGAGACGATTTTTGAAATCTCATGCAGCAAGTGTTCTATTTCCTTCTTCGTCCATGGTTCACGGATAGAGGTAATCACCAGTCTCGTTCCCGATATGTTCTGATTCTCTGCCTCACTGTACGAGTAGGCATTCTCCACATCCGTAAACAAACGGATATCTTCTCTTTCCTGTGGCTCATTAAAATAAGAAGACCAGTCAACATCAACCTTCAGCCATTTGTCTGTACCCGTATTCTTTGTGATAATGGAGACTTTGTCACCAAGCTTGTCAACAGCAAAACGTCCGATGCCTTTTTCTCCGACACATTTCCTGTTGTAGGGTTCTGGAGAGTAGGGATGCGAACGTTTGCTGGACGTTCCGATAACCATCCACTTATCCCGTATGTCTTCGAAGGACATGCCATAGCCATCATCCTCAATTCGAATGAGAGATTCGGTTTTCCCTGCTCCTACATTCTCGAAGATGACATTTACATTTTGGGCATTGGCATCATAGCTATTCTTAACCAACTCGAACAAGGCGGTAACGCGATCTGTTATCAAGTCACGCCCGATTAGCCGGAATGTGCTAACGTCAAATCTCCATCTTAAAGTACGGTTGTCATCCATCTTATTTATGAGTTCTTATATGTTGCTTAATACTTTCTGCAATAATCTCACCAAGTCTCGGAGGAACGGCATTCCCTATATATCGTGACGCTTTGGTCAGAGAAACCTCTTGCTCATTAGGAAAGAACTTGTAAGTAGCAGGGAACGTTTGAATCAATGCTGCTTCACGAGCAGAAATGGCTCTGTTTTGTTCCGGATGACCAAAGCGGCCATTTCCAATACCTGTACATTCGGTTGTCATTGTGGGAGCTGGCTCGTCCCATACCATGCGGCCATATACGCTACCAAAACTTTTGCCTCCTTCTTTTTTGTGGCATTCCAACATCAAATCCTTAGGCCAGTCCTTCCAACTACCGCCGTAAGGGGTAGCCAACATCCTTCGCATGTTCAACGGTGAAAGAGTTCTTGCTCTATGCAGAGCATCGGTCGGGCAACACTCACCAGCCTCCAAAGGAGGAAGTTGTCCTATCGTGTCTCTAACAGTAACGTAATTCTCTTTGTGGTGGGTTGGCGGAATCAAGTCAATCATTCCAAGTCGAGAAGCCAACAATACAAGACGTTTGCGAGTTTGTGGTATACCATAATCAGGACAATAGACAACTTGGAAGAATACTTTGTATTTCTCTGCTTCCAATGTTTGGATAAAATCCCCTAATACCGACTGCAATTTGAAGGATGCAATTGCAGGAACATTCTCCATTGTCACAATATCTGGGCGCACTTCTTTTACCAAACGTCCAAATTCATAAAGGAGGTTGTACTTATTCTCGTCTTTGTTCTTGTTTTTGAATGCGTATGACGAAAAGGGCTGACAAGGAGCACAACCAGCTAAAACCTTAATAGCTTTCTTTGAATACAATGGTACGATATCCTCTTTCTGAACATCCCTTATATCTTTGTATACAAACTTGGCCTCATTATTAGTTTCATATGCATATTGGCAAGTCCAATCCAAATCAAAGCCCGTCAGAATCTTGAACCCTTTTGACTTCATGCCATAGCTCAGTCCTCCTATTCCGCAGAACAGGTCAACCACTTCAATCTTTGGAAGTCGGCCTCGTCTTTTATGTGTTTCACTATTAGACATTTCTATTCTGTGATTAACTCTCTTTTTTCACATCCTACCAATTCGGCTATCCTAGCCAATGTCTGCAAGTCAGGCTGGTGCATATTGGTACACCATTTACTGACGGTTACAGTAGAGACACCCAACTGTTCTGCCAACCATTTACTCGTCTTCTGGTTCTCTACAAGAACTACTTTAATTCTATTAAGAGGTCTTTCGCTCATCTTTATTTAATTAAAACCAAGTGCAAATATAATAAACTTCAGTGTCTTCACCAAAGAATAATCAAGAAAAGCGGTATTGAATGGTGGTAAAATAAGCTTTTTTGCACAAATACAATATTATTGGCGCATTTCACAATCATATTTCTATGTTAACCTCTACCGCAAGGAACTCTGCAATAACGAATTTAACAATATTGCCATTTGGCGATACGCAATATCTATAGCGACCTTCTTGAATGGGAATCCAAGGACTTATGCAGGAGTCCAAATGTCCATCTTCCCAACTCAACATTGCATGCTCCAAGCCATGACTGCACACTTCTGGCAATAATTCACCTCTATAAAGACGGGAATAATCGTCCCTCTGAGAATCAGACATCTCAGACAACAAATGAATGTCAATACTGTAGGGACTATCCCATGCAAGCGTATCATTCTCATAAGCCAAATGGCCGAATGCTAGTTTACGAAAGACTGTTTTAAATCGTTCCTTCTCTATTAAAAGCACTCTTCCAAAATCTCTAATTTGAGCGCTTATTCTATCTTGTAACTTGGGATTATGCATGAGGAACTTGCGAGTCTTTTCTCTTCTAATAATAAGAATTGGGGAAGCAGTGCCAGCCTTCATGCAGTCAATCATACACGACACGTATTCCTCATCTAAAGAAAAATCATGATTACACTTATAGCAACAAGGGATAACGGGCAAATCTTGTGTGTGGGGGAGGGGGAGGCTTATCAAGGAAACATTTGGATGGAACGTGGTCTTCCGTTTCAGTTTGGCAACCACAGAACGCACAAAAGTGATTTAGCTTGGTATCTCCATAATATTTCTTGTCTTGTTTCATATTGTCTTTATAACTAGTAAGCACTTGATATTTTTACTAACGATTGTCACCGGTAAGCCATGAATACACTTGTCAGATACGACACGATCCTTCTACCTCGCTGCCACTTAGAACTTTTGGAGGTCAGGAATTTCTTTTCCTCACGATAAATGACAGTGTCAACCCTTTGTGCGGGATCATACTTGCACTCTCTACCAGAGAAAGTGCAGATGGCACGGAGAAATACAGAAAAGGAAATGTGTGGATCAAGATGATGAGAACGGATGAGTGCAGCCTTGATATAGGCGGTTTCATATTCGTTCTATGTCGTTTCTAGATGCTCAGTCTAATCACTTCATCTGCAATATTCTTCACAGAAGGAAATATGCCCTTGTACTCAAAGTCCAGAACTGCTCCGACCCCAACTATAATCGTTACTGCTTCCATCATCGCACCCTTCCTTCAATTTCCTTGTGTCATAGCTTCAAACCGTTCTAATCAACGCAATACGCCCTTCCCAGAAAATCGGGGAACAAGTCTGTTTCATAATACTTATGAGCTAGTACGCGCATAAACTCAAATCCTGCGACATCAGATCTATATGCTATCGAACTGTATTTTTTTGAATAATTCTTATGAAATCCATCAAGAGTATCGGGAAGTTTTATATCAGTCTGAACAGCCATTTCATCATAGAGGCGATGCTCAAAAAGTGTCTGTTCTATATCGAATTCATCCGTAACGGGGAATGCAATCTGCAAATTAACGCCAGACTCCTCAACAGTCTTTTTAAACGGTGTATAAAGCTGCGGTATATTCAAATAAGCAATTAGTTCAAATATTACAGTAAGCAAAAGCGATGATTCGCAGCAATAGTCATCATCCTTTGCGTAAAGGCTCCTCGCTAAAGCCAATCGATTCCCCGTCATTTCTGGCCACATTTTTTTATCTTGATATCTTTTAGTCATGTTTATAACTACATCCATCAGATATTTTCCGAGAAAATGCACATCTTCCTTATTACCTTTAGATCGGCCATAAATATATAAGAATACCATTTGAATAGGGATAGAATGCGTATCCAATAATGGCATTGTACAAGCGGTGTTCTTTTCTATGACTAATCTCAACGTATCAAGTCTGTTCCTTATTTCTTTCTGTGTTGGACGACCTATTGACTCTGTCAAGAAAAAGAAATAGGTTAAATCCTCCAAAAAATCAAAGCATCTGAGCGGATAGAATATATATTCTGTGTCAGAAGACTCAAATCCATACATACTCTTGTTGAGTCTTGCTACAGACAAAATCTTATTTACATACTCTTCATAAATCTGCACTTGTAGTAATACTAAACTATAAAAATGCTTGATAATTGCAGCTTTTTTCTCTTTCTTTCCTTTAAGAATCCATGCCCATGTTTTCACCAAGATAGTATCTATACAGAATTTTGCAGGTAGAAGGTTATTACAGTCTTTTGAATAAAAATAAATCATAGAGGCTATTAAACGCAGTGTAGCAAACAGATTGATTACAGCTCTCCTCCCCTCTGTCTTCTTACCATCTATTTTCTGGATCTGCAAGTCTATCAATGAAACAATATCTTTGAAATTATTTCCTTCACCATCCAACAAAACAAGAACCTTTTTAAATAACCTGTAACTCTCCTCGTCCGTCAGGAGGGTTTCATCAAATAAATACTCTGAGAAGAGTGTTGTCAATTTGTCCAAATCCCATCTGTCAAAACTCCCTTCTGGAAAATTCTCTTCCACATAATCATTAAGGGTGAGGAGTGCATTCGCTTCTGCATAACCATTATGTACAAAGACATATTTCCTCGGACATTTTGATAACCCTAAGATAGAAGCGTCTCGGTACTTCGTATTCTTAGATGCATTTAATGACTCTATTATGCCATCCCTTGCAGATAGAGTCCTATCGGTAATATCTTTAGCACTGAACCCCTTAAGTTCAAAAAGGAAAAGAGTGTCCACCCCGTCAACATTCTTAGCTGCTACCACATCTCTACCATATTGGGGTTGGCCTTTAGACTGTTTTGGAGTTAACAAAATCCTATAGCCCATCTGCTTCAAGAGCAGTGGGAAAATATAGTCTAACTCATTGTCCTCTTTTAGGGTGGCTATATATTGCTTAATTATTTCTTGTTTTAACATCCCAATCTTCAATAACTTTATTTATCCAGTCCTCCTGTTCCATCGGTGTCATGGATTGCACCAGTTGTCTAGAAGGCATTGAGAACTTAATGTGCGCCAAATGATGTACCACTCCATTCTCATCACGCCAACCACCGCCTCTGGCAAGAACAACATTCTTTGCAATATCTTTCAAAATGTTTTTGTGTCCCTTTTCCGCTTCTCTCATCTGTTCCTGCATGTGCACCTTCTGCAATCGCATCGTTTCTTGAAACTCAGACATGTGGCTATATCTGGGTGACAATTCTTTCATGCTTCGTCTCTTTTCCAGTGCATCCGCTCTTCGTTCATAGTATTGCTTAATGACATCTACATACTTACTCTCCTGTTTCAGCTTATTTAAGGCATTAATAACATGCCCCATATAGTCATCCAAATACGGCCCCAATTGCCCCATAAGTATATTTCTCACACGCTCATATTTACTATCAATGAGTGGAAGTAATTTGGGCAAACGAGTCTCTGGATTCCCATAGTCTTGAAGCATACTAATAACAAACAGACATTGATATTCTTCAGGCAAATCTTTTTGCGCATCAAAACTCGAGGACTCCAAATGAAAATCGTCCCAAAGTCTTCGTCCCACAATACGGTACATGCCCTTTGGGTGCATCACAAATGACAATACCATATTCTGAAAATAGTCATTGTGTTCATGCAAACTTCTAAGACATCCTTCCATTCTTAATATATCGGTTGGTTGGAGGTTCTCAGCTATACAGACAAAGATTTTAGTTAGCAACTCAGGGTCTTTCGCATGAATCCCAATAGAACTATCTATTGCATCAAGTGATGCCTCTTTCTTCTCTCCCCTTAGACCTTTTATCAACGACAAAACGCACTCCTCTTCAAATGTAGTTACCTCCTGCTCCATGAACATCCAATTGCACAAAGGAGTCACATAGGGTGTTGTATCGCCATTTATTAAATCAAGGATAACCTCTTCACATTTACCCTTTCTTTTTTCATTTAACTTACCGTGTATAAAGAGGAAGAATGCCATTGCTGAGGTCGAAGTGAACGAAGGAAGATTTATCGCTGTATCGAATGCCTTGTTCACCTCATGCTGCTTCAATGAATTCGCTTTTACAAAGGCCAGCGCGAAAAGCTCTTTATTATCCTCGGGCGGATATTCAGCATAATAGCGTTCGAAATTGTTCTCCATCAGACCTGCCATAATGCTCACTCGATATTGCGGTAATAAAGACATTATAGGGGTCACATGAAAAACCGTGTGGCTTATGCGTAGATTTTTGTCAATCTGAACAGG